>Ga0180218_1000118_pt1 | contig 121569 bp, 111 predicted proteins | sample eDN3rd37CKraftBY_FD_151334 | JGI IMG/M metagenome (GOLD analysis project Ga0180218, IMG submission 151334) | Enriched backyard soil microbial communities from Emeryville, California, USA - eDNA 3rd pass 37_C Kraft BY (version 2) (version 2) | ecosystem: Environmental > Terrestrial > Soil >... | reverse complement strand
ACAAATTCAAATGTCGCACTTGCCCGATCCTGCCAAGCTGGCCGCCCTGGAGCCTTGTTGGGAGCGGGATCATGGGCCGAGCCGACACGATCACCATGAGCATGCGCGAGCTAGATCGGTGCAAGGTAGTCCAGTCGGTCGTGGAAGACGGTCTGATGGTATGGCGCGCCGCAGAGAAGCTGGGCTTGTCCAGGCGCCAGGTCGAACGACTGGTATTGCGGTATCGCCAGGACGGCGCCAGCGGCTTGTTATCGCGCAAGCGCGGTCGCGACAGCAATCGGCAGCTACCTCCGGGGCTAGAATCCCGTGCACGCGGCTTGATCCGCGACACCTACGCCGACTTCGGTCCCACGCTGGCCTGCGAGAAGCTGCGCGAGCGCCATGGCATCGACTTGGCCAAGGAGACGGTACGGCGGATCATGATCGACGCCGGCTTCTGGGTGCCCCGCAAGCTGCGCCCGCCCAAGGTCTACCAGCCGCGGCACCGGCGCGCGTGTTATGGCGAGCTGATCCAGATCGACGGCAGCGACCACCGCTGGTTCGAGGACCGCGCGCCAGCCTGCACGCTGCTGGTCTACGTCGACGACGCCACCGGTCAGCTGATGCAGTTGCACTTCGTGCCGACCGAATCGACCTTTGCGTACTTCGAGGCGACCCGTAGCTACATTGAGCGCCACGGCAAGCCGCAAGCGTTCTACAGCGACAAGGCCGGCATCTTCCGTGTCAACGCCAAGGGTGGCCCCGGATGGGCGCGGCTATACGCAGTTTGGGCGAGCGCTGTTCGAGCTGAACATCGACATCCTGTGTGCCAATTCGAGCCAGGCCAAGGGGCGCGTGGAGCGGATGCATGGGACGTTGCAGGACCGGTTGGTCAAGGAGCTGCGGCTGCGCGGAATCGATACCCGGGAAGCCGCCAATGCCTATGCGCCGGCCTTTATCACCGACTTCAACGCCCGCTTTGCCAAGGTCCCGCGCAGCGACTTCAATGCGCACCGGCCGGTGCGGGCCGATGAAGACCTCACGCGCATCTTTACCTGGCGCGAATGGCGCAAGGTATCGCAGAGCCTGACCCTGCAGTACGACAAGGTCATCTATCTGCTGGCCAATCCGCCGGCACATCGCCGGCTGATTGGCCGCACGATCGAGGTGGCCGAATACCCGGATGGGCGGATCGCGCTATGGGCCGATGCCGCGGCCCTGCCCTACAGCGTGTTCGATCCGCGCGAGACGATTCGGCAAGGCGACATCGTCGAGCACAAGCGGTTGGGGCACGTGTTGGGGATTGCGGCGCAGGTGCAGGCGCTGCGGGACGATCGGCAGACCGCGGGGCCGTCGCGCACCAACACAGGTCAAGCGCCGATCTCGAGCAAGGCCATTGGGGGGCAGCGAACCAAGACGGACGATTACAAGCTTCAATGCCTGGCCGGCGCCGTAGTTCCCCGCTGAAGGAAGGCCTTCTGATCGTCCAAGTTGACAGCCCGCTATGCCCTCCTCATGCGGTCGGCAGGGGCGAAGTAAACTCAACGCGCTCGGCAATAAATGCCGCGATTTGCGCTGGGCTGAACCGGCGCGCGTCGATGTAGCCGTCATGTGGGAAAATACCTTCAACCGCGCCCTCGTCTACCTTGACGTACATGATCCGGCTGGCCTGCCGGGCCGTGGTGATGAGTGAGCGGATGGCGGTCCACTCGATGCCCGGCCACGTCTTCCTCTGATAGTCGGCTCCTGCAAATACCACTAGAAGTCTCGACCGCCTTCCGTAGATATCCTGCAAAAGAAGATCAAGAGCAGGTCGGGCGAGCTGTGCTTGATAAGTTATATCGTAGAAGCACGCATGTGCGCCGAGAAGAGCGGTCGTTTCACGCGCCACCGCCTCCACTAAGGGTCGATACTCGCCAGGAAAGGAGAAGGCGACCTCGAAACGATGGTTGGTAACATCCACCATCACTGGCGGAGAGTGAGCACCGCCTCGCCCTGCAAACCGCGCAGGCAGGACTATGCCCCTGGGGATCAGCTCGCGCACCAGGTCGACGTCCTTGACAGCCCAGTGCGTGCGGCTTGATTCCCAATTGCCCAAGTCGAGTTCGACCCCCATGGCCCAAAGTTCTTCGTTAGACAAGAATCTCGGCAGGTTGATGAGCTCGTAATCGACGCGGACCTCCAACCTATTCGCCCGTTTGCTGATCTCGGTAATCCTGCCAAACTTGGGGTCCCGACCCAGTCCTTCTTCGTAGGCGAAAATGGTCGGCAGCTTCTTAAGCGCCGCGGCACTGGCATCATCAAGTGAGCCGAAGCGCTCCGTAATGGCGGAATCCGTGTACTCACGCACGCTACGGCTTAACGGGAACGTGTGCGGTTTCCCGTCCCAAGCTTCCGCGTCAGCAGTAACAAGCAAATTGAACATGAACTACCCAACTCAGGAAAAGGAACTCGATAGACTACTTGAGTCGACGTTGCCGTTCGTATCGGATTGAACGCTGTCCCGCAGACGCGATGAGTCATCCGTGAGCAAGCATTATTTGTCGCCGTAGTGGTACCGACAGCTGACGATGCGCACGGCATCATCGTTGGCGTCATAGACTAGCCGGTTCGCGTCGTCGATACGCCGCGACCACATACCGGCAAGATTTCCCTTCAGCGGCTCGGGCTTGCCAATTCCTTCGAAGGGGTCGCGCTGACACTCGCCCACCAGCTGGTTGATGCGCTTGAGGATCTTCTTGTCTTGCGTCTGCCACCATACGTACTCTTCCCATGCGTGCGGCGTAAAGACAACTTTCCGGGTCATTCGGTGTCCGGCTCAATCAGCTTACGTTCCTCACCTTCGCCGCGGCGCAATTGCTCGATCGACTCCATCAGGCGCTTGGCATTCGCCGGATTGCTCATGAGATACATCGTCTCCATCCAGCTGTCGTACTGTTCTTGAGACATGATCACAGCGTTGGGCGCGTCCCGGCGCGTGATCAGGATGGCGTCGTGATCGTCAATCGCTTGGTCGATGACCGCCTTGAGATTGTTACGGGCATCGGAGAAGTGAATGGTACGCATTACCCTCTCCCAGAGAGTTGTTCAACTAGTGGGACAAGTATAGCAGAAGGGAAGTTCAGCGTGTGCTCTGATATGTGCCAGACGGCGAGAGTTCTCGTGCAACGCCGGCGACGCAGACGATGTCCGTCCTCTCGTCGGAGGCGGTCGATTGCCTGCTTGACAGCGGCCGCCGCACCTCAGCCGATCGACTGCACCATCGAGGTGCCCGAATACCCGAATGACCGATCAAGCTATGTGCCAATGGCGTGATCGAGGCGCCGACGCGCAGCAGGCGGCGTCCAACATAAGCACAAGAATCAGATCAACCGGTTTTATTTGGAGTGTCCGCCTTTTGCCAATTTCAAGGGTTCGAGTCAGCTAGCGTACCCCAACGGCCCCTCGGACCGGAGCCGCCACGCTCCAGATCGGATTACCGACCATGAGGAAGCCATGATTCCCAGCTAGCTCAGCATGTATTCGTCCAGGTCCGCGTCGTTCTTTATCAAAAGCGCCTCCTCCACGCCATAAACGCGTGCGAGGTCCAGGCTTCTCTCGACGAGCCGCTCGTTATTGGACAGGTCAAAAGCAGCCTTGGTCAGTTCGCCTAGGCGGTCAAATTCGGCGACAAATTTTGACACCACAGAGTGATAGGCTGCATCCAGTCCGGCCATCGCAGCGTTCATTCTTGCATCAACAGCGGCTTGCAGACCCTTCAATTGGCCTGAGAGGATGCCTGACATCACCTTGCCTGCGATTGAGCCAAGTACCGCACCCAGAGCCGGCACTGGAATCAATGCTTGGCCAGCCGTCGTGCATATCGCGACCAGGGCGACATCACTACACACGAACATTCCGCCGTCAATCAGCGCATCGAATGAAATCTTGCCCGCACGGTAGTCCGCCACAAGCGGGGCCAGCCCCTTTACCGCAGCGACGAAGGCGCCGGCGAAGGGAGCTGAGAGCTCGGCATAGTTGGTCAACGCGTAGATAGCGCCCCCGGACACTCCGCCAAGTAAGCCCCCTTTCAAGGTATCACCACCGATTTCCTTCCAGTCCTCAGTGGTGAAGTCGCCCTTGAAGACGTTCTTGCCTTCCTTTGTGTACTTTCTGATGGAGCCGGAGACAAAGCCTACTGTGACACCGACCGCCGCTGCTACTCCTGTCGCTTTTAGCCCCTCAGAAATAGACGGTTCATGGTCGGCACGAATTTGGCCCTTGAGGGCCTCGTTCTCTTGCTCGAGGTCTTTGTCGTGGTTACCCAAGGTCTCCATAATGTTACCCTGCTGGACTTCAGAGTAGTTGGAGACCGATGGCTGAATTACATTCTGAAACTTCTGGCCAGTGGCAGCCTCGATCTGGGACACTTTGCTCAGAATGGCCTTGATCGATGCGTCATTAAGCTTAAGCCCGTCGACCTCGCCCTTAATCGCCTTCAGAATGAGTTCGTGCTGGTCTTTAGGGATATGGTAAAAGCTGCCGTCTCGTCCAAAGGACTCATACTTCCCCATGTGCTCAAGCACATGGTTCAATGTATTGTTCGCGCCGTTGATGAACTTGGATTGAACTTCGACGTTGTTAATTAGATAGTCCGCCGGCGCCGTACGAGCGACGCCGTCGAACGTAGCAGTCGGATCTGTGCCGGCCAGGTAGTCGCGTGCCCGGCGCACACCGACCTCCACATGTTCGGCAATCTCACCGTGCTTGGTCTTGTCGCTACCAAGAATTTTTTCAGGCGCGCCAATAAATTCGCGCACCTTCTGCATGGCAGCCTGCGCGGCACTGAGCGCTGCATCTTGGTTGGCGAGTTGGAATGCCTCCTCAGCGATTCGGTGGTCGTTGATAGCACCAATCGCTGCGGCGACGAACTGGTCAGAAAGCGATGACGGCTCTCGAGTAGTTGCGGTGGTCATCAGCCGTCTTACGCCTTGACGGTCTGATTGAGCAGCTTGCCCAGCGACTGCACATGATTGAGTAGCGCAGCCAGTCTCGCCTTATCGTCTGCGGTCATCTTGGCGTAGTTCTTGTCGGCAGACGCCCGAAGCGTTTGCAGAATTTCTCGCATGCCGTCCACATGCATCTGCGTGCGGTCTCGCAACGCCGTGATCGAATGGATGACCAGTTTGAGGGACCGAATTTCCGCTTCGACAGGCAACCGCTTTTGGTTCGCTTCCTCGGCAATCTTAGAATTGGCGCGTGCCATGTAGGCTACGCCGCCAGCTGCGGCCAAACCAGCAAGGCCCCAACCGACGGGCCCGGCGAGCGCGAGCAGAGCGCCCCCACCTGCCATCCCTCCACCGCCGGCGGCGAGCGCGCCACCACCAAGCCAAGCCAACGCTGCATTTGTGGCGGCCGCCCCGGAAAGCGAAGCAATCGCGGTCCCCGTCGAAGCTGTACCGAACGTAGTCGCCACTGCCATCGCAGCCGTGGGCCCCATGAGTGCGGTAGCAGCACCAGCTGCCACGCCGGCCCCGGTACCCACCCCGCCCTTGACCGTGACGTCGTGAAGCTCGCTGTCAACCTTGTTGATCACGCCTTCAAACGTCCTACGCTCGACGTGGTACTCAGAGAACGTCCGGCAAAATTCCTTCGGCGTGTTCGCCAAGGAGTTCACAAACGCTTCTACATCAGCAACCAAGTCTTCGCTGCTGCGCCGCCGCAACTCGTACAATTCAGTGCTCAACTTTGTGGCCGTTTCTAGATGGACCCTGTGTTGTTGGACGGCTTCCTGCAAATTATTGCGCGCGATTGCCGCAGCATCCCTGTTCAGCATGATTCCCCTTTTTTAAGTTTTTTGACTACTGCAATTAAGTCAGCAATAACCCATGTTGAATAACGGGAGAACGCCGATTTCCATGACCCCTCATTCGAGGGGTGCTATCCCGTACCAAGCCAAGCTGGACTTCCAGCACGTTAAGCATGCCAAGCGGTGCCACCGTCGATACGCCGAGCGTGTCGTGTACTTGCCAGCCTCGCTGGCCGTCCAGCATCAAGCCGAACCGGATCTGCTGCATCTCAATGCCCTTCGTGCCTAGGGTTGTTCTATACGGAGTCGCGTTGCCGAGCTTCGCGTCGATCCGTCGTTTGTCTGTCTCGCCAGCGTTTTTCAGGCGGCCAGTTCGCGTGCCCGGATCCGCGCTAGGTCGCTTTCGTCCAGGTCGAACCATTCCCCGTTGATACGCTTATGAGAGAACAGGTCGTGGTAGTGGCGTTCCGCGGCCACGCAATCATCGAACCACGCGCACAGCGGGATGGTGTACAGGAAAGGCAGCTTGACGCCGAAGGTTCGCATCCGCGAGGGTAGGTTGCGGGTACGCCCGACCTTGTAGCCATAGGCGGATCGCAGCACGTAGACCACGCCGCTGCGCTGCCCTTCTGTGGGTTCGCCGGTCACCTCCATGGGTGTCAGCCGCTCGGCGGGGACATTGGATGCCCTTCCACGCTGTCGTGACCCGATCGCTGCGCCGGCAGCGGCGTCGGGGCGTGGCTCGAGATCAGGGAAAGCCGCCAGCAACAGATCGGGCAGACCATAGTCGTCGTTCTTGCGATCGGCAAACGCGAAACCTGGCCTGGAAGTCCAGAACCGCCGTCCCGTAGCCGTGTCGACCCAGATCTCGGCGCTGGTCGCCCGCCATCGGACGGCAAGGGTCTCACCTCCTCCGCTCTCGGCTACACCGAGCCAGCGGACCTGACCGGTCTGCGTCTCAGGGTCATAGGCAGCGATCATCAAGCCGTCGCCGGACTTCGGTGGGCGAGCCTGTGCCGCGAGACACTCCGGCACCGAGAATATGCCGGCGGGAACGGGTGACTCGTGGTCGAGCGCGCAGGCGATGCGCCAGAATCGGGAGGGGACACGCATGCCTTTTTCTCCTATGCCACCAGGGGCGTCGCAACAACGACTGGCGAATCTGCGTCATGCTCCGCTACCCCGCAGGCCCGTTGGTTGGCCACGCCATAGGGCACATGGACCATGGGGATATTGCCGGCGGCCGATTGCAGGTGGCTGCGTTGGTCATCGAAGAAGAGATGGGGCTTCATGATCCTCAGGATGCGAGCCTTTTCCATGCCGCCCAGAAAAAAAGATTCGTCCGGCGAAATGCCCCAACGCTTGAGCGTCGTGACGACGCGTTCGTGCGATGGGGCATTGCGGGCAGTCACCAGGGCAATGCGGACAATCTTCTGGTAGTGCGGATCGCGCGCCAGACGGGCAGCCTCCAACTGCTGCAGGCTGGACAACCCGACGCAGAGTTGTGCCAGCAGACCGGGCCCATGCGGGATGGCCTGCCGCTCTTCTTCATGGGCCTCGAACTCACGCAGGTCGCCGTTCCTCCGGTAGACCGCCTCTGCTTCGTCGTTGGCGAGCACACCGTCAAAGTCGAACGCAACACGGAGCTGGTGGTCGGCCTCGTCGTCATAGACGCCCGAGTGAAGTACGACGCCGGCCGGGTAGTTGGCGTCGATGGCATTGTGGACATCCTGCTCGTTGGCGCTGAGGAACAGGGAGGCGTTGAAAGCGGGCAGGTAGGGATGCGGGGAGCTGCCCGCAGTAAAGGCCGCGCGCGTGATATCGAGCCCGTAGTGCCGGATCGAACGAAAGACGCGCAGACCGGTTTCGGGAGAGTTTCGCGATAGCAGCACGACCTCGACCGGCTTCTGTTCCGGAAAGACGCGATTGATCTCCAGGAAGCGACGGATGAAGGGAACGCCACGCCTTTCGGAAACGGCGCATCGATATGGGTCTCCTGATGCTGCCGATAGTGCTCGACACCTTCGGTCTCGTAGATTCGATGCGATTCGCTCAGATCGAACAGCGCGCTCGATGCGACGCCGATGACCAGCTTGTTCTCGATGGGATAGGCCATGGGTGCAATGCAGTGATCAGGCTGAAGCCGAAGAATAGGTGTGGATCCGGACACTCCGGTGTCCGGTTTGGCCCGCATATTTGCCTCCATGACATGCCGAACGGAGGTATTGATGATGACGCTCGATGATTCCCGCGATCGCGGCTGCGCCATGACAGGTCACGATGCTGTCGCTCGCCCCCTGCGCATTGCGTTGCAACGATGGGGCCTGACGCCGGACGAGGCCAAGGCCGTACTCGCCGATTGCCCGAGCGAAGACGGATCCATTTTCTGGCGGCTGGGTGAAGCGGCCGGCGAGACGGCCGATGTCGTTATCCATCTCGTCGATGCACAACGGCTGACCGGCGAGCGTGGCGGAGCCACATGGAACGCGATGGGTCCCGTACACGCTCTGCGTCGCAGCCGTCAACGGGGATCGACGGAGCTTGCTGTGGTGGTGGGAAATGCGGCGACGCTTCCCGCGCTGCGATGCGGGTGCTGGGTCCTTGCTGGTCAACGAGGCTTGGCACGGACCCTGTCGCTGTTGGTCGCGGTGCTGACCAACTCCCGGCAGCCATGGGGATCCTTGCTCGACGGCTTGCAACTGCTGGCCGCCTTCGATGCCACCGTCACCGGCTTCGCCTTGCACACCCGCAACGTTCACGAGATGGCACATGCAGGTGTCGCGCTGCAGACACTGGTTGCCGCCGCGGTTGTGGAGCCCGTCGCGATCTGGCTGAGGGCGACGGAAGACGTACTGCCGGCGCTCCTTCCGCGGCTTCAGCCGGCGAGCGCTGATGCCACCGTCCATCACGTCGTCGCCCCCGCCGGGGAGAAGTTGGTACGAGGCCTCATTGCGCTACCGTGGCCGGATCTGCTTCAGCAGCCGGCGTAGCCTGATACTGGCGATATCGTATAGCGGCCGCCTCTAGCATCTGCCCCATCTCCGTGCGAAGGCTGTCTGGCGCGATGACCTCGACGAAGGGCGCGTACTCCAGCAGCAGGTTGCGAAGTGCAACGGAGGGCGTCACGGTCGCACGCAGCACGATATCGCCGCCCTCCTCTTCCAGACGTTGATCCGGCGACAGTCTTAGAGAACGAAGCGGGTTCGGAATGCCGGGCGTCTCATAGATGCGCAGGACAAGCGGCTGGGGATCTTCGGGGAACCACTCGAGCACCCGTTCCCGACGCACGAACTTGTCAAGATCGAAGTCGGACTGCGGAGCCAGCTCATATCCGACATTGGTGGCCTCGACGATGCGATCGCAACGCAGCAGGAACGCATCACCCTGCTGTCCGCTGGAGCGCCGCTGCCGCACTACCAGGTACCAGTACGGGCCCTTTTCCACGATGGCGTACGGCAGGACGCGGTACGTCTTCGTCTCGTCGGGGCCATGTTCGGCCTTGCGATACTCGACCACCAGGGTCTCGTCACGGTACAGCGCCGTGAGCACCGTATCGAAGACGATCGGCTCGATTGCAGGCGCGATGACGGGGTAGCCGGGGTCCAGCCTCAGCGTCTTGCCAAGCCACGCTCTGGCGCTATTGAGTCGGGAGTCGGCCGTGCTTTCGGCCAGCACTTGACTCGCACTGGCGAAGTACTCTTCGTAGTCTCCGAACTGCTGGGGAAGATGACGGCCGGCAAGCTGCCGTAGCTTCATCAGCGCAAGCGCCAAGTCGGCCGGCGGCCTGCGCATCGCCCTCGCAGGAACAGCCCTGGACAATCGCCAAGTGGTCGCCCGCCCGTTCCCCTCGCGCGCAATCCAGCCGTTATGTTCCAAGCCCTCAAGGCAGCGGCGAACCTTGCGGTCGTGTATGCCAGGGAATCGCCCCAGCACGATTTCCTTTAGTTCGATCGAGCGCCACGGCTTCTGCGGCGACACTCGCATCGCCTCTAGCACGGCCTCCTGCTCGGCGGTTAGCATGGATCATGTAACAAAATGTGACATGCGGATCCTAGCACGTATTAATCACATGGCGGGAAGGGGAGGACGGGAGCCGCTGACGGCGCGATGCTCCCTGCTATGCTGGCCAGTTGAAAGAGCGAATGCGGACAAGTCATGACGTTCACTGGCTATCGTCCCGTCACACGAAACGCTAGCCTGCTTCGTACAAGCCGACTCGCGGGCCAACGGACGTGTCGAGCAGATGCATGGCGTGCTGCAGGATGGCTTGGTCAAGGGACTGCAGCTGCGAGCAATCTCGAGCTTGGACGTGGCGAACGATTGCGCCCTCACCTTCTTGGCCGAGTTCAACGCCCGCTTTGCCACGGTGCCCCGCAGCGACTTCAATGCGCAACAACCGGTGCGAGGCAATGAAGACCTGGGGCGCATCTTTACCTGGCGCGAAGGGCGCAAGGTGCCGCAGAGCCTGACCTTGCAGTACGACATCGCCCGCCGGTCGGCCGCGATCGAGGTGGCCCAATACCCGGATGGTCGGATCGGGTTATGGGCCGATAGCAAGCCCGCGCCAGCGATTCAGCCTGTTGACACGGCATCGTCTCCGGCCGGTTTGACTGCGTGCCCGAGGCCCCCGGAGTGACATTTGAATTAGCGAGCCGCAAGACATCTGGAAACGCTCCGGACAACGCATGTTAGGGCTGAGTTGTCATGTCGTATTTCGGCCAGGTTGGAAAGTCGCATTTCCAGTGGGTCGGCATGCCGGGACCTCCATCACGAGAGCCATCATGACCTCGTCCGGTAGGCCGGACAAGACGATGCGCGTACGCAGGAAGCTGCCGAGCTGGCTATAAGCGAGAACCGTCGCGCCTGGCCCGCCCCATCGCGGCTTCCTGTCGAGCAGCAGGAGCGAATGGTCAACCGGCGTGTGCCAAAGAGCCCGCTATGAAGGCGCACGTGGAGCCTTATGGCAAGGCGTCCCCGCAGGTTGCTTCTCGGTCGGCTTTACTTACTTTCTTGAAGAGACCGGCGAGCCGGGTTGCTTGCTGCCGCACTTGATCGGCGGATGTGTAGCCCTGCTCGTGGATGAGGCCAGCGATACCAAGCAACATCCATCCTGTCCAGCGGCTTAAGGTAGCAACATCCTGATAGCTCACGTGATCGTGTCGCGCGTCGTGAACTGCCTTGCACCGCAGCCCATACAGATGGGTCAAGATTGACACGAGTTCCTCGTAACGCTCGGGGGGCTCGGCTTGGACGCCGCACACTAGTACAGATGCCACGCCTTCGCTGACCGCTTTGGTAATGCCGTCGCTGCCACCGGAGAAAACTACCTCGGCACAGCTCCAGTACTTTACGAGTTGCATGACGCGAAGTGTGTCTCTTTGGGCGTCCGCGAACCAGAACAAGCCGCGAATTAGCGCCTGTTCCAAGTCTGAGAGATCGGACTTGGTGGCAAGCGCGAGAGCGTGCGTCACGTAGCCTGCGTCTTGCAGAAATGCAGCCAACTCGGAATTGATCCGGAGATTCTGGTGGCCCATGACGCTGCGTGACCAACACACTTCAGGATTGTCGTCCCGCCAAGACGCCCCCTGCGCGCAGCTTTTACGCCTGACGCGCTCGTCTCTGAAATGATGCGAAACGGATTCGCTCCTTGCTCGAAGCAGACCGCTGCTATGGCGGCCAAGACGCCAATGACCACGTCTGCGCGAATTTTGAACTCCCGACGAGCATATTCGTAGGAGCCGTAGACGGCCCCTACCAAGCAAAGCCCATCACCCACCATCTCTTGGACCATCGACTTGTCGCCGATCTTCGCACCCCGCCGCTCCAGACTCCCGACCGTCGGCCGCTCCAACGTGAGGCTACCCAGTGGTACCGACTTCAAGCCATCAAGCTCAAGGCCATGCACAGGAACGACGTGCCAGAAATTGTCGCGGGATGCTTCCAGCCGAGTCGTTACAAGCGCAACCAACTCGCTTGCATTCTCTGGCATTCGCTTTTCGGACAACAGGTCCCGCACGACGGTGCGGAATTCATTAACGGCGTCCGACGGCTCAGTGCATTGCACTAACGTAGCGCTTCGAAGTACTTCGCAAATTCCGTCAAAAACCGCCTTGCCTTTCGGCGTTAACAAAAGAGACCCGCCCTGACATCGGAACTCATGCCATACGTATTGCTGGCCTAGCCGCTTGTCCGCCTCGAAGGAGTTTGGCTCGAACGCCCCACTACTGAAGAGCGAGCGGAGGTGATAGTCGATAGTCCGCAATTGCTTGGGATTGATGCTCATTCCGGGTCTCACGTTTTTTTTAAAGTGCCGAAGCAATAAAAATCTAACCTAGTCCGCATGTCGCATGCACCCGGATTCCCCGGTCATGGGGGTCGAACATGCGGCCGCCGCGCCCTTGCCCTAACTATATGAGGACCGGCTATGATTCAAAGGAACCACGAGCCGTTCGGTAACGCTGAATCCGTGGCGTCGATCGTCAACTTGCTCGAGCTGGCCAAGCGATCGGCCGGCGCACCCAATATCGTCTGGACCCGATCTGAACGCCGGCCCCGGGCTTGTCTTCACCACGGCGAGCTGCACAACCACGCGACAGTCGCGGCATACATTGCTTTGACGACAGGCGCCTGGAAGAAAATGCGCCTGTTGGGGCCACCCAATCGTAGCGTGTTCGGCAAATCGCGGCTGCCCCCTGCCGCCCTCCCCTTACGGTGCCCGCTATTGCGCGCATGACCGACACTGAGGCGCAGCGACGGCCGCTCAGCGCGAAAAGTCGAAGTCATAAGGACTGGCTATGGGTGGACGCCGTTGAATTGACTCGAATTGAACCAGGCCAATGCCATAGGCGCGCTATTTCTTCTAAAGCGTCGTGAAATAAAACGCGACGCGAAAGCTGGCCGTCGTGTTTTGCAACCCTACCTGCGTTGGGGATCACGCACGAGCGCTGATAGCCGACCTTTTCATCGGAATCCAAAGACATAATGGGCGTCATGTTCTGTCTACATGACATTCGAATCGAATAGCTAAATTCAGATCAAAAATCATTTTAATAATTAGACGGCACATCTCCATATGTTGCGGTGTTATTCTTCCGCCGGCTATTTGGCGCCAAGTCTGTTGTCGGGAAACGGCCGCGTGCACACGGCCGCCAGGATAAATCTCCAACTTGGAAAATTCCATCATGCGCTCACCGAGCCTATGGTTTGCCCTTAATTCACGCGCCGCGACACTGGCGGTTTCGGCGGTTGTCGCGCTGATTGCCGGTTGCGGAGGTGGCAACGCGCCGGACACCAAAACGACGCTTTCAACACAGTCGGCAATGCTCCGACCGACCGCGGTCACGCAGGTGGACGTACCGGCTGTCACGCAGGACAAGTGTCAAAACGATGCCGACTACGTCTTCATGAGCGAGGACACCTCCAGCGACAACCAGCAACTTGCGCTGGTGAACCGGCACGTCGACTGCCGTTCGGGGCTGAGCGACCAGTTCGATCTATACGTCGAGCTCAAGGAAAAGGACGGCGTTTACAGCTACGCCAATCCGCAGGTAGATGGCACTGGGGATGTCATCAGCGACTCGATCGGCACGGTTCGTTTCCGGACGAAGATGAGCGTGTACGGCCCGTACAACCGGCTTAGCAAGCGTGTTGCCGTGAGCGTCAAGGCGGAGAACTTCGCTGCGAATCCTGATTACAAGGGACCGGTCAAGCAACCGCTAATCAAGGTGATGCCTCTCTTTGCTTGCGGGGAATCTCAGGAAGTCTCTGGTTACGCGCCGGAATGCACGGTGGCCGGGAGTCCTCTCAGCGTTCCGCTGGGTGGAGGCGAAGTCAGTGGGGAATACACCATCACCTTCAATTGGGTGCAACCGCCAGAGCTAAGGCGCGATGCACTGACGTTCCCGGTCAAGTTCGATACGTTCGCGTTCGCCCCTGATGGTGCGTCGTTCCAGAGTGCCTATGGGCAGACTATCTCCTTCTATCCACGGCTCGACTCGTCTGGCATCCTGGTACGCTGCGACCGAGGGGTAGCGTATGCCGGCGAAAATGGCTGTGTCTTCCCGCAAGCGGCCGCAGTCCTCACCGTCTCCCGCTCAGCGTCCGGTACCGAAGAGTACGCTGCTCACATCCAGGAAGCGCAAGCCGCAGGAGCTCCGGGCAAGTTCCAAATGAAGCCTGGGTTCAGAGCCATCGCGGATGACTCCGTACGGGGCAACAGCCTGGAATTGCAGCGTACCCAAATCAAGATCATGCGGGAAGCCAACCGTGCTGCCTCCTGCGGAGATGCGGCGAATTCGCTGATCAACCTGTATCCCAAGGCTAGTTCTTCGTGCTCGCCGACCGGTGGTGTATCTACTTGCCAGTGTGATGAGTATCCTTTCGCCAGTACCTATCAAGGGGCATTCGAGATGCCATCCACCACGTCAGCAAAGTACATTCTTGGCGCCCATAATGGAAAGGGCGGAACGGACTTGGGCACCTTCTACCGGCAGCAACGCGTAATCGACCGCTCCTACGAGACAGGACAGACAGGAACCGTGGCGGATCCGTACCCGGCCTTTGTCCGCGAGTATGGTGGCGACGCCTTCTGGGTTCACGTGACACCTTGAGGTAGGCAATGACAACCGTGGCACAGCTTTGGAAGCGCTTGGATTCTCTCCTGCTAGAGAAGGCGGCTCCGATGTATTCGCTTCTATCTCCGCCGGCTCATCTCGCCGATATCGACGCCTTGGAGCGAGAACTGCAGGTGACGCTACCCGGTGATGTACGAGAGAGCTACCTGTGTCACGGTGGTCAACATTTTACTGACTGGAATACGCCTTCTTTTTTTGCCGCCCATCATTGGCATAACCTTGAACGCATGCGCGAAGACTGGAATTGGTTATCGGCCTTCCGAGAGGAGCGCATCCAGGCAGACGGCAATGCCGACATGTGGGTACAGGACGACGACTCCGTCGGCGCCGGTCAAAAGGTACGTTTCGACTTCTGGAACCCGAAATGGGTACCGATCGCCAAGAATTCGACCGGCACTCGGCTGTTCGTCGACTTGGCGCCCGGACCAGCGGGTACGGCAGGACAGTTGGTCATGTGGGAGCCGGAGGGAACCGATGCTCGCAGTGTAGTTGCATCGGGCCTTACCGAACACCTTGTCGTGATGGCCGAGGCGCTAGAGAGAGGATGGTTGCAGTTGTCCGAAAACCGATGGTGGGACGCTCTGCACAACAGTGTGCTTTGGGCAGAATGGCCTCGCGAGACTGTTTGCACCCGTCAATAAGTTCTGGGCTTCCTGCTAGTGCCAGAACAGCGAAGCGGCGTAGTGCGACGTGAACACATCAGCGATGCCGCCTCAATAGCCGCAGCCGGCGCGTACGTGAGCGACGGTGATCAGAGGGCAGACATTGACCAGGCCGCTTAGCAAGATACGCGGCCAACGTGTGCAAAATCTCCGCCTGCCCTCGCTCTTTCGATGTTCTAGAGAGTGCTCATGGCTTTAGCGATCCAGCCTCATCGATATGCGAGATCGTGGTAACACCCAGCTGACGATACGCCCGATCTGAGTCCTCTACCGAATCATCGCGGTAGTAGCGCTGGAAGTGTAGCGCCGAGGGCCCGCATCGATGTAATTCAGAACTTCTTCGCTTGCCAACGCAAAGCGAAGGCAATGCCGCGATGAGGTCGAACCGGGAGACGCGGTGTCGCGGTCGGCGTCGCGCTGGCGCCGCGCTTCCAAAATGGTGTCGCATGGAAAAACTTCCAGTTTGGAGAGATCTTCCTCCTCAGTTCGCAAGGTGACAGCGGGCGTCTGTGCCGGGGTGGGCGGCACAACCTTCTTATCTGCGGATACAGCGCGGATATCCGCCCCACGTCGCATCGTTTCCAGCTGAAGCTCGAGCAGCGTCGAGGAACCGATGCGACTCAATAAATTCACGTCGGATAGTACCAATGCTCCCTCCGAGCCGAGCGGGCAGTCAACGCCGTACCCAACAAACGTCGCGCAGTGCTTTCTGTCGATACCAACTTTGTGGAGGTGAATTCCCCCGAGTCCCAAGGACCTTACGACAGCAGATGGCAGAAGCAAGGGCCGCTTAACGAACATGGGGAACAGCAGGTATAGCACTGCGGCAGTGAAAACGACCGCCAAAAGCGCATGACTAGCATTGCGTCGACTGAACACGAACCAGTTAGCGACCGCTTGCAGTGCAAGCACATTGAAGAATAGTAAGTACTCGTCCGACGGCAATCCCAGCTGAGCAAATGTAGACGCTAACAGCACTGGTGTGACCGACAGACTTAGGAACACGACCGCCGCAGTAGCCTTTGCTGCGAAGAAGCGCAAAGCGGGAGATGGTAGATGCAGCATTCGCGACGCCCGTTCCCATACCCGTCGTTGATGTACGATAGCGAAGTAGGCGGCAATGGTAATGCTCACACCAAAGAGCATCGCAACCCACCAAGCCTCTTGCTGGAGCCACTGCCTTACGCTTCCAAACAGGTCGAACATCAACGATATCGCCTGGGGAGCCCCGGTCGACGGCGCAGGAACGTTCGCAGCGTCTTCCTGATAAGGTTGCCCATCATGCAAGCAGAGCAACATGAATAGGCCGCCGCCAGCACCGACCACGACACTCGTTGCGATATGTCGCACGATCGTAAGAGAGGCATGACCGTATGCAACGAGCCAGCTTAGGCTCGCAAGCCAAGCCAGCGCATAGCAAACGAGCACACCATTGTAGTGGGCTCCGAAGATATCTTGAATCGGCTCTTTGAACGTCGCTGTCCATGCCAGCATGGCCAACCAAGTGGCAAGGAGGATGAATGGTCCTTCGGCCAATGAGCGGAAGCCGTCCTGTTTGCGCGATGTCAGCGACTTTGGACTGCGCACCGTTCCCCCTGTAACTGAATCACTAGGCGATGCTGTACGCTTGGTCTCCGCGTCGGTAGGGCCGCCCTCCTGAGTTGGCGCGGCGGGCCTCTCCATTGCATCCACTACCCACCGGGTCGCCCATCCAGGAAATAGGCATACCATGACGCCGCTGCCGACCACAATGACACCTTGAAGAAACGCTGCGCCAAACAAACCAGCGAGATCCGCCAGAGTGAACGTGGGCAAATATCGAATCTCGGCGAGGTAGGCGAATATCAGTAGTCCACCGAACGTGGCACAAAGGGTCATGAGGTGGATGAAGCGCGTCACCGTCATTGTGGATAGCCATTTCTTCCACAGCTTTGCATATGGTGACGGGAAGGGCGCCTTGCTCATAATAGAATTGCGGATATCGGAGAATCCGACCGAGGGAGTTTCAGATCATTTCCCTATCGGTCGCCAGCGCTCCAACGGTTACCCCTCAGACGATGGGTAGAGCACTACAAGCTGGCGCCGAAGAGAGCGCGCTCAAATTCCGCTGTTAGACCGGGATACTGGTTGAACTGAATTTGTCCGCGCTACGGAACGTAGCGTGTATTGACGATCCAGAAGGCATTCACTGACCGCCCTGATGGCTGGACAGAAGCAGGGGCCTGCATCCAGCGAAACCACATGTCCTGTGACAGAGCCAGTGGCACTAGCCAGGCCATGAGGCCGATCGCCGTGCTACGCTGCACGCCTGTCAGCGCACCGTCCGTAGCCAGGGTGAGACCCAATTGCGTGCGGTTACGCCCTACTCCGGTGCCGTCCTTCATCACCGTGACCGACGCAGGCAGCCACAACATGCCGTCCGAGCAGGAGAACTGTCCCTCTCCATTATTTCCCCTCCGTAGCACGGCGCTGCGCAGTACGGCCTTGGCTTGGTCCAGCACCGTCACCTCCAACTGGGAGCCGCCAGCCAATCGAAGGTGCACGCGGTGAACCCTGCCTGGAGGCATAAACTGCAGCAGCCGTACCGACAACGCCCGCTCGGCATTGGATACATACCGATATGCCGACTCACCTTGGTTCTCATAGATGCCGTCCAGCGCCGGGCAACTTTCGCCGGTGTTTTCACCGGTGCTTGCACCGGTGAAAGTCACGGGGGAAGCCCAGTCCGCCGGGCGTGGGAAATCCAAAGCACAACCCGCGAGCAAGGTGCTTGTAGTGACGGCAGCAAGAATGGACGATCGAAGGAGAGGAGCGTGGAAGCGCATCATCGATGAATCGCTAAATTCGCCATATCGGCAAATGTAGGCCGTAATGAAGGAGCCGATGCGGTCAAGGCATCGTCCTGGCAGCCCTGAGTCCATCCAGCGGCCCGAGGCTCAGATTGGCCTTCATTGCATCTTGGCCGCTTCGAGCAATGCAGTAGCGCTGCACCGGGGTCTTACCCGATCAGGCTCCGAAAGTCGGAGCAACATCAGAGGCCTCCAAGTGGCAAGGCACGCCGAGGCGGAGGGACAAGCGGATGGAAGGAATGGCAGGAGCCCGTGGGTCTGGAGAATAGGGTTCTCGCCTGCGCACCGCCCCATGCAGGAACAGCCGCAGTCCGCAAGCGCTGTTGTGTTTTCGCTAGCAGTACGCCGCTTCGCGATAAGGTGCCAACTCTGCAGCCGTTTCGCTAACGATGGCGCTCCAAGCGTCACTGCTCTTGCGGATCCTTGTCGAAATGCAGGTCAATCGTTTCCAATTCGCGTCCTCGCGCTACGCCGGCACGACACCGCAAGATGTCGTTGAGCAATTGGTCACGCTCAACGAGTGTGATGACCGTGCTGCGCAAACGCTGGTTGAACGCACACCCGAGGGCATCCATGCTACGGACCAGCTCGGCAACGGCCTGCTGCATGTCGCGGCAGGACTGAGCAATAGTTCCCTTGCCATCCGCGCATTAGTCACAGTTGGCTGCCATCCACTAGCGACGAATCAACGCGGTGAAACGGCTCTGCATGTCGCCGCACCGCACTCGGATGGCGATCCAGAAGTGATCAGCGAACTGTTGTCCGCTGGCGGTTTGCCATTGGGCGACCTGACCGATCGCCAGCGCCGGACCCCGCTCGACAGGGCGCGGCAATGGGGCAGCATTCACGTGGTGAATCGCCTCATATGCGATATACACGTGCTCGAACGATGCACAACGTGGGCAAAAGACGTCCGGCACGAGATCTGGTCCGGCCTTATGGCCCCACTAGACAATGCGCCCTTGCACGACATTCGGGAAATCGTAGCCCACCTTGGTGGTGGGAATGCCATCGACCCGCGCGGTATGCCTTTGTTGATTCGCGCCGCGGACGCTGGCCGTGATGACGTGGTGTCATGGCTGCTCGAGAATGGCGCCCGGCCGAATACCGTATTTCGCTCGCACCGCACTCGCATGGTTTGCTCCGCGCTGAAGGTCGCCCTACCCTCTCCCTCGGAGACTCGCCTATTGCATGCCTGGGGCGCAAATCCCAATGAAATTTGTTGCGCTGACGGGAATCCTGGGTCGCGTCCCTGCAGCGTGCTGCAAGCAGCTGCCAGCAGCGCTGCGGCAGACTCGATATCCGCGCTGCTAAGGACGCAGTCGCGCAAGGCATGGCACGATGCCGACCTGAGTGCCGCCCTTCTGATCGCATTGCGCGAGAACACGCCGGAGGTGGTCATCGCTTTGCTCGAGTACACTGGCACGCTCGATACGTGCACAATGGAGCACAATGCGCGACGCATTGCCGCTAGCGGGCTCACCGGCGATCGCGAACTTGTGCAGTTACCGCTCGCCCTGGCCAACAATGCCTATTTCAACACCTTTGTGTTGCGAGACGCGGGCCGAATTGCATCGGCGCGCGGTAACGCCGACATGGCCCCATTGCTTGCCAATTCAGGGATGTTGCGAGAGGCCAGGCGAAGCAAAGGGGGTGCCAACCGTGCCGTGCAGTAGCTATGCGTACGGACAGCATCACAGTGTCGGCATAACGAGCTTGCTCCCGATCGCCCCAGGTCAGCTCACTGGCTTTCTGCCACCCCTCCCGGCGTCTCGATATCAGCCTGTGGAGATTGCAAAGCAACTGCAGTCGATTGGCTCGAGCGCGTCGTTTCGGTAGCTACAGGCCTAACCCCCGATCCCTTCGCGCGCTCGGCCATGTGGGCCCGTCGCAATAGCGCACGCCTGCCGGCCTGGTCGCGACGTCCGCCGCCCGAAGGAAGTGGGGAGCGCCTAAAGTGCTTCTCCAATAGTCGGTGTGGAAGGCTGGATCGCGCTGCCGAGTCAACTGCCACTCGCCAAGAGGGCAATGCGGGCGAGGCCCCTAGTCCCGGCAGGGACTTCGTCCATCACAGATGGTCCTACCTTCGGGGCCCTTCCCTGCTTCCTCCGTCATTGCCGTCCGAACTGTTGGCGAGACGTCGACGACAACGCGCCGGACAACGAGCACGCCGACGGCCGCTTTCGGTGACTCAGCGCTCATTATTCGTGCCGCGCTTCATCCACCAACGACTGGACATCAAACTGAGCAGTAGCGTAAATCGCGTTGCAGGACCAGACCTCGAGACCTTCCTTGTAGAAGACGCACCATTTGCCGTCACAGATAGCGACGGCTTCCGGGTACACCGCACCGTGGCCATTGGCGGCTGCCTCCATGAAAGATTCCTCACGACATCGCACCCGATACTGACCTAGCGACAAGGGGTTCGGGGGCGCTGGCTTTCTCCGTTTCAATGCGTTCCTCTCTTGGTACCTGTAGACACCTGGACCTCCGAAGGCCCCACAGGAAGTGGAGATCGTTGAGAACGGATGATACGGTAGCCTGATAGTTTGCCGTTGGGAGCAAGGGCACGTCTACATGCGCCATCGCTCGCAATTAATTGCAAACTCTTCGGCCGCGCTACATCGACTTCTTCAGCAATCAAGCCTCGGATATACGCAGGCCGGCTTCACGAGGCGATCGATAACGTTGGAATTGCTTGGGTATGGCCGGGGGTGAACGGCGGCTCGATAGTGGCCACGCTCTCCTGCTATGCCGCTAGGGTGCTGGGCTAAATCGGGCCCTCTCCGAGCGCGTTGCCTTCCGAGCGGTCGGGGTCAACCAGAGCGGGGCCTGGCGAACAGTCCGGTTCGTTCGCGCGCTCGAGCCGCTGGTCGAGGCCTAACCGAACAACTTACGGTAGTTGGTCTTCAGCGAGTTATTCGCAGACATCTCGCGCGACAGTACAACAATCCTCGACGCCCCAAAGTGTCGGCCCCCGTGGATCACTCCTCCGCGTGAAAAGCTCAGAGCCGCCGCCCGATGTCGGATAAATAATTTACATTACACTTTGCCCCGCAATATCAGCCGGTTCAGTCACAAGAGCTCCATTTATACTGTTAATTCAAAGGGTTAGATAGACATGGGGAGTATTTGGAGCACGAGACTCGGTTTTTCCTCCAGGCGTTACGCCAGCCTTGGATGCGAGGCGCGCTGAGGTGGATCTGTGAGGCCTTCTGGGCTCCGCAAAGAACCGATGATGGCCGGGCCCGTTCCAAGGATCGTCTCAGTCGAGGCACGAACCATCAGTTGTCCTGAAACGGGGGCCGGCAATGCGTATGAGCGTGATGCAGGCCTGCGGAGACCGGCATCCGTTATAGCCGGGCGATCATCATTAGAGATCGAAAGACGGTTTTCGATTAAGCCGTTGAGCTGAGCCCAGATCCTCGACACATTGATTGAGGAAGGCAATCTTGCTCCGCACCGGACGAACCTACCCGCCCTGCGCTCCCAGCCCAATCCGTCCTCCAAACCGTGATCGGCGATGGCCACATCATTTTGCGACGGTGCCTGTATCGAGATCCCGGCAACCTTGTTGGTGCCGGCCCGTGAGCCGGCTGATGGAAAACAATGCCGCCCTAGTCTCTTGGAGCCTTATTGTTCGGTGATCTGCGCCGTGCAGGCCCGAACGCTCGTGGACCTCAAACGCAAGCACCTGTTTTTGAGGACCTTTCTTTTAGAAAGTCCGCGATACCCCGACGTCGTAGTGGAATCGTGACACTGCTTTTCCTCCCTGCTGAGGTGCCCGTAGGCATCCGCCCGCTAGTCATCCTCCCGAATCAATGTGTTTCCGGCCGACCCCTTACGCGACACTTCTTCGGTAACAGCGCGACTAGCTGCGTTTAATAGAGTATCAGGGCACACAAAACGTGGCGACTTGTGTACCGGTTATGCCGCTTACGTCCCCATCCCAACCTCCAAGTTCACCGCGGGGCCACATGGAGCAAAAGCCCAGCCTCATTCATAGACCCCCGCCCGCAGGGCATTCCAAACTACTAAGCTATTGAATATAAAGAACTTTCTAGTAGAAAGTTCTTGCGTAGCGGCGCAAAGGTGAAAGAGAGTTCGTATTGTGGGGCCTTCTCTACGCGGGTGCCGTGCTCCGGGCGATCATGAGCTTTCCTTCCACGCAAGCGTGAGCCCACCGCAAGTTCATTGGAATGGAACCCGCTGGTCCAAGGATCGCCTCACATGCCGTGCTGATCCGGCCCAAGGTCCGACCCGCCAGGTCTTTGACGACGAACCCGTCGCACTTGCTGCGTGCGTACTGGAGGAATCGACGCGCGCCCTGCTCCGCTTCTTGTGCCTGCCGTCGAGCATCGGCATCGCTGGCAACACGAGCAAAGTCTCTATCGGACGCGATGGCCTTGCGCAGGTACGCGAACATCTCCCTCGGCGACAATTGCGCCAACCGATCGCGACAAGCCGCGGCAACATGCTCCAGTCTCTGTCCTACGTGGCCCGAAATACCCATGAGCTTGAAAACCGCTGCCGGCGACATCCCGAGTTCCACCAGCCAGCGTAGCGGGGCAGGAACCTTGGATAGATGCCCAGGCTGTTGTGCAGACGATGTCTGCAAGCGATTTCCTCGGAATGCTTTCTGTAAAGACTGCTGCTCGTTGGTATGTTCCTTATATTGGCCGTCTTCCGTTTTGGTAGACCGAGACTTGTGGATAACTTCCGGGGAGGCGGCCTTCCGCTTCTCCAGTTGCAACAGAACGATGGCCTTGTCAGTCAGCTGAATGGGAGAAATGTGAAAGCACCCGTTCCGCGCAATGCGTTCCTGCTTTCGCGTGATATAGCCGCGCGCCGCCAACTGCGCGAGTCCACGATAGAGGGACGATTCACTACTCAGGAGAGATTCCGCGCGCAAGCGATCCCGACGCGGCCAAATCGATCCGCGTGGTCTGCTGATATTGAGAAACGTCAGAATGCCGTAGAGCGTACGGCGAGCGGTGGTGCCGAGGTCCAGGCAGTTGAGAGGATCAAACACCGCGGCGCGGGCTTCGATCAGCTCCATCGGGAGAGGGCAGGGGCGCGCGACGGCCTTGCCTGCCGCGTAACGTGGCGCAATAGTCATTGAAGCTCCAGAATTTTGGGCAAAAAAAGCCCCGGAGCTTGACTCGCGCCTTCAGTTCGCTACACTGGACACTCACTTGCAGAGAGTGCACGCCGATTCCCGTCGGTGTGTAGGTGCGACTGCGCAAGCAGCTCCACCAAGCAGAGGCCTGGGTTCCCGCCCAGGCCTTTGTCTTAGAGAGACGCTTTAGTCTCTTAACTCATGATCTGTCCTCAAAAGAGTCGCCGCGGTTCAAGCGGCGTCGGTCTTCTTAAGTTCGGCCTCTATCCAGTCGGCCACACGTTGTTCCCAGTCCGTCGCCACACTCGCGTCTTTGAAGCGAAGTGCCACCACGCCGCTTCTTGCGGAGACCGTGCAGAACTGACGCTTACCTTGCTTGATCACCCGTGGCTCCTTCGCGCCGGATGTGGCTGGCTTGACGGAGTTCCTCAGTTGGCTCAACGCCTGCTTCTGCGTAAATGCCGGGTCGCTGGCCAAGCGTTTGATTAGTTCCAGTGCGAGCCCGCTGGCAGCAGGATGGTCGGTAACGAGCTTCGCCATTTCCTGGGCTGCGTTGGCTCCCAGGCAATCCGACACTACGGCTTCCTGCAGGACTTCCACGGACCCATCGGGCAGCTTCGAATACGCGAACAGCCGGGACAGCTCGGCTTCGCTGACGCCAGCCTCAGCGGCGATCTCGCGCTGGCTCAGTCCGCTTCGCTGCTGCCGCCGCAAGAAGCCCAGGTACTTTTCCAGGTCGGGCAGGGAAGGGGAGAGCAGATTGGAATAGAAGGCGGCCAACTCGACCGATTCATCCCCGCCGAACTCCCGGAAGACGGCGGGGATCGTCGCTCTGCCCAACTCCCGAAAGATGTGAAAGCGGTTGTAGCCGGCCGTCAGCTCGATCGCCCCGTCCGGACGACGCACCACGGTCACGGGATGCACCAGTGGGTGTTGGCGGATGTTCTCTTTCAATTCCGCGTACTGTTCCGGCGTCAGGCGCCGGCGTCGGCCCGGGACCAGGACAATGTCATCCAGCGGTATTTCGACGGCATTGCCTTGCTTCTTCTCGAGCTCCGCCAACCGCTTCTCGGCGGCTGCGACCGCGGACTGTGCTGCCAACATGCGGCCGGGCGAAGTCTTGGGCCCGTCCGGCTGCCGGTCTGTCGACTTGGTTGGCTGGTCTTTGACTGTGACGCTCGCAGTCTTTGCGAGCAGCTTGTCGCCGATTCCCATTAATGATTCCCCTTCGACCACGCCAAGGTGAACTGGTCGTCGATATGTTGCGCCAGGCGATCGAGCGGCTCCCTAAACCGTTGGTACGCCTCTACGCTGCCGTCGGGCTTTGACAAGTCGTAGACCGTCGCCAGCTGAGCGGAAGCGCCCTTTGGAACAGAGGACTCCGGGATCTCGATGCCAAGTACCCGGTTGCCGTATGCCTTCACCATCCATTCCCTGACGACGCGCGAAACTGGGTCAGACTTCACCTTCGTCAGCACGATATTGATGAAGTCGAAATGCTTGCTTTGCAGGACGCCGGGCAACTTCTTGGCGATGTCGGAAAACAGGTGCCAGAACTGCGTAGAGCTGGCGAAGTCCAGCCCGTCGGGCGGGCAGGGCATCAGAATGCCGTCGGAAGCTATCAGCGCATTGATCGTGATATAGCTCAGTGCAGGAGGCGTATCGATCACAATCGCGTCATACCGATCGGCGAGTGGTACGATGCCCTTGCGCAAGATGTCCCAGAACTCGAAGCCACTGTGTTGAAGCACCTTCGACGGAATCTCGAACTCGGCGTCGAAGAGGGCGGACGAGGCGGGGATCAAATCGAGGTTGTGCCAATAGGTCGACTGGACCGCATAGTCCAGCGTCTCCTTGTCGCCATAGATCAGTGGCAACAAGGTTTGATCCTCTTCGATCTCTGCGTCGGGTGCCCAGCCGCACAGTTGGGTCGTCGTGCCTTGCGGATCGCAGTCGACGATCAGCACGCGTCGGCCCAGCAATGTCAATGCCTGAGCCAGACAGACGGCGGTCGTCGTCTTGGCGACACCGCCTTTGAAATTACCCACCGTGACGATCCGCCCCCGGGCGCCTTCCGGTCGCTCCATCCGAGTGCTGGCATGCTTGACCCAGGTGATGGCCTCCTCCAGGGTAAATACCTTGCTGCGACCATTGCCTCTCGACACCCCCGCAGGCAGTCCGCCCTTGGTGGCGAGATAGTGGAAGCGCGCCTTGTCGATCCCGCACAGCGAGGCAATCTGGCTCGTCGTGAAAGTCGGCGCGTTCTTCCTGGGATACGGTTCCAGCATGGCATCCCGGATCTGCCCGAAGACGTCGTTTGCCTGTGCCGCGAGGCCGGCCAAGCCGTCGATCGTCAGACTTTGGTCTTCAAGGTGGTCCGGGCGCGGGAGCTCCGCCTTCATCAAGCTGGTTGCCATATCGCTTTCGACGATCCGTGGATTAGAGGGGAAACCGTTAATTAGACGGTTTCCCCTCGTTTCAAAGGTGACCGTAGAATAGCGGTGGTATACGTAAACCGCAAGCTGTTTACGTCACCTTTGTTTCTGTCTCTGAACACACTTCCGCAGCCCGCGAAGCCGAATGGGCCGCCAATGCTCGCTATTGCGGGTGCCCACCTCCAAGACACACGGGATGGCGCGCAGCACGCTTGCCATGTGAGCGAGGGCTCACATGCCGGCAAAGCGCAGTACGGCACCATCGGCGCTTGGTAAACGCGACTGCCCGCGACGCGCGCGTCATATTGTCGAATGGAGAAATAGCGGTTCAAACAGACTGCTGCACAAGGCCGAGGTTTGACTTCGGCGGCCGGCAGGCCGCCGGTCGCAGTGGGCGGACCCGACTCCACAGTGGGCAAAAAGCAAAAATCCGCGGAGCATTTGTTGTAGCCGAGGCCGCTGTTCAGCTTATAGATGTCATGACATCAACGAGATGACCAGACTGTAAGAAGCAGCCGCGGCGGGAGGCGGCGATCCACCCCCAAGAAGGAGCCCTAGCATGCCTACCGTCGTCTGGAACCGCAGCCAACAAAATTGCGCCGGCAAGCCCTCGAGCTCCCGTCAAGATGGATGTGCGCGGTGGTACGACCAAGCGAACTACACGCCGGCAATTGCATTGCGTGTTGACGTGCCGGCAGACAAGCATCGCTGGTTCACGGCAATCTTCTACGTGGTCTGGTCTGGCAATGCGACTGCTCGGCTGGGCACCAACGGTTTGCCGATCCTACCGTTACAGCCCGTTAAGACATTCCTTAGTGAAGCGGCGCAGGTAGTAGCTGCCTTCGAGTACAGCGGTTTGGCGCTGGCCGGAGTGGAAGGGCTGCTCGCCATCAAGGACGTGGTCTTGGCCGGGATGGACAAGAGGAACGCCACAAAGCAGATCGCGAAGTATCACCAGGCACACGAAAAGGCGATAGCGAACCTCGTTCTCTATCGGCGAACACAGCAGCAGAAGAACCAAGCCCGATTACTGGCGGAACAGGCGGCGGCTGATCGCATCAAGCAAGCTGCCAGTCAGCAGCTGGACCTAGAGCAAGGCGACGGACCGGCGGACGCAGCCGGTCCGGCCTTGGCGAACGCCCATCCGTCCGGTGCCAACCCGGGACAGCGGGACGGACTGCAACGTCTCGCACAACAGGTGGCGGCCAATCCCAACGCCGAACAACCGGTCTTACATGATCAGCCGAACATCATGGCGGAGCAACACGTCGTGGTCCCGGACGCGCGGGCACTCGACAGAGAAGCGTGCGATGGATACCTCTTGCACACAGATGCACGGCGTCGGCACAGCAACGCCACCACGGGCGTATGGGCCAGCATCATTGCTTGCGTGCGAGATTTTGGAGTGCAAGGTGGACGCGTTACCCTCGACGTCCTGAAGAAGGCCGGCCAAGTGGTCTTTCCTCAAGTACTCGGCCACCTGCTGCCATGGCTCTTCTCAATAGGCATGGGTGTTTTCCATTCCGTGGCTGCCTGGTACGAACTCAGGAAGGCAAACCGAAACCGGGCGTTGGCCGAGCAGGTCATGGCTCAGACCCGACAAAACAGGAGCGCCGTTGAGGCCGACAGAAAGCGGGCAGACCGTATCACGACGCCGCTGACCGCCGCAGCACTTGAACAGTTCGACACCAACATCAAGACTGCGAGGAAACAGGCGAAGCTTCAGCGCAAATGGGCATTCGCCAGATTCGCCTACGGTGCGTTCTCCATATTGAGCGGCGCCGGAACGATCGCCCTAGGCCTGCTTGTTACTGGCGCCATGCTTACAGGAATAGGTGCAGCGATCGTTGGCGCAGTCGCAATTGCCGCTGGCGTTGGCTGGCTCGGTTTCGCCGTCTATAAGAACGTCAAGCGCATTCGGCTGGAACAAGTAGAGCGCTATGAGCGCCAGGAGCTGCGCGCGGCGCTGGACGCGCTGGACGAGAGGGATGAAATGAAAGATAAGTCGCTGGAGCAATGCACGGCCGGAGATTTGGCAAGGCTAATCTCCGACCGACCCGCTTTACAGGTGAACCGCTATATATTGGCCGCTAGACTCGCCAAGGATCTGCTGATCGTAGGGGGGGGAGATCAGAATCCACATGTAAAGGTCGCTCGCCTCAATGTCTCAACGACGCTGCAGACGATGGGCATGCCGAAGGAGACGACCACGATGCTGAAGCACGCATCATTCGAGCAGGCGCATGAAGCGATCTATCGATATTTGCGGGCTGATACCGCCCAGCATCTAATGCAGACCGGTTCGTTCCGATCAGCAAAGGCGTCCGCCGCGACCGCATAACCGATTTGGTAACAAGCGTGGCCGTTAAGAATAGTCGACGTAGGTAAGGAAAGTCGACATACAAGGCTGAGGGATCGGCTTAACGAGGCCCTCAGTCGGCACACAAAGCGAGTCGGCACCGACCCGCTTCTCTCCTCCCAACCCCTCCATCGAGTCAACCATGCCAACCGATCACTGTTCTGCAAATGCGTCCACTCGTCGCCTCTCGTGTTGCTGGGCGGATACGTATTCGGATAGCGGAAGTGAGCCATCATCGCCGCGAAACGCCCAAGGAGCTAGTGCGTCCCGCTTGACAGCATTCACCGCACGAACGTGCGACAGCCTTCTGCGGTTGCCCGACCACATCATTCGGGATGCAGCCTTGGAGTACTTGTCACCGGTCGATCGTCGCCGACTACACGACAGTCACCGTGTATTTCGTCGGGTACTGGCGCCAATTGTTGCATCGGAAAGCGCTCACCGACATATTCCTCTAGTGGTAACGCTCTCTGGCGTGCGGAAGGTGCTGTCCGAGATCGCCAGGACGCCGCCTCCTACCCAAGCCGCGTTGCTTGTTGAGTTGGCCAAGCGCAGTGGCCTGATACCATGGCAGCAGCGCGGTCCAGCGGCTGTTGCGATCCTGAACCAGGCAAAAGGTCTGTCCGAAGAGCAGCAGGCGCATGTTATCGCGGCATTTGCGACCACCTTGCAGCTGCGCATGAGGGGCTTCGCCATGCCCGAGTCGAAGGATCCATGGCTGCGCGTGGAGAAACCGGTGTGGGAAGCTGCGCTGAAGCTTCCCGCGAGTGTGCGTGGGATCGCCGAAGGCGCTTTGCTGCGTAACCATGCCATCAGCTTCCTCTTGCCACTTTACCTGCAGGAATGGATTGCCGAGGCGCACGCTCTGCCTCCCGCTGGCCGAGCCGATCTGCTCGCCGGCTTGGCGCGAGTGTATTCGTACATTTCCGATCCGGGCGCGAGCAATACCGACGCTGCGTGGGAACGCTTGATGCGTGAGGCACTGGATCTTCCCGCTGATGTTCGCGATGGGGCGTTGTACGCAGTGGCAGGCATTGACAACGGTTTGACAGGAGCAGGCGCGTTGCGCCGGTGGAATCGCCTGTCGGACATCGCCGCAGATCGGCCAGCGGACGACCGTGCCGCCATCTACGGCGGCATGGCAAAAGGACTGTACGGAATCGACTATGCGATACGGGGCTCCTACTTTGACTCGCTATGGGAACTGTGCAACGGGTTGCCTTGGTCACGTCAGGTGCGAACTTTGGATACGATGGTCGATCTTTGCGCGGGAAATCAACTCGACGGGTACGGCGCTGACCGTATCGTCGATGCGTGCGTAACGCAGTTGCCGTCCGAAGAGCGCCTTGCCTTGTTGAAGAAATTGATCATTCGACCCGGCATGCCTCCTGACACAAGGGCTCGGGTCCGAAACGTCGTGTTGTCGAAGACGGGCGACTTGCCGAAGGAAGAACGTGCGCAGCTGCTCGGCTATTGCGCAGAGGCGATGGAGTTGGGCGGTGACATAGCACCTCTTGTGGCCGAAGCCCATCTGTTGCCGGCCAGCTTGCGGCATTGGGTGTTGGCGGGACTGACACACAATCCGAATCGCATTAAGCAGGCCGGCGGGCTAAAGTGGATCGATAGTGCGATCATGCCGCTTCTGCACGATATTCCATCAGAGAATCGAACCGATGTGTTGCGTAATCTGGCCCTCTTGGCTTTCGGCGGAGGAAGTACCGGCCCGTTAATGGCTACAAAGATTGAGCTGACACCCGGGACCTGGCAAGCGGTCGAACAATATATCTCCGAACTGCCGGCCAGTGAGTTGGCGAGGTTACTTCAGCCCATTGTCAAGCGGACAGAGGAGCTAACATCATCGACGTCATTGGCGTGGGAGTGGGCACTGAAGCGGACGCTGGAGCTGCCTGCCGGTCTGCGGCCGCCCTTGCTGCGCAAACTTGCAAAAGGCCCCGAGGGCCGTGCCGCGCCGCTACTTAAGCTACTGCCGGCCATTGCGTCCTTACCCGCGTTCTATCGCGCGTATCCGTTGCGAGCCGTTGATAAGGCAATCGGCGATGTCGACGGCTTTGGCGACTTCACTGGATATTGGAAGGCCGTGTTCAAGATGGTCATCGCAAAAGCGGCATTGCCACGAGAAGATCGGTTTTAAGATCGAGAACGCGTGTTGAGCGCTGCAGATCGGAAGCGGCAAGTATATTGAATCGTTGCGGCGCTCGAACTGCCAAGTGGAGAGAATGCAAGACGCCTTCCATTGCCATCAGTGTTCCGGCATCACTATGCCAATCGACCCTAGCACCGCAACGCCGAACAGCGGCTCATGCTCCCTTGCCGTGCAACATTGCGGCATCGAAGCTGGTTGGACCACATCCGCAAAACGATGGCTACTGGACCTTGAGCCAAGACAGCCCGTCTAGGACCGCCTCGAAATGCTCGGTTGGGTGTATGGGCCGACGCTGTCTGCATCCGAGTGCGGCCCCATCTTCCCTCCATGCCAGTAGTGCATTCCACACGCTCGCTAGGCGCATACAGCTCCGTTGGCGCCGGCCCGCGTGCCGACATCGATAGGCCGGATCGTTTTGCTATAGGGCCAGACCCATCTTTCAACAAGAATTTGCATTTGGGAGGGTGGTTGTTGCCGTCCAGAACAAGGCATCAGTTGCCTTGGTCTGGACTTCTTTTGCTGCCGGAGGCCCACCATGCGGAGGCGACGGTCCCTATGGCTGTCGGCGACGGCTGTGCTTGCGCTCAATGCCATGGCGCAATCGCTTTCCCTCGATGTCAGCGGAGCCATTTCTCGCTACACCGATACACGCGCGCGTGTCTATCGCGTGAGTGAGCCCGTGTTGAGGATGCTGCCGCAGTACACCATCGTGACGGCAACGAGTTGGACGCCGCGTTCGGCATTTGTCGGGCCCCGCATTGTCGACATCCTGCAGCTCGTGGGGGCGAACGGCAAGGAGGTGGAGTTCCAGACGTTGAACAACTACGTCTACTCGATTTCGATCGAAGAAGCGCGCCGCTATGGCGTCATCCTTGCGCATACCCAAAACGGCAAACGCTTGACGCCGAGCGATTTTGGACCGTTGTTCGTCGTGTACCCACGCGATCAGTACCCAAACGAACTCAAGACCCCGATCACGGAAGCAAAGTATGTCTGGCAGGTTATTGGTATGCGGGTCAAATGAACCGATTTAAGGGTCTCCCGCCGAAATTGCTGTGTGGCCTCGTGTTGGCTGCCTTGCTGTTGACGATCCTTTGGACGAGCGTGCTGTATCAGTTGTTGATCGCGCCTGACCATCTTGCATCCAGTTCTGGACCGTCGGAAGGGTATGTGTGGACAGTCGTACGTTACCAGCGCGCATACAGCGAATTCGAGCGGCAACTATTGTTGATGGCCGATGGGCGAGATATGGACGTGGCCGAGTTGAAGCTGCGGCACCAGAACCTTGTCGCCGCCTTCGGCATCCTGACGCGACCATCTGAACTGTCCGCATACTTCGTCGGCATTCCTGCCTACGACCAGGCCGTCTCGAGCTTGACCAGCATGATGAACCTGGTCGACCGGACCATGGCGGAGTGGCCGGCAGCGCCGTTCACAGTCGACCTGTTGCTGGAAGGATTGCAGAAGAACGGTCCCCAAGTGAACGTTCTGCTGAACAGCTTCCGTTTGATAGAGATGGAACAGCGGGACCGCGCATATCGCGACTTTATCGAGAAGCGACATACCTTGCTCTTGGTCAGCGTTGCCATGCTGGCCTTGTTCCTGTTGTCGGTGCTCCAGCTTGCCGTCGTTATGCGCAAGCGACGGGAAGTCATCCAACAGCAGCGTGACGCCATCCTGGCCGAGCGGCGTGCGACACAACAGGCGATGGAAACCTTGGCAGCGCGCAATACGCTGCTCGGCATGGTCAGTCACGAGTTACGCACTCCGCTGCAAGTGATCATGGCTAGCGTGGAAGTCCTCATGGGGAAGGATCCTCAAGATGCCCAGCGCCGCTTGATACGACGCATCGATTCGGCGGCTGAGCAGCTTTTGCGGGTCGTCACCGATTTGACCGATTACGCGCAGTTGGAGGCTGGCAAGCTGGAACTCAAATGGATGGAAGGCGATGTGGGTGATCTCGTGCACGACCTTGTCGAAGACATGCGGCCATTGGCCGAAGAGAAGGGATTGAAGCTGTCGTGCGCCATCGCGCGCGAACCCGTGCGCGTCTGGTCGGACCCTCAGCGGTTACGGCAGATCGTCGGCAATCTCGTTTCGAACGCGATCCGCTACACCGATAGCGGCGGCGTCACGGTAGCCGTTGCGTTAGCACCTTCAGACCCGGAGTGGCGTAGCGGAAAGGCTTTGCATATTTCGGTCACCGATACGGGCCCCGGGATTGCCGAGAAGGATCAGGAGACGATCTTTGAGCCATTCACACGGCTGGATCCGTCGAACACGCGGCGCCACGGCGGCATCGGGATGGGCCTGTCGATCGTGAGAGAACTGACCAGGGCCTTCGGCGGCACCATTCAGGTTTCGAGTGAGACGGGGCGCGGCAGTACGTTCCGCGTGCGGTTGCCGTGCGGCGCCCCGTTGTCCATGGACGATGGACCGGCAGCTTCGGCATCTGAAGAAATCATGGTGCCGCAGCAGTTGGCCGGGTGTCGCGTACTCGTGATCGATGACAACATTCTGGCCAGAGAGGCCTTGACGGGCTTGCTGGGAGAATTCGGCGTCCTGAGTGATCAGGGTGGCAATGCCAATGACGCCTATCGCGCCCTGGTCGCCGAGCGCTATGACGCGATGCTGCTGGATATTGCCATGCCGGGCACCGATGGCACCATCGTGGCGGCATGGCTTCGCCGGAACACCGGACCGAACCAACTGATCCCGGTCATTGCTGTCAGTGCCTATCTGCCGCAGTGGATGGCGGTGAACGACCATCTGCATTTCGACGCGTACCTCGCCAAGCCTGTGCGCGCCCACGAACTGGCGGCGACTCTGGATGGCGTACTGCAAAGGAGCGCGCGGTGAGCGGTAGAGTGGTTTTGGTAACAGGGGCCGCCAGGCGTGCGGGCAAGGCGTTTGTGAAACACTTCAGTGCCAAAGGCGATGCGGTGGTGATCCACTACGGAACGTCGTCCGCCGATGCCAATGAACTGGTGGCAACGATCCGCAATGAAGGAGGCATGGCGGTCGCTATAAAAGCCGATCTGCGCGATGCCAACGAGGTCAGGAAGCTGGTCGTTCGTGCGTATGAGCATTTTGGCAGAGTGGATGTGCTGATCAACAATGCCTCGATCTTCGGATGCGATACGTTTGCGGATTTCGAGGTTGCGGATCTCGATGCGGCGTGGACGGTCAATTACCGCGCGCCGATCTTGCTGGCACGCGCCTTCTACGATATGGCCAAGACGGCCAACGCAACCGGTGTCGTTGTCAATGTGGTGGACCAGAAGGTGAAGGGTACCTTTCACCGCGACCACTTCAGCTATACGATGGCCAAAGCTGGTCTTGGCAACATGACACAGATGCTGGCGATCTCGGCGCATCCGGTGTTGCGAGTCAACGCCGTCTTCCCCGGTTTGATGCTCGCGAGTGATGATCAGACCGAGGAGGACTTTCTCTATGCCAGTCAACAAGCGACCCCCCTGGGCGTTATAGCTACGCCGGAGGATGTGGCAGGCGCGATCGATCTGCTGACCGGCCCAGCCTACAACGGCTTCGACTTCATCGTGGACGGCGGGCAGCACTTGGTTAGGCGAAGCCAGGACGTTTTGTATGAATTCCGCGCGCCAAAAGACCAAGAGTAATGTCAAAAAACGAAAGTTGATAACCCGACGGCGTGTTTTGATGGAGTCCTGTCAAATCTACTAGCGGCCTGTCGCCCCGTCAGTTCGCGATCGAAGTGTAGTTTGCCGTAGCATTGACGATGGCGGGGTAGAGACAGGGTATACAAGACCGCAAGGGAAGCCCTGACGCGGTTTCTAGTAGGCCGACAGTGCGCCCGCCTTCCCCGCACGAGCGGAAGGTCTCTCTTCATGGGAGGCCACCATGAGTCGATCCCGCAGGCCACAACTTCGCCGGCATCGCCCGAGCGTCTCATTAGCTGCAGGCCACGCGCCGGTCCATCGGCGTACAAGGCGGCGCTTGCAGCGTTCACGCCGGTCCCCAGAGTTGTCGTCACTTGCCTCTACGCCGAACTCCTGTGATACCGTGGTGCATCCCTATCGTCTTGGCCTGACGGAGGCAGGAGAATCCGCGCTCGGGAAGGCCTTGGATCTGTTGACCGGCATTGAAATCCTGACGGGCGTCGAGAGCGGCGATCAAGGTGCGACGATGCCGGTCCAATCCGTTGCGGCGCTAACGCGCATCGTCATCGGCCTGTTGCGTCAGGTCAGCAGTGGGTTGGAGCCCATGCCGCAGGTTGTACAGCAGGCATGGCAAGCCGACCTCGAAGCATGGCAAGCGGTATGACTCTACCGAATGAAGAGCCGCTCGCAAAGACGCGACCACTGCCCATGTCGCGGTCGGATCAACGCTAGCCTCATGAGTGGTTGGAGCTCCCACACTATCTGCCGTGAAGTCCGCGCTCCTCGTCCCTTAGGCTGCCGAGCATTATTTTCGCGGACGGCAGGCAGCCGGCCGTGGTATTTCGGGGACCCCACCATCAGAGCCGCCCACCTCGCGGCGGCAAGACGCCGGACCTTGTGACAGCCGTCAGTAGTTCGATCGGGGATTTGAAATAGGGGATGGTGGCGTCTTGGGCAGCATGGCCGGTTCATTTTCGCGCCGCCCGGGGGCGACGCGTTCGAGCGCCATTTTTTTGGGGCGGCCGGCAATCTTTACCGCCCCTCATCGCCCGGGCGTGATTAGATTTCGTTCCATTTCCCGGATCCACGTGTGCCAGCTACGGGGCCAGCTGTTCACGCACGGGCCGCGTTATCTGGTGTCGAAGGCCTATCGGCAGGCCTGCGAGATGGAGGCCTAGCGGGCGAACACAAGTCTCGGGAAGTACGCTCGCGCGGATAGCCCATCTGGCGCACTACCTGGCACGAAGCATCGCGTTGAGGTCGACCAGGAGACATGGTGCGGCTGTTTCCCGCTATATCCACTGACGTTTCCCCCGCGCTGACGGGGTGTGGCCGCCGCAGTCCGTCAACGTGAGGACGTGCGCGGCGACATCGTCAGCACCATCCGAAACTTCACGTCACCCGACTTCATTCGGAGATACGCCTCCATGGCGTTCTCCAACGGCATCACCTCGATCCTCGGGCGCACGCCGGCGAGCACGCTGAAATCCAGCGTCTTTTCGTTCTCGTAGGGCGACCCCGTGATCGATCCGAGCACACCGCGTTCGCCGCCGACCAAGTAGCCCGCCGACACGGACAAAGGATCGCTGCCGGCGCCGAGCAGCACGAGACGCCCTTGCGGCGCGAGGCCACTCATCGCGTCCGACACGGCATCCGCATGATTTACCGTGCTCACGATGGCCTGCGCGCCTCCCATGCCCTGCAGTCGGGCTGCGGCAGCGTCCTGGTCGGTGTCGATGTAGACATGCGCGCCCAGCGCCAGTGCATCCTCCGCGATGTGCGCGCCGCGGCCGATGGCGACTACGCGGAAGCCCATGCGGCGTGCGTACTGCACCGCCATGTGGCCGAGGCCGCCGATGCCCAGGACGGCGACGGTGTCGCCGGCCTCGGCGCCGCACTTCTTCAGCGCGTTGAAGGTCGCAATGCCGGCGCAAAGAATCGGCGCGGCTTCCTCGGCGTTCAAGGCGTCGGGAATCGACACTAGGGCGGTGCTGCGCGCCAGCATCATCTCGGCATAGCCGCCGTCGCAGGTCCTGCCGACGATCGGCTGATTTCGGCACAGCTGGAACCGACCCTGCCGGCACTGCGCACATGCGTTGCAGTGGCCGCCCAGCCGCCCGACTCCCACACGCTGGCCCGGCTTCCAGATCGAAGGCGTGTTCGGACCCAGTGCGGCGATGCGCCCGACGACTTCATGCCCGGGCACGCGCGGCGGTTGCAGCGCCGGGTCGGTGCCCTCAATGTCGCCGGCATCGGCGCCGCAGATGCCGCAGGCCTCGACGGCGATCAGCGCTTCGCCTTCGCCCGGGACGGGCGTTGGGAGCTCGACCAGTTCCAAGGCGCCTGGGCGGCTCACTTGCATCGCGCGATAGGTTCGGTTCATGGTTTCGGATGGTGGGTCGGAAAGTCGTCGTGTGTCGTCTGGGGTTTTGCAGTTGGCCTTGGCGGCTTGATCGGGCTTGGGGCGCCTTGCGTCGGCTTACGTCGTCGTTACGTCCGCCAGCGCCGCCACGCCGAGGGCCGCGGCCTCGATCGCGCCGGCGAGGTAGCCGGGAAACCGCGGGGACCACTCGCTGCCGATGCCCGTCAGGCGGCCGCGCCACGGCCCGGACGTCGCGGCGGCGGCGGGCGCGTGGGGATGTCCCGCGGTGGCGTCCAGGTCCGCGGCCGCGGCCGTGTACGCATCGCCCGCCCAGTCCTTGATCAACTCCGCCTTCGGCGTGGCCGCCTTTGGGCCGAACAGGCGTGTCAGTTGAGCACGGCAATGCGCGCGCAGCACGTCCTGCGGCACGCTGCTGCGCACGCGTGCCGGCAGCCCGAAAAAGCCGAAGAGCGCCGCACTGCCGCCCGGCATCGAGGTATCGTGGATCTCCCCCAATGGTCCGCATGCGCTGCGGCCTTCGCCGGACAGACGCTGCTCGATCCAGAAGGGCGTCTCGTAGACGGCGATGTATTTGGCATGCGGCGCCATCCATGTCGCCGTGTCCCGCCATTGCCCAGCCAGTGCGTCGGGCAGCGCCGGAGAGAACGCGATGCGCTCCTCTGCCAGCCGCGGCGGTAGTGCCAGCAGGACGTGGCGGACAGTCCAGGTTGTGATGCGACCGGTGACATCCGCGCTGTCGAGTTCGACCTTGCCCTCGCTGCTGTGCAGCCTTTGCACGGTCTGGCCGGTGATGATACGGGCGCCATCGACACGGCTGCGCAACGCGTCGATCAACGCGGCCATGCCGCCGACCAAACGCATCGATGCCGGCGAATTGACATAGCCGCGCCTCCGGGTGGGCCGTTCATTCGGCGAGCGCTCCACCATCATGTCACCGGTTTCGTACTGCTTGAAACGGTGCAGGCCAAGGTCGTGAACCAGCCGATCCAGTTGCGATTGATAGTCGGGCCAGAACCAAGTCGGCCCGAGGTCGAAACGGTCGATGTCACCGGCCGCCGATCCGGACGCCTGATGTCCGGATGCTGGGACGGAAGCGATGCGGCCTCCCAGCACATCGCGTGCCTCGAACAGGACGTAATCGCGAGTTCCGCGTTGTTCGAGCTGGGCGGCCGCATACAGGCCGCTCAAGCCGCCACCGACGATGGCAACGTGGGCATGACTCATGGCCGGATCTCGGCGGCGATATCGGGCAGATGCCCGGTCTTCAGATAGACAGTTGCGCCTTGCGCGCCGGCGGCGATCCCGGGATACGCGCCTGCGGGCAGACGCATCCAGCTACCCGTTGCGTACGAACGGCCGTCGAGCAGGACTTCCCGGGCCAGCACCAGCAGTTCGGCGCCTTGCACCGGCTCGGCAAACAGCGGCGCCGACGGCATCAGCCGTTGCAGGCAGACCTGTTCGGCGTCGCTGGAGAACAGGGAGCAGACCTCCCGGCCGTGCTGTTGGTGCCAGCACGATGCCTCGCGGGTATCGACGCGCACGCGCCGGCTCTCCTCGGGCCGCATCTGCCACAGCTTGACGAAGATGACCGCGCCGTCTCGGCTGAAGGGGCGATGCGACGAGCCAGGCGGGTTGCGCAGATAGCAGCCGGCCGGGTAATCGGCAACCTCGTCGGAGAAGGTACCCGACAGCACCAGGATCTCCTCCCCCCTGGGATGCCGGTGCCGCGGGAACGAGGAGTGGGGCGCGTATCGGACGATACTGGTCGCGCGCGCCTTCTCGCCACCAACGCGGTCTAGCATCACGCGCTCGACGCCGCCTTGCCGCGACGGCATCCATTGGTACTGATCCGGCGAGACGATGGCAGGGCGCGAGAAATCGGCGTTGATGAGCATGACAGCGGGCAATTTGGTGTGCGGCCGTGGATCAGTTGCGGCCGGCCATCACGCCGCCGTCGACGTCCCAGATCGCGCCGGTGACCCAGCCCGCCTTGTCCGACAGCAGGAATGCGATGACTTCGGCGACGTCCTGCGGTGTGCCGACGCGGCCGATCGGGTGGAAGCTGTTGAATCCCTGCAGGGCGCTGTGGACTTCGGCCTTCGGAATGAAGCCCTCATAGATGGGCGTCTGTACCACCGCAGGCGACACCGCATTGACCCGGATGCCCTTGGGCGCCAGCTCCATGGCCAGGTGCTGCGTCAGCGAGTGCAGGCCGGCCTTGGCCATCGAGTACCCCGACGACGGCGTGGCGGCGATGGCCTGCCTGGCCCACATCGAGCCGATGTTGACGATCGCGCCCGGACGTCCGGCTGCAACCAGATTGGCGGCGACCTTCTGCGTGATGAAGAAGAACGCCTTGTTCAGCGTCATGTACTGGTCATAGTCTGCCTCCTGATGCTCGAGGAACGGCTTGGGGAAGAACACGCCGGCCGCATTGACCAGTAGATCGACATCGGCGTGCTGCTCGTCGATCGCCTTGAGCAGCGCCTCGAGCCCGTCGTCGCTGGACAGGTCCGCCGTCAGCGCCGAAACGGGGCCGAGCGCCGCTAGTTCCTTGCGCGCGTCTTCGGTCTTCTCGGGCCGGTGGCCCACGATGACCGCGCTGCCGCCCTCGGCGAGGACCATGCGGGCCGTCTGCAGCCCCATGCCGCTGGAGCCGCCGACCACCAGCAGCTTCTTGCCATTGAATTGCCTGTCCATTCTGATATCTCCAAGAAAAGCTATCGATCCGGTTGACTCGCGACCCGCGCGGGGCGCTCGCCGCCCGTGCTGAATTGAAGCGGATTCTCGGCCGATTCCGCGTAGGCGGCAAACGAGATAAAGTGTGCGGCATTGAAAGAAAAACTTTTCTGCCATGAAGTCACTCGTTCACCTGAACGCCTTGCGCGCCTTCGAGGCCAGCGCCCGCCATCGCAGCTTCTCGGCCGCGGCGGCCGAACTGCATGTCACGCCCGCCGCGGTCGGGCAGCTGGTGCGGACGTTGGAGGAATGGCTCGGCACCCCGCTATTCCTGCGCAGCAGCAGCGGCCGCGCGCGGCTGGTCGCGACCGAGGCGGCGGAGCGAGCGCTACCGGACATCCGGGCGGGGCTCGACCGGCTGGCGCTGGGCCTGGAGCGCCTCAAGGAAGGCTCGATCAGCGGGGTGCTGACGGTCACCGTCAGCCCGGCTTTCGCCGCCAAATGGCTGCTGCCGCGGCTCGATCGCTTCCAGGCGGCTTGTCCCGACACCGATGTGCGCCTGGAAACCAGCCTCAAGCCGGTCGACTTCGTCGCCCAGCGGATCGATATCGGCGTGCGCTATGGCAGCGGAAGCTGGCCGGGACTGGTGGCGGACAAGCTGATGGACGAGGAGGTCTATCCGGTCTGCTCACCGGAGCTGCTGCGTCAGCATCGCGGCCTGCGCGGGCCGCGCGATCTGGCGCGGCAAACGCTGATCCACGACCTGTCGATGGACGGTCACGCCGGATTTCCTTCGTGGGACGTGTGGCTGCGCAAGGCGGGTGTGACGGGCATTACGACCACGCGCGGCCTGAAGATCAACAACTCCGCCGCCGTCCTGCAGGCGGCCATCGACGGGCAGGGCATTGCGCTCGCGCGCAGCGTGATGGCGCACGACGATGTCGCCGCGGGACGTCTGGTGCGGCTGTTTCCCGAGATGACATTTCCGTCGGCGCTCGCATACTACGTCGTCTATCGCGCCGACTCGGCCAAGCTGCCGCGGCTTGCGGCCTTTCGCGACTGGCTCCTCAGCGAGGCGATGGCGCGCAGCGGCTGATTGGCGGGCGCGGCGGTCATCAGGCTCGCGCAGATGCCGGGATCGCAGCCGGCCGCGGACAACGGGCCAGCATCGCTATCCCGCTGCGATCAGGCACATCGCACCCGCGAATTTTCGCGAACTGGCCGAAGCGCTCGGCATCCGGGCCGCCAGCATCTATCACCATTCGACAGCAAGTCCGACCTCGGCGCAGCGGTAGCCCGGCGCTATTGGGACACCGCGGCGGCGCACCCTTTGCGCCCTAGTGTGGATCTGGTCGCGCTTGCTCGTGGGAATGGCGGCCATGGCCGCCGGGATTCGTGCTGCGCCTTTGGAAGCTCGCGTGACCGCGGCCGCCCATCGCATTGCTCCAGACGATGCGCCTTGAGCGTGAGCGAGATGTTCAGGAAAGCGGTAGACCGGTCATGAATTAACAAGCCTGCCGGTTCCCTGGAGGCCTACAGTCGCTCCACCGCCGCACCCTCCACGCTGGTTCACATGGCTCCAAGTCCGGGCGTTCAAGGCCAGCCGGCGGCGCCCCGGGGAGCGCAGGGGCGCTTCTGGGTAGATGAGGTGGGGGTGAGATTCCGATCCGATCCGAGGCGAGCTTGGCCTCGCGATCCCTCTGTTGCGGGTCGTCCCTTCGCTCGCGTTTCGTTCCGGAGGTGTTGCCCGCCGCCTGCGACATTGTCCGTCTGGAGGAAGAGTGCACATGAAACCGATCAAGCCAGCCGAACCGTCCCCCGCCTCGGTGCATCACCCACTGATGGTCAATGAGGGCGCCGGGACGTCCAAGGAAAGGTTCTTCGATTTGATTCGGGCTCGCGACGAGGCGGAGGCATTGGCACTGCTCGACCGGTGTCCGTATCTGATCAGAGAGCGTGACGACGAACTCCGCGGCCCCTTGCACATCGCTGTACGCGCTAACGTCAGCGGCGAATTTGTCGAAACGCTGTTGAACGCAGGAGCGGATGTCATGGCCGTCGACCGTGACGGCAATACCGCGCTACATGTCGCCGCTTCCCATGCGCCGCGAGAGGACATCATCTTCCCCCACCTGATTTCGCGAGGCGGCATGCCCTTGCTGGAGTGCCGCAACAACGAAGGGCTGACGCCAGAGGACTGCGCTTCACGTGTAGGGGATAAGTTTACCGTGATGGGTCTTCAAATGAGCCGGTCGACTTTGCAGCAACAAGCGGCTGGCAATGTCGGCGGTGGCCCTTGGCAGCGTCTTGAGCAATCCGTGGCGACATGCTCTCTGCAGGAGTTCCAGTCTATCGTCAACGAGGTCGGCGGAGTCAACGCTCGCCGTCCGCCACTCGGAATGACACCCTTGATGTGCGCCCTTGGCGTCGGCCGGGTCGATTTGGCGACGTGGCTTGCGGACCATGGTGCGGACATCAATGCCGCCATGGTCAATCTGAACGGAGAGCCGGGCTCGCCTTGCCTGGCGGTGGCTGCGGCCGATCGCAATGCGCTCAGATTCATGCTGGAGCGGGGCGCGGATCCGGTGGCCCCGATACATGGACGCGCGAACGCACTGGTCGCTCTCGCTTGCGGCGCGCCGCAACGGACCCTACAGCTATTTCTGGAAGAGGTGGGCAGACACAGGGAGGTGCCCATTCCCATCGGCGAAGCACTGATCGCCGCATTGTCGTTGGAAAATGGAAGAAGCGCTGCACAGCTGCTGTCGTGGCAGTCCGGGGCACTCCCACCGGCGGATGCAAAGCTTGCCCTCGTCGTTGCCGTTGCGGCGAAGATGCCCGACGTGATTCCGTCGCTCTTAAGCCGCGGTGCGGACATCAACATCATTGCGGACGACGGGAAAGGGCTCCTCGACGTCTGTACCGATGCGCGGACGCGACGTGTTTTGCTCGAGCATGGGGCCAAGCCCAGCCCTTGGTCACAGGGACAGGGCAAGGATGGAGTGCAGCGCTCTGGTTGCGTATTGCTCTAGCGTGGCCATAGATGAGCGCGCAAGCCAATACTCGAGTCCAACGCCTTCCCCCGCCCTAAACCACCTTAATGGAGATCCATCATGCAAAGTATCCAACCGACCACTACCGCCGCGCGCAACAGCTTATGGGCCTTGGAGGCCCAGCGATTTGGCAACGACGAGCCTGACGCGTCAACCGGACTGCTCGGATCCGCTCGGATTGATCGGACTAGCACGGATAACGGCTGCTGCAGTCGTCTCTGGAATCGGATGGCGGCATACAGTCAAGCCCATCCCAGGATTTGCAATGGTCTTGGCGTGGTGGGGGGCATGCTATGTATTGTTGGGGCCGTGATCACGTTGGAGAAGAACCCCGATGCGACGGCTCAGATTGCGCTCCTCTTTACTGCAGGCGGGGTAGGCATCCTCGCCTCCACAGTCCATTGCATCGTGGATTCGCGGCAGGCCCAGCGGTAGACATGCTGTTGCGGCGCGCTCCCGTTGCGCCCCATGGTCAAGGAGCGCCGGATCCCGGTCCTGATCCAGGGGGGCGCTCGTATTACGCGTACGGCCGCGATCCTCACTGCGCAGGTGCGTTGAGAGCGTTCGGCCGCCAAGCCGCCACAAACTGCGGACCGAGGCGATCCACCCCCTCGGTGAGCTGTCCAAGGGCCTCGTCGCCGGTAGCCGCTCGGCTGTCGCAGGCCTTGGACCTCCCGGACGGGGCTGCCAAGTGCCACGTTGCGGCGGTTCGGCATCGAGTGGTCTCACGGCTCTCATTGCAGTCGGACGCGCGTGCTTGTGAATCTCGCCTTTGATTGCTGCGCGACTTCATCACGGAACGCGGTCAGGCATGCCGCGTCCACCGCAGGCAATTCCGAGGATTTGAACTTTCGCTTCAAATCGGCAAGCCAGCGAGTCAGAAGCGGCAGGTGCTTGCGGGTTCGATCAAGTTCAATCAACGGTGATAGACGATCGTGTGGATGCAGTTCGAATGTGGCATCCAGAATTCGCGCCCATGCCGCTGGCAGTGCCTCTCCCGGATGTAGCTGCTCGATACTGGCCGCCATGCTGCTGAGCGGTAACGGGCGGTCCAGACGGGGTAACTCCCGTATCGCGTGGAAGATCGAGAGCGATAGCCCGCGGTCGGGGAGCGTCCTGGTCAGTAACGCGAGCACCGCTATGCGGTCCTCCCGGGGTAGCGTCTTGGCATGGCTCAATAGCAGGGCTAGTGCCGGCGACACGTGCGCTTGCGGCAGAAGGCGCAGTGCTTGGGTGAGCGCCAACAGAACCGTCCCTTGTTCTTCGACCGGTAACTGGAGCGCCAAGGCCAGAATCTTTTGCCAGGCGGCTAGGCTGTCCGGCGCCCGGTCCAGCGTCATAGCGAGGGCGTGCAGCACCGGGGGCCGTTCGTCTGGTGGGAGTGCTTCGCTATGGGCGCCCGCTGCACACCAGGCTCGCTCGGTCGGCTCGGCGGCGACCAGCGCCAGGTACAGCAGGTGGGCACGATACGGTGCCTCTTGCTCGGCGCAAGCTTCGACAAGCGTAATAGACAGATCGACGTTCAGCGTCACGCTGATGGCACCGAGCGCAGGACAAAGCTGTCTGAAGACGATATAGCGCTCCTGTGAGGAGGGTAGCATCATGGTCAGGCCGAACAAGGTCTTCCAATAGTCCGCCTGCACCGCCGGCAAAAAGTTGGAAATCCCATACACGAGCGACTCGAGCAACCAACAATGAAGATCGGGCGGACCTTCACTCAGATGGCCCAGGATATGGTGCCAAACTAAGGCGCAAGCCGCAGACGGTAACAAGGGAAGAAGCTCGGCGGCCGCGATATAGGCGAGGGTCGCGGTCGCACCCTGGTGACTCGCTGCAAAGTTGATAATGCAGTGGTACTGTTTCGCGGCGTCATCCGCGGACAGGTGCCGTCTTGGCATGGACAGCGCGACCAACAGCGTTTCTGGCGTATCGGCAGGCAAATTGCCAATCGCGGTCCGCAACGCTTGCTCGACGTTGCCAAGCGCCGCTTTCGGCTCGAAGCTTGCGCGGGAGGCATTGCGCAATGTCCATACATGTTCCACTTGCGACACGGATGTCACCAGGCTTTTCAGCCAGATGCCAACCAATGAGTTATTCAGCCGCTCCAATGGGATGTCCGGCATCACGACCGTTAGTGCGTCGACACGAAGTGGCACAGGCAGATCCATGAGGGCGGCTTCCAGCTCTCGGAGCTCGGTGATCGGGCTCGGGAAAGCAGACTCTTCGCGGCAGAGGACCGTCAGCGCGACCATGCCGAGCGGTGCGGCCCTGCAGCCCTCCGGCAATCGCTTCACCTCCCGTAGCAAAGGCGTAGTGGCGCAGTGCATCACGAAGGGATGCATGCGCAGGAGCGATTTTCCATGCCGCATCAGCAGTTCCGCCCGATGCTCCGGCTGCAGGCGTCGACTGTCGCGCAGCAGGGCATTGAAATTCGAAGGCGTCAACGCACGATCACAGCGTACGTTGAGTCCGTGTCGGAAGACCGACGGTCCCAGCACGGCGTGACTATGCCGCTCCACGCGAGACAGCGCGCTGACGCCCTGCTGGCCAAGATATTCGCTCACCTACATCAGTATCGGCGTAGGCAGTACAGAAAGGCTCAGCACTGTGGCGTCGAATCCCGGCGGCCGGACCGGTCTGTCGTTGCTATCGCTGTTCGTACTGCTGGCATGGTCGCGTTGGCCCACGTTGCGCATGCCGGTTGCCGCGGCGGCATTGGGATCGGTGGGAATCGACAGCGAGGTTTCAGACGAGGAGGCGCTGCTGCGTACTTGCATGAGTGGACTCTCCGGTTGGCGATGGCGTGGTGTCAGGGCGCTTGATGGGGCAAACCAGTGAGCGACTTCGCCATCGTTTGCCACAAGCGTCGGTGGAACGAGGAGAAGTCTCGGCGTAATCGGGCGGCGAGATATAACGAAACGCTGCGAGATTGGTGCTTCTGCTCGATGCGATCGAGCAGGACGAGTCGCCCCGACGTTTGACCGTTTTCGTGAGCGCACGGTATATCGCGGCACCGGCCGGAAGCAGGTGCATGCCAGGATCGGCTCGTGCAAGGGGCACAGCCGATGGCCGGCGCCGGCCTATCCGTATGCGCCGGGTGGGTGGTGGATCGCTTCCTAGTGGGCTTGCAATGCCCGCGTGAGTTGCGCTAGCAAGATGGCCAGCTTGAGCGGCTTCTCGGCATAGAGCACCGCAAACTTGTCGACCACGCTGGCGATCTCCGCTTCGTTCTCCTGGCCGCGGCCGGTCAGAAGAATGATCGGTGCGCACGCGTTCTCGCTGGCGCGGATTCGCGCAATGGGCTCCGCGGCCGTATCTGGCCCCAGGCTCCAATCGAGAATGTACGCGTCGAAGTCGCCGGCTTCCAATGCCCGAACGAAGCCGGCGCTGTCGTAGTAAGGCTTGGCGTCAAAGCCCTGATCGATCAGGTATTCACAAATGCTGTCCGCGATCGCCGCGGCGTCATCCAGCACCGCAACGACGGGCTTGTCGGGCTCGGTGCAGCGACTTGGCAGCACGAGGCGATCGACGGGATGGCGACGCCCGGCCGGTGCGTCGCCTAACTCATAAACGAACCATTGCCCGTTCTGCTCGAGCGCTACAAATTCGCCGACGGCCGTGTCGGTGCCTCGTGGGGCCGGTCGTCTCGGCGTGTGAGTCGGGGGCATGGGTCCCCCGATCCAGGCCTGGCAAGCAAATCGTCGGAAGCCGACAACCAGGGTCGCGGTCACGGAGCAAGTCGGCTGTTGCAGCGTGTCGAGCAGCAGGGGCGACGACTCGCCGTAGTGGTCGGCCACCTCCTTCAATTGCGACAGCGTCCATGGCAGCTGGCCTTTCATCTTGCGGCTGGCCGCGGAGAAGCTGATTCCGAGAAGGCGACTCAACTCGGTGGCTTGGCTGCGTTTGCCCACCCCATGCCGAAGCATGATGTCGCGCACCTGATTGGCCACCGAAGTCCAGTCGATGGATTCCCTGTCGGGCTGCATTCGCCTCCTCGTTTGGTGCGGTCAGTATCAGAAACCATCCGAAATGATCGAAAGCGTTCCGTGACCTCGGGAAATCGACGGATGCACGCTGGATACATGACGCACAGAGTCACGTTTCATTCCTAATCTGGCTTCGGGCGTCATCTTCGTGGCTTCGCATACGGGATTCCGAGAGAGTAGGGCACTGGGATGGGGCCTGGCTTTCGTTTTTTGGAAGCGGAGCGAGGTGGCGCTATGGCCCGCCTGACGGCGGAACGTGCAACCTGAAACGCGGAGGGAAACCGGCAGGCCTTGATGAGACGGTCGCAAGCGATGCTGCCGTACCGCTTGCGACCCCCGCCTACCGGGTCTGAAAGGCGCATCTGCCAGAGCGTCGCTGCGCTTCGGCTCCATTCTGCACTTCGCTTGACGCCGTTTGCACGGCGCTCTTTGTTTCCTGGGAGTATTGCCATGAAGGCTCTCGCGCGCCGCGTGCGCCGGTGGGATCGTTTTGCCCGCAGCAGCGATCACGTCGACATGATCCTTGTCGCGGTCGTCCGTGCCGGCGGTATGGCGTTGATTTGGTTGCCTGCCCTCGCGCATGCGCAAGGGGTGGGAAGCTTTGGCGATGGCGTCACGCAACTGCTCAAGACGGTCGTCAATCTGGTGGTGTTCGAGTGGGGCTACTACCTTGGGATCATTCTGCTGGCCATCCAGGGCTATCGCTGGAAGACGGGCCGCTGCGATCTGATGGAGCTCGGGCGTTGGGGTCTGGGCATCATCTTGGTATTTTTTGCGCCGAACATCGTGTCTGACATTCGCAGTCGTGCGGGAGGCGCGGTATGAGCGCACCGCTCTCCACCGTCCCAACCGCCGGGGAACACGGCTCGGGGTTCTCGAGCGAGGACGGCGAACCGTTGATGACGTCGATGACTCGTCCCACCATGATCGGCGGTCTGACGCTCAGCAGCATCGGCCTCAGCCTGTATCTGCCCGGCATGGCGACGATGTTGATGCGCTCGCTCTGGCCGGCCACGCTGATTCCCGTGTTGCTGGTGGCGAGCTATCTGATCTGTTTAAAGGACGTCTATCTGTTCGACATCGGCTTGGCGGCGACTCACCTGCGACGCTGTCCGAACCAGGTGTATTGGGGGTGCCGCCGCTATGCGCCTCGCTGATCGTTCGTTGCGCGCCCTCGACCTGGCGCCCGTTGCCGCCGTGCCGGCCGCTAACCGAGCCGACGCCGCGGAGTTGGCGGCAAGCGACATGATTCCCTACACCGTTCACTACGACGACGAGACGGTGATGACCAAGGACGACGGCCTGCTGCAGGTCATCAAGCTGGATGGTCTCTTGTTCGAGTCGTTGAGTGCAGAGCAGGTGCGCGCGTTCGAGCGTCGCCGTAATGCCGTCCTGCGCGCCATCGCGGGCAGTGACCGTGCGGTGTACGTTCATCTGGTGCGCCGCCGTGCCGACGTGTACCCGGCGGGAGATGGCTGCTGTTGGTTCGCCCGGCAGTTCAATGCAGCGTGGCGTCGGCACTATCGGGAGCGTGCCTTTTATGCCAACGAGATTTATCTGTCGATCGTCTGTCATCGTTTTCGTCGAGGCGCGCCGGGCTGGTTCGATCGCGCGCAGGCCGTATTGAGCGGACGGAAGGCGGCTGGCGAGGACGACGACTTTGAGCAACGCGCGCGGCAGTTGCGCGAGGCTTCCGATCTGGTGCTGCAGGCGCTGGCTGAATATGGCGCCAGGCGACTGCAGGTACAGCGGCGCCCCGATATCGCCGGGCAGCGCGTGCCTCACGACACCGCACGGGCACTGTTGGGTCGTTTTCAGTTGGACTGGGGCGCCTTCGTGGAGCGCTACGGCGTTGCGGACCGCTACGACGGTGACGTGCTGCTCGACTATCTCGGCGAGGACATCTCTGAGATTGGCGGCTTCCTCCACTATCTGATCAACCTGGAGCCGGCGCGGGTGTTAGCCAACGGCGTGCCGCTTGACCGCGCCCTGGCGACCTCGTGGCTGGACTTTCGGATGCTGGGTGACACCATGGCCGTTCACGGCCTGGCTGGCGCTCGGGCCGGCGCGATGCTCAGCATGGCCGAATGGCCTGCACGGACCCCGTCGCGCATGCTTGATGAATTTCTGAAGCAGCCGGTTGAAGTCATCATTACGCAGTCGTTCTTCTTCTGCGATCGGATCAGTGCCGAGCATGACTTGCGTCAGCAGCGCCGTCGCATCACCGTCAATGACCGCGATGGCGAGGCCGGCGAAGACCGGGACGAACTGACGCGCGGGCTGGAAGCGTTGACCAGAGGACGCTCTGTCAACGGCCTGCATCATCTGAGCATGCTGGTCCATGTGCCCATGGCGACTGGTGAGTCTGACGCGACCACGTGCCAACGACAGACCGCCCGGCAACTGGATGCCGCGATTGCGCGGCTCAAGAAGGCTTTCGTCAATCTGGGTGTCAAGCCGGTGCGCGAGTGGTTCGCGGTGGAGAGTTTCTTCTGGTCGCAGTTGCCTGGCCAGGCGGAGCACCTGATCGGCCGGCGCGGCAAGATCCATTCCGCAAACTTTGCCGGCTTCGCGTCCCTGCATAACTTCGCCCAAGGCAAGATCGACGGCAACCTGTGGGGACCCGCGATCATGCCGTTCGAGACGGAAAGCGGCACGCCTTATCACTTCAACTTTCATCGAGAGATCGAAGGGCTAGTGGCGGGGCATACCGCGATTGCCGCGGACACCGGCGCCGGCAAGACGACGTTGCTGTCGGCACTGATTGCGATGGCGGACAAAGCCAGACCTCGCGTGGTGTGGTTCGACAACCGGGAGGGGGCGAAGGTATTCCTGCACGCAATGGGCGGGCGCCATACCACGCTCAGCGTCCAGGGTAACAGTGGCTGGAATCCGTTCAAGTTGCCCGATACCCCCGCCAACCGCGCCTACCTGGTCGAACTGCAGATGCTGATGCGCACTTGCTATGGCGGCGCGGTCACGCCCGACGACATGGCTCGCTTCAAGCGCGCCGTGGACGAAAACTACGCGCTGCCATGGGCGGATCGGCGGCTGCGGCATGTTGCCTGGTGCTACGGGCAGGGCCAGCTGGCCGCCGACATGCGTATCTGGCATGGGGCCGGGGGACAGCCAGGTGCGAACTGGGGCGTGTTCGACAACGGCGATGACGCCTTCGATCTGAGCCGCTGCCGCCACCACGGCTTCGAAATGGGGCAGTTGATCAAGGACGGTGTGGCGCGTCCCGAGCTGCCGGTCGTACTGAGTTATCCCTTTCATCGAATCGAGCAGGCGATGCAGGGAGAGCCCTTCATTATCGTGCTCGAGGAAGGGCAGCATCTGGTCAAGCACGCGTACTGGCGCGACAAGATCGACAGCTACCTGATGCAGATCCGTCGCAAGATGGGACTACTGATCTTTGTGACGCCCGACCCTAAGTATCTGTACTGCGAGACGGACGCGATCCTGAAGCAGACCGCGACCAAGATCTTCCTGCCCAATGCCGAGGCGCAACGTGCCGACTATATCGACGCGCTTGGCTTGTCCGAGGCGGAGTTCGCCTTCATTCGCGACACGCCGGCACAGCAACGCAAATTCCTGATTCGTCGTGGCAGCGATTCGGTACGGGCGGTGTTCGACCTGTCCGATCTTCCCCAGTTCATTCCCGTCCTGTCGTCCAGCGATCGCGGCGTTGCGCTGATGCGTGCCGTCATGGAGGAGCTCGGGACCGACGAGCCCAGCCTGTGGGTACCGGTGTTCATGGCGCGGGCGTTGGCCACGAACACACACAACCTGGCTGCTACGGGCTGCCGTCAAGGGGAGGGGACATGAACTGGCGACAGCTGATCGGGCTGATGTGCCTGACATTGGTGCTGCCTGCCGGCGCGACCGGTATTCCGACCTTTGATCTGGCCGCTGAGACGCAGTTGAAGCTGCAGTTTGATCAGTTGCGAGAGCAATACCAGACGCTGCGCCGCCAGCTCGATTCCATGACCGGCAGCTACGGCCGCGGCGGGAGCGGTTTGGCGGAGGCGCTTGGTGCGGCAGCGGTCGTGCCCGGCTCGTGGCAGCAGGTGGTGGCGGCGCAAGCGGCGGGCGCCTTCGGCGACAAGCAGGCGCGCTACGAGACGGTGCTGCGGACCCTTCCCCCGGACAAGTTCGACGACCCGAACTCCGCCGTCGCGGTCACCTACAAGCTCAGTACGGATGCCGTGCGCAGCGCGATGGCCAGCGGCGAGGCGCTGTATGGCGAGGTACAGACGCATCTGAATAACCTCGCGGCACTGGGCCGGCAGGTCGACGCGACGGCCAATATCAAAGATGCGCAGGACCTGCAGAACCGGATCGCCACCGAGAGCGGGCTGATGCAAAGCGCGCTCGCCAAGCTCAATGCGGTCCATCTGCATTTGCAGGCGAATTTTGCGAATCAGATCAACCAATCCACGGCGGTGCGTCAGCGATATTTCGGGCGAGTCGCGCAGTAGTCCGCGCAGTCTTCCGTGACGCCGCGCCGATTCATCACAACGCTTGCGAGGGAGGAATCGATGAGGAGGGTGCTGAGGTGGATGGGATGGTTGACCGCGCCGATCTGGGTGCCGGTTTGGCTGCCGTTCTGGCTGCTCCGGCGCAGTTGGCGCTGGATGTTGGCGCTGACGCTCGCTGGACTGATCGGGGGCTGTGCAACGGACTCCGGACGATTCGAGCGTTCCCCTTGCGCTTGCCGGTTCCTGCCGCTGGATGTGGCCGTGGTGCGGCAGGTGCGGCATGGCTAAGGGATGGGCGGCCGGGTGGGCATTGTTCGGACTGGGCTGTGCGGTTGGTGGGATGACTGGCATGCTGGCGGCTGTCGGGATGGATGCCGCCGATCCCGGCGGCATCCTGGTCGGGGCAAGGCGCGCCGGCTGTCAGCTGCTGTCCTCACATTCGGGGGCGCATCTGCTGTCCGAGGCGGCGCATGAAGCCGCCGACATCCAGCGGCGGCGGGACGCCGAGCACCGGCGCCGAGACTACTTTGGACTGGCAAGGCCGCCGGCGCCGACTCAGCGGCCATCCGGGGAGGATGCCGGCCGGGGAGGGCGCCCGTGAGCGCGGTTACCTTGCGCGGCATGCTCGGGGCGGCCGACGGCATGACGCATTCCTTTCTCGCGCAGACCTATCCGGCGCTCGCCAGCACGATGGCCACGCCGGTCTATCTGACCGCCGTGCTGTACTGGGCGGTGTACGGCTACAAGGTGTCGGCCGGGCATGCGCCGCTCGACTGGAGCGAACTGGTGGCGCGCGCGGCCATGACCTCGACCGTCTTTGCGATGCTGCATTGGGGCGGACTGGCCGACGCCATCTATGAGGCGTTTGTCGCCATGATGAATTCGGCAGCTGCCACCCTGATGGCGGGGGAGCCGACTGTCGACATGCTCGATGCGCTGTGGAAGCAGGTCAATGTGCTGTCGGACCAGCTGCGCGGCAGCAGCCTGTATGAGTTGGGAATGATTCTGGACGGGCTGGCGTTGTTCGTCGTCAATGCAGCCTTGTTCGCGGTGGCGTTGTGCTACCTGACGCTGGCCAAGTTCGGCCTGGCCATCACCATGGCGCTGCTGCCCCTGTTTGTCGGGTTCGCGATGTTTCCGCAGACGCGCCAGTGGTTCATGAACTGGCTGGGGTACATGATGACCTTCGCCTTTTTGTACATCCTGGTCATTGCTATTGCCCGTTTCGGCTTCCTGGCCTTCGGCGATGCTATTCGCGAGGCGGGGCAAGCGACGGGTGTCATCGAATCGAAGCTGGTCAGAAGTGAGCTCACGGCGCAGTTGCTGCTGCTGGAGGCGTCGCTGTGCCTGTTTATGTGGCGGGCGCGCGAATGGGCGGGTGGCCTCGCAGGAGCCGCTTCGTCGTCGACCGGTGCGCTGGTGATGGTGGTGCGCGCAGCGGTGTCGGGGAGCCAACGTGGGGGCAGGCGGTGAAGGCCGGCTCGCACACGTATTGCGCGGACGCGCTGGTCCGGGCCACGCAGTTGGGCGGCGTCAACAAGCTGCGGCAGGAGCGCAACCGGGCCTATGTGTTCAACGGGCTGGTGCTGGCATGTCTGGTCGGCCTGTCGGCCGCGGTCTGGCGGCTCGCGGAGGTGCACACCGTCGTGCCGGTGGTCGCGGTCGTCGATGCTAACGGGCACGTGGTCAAGCAGACCGTGGTGAGCAGTGACACGATCGCGTCGCTGGACAGTGTGGTTCAGAGCCAAGTCCATGACTTCGTGACCTACTGCAATACCTTTGATCCGGCCTGGCGCCAGCACTACGCCGACCTGTGCCGCCTGCATGCGACGCCGCAGGTCGCGCAGCAGTACGACGCCGAAACGGCGGCTGGCAATCCCGCCAATCCCTACTACGTGGTGGGACGAGGCGGGCGGCGCTACCCCCGGATCACCGGCATCACCTCACTGGGCGGGCGAGCCTATCAGGTGTCGTTCCAGTCCATCACCGAACGCGCGGGAACCGAGCCGACGACCGAGTACTACACGGCCCTGGTGCAATACACCTTCACGTTCCGGCCGCTGGCGGTAGCGGACCGCTGGGTCAATCCCTTGGGCTTTGCCGCGACGGCGTATCGCAAGGATCAGGAGCTGGCGCACCGATAGCGCGGCCCACCATGGAGGAGAACAGGATGAGATGGTCGATCAGGGCGATGGCGCTCGCCGGCATGGCGGGACTGATTGCGATGACATCGCCGCAGCCGTCCGAGGCGGCAAAGCTGCCACGCGCCTTGCCGACGGACGCGCGCGTCCGGCAAGTCCTCTATGACCCGAACCAGGTCTACGAGATCGTGGGCACCTATGGTTATCAGACCGCGCTCGAGTTTGCAGCGGACGAGCTCGTCAAGGTGGTGTCGCTCGGAGACAGTATTGCCTGGCAGGCGGTGCCGTACCGGAACCGGTTGTTCCTGAAGCCGGTGGAGCCGAACGCGTCGACCAATCTGACCGTGGTGACCGACAAGCGTAGCTATTTCTTCGGCCTGCGGGGGACCCGCGGCGCGGGGGCGACCTACCTCGTTCGCTTCGTCTATCCGCGCCGGCCGGGGCCCTTTGGTGCCAAGTTGGGCGAGTCTCTGTTTGCCGGGGAGTCGCCGTGTCTGGGCGCTCCTGTGTCGTCGTCGGCCGCTGTCAATCGCCGCTACTCGACCGCCGGCGATCGGGCGGCGGTGCCGCTGCGCCATGTGTGCGACGACGGCCAGTTCACGTACTTTCGCTTTGACGCGGATGCGGAGATTCCGGCGGTCTATGTCGTCGGGCCAGACGGGGCAGAGGCGCTGGTCAATACACGCCGCGAGCGCGATTACCTCGTCGTGGAGCGGCGTGCGAGCCGGTTCACGCTGCGTAATGGCACGGCCTATCTATGCGTACTGAATGACGCCATGGGCCCGTCACCGCGGGCCGGTTCGGCAGGCGCTCGGCCAATCGGCGAGGGCGGTTGACATGGAGAGCGAAACGGGCCGTACCGAGGCACCCAGCGAGTTGGAGCGCGAGTCAGCAATACGGGCCTGGGAGCGCGAATGGGACGGGGGGCTATTGGGCGGGCCGCACAAGAGGGCACGCCGGGTTGGACGCCCGGTCCTCGTGGCGATGGGGACGGCGGCGGTTCTGGCGGCGGTGGTACTGCTCCGGCACGGAGGTCGTGAACCACCAGCCGGTGGGCCGGGTGACCTTAGCATCGCGGCTCGCAAGCCCGTCCCGCCGCTGAAGGCCGAATTGGCGGGCGTGAGGGAAGCGGTCGTTGCAGCGTCGCAGCCGGTATCGCCAGTCAGTTCGACGGCCGATCAAGACCCCTTGGCGGCGCAGAGGCAGCAGCTGGCGCTGCAACAGGCGGAGCAGGAGCGTCGCCTGCGCGTGGCGCGGCTGAAGTCGGCGATTCTGGTCCCCGGCGGGCAGTCCGGTGCTGCCATGTCGCCTGCGGGCGGACCCAACGACGGCGGAGCGGCATCGGGGCGCAACGGGGCGGACGAGGGCCGCTCGCCCGGTGTCGGACGTGGCGCGACGGATGCGGATTCCGAATTTGCTCGTGGCGTCTCGGGGCGCGGTGTTCCAGTCAGTGTTGCCACGCGGATAGAAGGGCTGACCCATAAGGTGCTGCAGGGCAAGCTGATCGAGGCGGTGCTCGTGCCGCGGGCGATCTCGGATCTTCCTGGCACGGTATGCGCAACGGTGCAGCGCGACGTCTATGGCGAGCAGGGGCGCATTGTGTTGATTCCATGGGGTAGCCGGTTGTGCGGTGTCTATCGGGCCGAATTGCGCAAGGGACAGGAGCGTCTGTTCACGGTATGGAACATGCTGCGGCGGCCCGATGGCGGCCAGGTGGCGCTGGACAGCATCGGCGCCGATCAGCTGGGCACGTCGGGCATGGGTGGTCGCGTCGATACGCATTTTGCGCAGACCTTTGGCGTCGCCGCGTTGGTATCGATCATCGGCGCCGGCGCCGCCACGGCGGGGGTCGGTAGCTCCGACAACTACAACTCGGGGGCCTACTACCGGCAGGCGGTGCAGCAGGCGGCTGCCCAGACCGCGCAGCAGACGCTGCAGCCTTATCTGAACATGCCGCCGACGGTCACGGTGCCCGCCGGCGAACGGATTCGGATCTACGTCAATCGCGACCTGGACTTTTCGCGGATTGACGGCGAATCACGTGGAACTTCCACGGATGAAGTCGGTGGGCAAAGCGATCCGGCTGGCGCGTGGCTGTCGGTGGTGCCGTCTCAGTGACCGTGGAGAGGTTCATTCCGTGTCGCTGTTTCGTTTGATTCTTGCAATGGACCCATTGGGCCACTGAGGACTCTATGTCCCAAATCGCATCGTTCCGGGCCAAGCTGGCGCCCCTGACGACCTATCTGGACGACCCCAATGTGACCGAGATCGCGGTCAATCGCCCGGGAGAGGTCTGGCTGGGCTACCAGCGATTGCGCCATATGCGCCGCGTCGAGCTGCCGAAGCTGACGCTGCCGCTGTTGACGTCATTGGCCGAAGTCACGGCGTCGTACACCAGCCAGCGCGTGGACCGCCACAATCCGCTGTTGTCCGCCACCATGCCGGTCGATCTGCGTGAGGGCCTGGACGATGCGCAGCGTGGCGGCTACCGGGTACAGGTAGTGCTGCCGCCAGCGGTGGAAGAGCGGACGATTGCGCTGTGCATTCGCAAACCGACCCTGCTCGACATGAATCTGGCCGACTACGGCAGGCAGGGCGCGTTTGCGACCACCAATGTGGCACTGGGGCGGGAGCCGGCGATCGCCGCTTGCGGCGCTTCCTGTTACGAGGCGTTGCCCGTGGTGCCTTCCGAGGCGACGTTGCGCCGCTTGTATCGGCAAGGCGATTGGGCGGGCTTCTTGCGGGCCGCGGTGCAGGCGCGCAAGAACATCGTGATCTCGGCGGGAACCTTTGCCGGGAAGACGGCGCTGCTCAATGCCTTGCTGAAGGAGATCCCGGCGCAGGAGCGGGTCGTCACGATCGAGGACACCCGCGAGATTCGGCCGCCGCAGCGCAATTGCCTGCATCTGCTGTATTCGCGTGGTGGACAGGGCGAGGCTTGCGTGACACCGGCCGATCTGCTCGAGGCCTCGCTTCGACTGACGCCGGACCGGGCCATTATGGGCGAGCTACGGGGCGCGGAAGCGTATGCCTATCTTGAGTTGCTCAATTCCGGACACGATGGCTCCATCACCACGGTACATGCCGACAGTCCCGCGCTGATGTACGAGCGTTTGGCTCAGATGGTGATGCGCTTTGGCTCCACGCTGGGCAAGGCAGAGATCGTCGACTATGCCCGCGCGCTGATCGATGTCGTCGTCCAGTTGCGGCGCGATCCGGACGGGCGTCGCTATGTTTCGGAGATCCGATATGAGGCTGCGAAAGGGACGGACCCGGTCAGCGGTGTGGGTCGTGGCGATGGCATGCGGCGGCGTCTGGTCAGGCGTCGGCGCGGCGGCGATTCCGGTGCCGGGGAGCGATACGGAAGCTTTCGGCCGATTGGCGGCGCATTGCGCGCCGGGTATTGACGTGGCCACGTTGCGCGCGTTGATCACGACGGAGTCGTCGTGGCATCCGTTTGCCATCGGCGTGGTCGGCGGACATCTGGTTCGCCAGCCGCGTAGTGCGGCCGAGGCGGTGGCAACCGCTCGGGCGCTTGCGCAGCAGGGCTATGACTTTTCCATGGGACTGGCGCAGATCAACCGCAGGCAGCTGGCGCGCTACGGACACACGGTCGAGACCATCTTGGATCCGTGCAGCAATCTGCAGATTGCGGCGGCGATCCTGGCCGATTGCCATCGACGTGCGGTCGTGACGCTGCGAGAGCCCGGTGCATCCTGGCGCGCCGCCTTGAACTGCTACTACTCGGGCAACTTTACGCGTGGATTGCGTGCAGAACGGAACGGCCTCCCGAGCTATGTCGACAGGGTGGTGGCCCATATCGACGCGCCGGCGTTGCCGATTGCCGTGGTGCGCGACGCGGCGGCGCCGGGCCCGCCGCAGCCGACCGTGCCGGCCTCCCGGAGCAACCAGCGCGACGGTGGCCGCCCAGCGGGAGAGCCCGGCTCGAAGGCGGCCAATCGATGGGTGTGGATCGTCGGTGCGCAGTCGCTAGCGGAAGGCAGCAGTGGGGCATCGATGGAGGGCCGGCAGGGCGCAACAACGGCGCAACCCGGGTCGGGAAGACAACGACCCACCGGTGCCGCAGCCTCCGGTTTTGTCGAAGTATTGCCTTGACCAGCAATGGAATCGGAATGGTGAGAAGGAGGTGTCTTGTCATGACAGCGTGGCGACACACATGGTGGATGGTGTTGCTATTAGCCGGCTCGGTACAGGCCTCCGAGCACGGTTGCACCGTCCTGCTTTGCCTGAGCAATCCCGCGGCCAATGGCGGGCCGACCGGTGTGGCGGAGTGTGTGCCGCCCATCCGGCGTTTATATCGTGATCTGAGTCGCGGGCGGCCGTTTCCCGGCTGCGACCTCGAAGACGGCAACGACGGCCGCAGTTATGCCAGGCAAGTCCTGGACCCTTACGACCCGTGTCCGGATCGTCTGCAGCCTGCGACTCCAGAGACGATGGTGGCGGAGGGCCGGCGAGTGGCGCGCGGGGTGGTGCAGATCGGTCCGGCGCGGATGTCGCAGGGCGCAGACCCGAACGGTGCACCTGTGGGACGGGCTTGCGTTGGTGACCCCCTCGGTCCGGCCCAGAGCGGGGACCCCGATTCACCCTTTGCGATATGGCTTTACGACCGCGTGGTATGGCAGCAGCCGCAAAGTCCGCGCGCCATCGATCTGTACGTCGATGGGCAATGGCAGCAACGCGTGCATTGGTAGCCAAAGATGAAGCTATCGCCTGGCGATTCGACGGAGAACACGGTGAAAGTCGCAATCATCAATTTCAGCGGGAACGTGGGCAAGACCACGGTAGCCCGGCAGCTATTGGCGCCGCGTCTGCGTGCGCCGGCGTTCTGCATCGAATCCCTGAATGCGAGCGACGGCGATGAGGCGGGCGAGACCGAACGGATGCGCGGCCGCGAATTCGGCGATCTGCAAGAGGAACTGATGCTGCTCGATTCGGCCATCGTCGATATCGGTGCGTCGAACGTCGAAGACGTGATTCGGCTGATGGGGCAGTTCGAAGGGTCCCACGAGGAATTCGATTACTTCGTCGTGCCGACGGTCAGCGAACGCAAACAGCAGATCGACACCATCCATACCATCGAAACGCTGGCAGGTCTTGGGGTACCCCCGAGCAGGATCCGTCTGCTGTTCAACAAGGTGGAGATGGGGGACGGGCAAGCGATTGCCGAACGGTTCAGCGCGCTGCTGGGCTTCCATGCGGCCCATGCCTGCTTTCGCTTGCGGCTGGATGCGGCATTGTTTCGCAACGAGATCTTCGAGCGCCTGCGGGTCTTGAACAAGAGCGTGGCGGAAGTGGCCGCGGATACCACCGACTACCGTGCCCAGCTGCGCGACCTGGAGGATCCGGAAGGGCGTGCGCATGCGGTCAGCATGATCTCGGTACAGCGACTGGCGCGCTCGGCGCAGCGCAATCTGGATGCGGCCTACCTGGCGCTATTCGAGGACGCGTCATGACCGAAGCCCTCAGTACGGCCCGAGAGGCCTTGCTTGCGCAACTGCTGCAGGACGTCGATGAACTGGTGGCGCGCGTGGAGGCGCTGGATCAGGCGATCGCCGCGAGCGTCGAGACCGCTGTTCGGGATGCGGCTGGGCAGGCCTTCCTGGGAGCGCGTCTCGAATTGGAGGCGACCATCGGCGAGCAGCGGCGCCGACTGACGGAAGCCGGGCGCTACGCTGCAGCCTTGGTCGGGAATGCGCTGCGTGAGAATGCAGCCATGGTGTCGCCGACACTCATGCCGGCTCGGCGTCGTGCTGCGCTGGCGGTGTGGACCGGGGGCATCGCTTGCGTCGGCGGCATGGTCGGGGCCTTCCTTACGATCCTTGCCAGCCGCCATTTGTGACGTCGGTGAGGGTGGAATGCAGCGACACGAGGTGGACGAACTGGCGACTGCGGCGGGGTTAGTGTTGCCCGTGTGTGGCTGGCTTGCCGGCGCTTATGCGGGGCAGGTAAGGCTGACGCCGTTGCCGCAGGCGCTGTCCGCCGCCTTGCGGCTGACGCCGCACCATCCCTATCTGGCTGGCGGCTTGCTCCTTGGCGCTTCCTTGGCAGCGGCGGTGGCGTGGCTGTTGCATCGGTATGGTGACGACGGGTTCCGGGGGGCGCCGTATCGGCGTTGGATGCGCGGTGCCCGGATGGGCAATGCGCGAGCGGTCGCCGCGCGGGTGCGCGCCGCAAACCGGCGATTCCGCAACCAGACCCCTTGGCAGCCGTCGCGGGGTGGGCCGGCAGGTCCACGGATGGACGCCCAATCGATGGCGCCGATCATGATCGGACCCATGCCGATGCCGCTGCATCTGGAGAACCGCAATCTGCTGATCTGCGCGTCCGTGGGCTCGGGCAAGTCGGTGGCGATGGAAAGCATGATCGCGTCGGTGGTGCGCCGCCGAGACAAGATGGCTGTGATCGATCCGAACGGGACGTTCTACGGCAAATTCAGCTTCCCGGGTGACACCATCCTGAATCCCTTTGACCGGCGCTCGGCCGGCTGGACCTTGTTCAATGAGATCCAGGGAGTTCACGATTTTGCGCGGATGGCCAAGAGCATCATTCCGCCCCAGCTCGATCCGAATGACGAGCATTGGTGCGCCTACGTGCGCGATGTGTTGGCCGATACCATGCGCAAGCTGGTGGAGACGAACAATCCCGATCAGGCGACCCTGGTCAATCTGCTGGTGCGCGAAGACGGCGACGTGATTCGCGACTTTCTGGCCAACACCGACTCGCGCGGGTACTTCCGCGAGAACGCGGAGAAAGCGATCGCGTCGATCCAGTTCATGATGAACAAGTACGTCAGGCCGTTGCGCTTCATGACGGCGGGCGACTTTTCGTTGCACCGCTGGGTCCATGATCCCGACGCCGGCAATCTGTTCCTGACTTGGCGCGAGGACATGCGCGCCGAGCAGCGGCCGCTGGTGGCCGCCTGGATCGACACGATATGCGCGACGATCCTGAGTGCTCCGCCGCGGGGGGATCGCCGCCTGTGGTTGTTTCTGGACGAACTCGAGTCGCTTGGCAAGCTGGAGTCTTTCGTGCCAGCGGCGAGCAAGGGGCGCAAGCATGGATTGCGGATCGTCGGCAGTGTCCAGGACTGGGCGCAGCTGGACGAGACGTATGGGCGCGATGCCGCCCGGACGCTGCTCGCTTGCTTCCGCAATTATCTGATCTTCGGCGCTTCCAATGCGCTGAACGCCGAGCGTGCCAGTCAGATCCTCGGGCGCCAGCACGTCGAACGGCTCCGCGTCACGGTCAATAGCGGAGACCGGCGAGGAAGCAGCCGACATCTGGAGGCAGCCGCGCCCGAGCCGGTGGTGCTGGATTCCGAGATCGCGAACCTGAAGGACCTGACCGGCTACGTGATGTTTGCCGAGGATTTTCCGATTGCGAAGATCTCGGTGCCACTGCGGCACTATCCCGAACGTACGGTGCCATTGGAGATGCGACATGGTTGAGTCGCTCCGGTGTAGCGCTCGTATCGCAGCCGGTGTGTCGGGGGCAACAGGCCTTTGCCTGCTGCGGTCGCGGTCGTGCTGAACCTGACGCCGATCAGCGGCAACAATCAGTTTGCCGCTGCAGGCTATTTCTCCGCGGTCGACGACTACTACGAGCAAGAGCGGCCCGGGGAATGGCAGGGAAGGGGGGCGGAGGCGCTCGGACTGGCCGGTGGTGTCGACAAGGCACAGTTCGCGCGATTACTGGATGGCCAGCTGCCGAATGGCGATCGTATCCAGACCACATTTGATGGGGCGACCAAGCGCAAGCGCATGGGTCTGGATCTGACCTTCTCTGCGCCGAAGTCGGTGTCGATGCAGGCGCTGATCGCCGGGGACCATGCCGTCACGGTGGCCCATGACCGGGCGGTGGCACGGGCCATGGAGCAGGTCGAGGCACTGGCCCAGGCGCGCATCAAACGGCAGGGCGTCAGCTGCCGGGAGCGGACCGCCAATCTGGTGGTCGCCAAATTCCGCCACCAGGTGAGCCGCGCCAAGGATCCGCAGTTGCATACGCATGCGGTGGTACTCAATATGACGCAGCGCGCGGACGGCGCCTGGCGCGCCTTGTCGAACGAGGACATCTTTCGCGCGAGGAAAGCGATCGACGGCGTGTATCAGGTTGAGTTGGCCCGAGAACTGATGGCCCTAGGCTATCGTATCCGGGTCGTCGACGACAAGGGAAATTTCGAACTGGACCATATCAGCCGACAGCAGATCGAAGCGTTCTCTGCGCGCAGCCGCGTCATCGAAGAGGCGTTGGCCAATCGCGGCAAGACGCGTGCGGCCGCCAGTGCCCTGGAGAAGCAGGTGATCGCGTTGGCGACGCGGCCGCGGAAAGGACCAGCCGACCGCGATGTCCTTCGGCAGTATTGGCAGGAAAGGAGCCGTGAACTGGGCATCGACTTCGGAGGCACTAGCGGACGCGGACATGTGGTCCAACACGGCGCTGTCGACGGCATGGAAACGAGCGCATCTGGCAAGGCCGCCGCTGTGGCATACGAGTTCGGCATGATCCCTGCCGACGCCGCGCCCGTGGGGCCGCCGGCGCCGGGCCTCCCTTCACGGGTGACGCCAGCGCAAGCAGTAGTGCAATACGCGATCCGTCATCTCACCGAGCGTGAGTCGATCGTGGAGGGGTCGATCCTGCAAGCGGTGGCCTTACAGCGCGCCGTCGGCCTGGTGGACGCGGATGCAGTCAAAGCGGAGATCCAGCGGCTGGTTGTTCAGGGGGCGCTGGTGCAAGCGGCGCTTCTGTACCGCGCCGCTGGAGATGCCGATGGCGTGGCGCACACCCGTGAGGGGTGGTGCCGTTATCTGCAGGCCATGGAAGGGAAGTCAAGCCGGTCGGCACGCATGGAAATTGACGCCGCCATCTCGGCGGGGGCGCTGGTGGAGCAGGAGCCGCGCTATACCACCCACCAGGCGCTCAAGCGAGAGAAGGCGATCCTTGCCATCGAGCGCGCCGGACGAGGCAAGGTCGCGCCGATGGTGGACGGCACTATCCTGGCGCGGGCGTTGGCCGACCGTACCTTGACGCCGGGACAGCGGGCGGCGATCGGGACGATGGTCGCGACCCGGCATCGCTTTGTGGGCATCCAGGGGGATGCCGGGACGGGCAAGACCTATGCGGTGAACCGGGCGGTGGCGCTGATCGGGCAAGCCCATGCGGCCGATGGTGGCCGGTTCAAGACGGTGGCACTGGCGCCATACGGCAACCAGGTCAAGGCGTTACGCAGCGAGGGATTGGAAGCGCATACCCTGGCCCACTTTCTCCATGCTCGGGACAAGGCGATCGACGCCAATACGGTAGTGCTGCTTGACGAGGCGGGCGTGGTCAGCGCTCGCCAGATGGCGCAGCTGATGCGGGTTGTCGAGAAGGCGCAAGCTCGCCTGGTGATGATCGGCGATACCAAGCAGCTCGCGGCGATCGAAGCGGGCAAGCCATTCGCCCAGTTGCAGGCGGCCGGCATGCAGACCGCACGCATCAGCGAAATCCAGCGGCAGAAGGAGCCGCAACTTCGGCACGCGGTCGAGGCCGCGGCGCAGGGGTGTGCGGCCAGATCGTTGCAGCACCTGCCTTTCGTGGAAGAGCATCCCGAGGCGGACGGACGGCACCGGGCCGTCGTTGCAGCGTATGCCGCTCTGGAGCCCCCGGTTCGTCAGATGTCACTGATGATTGCGGGAACCAACGAGGCCCGGCGCGAGCTGAACCGGCTCGCGCGCAGGGAGCTCGCTCTGGAAGGGCAGGGCCGGGAATGCGAGATGCTGACGCGCGTGGACATGACCGAGGCACAACGGCGCTATGCCCCGAGTTACCAGCCTGGCATGGTGATTCAGGCCCAGCGTGATTATCCGAAGGCCGGCCTGCGCCGCGGCGTCCTCCATTACGTCGAGCAGGCGCTGCCGGACAACCTGCTGCTCGTGCGGGATACCGAAGGAACGTGCCGCACCTTCAATCCGCGCCTTGCGCGGTCCTTGTCCGTCTACCATCTCGAGCGCTCCGAACTTGCCGTGGGCGACATCGTTCGGATCAATCGCAACGATCCGGAATTGGGCATCACGCTTGGCGACCGGATGCGGATCCTGCAGTGGGACCAGGATGAGGTGGTGTTGGTACCGCTGGCCGGAGGCCCCGATCCGGCGGGTGGCCGCATACGGCTGTCACGACGGCGGCCGATGCATCTCGAACACGCCTATGCCGCGACGGTCCATGGAGCGCAGGGGTTGACCAGCGAACGCGTTTTCGTGTCGCTCGATACGCGCAGTCGGACGGCGTCGATGAATCTGTACTACGTCGCCATCAGCCGCGCGCGACATGAGGCTCGAGTCTATACCGATTCGCTGGAGCGCTTACCTGCCGCCATCGCTCGACAGCTGCACAAGGCAGCCGCCCTGGAGGCATTGCATGACCGCCGGCGATTGTCTCGGCAGACGCGCGCGGCAGGAGCGGGCGCGCACTGCACCGTTGCGCGAGGTCTTGAGCCGCCGCGCCGGGGATGAAGCGCCCCAGCGCGAACCGTGTTGCTACGACGTGGCCGTCTGGCGCTCACCGGACGATGGGCACCGGTAGCCGGCGTTTCGTTGGCGAAGGACCGTCAGCCCATTGGAGGGTACCGGGACGAGAACGCTCTTGTCCAAGGATTCCGGTCCCTCCTGGATGCGAACGTATGAGGTCGAACCCAGGCCATGCCAGACCGCGATGCCGTTCTGGATGACCCATTGATCTGTGCCATCGATTGCGCAGGATCGCAAGGTGATGCCATGCAGCTTGGTCCATGCGACCAAGTTGTCTCGGTCAGTCTTTGCCACGATCACAGCATCGTTGGGCAGCGCCCTGATACCTAGCATGCCCATGGTGACGTCCAGCAAGTGGGGATTGACTGCAGACAGGGCCACAAACAGCGCGCTGCCGATTCCGGTGAATACCAGTCGCCATTGAATCCGGGACTCTTTCGGGGAGTTAGTTCCGAAGAAGCAGAGTAGCAAGAACCCCGTGATCATAAAGAACGAGACGATTCCTATCGCTCGCGAATTGCCATGGAACCAGGCGAGACCCGCTCCGGACGCGAACACCGCAAAACAGATTGGAGAGATCGCCGTCGCGAGACCGGGGGACATCAAGGCCGGACGCATCGATGCCGTAGGTTTCCCTCGCTTGATCAAGAGTCGGTTGCCGCCCGCGATCAGGATGCGCAGCGCCCACAGCATCGACAGCGCGCCATAGGCGGAACCGACGGTCAGAACGAAGCCGAAGCCAAGGACCGCGAAAACCAACAACAGTACGCCGCCGGCGGACGTACCGTCCGGCATCACGCCTTCGGCGGCACAGTACAGGAGAAGAACCAGCGTGCCGACGGCCAATGTGAGCTTCCATCCGATGTTCAGGGCGGTGTCGACGGGCTCGAGTTTGTCTTTGGTAAAGAAGCGACGAATCATCTCTTTGAAGGTCAGACGAGTTTTTTGTAGTGGTCATGCGCTCCGGCGCCGGCCAAGCTGCTCCGACATGTGGGCAGGTCGAGCAGGTTCCACGACCTCCACAGCAGTGGAACGGTTGTCGATGCGACCTTGGTGATTGATTACCGCAGTCGGATCGGCCTGAGGCGCCCGCCATCGCGGGGTTTCAAGCGTGCTGATCACGGCAGCTGGGACGCATCTCTTTCATAACGGCAACAAGCCGCCCTCCTTGATAGCAGTGAGATCGGCGGCAACCGGTGTCAAGTTGCTTCCAGCATGTCATCGGGTTGCGCCCTACCGGCTTTGCCGGCGCTGAGATGCGCCGCGGCGCGGCGATGATGCGCGTGACCGCGGGTCCCGCGCCGTGGTGCCGGGCTCAGGCAAGGCGCGTCGGCGCGCTCGGACCCGTACCTTTCGTCCTTCCAGCCGCTGTTGCCCTTCGGCGCTGCCTCTTTCCGTCGCATAGCGCTGGCCAGTCCCAGAACAAGGGTTCGCTGCGCCACGTCCTCTCCCGTTCGGTGCTCGCTTGCCGCTGCGCTCCGCATGCGGCTTGCGGGCGTGCCCTTGCACTGGGCCTGGCCAGCGCTCCCCATGCGCCGAGGCGGCTCCGAAGGGCAACAGCGAAACGACGAAAGGAACGAGGCCAACCATGAGCGCACCGACCATTCCCGACCCCGGCACCACCGACGATGCGGGCGTTCCTCCCGCGCCCCCCGAGGCCCACCAAAGGGCAATCAAGGAGTCATTCGCCGAGCTTGGGCTCGGCTCACCGCAAGGAGAAGATCTGATGGAACTTGTCGACCTGGAATTGTTACGGAATACCAAGCCGCGTTTCGGCTTGGGGATGCTGTGCATGACCCGCGGTGCCTGCAGCGCGCTGGAGCGGGTCGGCAAAAGCCCGCTGAGCTACATCGCCCGCCATGTGAGTGGAGATTGGTCGGAGATGGACGAGGAGGACCAGATGGCCAATGAGGTCGCCGTGCAATGCGGGAGCCGGATTCTGTCTGCCTACCGGCTACCGGATGGAGCAAAAATTTGGGTCATCACAGAAGCCGATCGCAGTGCGACGACCTTGTTGTTGCCGCTTGAGTACTGAATCGATCCGGATCCGAATCCGTGAAGGAGTCGTACACCATGAGACTTGCCACTTGTTTTACCCATACCGCCCATGCCATCCAGAGCGACGTTCCGCTGAATGACGATCAGATTGCTTCCGTGGCGCCTTCCATTTTCAGCGAAGTCAAGCATGCGGGGAGGTCGGATCGCTATTGGCATATTCCGACCATCGCCGTGCCGAACGCGCTACGGGCGGAAGGCTTTCAGCCTTTCATGGTTTGCCAGACGGCGGTTAGACGCGCCGACCGGCGCGCCTATACGAAGCACATGGTGCGATTGCGCCACGCAAGGCATATTCCCGGCCCCGAAGCGGAGGAAATCATCTTGGTCAACTCCCACGATGGCACCAGTTGCTATCAGATGCTGGCTGGTATGTTCCGATTTGTTTGCAAGAGTGGCTTGGTTTGCGGAACGGTAGAGTCGGACGTCCGGCTGCCGCATAGGAAGGCCGTGGCCGATGATGTGGTGGCATGCGCCTACGATACCGTCGAGCGATTCCACCGACTCCGCGACATCAAGGAACAGATGGCGGGAATGTTGTTGGACGGGGCGGCACAGCGGCATTCGCGAATGCAGCGATCGCCCTTCGCTACCGTCATCTGCCGACGAGGCTTGTTGGCGCCCCTGTTGCCCCCGACGACATGATCCGTCGACGCCGGCAACGACCTGTGGACCGTCTTCAATCGTGTCCAGGAGAATATGCTGCGTGGCGGGTTGCAGGCGCGCACCACCAATGGTGGCCGGATCACCACCCGTGCGGTATCCAGTATCGACGCATCGATCCACCTGAATCGCGAGCTATGGCGCCTGGCGGAAGCGATGCTGCACCGTTGCTCATGAGCCGTGATCCGCGAATCAGGTGCAATGCGCTGAGCAATCAGGGATTGCGTTGCCGTGTCTTGCGCGATAGTGCCTTGCCGATTCTGGCGTACTCATCAAATGATCCGCCATCGTCGCGAACGATGGCGGCCGCTGGGTTCGAAGCCGGCCGCGTGGGCCATGAAGCCTCATCGGCCGCGTGGCGAGATGCCAATGTTCTTTCGCCTGAGCCGCGGAGGTGTCTCCGTCCCCGCAATCCGGCGTCGGCACCGGCGGCGTCGCATTGCTTTCTGTAGCGTGACAAGTAGGTTCGGAATGTACCGTGCGTCAGCATTAGTCCGCCCCGGTTCAAGGCTTCGACAATCTGGTCGGCGGTGACCCCTTGCGCGAGCTTTGCTTCGATGGCAGGCATTAGCTCCCAGAGCCGCGCGGCCTTGCTCCGTGGTGTCAGCGCGGCGATGAGTTTATGCAAGTCGTTGCTCTCCATACAGCGCTCTATTCGAACTTCGATTCGGAATGGTTGCTGCGTTGTCAGATGGTAGTTCCATGTTAGGCGCGCACTGTCGAAGGTAGGTATCGCTTTGCTGCATGGGGTAGCGTGTTCTGCGACGCAATAGCGGAGATGCCGACGGGCTGCGCCCTGTATTGGACGGACCCTCTAATGCGACAGGGGCTTCTGCGGTCCGATCTGGACCGCAGAAGCCCCATACACAGAACGCACCCATGCGGGGTGCTGTTGATTCAAGACCCGTCGCAGTGTCCAGCCACAACTGGTAGCCATGCGAATGAATTCCAAGGATCAAAGCGCGATGCGAATGCAGCGGGGCAGGGCTGTCCCAGGTAGATAAGGAACAGCAGAAATCTGAAAACATGTTGGAAGGCCTTGGCTATGCTGCTCCGGCTCTACCGATGTCGGACGACATGGGAGCGCCATCATCATTCATGCAGGAGAGGAGCGTGGCCCAATACAAGTACGCTAGGCACCTGACATTGGCCGAGGAGTCGATCTATGACTTCGAGCTTCCGCCAGGCACACAAGCGCACAACGCCGGCATCTACCGGTGCATCGGGTGCGGAGACGAAATTGCAATTGCGAAGGGCCATACTTTGCCGCCCCAGAACCACCATCAGCATGTGCCGGAGGCAGGCCGCATTTCATGGCAGCTGCTGATCCGAGCAGAACAGAAGCCATAACGGCGTAAGAAAACGTGGCGAGATTTTCATGATCCAATAATGCAATTAATCGCCGAAACTTCTTACCAGAATCCCAGAGCGACGCCAGCAACCTTGGCGGGAGCAACCCGAGATGTTCACAGCCCAGACACGTGCGGGATTGGACCTGTCACTGCGATGAAGACACCCTACCGGCTCGTTCTATGTCGTATCAGGATTTGTCCTCAACCGGTCCTGATACCGATCTCCACCTCGGGAAGTGAGCCGGAGGTCGAATGGCCACGGCTCTCTAGCAGCGACCACGGGCCAATGCCAAGGCTCGACGACGCTTACCGATTCCAGCGAGATTCTTATCTCGCCGCGGCGCGTAGGTAGCTGGAAACCAGAAGTCTCGACGCAATGGTGGAGATCTTCGCGCTGGAGGCACTCAATGCGGCCCATGGGGATGCATTGCTGCTCCACTATGGTCAGCGGCATCAGCCAAAAGTGATCCTGATCGACGGCGGACCGGGCGGCGTTTATCAGAGTGCGATTCGGCCGCGCTTTGACCAACTTGCCGATGAACGGCGGGTCCGTCCACTCCAGATCGAGCACGTCGTTGTTTCGCATACCGACGATGATCATATTGCCGGGATACTGGAATTCCTCCAGGATCGCGACGACCCTCCAGCTGAGTGCCGCCAATATTGGCTCAACACGTTCGACGAGCCCAAGACGGCTTCGCTGCGTATGCCGACGCAAATCTCAGGCGGAGGCCATCTTAGCGATCGATCGCCTGCCGATGCCAGACTCTTGCGCAGTGTGCCGCAAGGCAAGCTCCTTCGGGATTTGATCCGGACTCGCAGCTTCTGTATCAATGGCGGTGCCGCGCAACTGGTTGCGGGGCCAGGGGGCACGCGGCTCGAGCTAGATCCAAGTTTGTCGGTGACTCTCGTTGGACCAACTCCGGAGCAGTTGCGCAGGCTCGAAAAAGAATGGAGGACCGCCCCGGACAGTGACCTCTTGCAACGTGGATACCTTGACAGTTCGATATTCAATCTGTCGAGCCTTGTTATGGTGGTGGAAGCTCTCGACGCATCTGGGCGGGCACGTCGAATGTTGCTCTGTGGCGATGCGCGCGCCGATCACATCCTCGAGGGACTTCGAAATGCGGGGTATCTGGATAGCGTGGGACGTGTGCATTTCGATTTGCTGAAGGTAGCGCACCACGGTAGCGATCGCAACCATACAGCGGGGTTTTTCCAGAGTGTCACCGCCGACCACTATGTCATCTCCGCCGACGGGCGCTATGGAAACCCGTCCGCGGCGGTGCTCGTATGGATTGGCCAAGCCGCTGGTGCTGGCTACAAGATATGGTTGACGACGAGAAGGAATACAAGCCTTCCCCAGCGTGACAGTGGTATCGCAGCCGCCTTGGCAACCATGCCGTCTTTGTTTGATCACATCATGTTTCGCGCCGACGGTGAGTTGTCGGTGATTGTTGGATTGGTGTAAGGGCGAGATTAGGCTTGCTCACCGTGGAGGCGCTCGGAAACGCTATTCCCGTGGATGGATTAGGCCGCCGTAGCAGGTCCGGCCATGCACCGCGGCCAAGCCATCAGTGCCGCAACCACTTCTGAAATCAATACAACGGTGGTCGGGCGCTGGACGTTATGGCGATGGCATTCGCTTATGATTTGAAGACATGTTCCCGATGCCAAGCGAGGAAAGGCTTCAGGTCATCGAATTGCTTCAGGCGAAGAGACGTGCTGGGATCGATGCCTACGGCGAGCTGCTCTCGCAGAGATAGTTGCGAGCTGATACGGATTCTGAAGTCATCATCAAACGTAACAAGGCCACGGTCGAAAAGCCGATCCAACGTTGGTACAAGCAGTAGGCCATTTGCTACGCCTGTACGCTCCTGTGGCGTCTCGCATTGGCTCCACGGCTCGAAATGGCCGGCGCTCAACAGCTCTTTCATCGTGACTTTGGTCCGGAGCATCCGCCCCATCGCGCGTATAGTGCGTCGCGATACGGGCCTTGTCCAATACGCGCGTTGATGACGGCGTCGCGTTCGGTTTGGTCCAATGCTGCACGAACTGCTGCAGCGCCGGATCCATTGCGACATCACGCACCGAGGATTCCGGGACAGCGGCGCGAGGCGCTGGTTCGACGCCACGCAAGAGCCGGTACGCGCCCCATTGCTCGCCGCATAGTTGTATTCGTGAACCCACCAAGTCGCTGGATCCAATGAGCGAGCGGTCAGGTTGGAGGCACGATCGGCAGTGCCGTCTTCGACGTCGTCGCCGTCGACCAGGATCACGCGCACAGGACGCCGTCGCGTCTCTGGATCCTGAATGGCGAGATCCAACTCGAGTGGCAGCCGTGGTTGCGAGTGAAGATCGGCGCCCGCGTGGCGGCCAACCTTGGCAAGCACAGCAGCCTGTCCGCAATCTGGGCGCGCGCTGGCGTTGGTAGGGATGGGTTGGCGTGCCGGGCATCGGGGGTTCTTGCGCCCCCGAACTCCCAGGGACGTGCCGGCACGCCGCCATGCCACTTCCGTTTCTCGGGACGGGGTCACTGCAAATACGCTCAGAGCGCGACGGGGAGGCCCGTGCGAGGTTGTATGTGCGCAACGTCGGCGATGGTGCCCTGGAGAAGATAAGCGTCAGATTGTGACTGACGCGTCTGTGCTGCCCCAAAGGTGGTCGCCTTCAATTGCCGGTGAGCTTCGACCAATCTTCTACCACGAGTCCGGCGACACGCCTGAATGCCTGGTCGTTCGTCACCAGCACGGCGCCGATGTCAAGGGCATGCGCGGCGATGAGCAAGTCAAGGGCGCCCATCGGCTGCCCTTGAGATTCGAGCGCGGCGCGCACCTGTCCATACCCACGCATGACCGATGGCATCCAAGACAAGACCTCGACTCGGCGCACCAGCTCGTCGACGGCGTGGGCGAGTCGGCTTGCACCAGGGCGCTTGGCCAGTCCATACATCAGCTCCGCGCCCGTGATGGAAGACAGGCACAGCGATGCCATCGGGGTGGCCATCACGCGCGCCATCACGCCGGGATGTCCCCGTAGGAGATGGCTCACGATATTGGTGTCGAGCATGTACCGCGTCATTCCATATCCGCCAGAGGATCGCGTACCTGTTCACCTTGGGCACGGTCGGCAAGGAAGTCCCTTGGCACCGCATCGCCTTGAATAGCGGCCACGAATCCGTCCCAGTTTTCGGGTCGGCGCGACAGGATCACGTCACCCGTTGCGGGGTCACGGCGGATATAGACTTCGCGCTCCGCGAACCGAAATTCCTGCGGCAACCGCACTGCCTGGCTGCGGCCGGTGGTAAAGATCTTGGCAGTGGTGCTCATCGCCAGCCTCCTTGGATAGCTATCCGAATATATATCGCGCGTCGATAGATATCAAGGTATATGCGAAGGAGCTCCCGACCCATGATGGGTAGGGTGGCCTTTCGCATGAGAAGATCCGGAACCGCTCTCCCGGCTAGGCCATGGGGGATGCACTGGATGTCGCGTCGAGCCCGGCGGCCGTGCCAATCGATGCCAGTGGCCGCGACGCCCGGGCGCGGCGGCTGGCGGGACAAGGTGGCATCATGGGCTCAAAGGCAGGGGGGATCCGCCGGCATAGCCTTGAGACATACTGTACAAATGCACAGTATGGCACAGCACCAACGTCCATATGCGGTACACTAGCCACTACAGAAAGCCAAAAGCCACCCGGAGGTGGCTTTTCGACTCTATTGCAGACTGCGGCATCACCGGCTTAGGTTCCTGAATGAATTCCAGGAGCGGGAGTGGGATCGCAGTTGCCTACGCGACATATCTTATCCGGCTTGTGCGGCGAAATCAAGCTTCGATTACAACGCAATCAAATGTCGAACATGACCGAATCAGCGCAGCAAGCGACCATAGTAGGCTCGCCCGCAGTCGCAGTCGCTGACGCCACGATCACGGAGTTCCTCAACACAGTGGGCAAGCCGAGGCTTGACCCTTATCGGACCTTCTTCGGCTGTTCTTCGGAACGTGAGCTTCTCGGCGCGTATCTCTGGGGGCAAGCGATCGCGTCGGCGTTCACGCCGCTCGTTTCCACGGTTGAGATCGTTTTGCGAAATGCGATCCATAGGGAAGCGTCCCTGTTTTCATCACAGGGTGCCAGCGCGTCCCACCCATGGTACGACTTCACCAGAACTGATGCCTTCAGAGTCCAGGGAAAATCGAGGGAGAAGATAGCGGCACTTCTCTACGATCAGCCGTATAGCGCCAGTCCCACTCGGAAGGCCGTTCAACCTGCGGCCGATCAAGTTGTTGCATCCCTTTCTTTCGGTTTCTGGCCTGCCTTCCTGGAGGGAATTAGCAAGGCACAGAGGCCGCGGCTATTGACGAATATCTTCGTAGGGCATCCCCATAGCACGCCCAAGCACTGGAGCCACCAGCCCAATGTGGACCGGCTCATCGCCACCCTGAAGAAAGTCCGCGATCTGCGCAACCACATCTCGCACTACGAGCCGGTTTGGAAGCCACATAGGCTGACGGGGAGAGAGCCCAATTGGACGCACTCCGTAGGAAGTCTAAAGAACCTCCACGCAGAAGTCCTAGACATGCTGGGATGGTGTTGCCAATCCGCACCTCAGATCTACAAGGCTATCCATGGAGCACGGTATTTCAAGCGGCTTTGCTCCACGAACGCGGTCCGAGTCTTCATGGCTGACCCCTTTGCGACAGTCCAAATTGAAGCGTTACCCGTCGTCGCCCCGGCAGTTGTGCAGGCTAAGTAAGCCAATCGGCACGAGTTGGAGTATGACCGTACCGATATGGAACTGCAGATTGAGCGAATAGGTGATGAACTTCGAATTCGACTCGTTCGACGTTCCCTGACGGGTTCTTCAAAGATTTGCGGACTTTGAGCTGGACTTCGGCGGGGAGGGGCGCAACCGTCAGGAGCAGGCGGAGCGTTGACCTTGACCGCTGCGGAGATGTCGTTCGGGGCGGTACTGCATCCACGGGACGAAGTCTCTCGTCTTTACGCCGTATCTCGGTACCGGCGCCGGCAAGGAACACAACGCCGACGGATGCCCTAGTGTAAGCAGCGGGGCGTAACACCGGAGAGGCGGCTGGACGCACGTCGTGGATAGCGTTGAGCGAACCAGGACATCAGCCGGAACCGATTAGCGCAGGCGAGCCCGCGAGCCGGCGGCTTTGGCAACTGACAACCAGCCGACTCAGGTTGCGCCAGAGCAATTTCATGGGGACGCCGTGGTGCCGCGACGTTTCCTTGATCGCGAGCACAACAAGCGGCAGGGGCGCTTCGCCCAGCAGGTAACCAAGATGCGCACACCATTGATCCAACGTTTCGCCCCTCAGCAGCATGGCGCGTAATACGTCAGTGGGAAGCCGCCCGCGATAGCTCACGCTGGACGTTCGTGCCGCATATCCGCCCGCCCATGGTCTTGGCGCCAGTGGCCGCAGCGTGCTGACGTCCAAGCCCAAAACGCGCAAGATCGATAGTGGATCATCATCGGCGCAGGCGTTGGCCAGATACACCGCCTGCGCAAAGGAGAGCTGCAAGACCGACAGGCGTCCTTCGATAGCCTGGCGTTGGAGGCGGGCGCGCTCGAAGTCGGACTCCGCCAAGCGCGGTTGAGGACGGTCAGTGGCTGACGGTTCTCGAGGCATGGTGACAAAGGATCAGTGTTGCCCAGGGGCTCTCGCATTTTCCCGTAGTCTGCAGCACTGCCAGCGTATATCAGGAGGATTGACCTTCCCACGGTGGGAAGGTGCATCCTATTCCACTATGTGGCTACCGCCGGCCTGCCAAGCAATGCGCCGCAGGCCCGGTTCCCATCTCGAAGCGCGAATTGCGAAGGAGAGGGAGTATGGAGAGTAGCAATCATCAGCATCGGAGCGGAGATGCCCATCAGGATACCCGTGCGAACAGGGACGGCGCGGTTTCATTAGACCAGCATCATGCGCATGCCGATCATGCTTCACCACATCACCATCCGCATCGGCATGGCGCCGTATCGATTGGCAGCAGCGCAACGAGCGCCAAGGACCCGGTCTGCGGCATGTCAGTCAGTACGGCCTCTTCATTTCGCGCCGAGCACGAGGACATCGTCTATTACTTCTGCAGCCAGTCCTGCCAGAGCAAGTTCTTGGCGGAGCCAGCGAAATACGTCGCGCCGCAGGACGCCCACATCGAGCAAGCGCCGGCCGGCACGATCTATACCTGCCCGATGCATCCCGAGATCCGCCAGGATCATCCCGGCAACTGTCCGAAGTGCGGCATGGCGCTGGAGCCGATGCTGCCGGCACTGGACGACCGGGAGAACCCCGAACTCATCGATTTTCGCCGGCGGTTCTGGTGGACATTGCCGTTGACGGTGGTGACCTTTGTCTTGGCAATGTTCGGGCATCGGCTGGGTTGGTTCCAGGCATCCACGCAAAGCTGGATTGAACTGATCGTCGCAACTCCCGTGGTGCTCTGGGCAGGCTGGCCGTTCTTCGAGCGCTGCGTCCGGTCGTTCATCAATCGCAGCCCGAACATGTGGACGCTGATAGGACTTGGCACGGGCGCTGCCTACCTCTACAGCGTGATCGCCACCGTGGCCCCGCAGGCGTTCCCGTCGACCTTTGCGGAACATGGCCGCATCGGCGTCTACTTCGAGGCGGCGGCCGTCATTATCTCCCTGACCTTGATGGGACAGTTGCTGGAGCTCAAAGCGCGCTCGCAGACATCCGCGGCCATCAAATCGTTGCTTGGGCTGGCGCCGAAGACCGCTCGACGCATCCGGGAAGACGGAACCGAAGAAGACGTACCGCTGACGCATGTTCATGTCGGCGACCTGCTTCGCGTGCGACCCGGCGAGAAAGTGCCGGTGGACGGCGTGGTAACGGAAGGCGCGAGCTCGCTGGACGAGTCCATGATCACCGGAGAGCCAATCCCGGTCACCAAGCGGGTCGGCGACAAGGTCATCGGGGCCACGATGAATACCAGTGGCAGTCTGGTCATCCGCTCGGAGAAGGTCGGAACTCAAACCGTCCTCGCGCAGATCGTCCAGATGGTGGCGCAAGCGCAGCGCTCCCGAGCGCCGATGCAGCGTATGGCCGATAAGGTGTCGGGTGTTTTTGTTCTGGCGGTCATCGCGATTGCGGTGCTCACCTTTCTTGCGTGGGGCGTGTTTGGACCCGAGCCGAGCTGGGTCTATGGCCTGATCAATGCCGTTGCCGTGCTGATCATTGCGTGCCCGTGCGCGCTCGGACTGGCCACCCCGATGTCGATCATGGTGGCAAGCGGCAAGGGCGCTTCGAGCGGCGTGCTGTTCCGCGATGCAGCGGCCATCGAAAATCTGCGCAAGGTCGATACGTTGATCGTCGACAAGACCGGAACGCTGACTCAGGGGAAGCCGAAGTTCGATCGCGCCATCGCATCGGACGGCTTTGTCGAGGAAGAGGTGCTGCATCTTGCCGCCAGCCTGGACCAGGGCAGCGAGCATCCACTCGCAATGACGATCGTGGACGCGGCGCGCGAGCGTGGCCTGACGCTGGAGAAGGCCGAAGCATTCGATTCGGAAAGCGGTATCGGCGTGCGAGGGATGGTTGCTGGCAGGAAGCTGGCGCTGGGCAACACCGCGCTGATGCAGGCAGAAGGCATTGCAACCCGAGCGCTGGCAAGCGACGCCGATGCGTTGCGCGCTCAGGGTGCGAGCGTGATGTATCTCGCCGTGGATGGCGCATTGGCCGGCATCCTCGCCGTCTCGGACCCCATCAAAGAAACCACGCCACAGGCGCTGGCGCAGCTAAAGGAGGACGGGGTTCGCGTCATCATGGCAACCGGCGATGGCGTGAAGACCGCCAACGCGGTTGCCACCAGGCTGGGTATCGACGAGGCACACGGCGAGGTCAAGCCCGCGGACAAGCTCGCATTGGTCTCTCGCCTGCAAGAGCAAGGCCGGGTGGTGGCGATGGCAGGCGACGGCATCAACGATGCGCCGGCCTTGGCAAAAGCCGACGTAGGCATCGCGATGGGGACCGGTACCGATGTCGCGATGAACAGCGCGCAGGTGACGCTGGTCAAGGGCGACTTGGTTGGCATTGCACGGGCGCGACTGCTGTCGGAAGCGACCATCCGCAACATGAAGCAGAACCTTGGCTTCGCTTTCGTCTACAACGCATTGGGCGTTCCGCTGGCGGCCGGCATTCTGTATGGCTCCACCGGCTTGCTGCTGTCGCCGATGATCGCGGCGCTGGCGATGAGCCTGAGCTCTGCTTCGGTCGTATTCAATGCTCTGAGGTTGCGGCAAGCGAAGGTGTAATTGATTCAAACGCTATGGGGTCCGGCTCGCCATCGCGTATAGGCAGTGCGTCGTCGCTTGCAGGTTTTCCACCGTCCTTGTAACGGTGGACCGCGCTTGAGGTAGGTTCAGAGCGAGCGTATGCGGTCGGGGCGGGATGCCAGATGACGGCGTCATGACGAGCCGGTTAACCGAGCAGCGCAGTAGTTGCGGATGTGCACGTTGCTAAGCCAGGAAGTCCGCCATGGCGTGCCCCTCACTGCCATACGATTGCCATCCGGTCGAATAGCGCGACGCGGCGTTCACGGCTGGCCTGGCCTTTGCTCCGGTGGAGTCGGCGCCTGACATTCGGCGTCTCCCGACTTAAGGAGTATTGCCATGCCACATGAAAGATTCAATGCGTGTATTGAGGCTTGCAACGCCTGTGCCGTCGCCTGCGACCATTGCGCGGCGTCGTGCCTGCAAGAGTCGAATGTGCAGCAAATGGCCGACTGCATACGGCTTGACGTGGATTGCGCACAGGTCTGCCGCCTGGCTGCGGCGGTGATGTCACGAGGCAGCCAGTTCGCGAGCGACGTCTGCCAGCTTTGTGCTCGCATCTGCGAAGCGTGCGCAGCGGAATGTGCAAAGCACGCGCCGCAGCATTGCCAGGACTGCGCGAAGGCGTGTCAGCGCTGCGCGGAGGCCTGCCGCGCCATGGCGTGACCGCGACGGGTGTGGTGAACGCACGCGACCAGAATCGATCGATCGCGTGCGCCACAGTCCTACTTGCGCTGCATATCCAGAACGGCTGGCGAACCATCGATCTTGCCGAAGGTTACCAAAACGGCATCGCCCTCCTTGAAGCGGTTCAGGGACGCGCGGTCCTTGACCGGAAATGCCATCGTCATGGCGGGCATGCCGAGGTTCTCGATCGGACCATGCTTGAGCGTGACCTTGCCGGCCTGGGCATCGATCTTCCTGATTTCCGCCGGAACGGGACGGGCAGCCTGACTGGAAGCCGAGGGCGCCTTCATGTCCATGCCCTCCATTGCGCCGGCCGCGAAGGCGATGGGCGCGGCGGCAAGAGCGAGGACGGCAGCGAGGGTCTTGATGGATGATGTCATTGCGATTCCTTCTGAAGTGAGGGGGTGGCGGAAGGGGTAGCGTGTGCGGCCTGGCGTCGGCGCAGCAGCAGGTACACCGCCGGCACGACGAACATCGACAGCAATGGGGCGGTCACCATGCCGCCGACCATCGGCGCGGCAATGCGCTGCATCACCTCGGAGCCGGTGCCGTGCGACCACATGATGGGAATCAGACCGGCCAGAATGACAGCGACCGTCATGGCTTTCGGGCGCACGCGCAGCACGGCGCCTTGCTGGATGGCGTCGAGCAGGGAGTGGACATCGGACTGGCCCGCTTCCAACCGCTCGTTCCACGCATGCTTGAGATAGAGCAGCATGATGACGCCGAACTCCGCCGCGACGCCGGCCAGCGCGATGAAGCCGACAATCCCTGCCACGGACAGGTTGTAGCCGAGCAGGTAGAGCAGCCAGAATCCGCCGATCAGCGCGAGCGGCAGCGTTCCCATGATCAGCATCGCTTCGTCGAGCCGACCGAAGATCAGGTACAGCAGCACGAAGATGATCAACAGCGTGAAGGGCACCACCACCTTCAGCCTGGCGGTCGCACGCTCGAGATATTCGAACTGCCCGGACCAACTGACCGAATAGCCCGCAGGCATCGGTACCGCCTCGGCCACCGCGGATTGCATGGCCTGCACGGCGGAGCGCAGGTCCCGTCCCCGGATATCGACGTAAATCCAGCCCGACAGGCGCGCATTTTCGCTGCGGAGCATGGGCGGGCCCTGCACCAGTTGAATGCGTGCAACGTCGGACAGCGTGATCTGCAGACCCTTGTCTGTCACGATCGGCAGGCTGCGCAATTGCTCGATCGAGTCGCGATAGTCGCGGGGATACCGTACGTTGATGGGGAAGCGCGCCAAGCCATCGACCACCTCGCCGACGTTCTCGCCGCCGATGGCCGAGGACACGATGCTCTGCACGTCGGCGATATTGAGGCCATAACGGCCAGCGGCCACGCGGTCGATATCGACGTCGATATAGCGGCCGCCGGTCAGCCGCTCGGCCAGCGCGGACGTAACACCCGGCACCGTCTTGACCGCCGCCTCGATGCGCATGGCAAGCCGGTCGATCTCCTGCAGGTCGGTGCCGGCGACCTTGATGCCGACCGGGCTCTTGATCCCTGTGGCCAGCATGTCGATCCGGTTGCGAATCGGCGGGACCCAGATATTCGACAAGCCGGGCACCTTGACGACCCGATCCAGCTCCTCGACCAGCTTCTCGGTGGTCATGCCGGGGCGCCATTGGTCGCGCGGCTTGAACTGGATCGTTGTCTCGAACATCTCGATCGGCGCGGGGTCCGTCGCCGTATCGGCCCGGCCTGCTTTGCCGAACACGGTCGCCACCTCCGGCACGGTCTTGATCAGCCTGTCCGTCTGCTGCAACAGTTGGGCCGCCTTGCCGGCGGACAGCCCCGGCAGGGCGGACGGCATGTACAGCAGGTCCCCTTCGTCGAGCGGCGGCATGAATTCGCCGCCGATCCGGATGATCGGCCAGGCGGTGGCCACCAGCAGGGTCGCGGCGATGGCCAGCGTGGTCTTGGGGTAGGTCAACACCCTGGTCAAGGCTGGCCGGTAGGCGCGGATCAGCCACCGATTGAGCGGGTTGGCCTGTTCCGATGGAATCCGGCCGCGGATCATGTAGCCCATCAGGACCGGCACCAGCGTCACCGACAGTCCCGCGGCCGCCGCCATGGAGTAGGTCTTGGTGAACGCCAATGGCGAGAACAGGCGTCCTTCCTGCGCCTCCAGTGCGAATACAGGAACGAACGACAGCGTGATGATCAGCAGCGAGAAGAACAGCGCCGGCCCCACCTCGGCGGCCGATTGCCCAATGATCTGCCAGCGCTCACCAGCTGACGGTTCCCGCCCGCCATTGTCCGCATGCCAGCGTTCCAGGTGCTTGTGCGCGTTCTCGATCATGACGACCGCCGCATCGACCATGGCGCCGATCGCGATGGCGATGCCGCCGAGCGACATGATGTTGGCGTTCACGCCCTGGTAGCGCATCACCAGGAAGGCGGCCAGCACGCCAAGCGGCAGCGATACGATCGCCACCAGCGCCGAGCGCAGATGGAACAGGAATGCCAGGCACACCAGCGCGACCACGACAAACTCCTCGATCAGTTTCGTGGTCAGGTTGTCGACCGCGCGCTTGATCAGGCTGGAGCGGTCATAAGTCGTCACGACCTCGACGCCGGCGGGCAGACTCTGTTGCAGCGTGGCGAGTTCGGTCTTGACCGAGTCGATGGTCTCGAGCGCGTTCTTGCCCGAGCGAAGCACGATGATGCCGCCCGCGACTTCGCCCTGGCCGTCGAGTTCGGCGATGCCGCGCCGCATCTCCGGGCCCAGCTGGATGGTGGCGACGTCGCCCAACCGCACCGGAATGCCGGTGTCGCTGGTCACCAGCGGAATCTGCCGGAAGTCCTCCAGCGTCTTCAGATAGCCCGACGCGCGCACCATGTATTCGGCCTCGCCCAGTTCCAGCACCGAGCCGCCGGTTTCCTGGTTGGCCCCCTTGAGCGCCGCCAGCACCTTCGATTGCGATAGCCCGTAAGCGCGCAGCCGATCCGGCATCAGGATCACCTGGTATTGCTTGACCATGCCGCCTAGCGAGGCGACCTCCGCGACGTTGGGCAAGGACTTGAGTTCGAAGCGCAGGAACCAGTCCTGCAAGGCGCGCAACTGGCTCAGGTCGTGCTGTCCCGTCCTGTCGACCAGCGCATACTCGTAGATCCAGCCCACGCCGGTCGCATCGGGGCCGAGCGCAGGCTTGGCCGCGGCGGGCAGACGCGATTGCGCCTGGTTCAGGTATTCGAGCACCCGCGAGCGCGCCCAGTAGAGGTCGGTGCCATCCTCGAACAGCACGTAGACATAGGAATCGCCGAAGAAGGAATAGCCCCGCACCGTCCTTGCGCCCGGCACCGACAGCATGGTCGTGGTCAGCGGATAGGTGACCTGATTCTCGACGATCTGCGGCGCCTGGCCGGGGAACGGCGTGCGGATGATCACTTGCACATCGGACAGGTCAGGCAAGGCATCGAGCGGCGTACCTTTGACCGCCCACAGTCCCCACGCGGTCAGCATCACGGTCGCCAGCAACACCAGGAAGCGATTCCGGATGGAGGCAAGGATGAGCCGGGCGATCATGGCGTGCCCCCGGGCGCCGTTGCCGCCGGTTCGACCGAAGACAGGACTGCCACCCCGTCGCTGTTGAGGTGGAAGCGGAAGCGGATGCGGTCGCCGGGCTTGAGCGCTCGCGGCAGCCCGGCCGGCGGAGCCGCAAAGTCCATCGTCATGGCGCCCCACTGCGCCGACGGGATCGGCCCGTGGGAGATCGTCAAACCTTCGGCGGTCACCGCCTCGATGCGTCCGACGCCTTCATGCTCGGGGCTCGGCGCGGCTGGCGATGCAGGCGCCGAGGCCCCGGGCGCAGCGGCCATGCGCTGTGCGGTGCCGCGCAGGCTGGCTTCGGAGTCGATCAGGAACTGCCCGGACACGACGACGTTCTGGCCAGCCTTGAGCCCTTCGACGACCTCGGTCTGTCCGCCCGCCGTCGCGCCGATCCTTACCTCGATGGGGCTGAATCCACCTTGCTCGGTCTGTACCATGACGACGGTGCGCGTGCCCGTCCGAATCAACGCCTCGCTCGGTACCAGTAACCGATCCGGGCCCGGGGCTGGCGCAAAGCGGACGGACACGAACATGCCGGGCAGCAATTGCCTGCCCTTGTTGTTCAGCTCGATGCGAACCCTGGCCGTACGCGTTGCCGTGCTGACATCGGGCAGGATGGCATCGACCTTGCCGTCCAGTGTTTGCCCGGGCAGCGCTGCCGCGACGGCGGTGACCGATTGTCCGGGCCGCAACGGAGCGGCCTGGCTTTCCGGCACTTCGGCGATCACCCAAACCGTCGCGAGACTGGCGATCCGAAACAGGGTCATGCCGGGCGAGATGGTCATGCCATCGCGCGCGCCGATTTCGGTCAGAACGCCATCGATCGAGCTGGTGATGGCCAGGCGCGGCTGCAGCTTGCCGCTCTTCTGCACCAGCCGTATGTGGCTCTCGCTCATGCCGACCTGCCGCATGCGCGCGATGGCGGCCTCCCGCAGATCGTGCTGCAGGCCGGCGCTCATGCGGCTGACAGCGAGGTATTCCTCCTGTGCGGCCACCCATTCAGGCGCGTAGATCAACGCCAGCGCCTGACCCTTGCTGACCGGGTCGAGCGTGGTCCTGGCATAGGTTCGCTCAACGAAGCCGGTGGTACGCGCTTGCAGTACCTCGATGCCGCGCTCGTCGATCGCGACATTGCCCGGCACCTCGAGCGTCGGTTCGAGTCGGCCCGTCTTGACCTGCGCGGTGCGAATGCCAAGGTTCTGCATGACGCGGCTGTCGATGGTGACGGCGGCGCCGCCGCCCGCGTCTTCATAGACGGGAGACAACGGCATGTCCATGAAGGGAGACTTGCCCGGCTTGTCGAAGCGCTGGCCCGGCACCATCGGATCGTGCCAATAGAGAATGCGCTTGCCTGTCTTCGGGTCGATATCCCCGGCCTTCAGTTCGGATCCGGCCGACGCGCCAATGGAGGCTGGGGCGGCCGGCGTGCTGTTGCGCCCATGCTGTTGGCCCAGGTAATAAGCCGTGCCTACGCTGGCGGCGACGATCAGGCCAGCCGCTGCGCGACCGATCGCGGTCCTGTTCATTGCAATTCCCCTTGAGCACGCGTTGGATGAGCCGGCCCCTGCGCGGCCGTCGGCAGCGGCAGCAGAAAAGCGAGCTCCGTCCACAAGCGCGCGGTAGCGGCCTCCAGTTGAAGATGCTCCAACGAGATGTCCAGCGCCTTGCGGTTCGCGTCCGCCACCGCCGTCAACGTTCCGGCGCCGGTACGATAGGCGGTCAGTGCTGCATCGATGCGAGCCTTGGCCAGCGGCAGTATCGTGTCGGCATAGCGCGCCAGGCGGGATTGATTGAGCTGCCATTGCGCCTGCTTGCCGCGGACCTGGCCGAGCACGCCTCTGCGTATCGACTCGGCCTGTGCCCGCACCGCCTCGGCTTGCGCCAGCTTCGCCGCCAGTTCGCGTTCTTGACGATGCTTCCGGTCCCACGGCAAGGGGAGGGAAACATTGACGGACACCATATTGGAATACGCCGGACCCCGCTGGCTGTACATCAACTCCACGCTGACGTCCGGCACCTTGTTCTCGCTTGCGATCCGGCTGTCGGCTTCGGCGACGCCGACCTGCGCCTGGGCGGCGGCCACGTCCGGCAGTCGCATCGCGGTATCGGCATCCAAATTGCCCAGCCAGGTGGGCAGCTCAAGGGCAGGGGGCTCGGCAAGCGGCAGGTCCGCGGCATCGCCGACCCATCGGCGCAACATCGCCCGGGATGCAGCCACAACCGCGCGCGCCTCGTCTTCGCGGTTCCGGAGCTGCTGAAGTTCGAGCTGAGCGGTCAGAATCTCGGCCCGGGTGCCGCGGTTGGCGCGGTAGGCGGCTTCGGCGGCGTCCACCATCAATCGGATGGACTGCGTCTGTTCAGCAAATACATCGAGCATTCGCTCGGCGTACTGCCGCTCGAGCCAGGCGCTGGCCGTGCCGCGCTGCACGGCGGCCAGCGCCACCGTGCGCTGCGCCTCCGCGGAGGTGGCTTCGGCCTCGAAACGTTGGGCGCGAGCCTGGCGCTTCGCCGTTCGGGTGAACTCCTGCATCACGCTGATCGACCGCATCGTCATGGCTTCGGTGCCGAGCGAAAACCGGTCGCGGCCGTCTACCGGGACGTTGTTGACACCGACTTTGAGCACCGGGTCCGGCAGTTGGCCGCCTGCAACCGCCATTTCGATGGCGGACTGCACCGCGGACGAGGATGTTTCTGCGTCGCTCGACCGGGATGAGGCGAGCGCGACCGCTTCCTGCAACGAGAGCCGGCTCGCCGGCTGCGCCCATGGCGTATGACTGGCGCCGAGCAGCGTGATGGCGAACGCCAGCCGGCGTCCGCACAATGGGGGGAAACGCAAATGCATAAAGCCTCCGCAAAGCAACGACCGCCCTCAGACGACGTGTCGGGGCGCGATAGGTGGCGTTGCGGCGGAGGCTACGTTCGGAAACAGCAGTGCAGGATGGACAGCGGGCGAGGAGGGCCGCGTGGCGTGGCTCGCGCAGCCGCCGCGTTCGGGCGCGCGAGCAGCGGCTCCGGCACCAGCATCACGGGATGGACCAGGCTTGCATGAAACACCGGAAGCTGCGGGCTGGCATGGTCGAGGGACTTGGATCCCAGCTGGCAGTGTTCGAGGCACAGCCCATCGTGCGAATCCGGCTCGACGGCCTTCTGCGCCATGTCGGGACACGACTCGGTCATGCCCGTCATGCCCGTCATGTCCCGGTCGGTACTGACGGCGTACCGGCTGCCCGCGCAAGCGTACGCCGCCGCTGCCAGCTGGACTGTCAGGAAAGCGGTCAGCAGGAATGCGGCCAGCCAAAGCCGCCGGAGGGACGTGCGCACGTGTGGGCCCATGTTGGCCAGAATGGTACCAGCGTTTTACGTTGGCATGGGTTGGGCAGGTGTTGCACTGCGAAATCCTCCTTGGCCGAAAAATCGCCTCTTATCTTCGAGATCTTACCTAGATGTAATAGTCGGGTAATGGCTCGGTGAGGGGCAGGTTCATACCATTGAATTCAAGAGGCAATACCTCGTAACTCAATGGAGAGAATCATGAAAATCAACAAGAACGTGGCTGCTGTATTGAGCCTGGCGGCGCTGTCCGTGGCGCCGGCATGGGGCACGGACAAGGCAAGAACCAATGCGGGCGATGATTGGGCCAAGCACGTGCAGCAGGCCCCCGACCTTGCGTCCCCAACGAAGGCAAACACGACGTCGGGCGCGCGGCTCGGTCCTCACGCAGCCCTTTTTGGCAGCGTTGTCCCGGCTGGCACGGCGTCCCGCACGATCACGCTTTGGCATGGTATGAAAACCGTCAACGTAGCCTCCGGTGAAGCGGTGGCATTCGCAGACGGCGATCAATCCGTGGCTTGGCAGTTCGGGGAGTTCGTGCACGGCAGCACAGTCGACTTGGGCGACCTTTTCCCCAGCATGCCGAGCGCTCGGGGCGTGCGCGTGAACATCGATCGCAGCCAGATTTTCACCGGTGGCTGACAAGCGGAATTGTTGCTGGGCACGTCCATCCACGACTCGGCGATCTGAGATGACGGCTTTGTAATCGCAGTGTCATGCCTCGGTGGGGAGCCCCTCCCTACACTGATCATGCAGGCTCACAGCGAGCCAATCACCCTTAAAAGGAGAAACAAAATGCGTACGTTGAAGAAGGCTGCTCTCTTGGTATTGACGATTGCGTCGCTGGGCAGCGCAGCAGGAATGGCGAATGCCGGCGTAACATCGTCGCGCGATATCTTCACTACCGGTGGCCACACGATGGGCACGCGCGATCCCTTCACCGATGGCGGTCATACTACAGGTACGCGCGACCTGTTCTCCGATGGCGCCCATACTACGGGCACGCGGGACACCTTCACGGACGGTAGCCACGCGGCCGGAACGCGCGACGCTTTCACCGACGGCATCTGATCGCGGGACGTTGGCATTTTCTATGTGCCGGGCTTCCTAATACCGTCGCAAGGCCCAGCGGCCGAGACCTCTCGGACGTTGGGCTCTTTCACATCGGGCCACTACGATAAGTTGTTTGCCTTGTCTGATGCGTCGGCGCAGTGAACGGTCAGCTCTGATGCTTGTCAAAGCAAGCCTGAACGGCCCCCGGTGATACACCGATCATGCGGGTCCGGGCTAACATAGCCACGAAAACTGAAGTCCAATCTCTCGGGAATTTTCGATGAAGCCTCTTCTTGGTGTTGCCCTTCTCGCTCTTGGTACGCTTGCGTATGCGGCTCCCCCCGCGCTGGTCGTCTACAAGGATGCCAATTGCGGATGCTGTGAAGGTTGGGTGGAGCATTTGAACGAGGCTGGCATCCAGACCAAGGTCATCAATACGCCGGATGTCGCCGCAATCAAGACGAAGCTTGGCGTTCCCGAGAAGATGGGCTCCTGCCATACCGCGGTCATGCAAGGCAGTGGCCAAATTATCGAAGGGCACGTTCCCGCGGCAGCGGTGAGGAAACTGGCTGCCAATCCGGGCGTGAAAGGGATCGCCGTGCCGGGCATGCCGGCAAATTCTCCCGGCATGGGTCCCATGGATGGCAACTTGGTGACCGTGGATTTCAACGGAAAGCCGTTCTCCAGGAATTAATGGCGCCTCGGCTCGGACAGCGAAGCTGCAACCGAGCCTTGCCGGCTACGAATGGAAAGCTCGAACAAGTCTCGTTGGCTGATTGCCGGCCTGTTGGTGCTCGCAGCCGTGGCCGCGACCGCGGTCGCGCTGAAGACGAAGCGCTTTCTTGAGACGCCCGTCGACGGTAGGAACGGAGCGTCGGCGGCTAGGCAGCTGCGCATCGACACCAGTGATGCGCAGCGTATTGCCAGAGGCAAGCAGCTTTACGCGCAGCAGTGCGCGTCCTGCCATGGCGCCAATCTCGAGGGTCAACCAAACTGGCGGGAACGGCTTCCGAGCGGCCGGATGCCGGCGCCGCCGCACGATGCCACAGGCCATACATGGCATCATCCCGACGCCGTGCTGTTTGCCATTACCAAGAATGGTCTGGTGCCGGGCATCACGGCTCCGGCCGGGTATGTCAGCGACATGCCGGCATTCGGCCCATTGCTGTCCGACGAGGACATCATTGCTGTCCTCGCGTATATCAAGAGCACTTGGCCGCCAAGGGCGTCGGCGGCGCAGCGTGAAGCGACCGAGCAATACGCCAATCCGCGTTAGCGCCGAAGCTTGGTCTACATGCCCGCCGGTGACAGGATGCCTAGTGAGGCCACAAGGGCCAGGATCAGCGTCGCCGCGCTGGTTTCGACGATCAGGCTGCGTCGAAACGTTCGGACGGCTGCCGCGTGATTGCGGCTCTTCATCGCATGCTCCAGCTGCGGACTCAGAAAGTAGCGATTGGTTGCCGCAAGGGCCAGCATCGTACCGAACAGTCCGAGCTTGATGGCAAGCAGGCCGCCATACGACGTTAGCGACAGCTCTGGCAGCGTCGGGCCGACGATCAAGAGGTAGTTGATCACCCCGGTCACCGTCAAAGTGGCGACCACTATCGTGCCAACCTGAGCGAAGCCATTGGACGTGCGGCTCAGCAGTGCAACCGTCTCCGGTGTGGATGCGGCCCTTGCCAGCAGCACGAAAGCGATCAGCGCGCCAACCCAGGCCCCGGCCGCGGCCAGATGTCCAATATCGGAGGCCAGGTGAATATAGCGGCGGACGCCATCGTCCATCGCGCCATGCCCGCCCCAGGCGAGGGTCGATAGCGCAACGCCGCCTGCGGCAGCCAATACACCAATTTGCAGCGCCGGCCACCGGCGTGCGAAAAGAGCGACCAGCAAGCAAAGGACCAGCGCAACCAGACGTACGGCCCAAGCCGCACCGAAATTCGTACCCGTCACGATCATCTCGAAAACGTGGCTCTGCAGTTCCGCGTATTCGGATGCGCCGGTCATGGCCTTGGCCATGACGGCGATATTTGCCAACGACAGTCCGATGCCGACCGCAGCCAGCGCGGACGCAATGGCGACATACCGCGAGCCGATGCCCGACGATATCTCCTCACGGCGAAGCGCATAAAGACCGAATAGCGGCAAACCGAAAAGCGCCGTCAGGTCGAGATAGAGTGCAAAGCGCACCGATACAGTCGCCCAGTCCATCGGCGGATCACTTGACCGTGAAGGCGATATTTCCGTTGATCGGATGCGTGTCCGACGACACGGCCCGCCAATCCACACGGTAGCTGCCCGGAACGAGCGGTTGGGCCGGCGTGATCACCATCGTCTTCGGGTCATCGCTGCCTGATACCTTGGCGGCAATCTTCATCGGGGCATGATTGGCCATGCCAGGCATGCCGGTCATTACCAGGTTGGCACCGGAAAACTGGGCGACCAGGTTTTCGGAGAACTTCAGTTCGATCTTCTGAGGGGCGGAAACCTCGGCCTTGTCAGCCGGGGTCGAAGAGACCAGCTTGGGATGTGCGAAAGCCGCCGAACTGATCAATGCCGCAGTGGCGGCGAGCATGGCTCGGATGGCGAAACGGTGCGTCTGCATGATGAACTCCCAGATTGAAAGGGGGTTAGAAAACGTGGTCAGAACCAAATACGAACACCGGCCACAAAGCGGGTCTCGCCACGACGACCGCCTGCCGTGCGAATCATGTCGGCGGTATTGCCGAATGTCTGATATCGCTCGACGCCGATATACGGTGCGAACTGCCGATTAATCTCATAGCGCAGGCGCACGCCCACGGCGCCATTGGCCAGGCCGCTGCCGATACCGATTTCAGGGTCGTTCTTGCCGTAGAAGTTGGCTTCGATTCGCGGCTGCAGGATCAGACGCTGCGTAATCAGAAGCTCGTATTCGGCGGAGAGTCGAAGCGCGGTCCTGCCTTCGGTGCCGACGTAGCCGGTCGCATCGACTTCGAACCAGTAGGGCGCCAGGCCTTGCACACCGAACGCGAGCCAGTTCCGGGCCGGTCTGCCGTAGCCAGCATCGTTTCGAATACCGACCTGGGTATCCCAGAACGTCGCAATGGAATGGCCCCACAGCAGTTCGGTGCGAGCCTCGTGCACCTTGCCTTCTTCGGCCTCCCCTTCGGCCTTGATCACCAGCTTGTCGTAGGAGTTGCCGAACCAGGCCTGCGCCTCGTAGGACGCTGCATTACTGTCTCGGCCCTTGGTCCATTCCAGGCGATCCACCAGCACCGAAGCAAACAGATGTTCGTCCGCCATATGGAGCGTTCGGGTCGGCCCGAGCGCATACTTGCCGACCCCGAGTTGATAGCCACCGGAATAGCCATGCGGATCGCGCGCGTCGGGCGGAGCGCTGCCGCCTTGCATTTTCATGTCGCCGTGATCCATGCCCTGCATTGAGCCATGGTCCATACCCTGCATCGAGCCGTGGTCCATACCCTGCATCGAGCCATGGTCCATGCCTTTCATTGAGCCATGGTCCATACCCTGCATCGAGCCGTGGTCCATACCCTGCATCGAGCCATGGTCCATGCCTTTCATTGAGCCGTGGTCCATGCCCGGCATCGAGCCATGGTCCTTGCCACCCTTACCATTTGCCTTGCCGACGGACTTCGATTGCGCGGCAGCGTTGGCCTTCCTGGTCGGATCCGCGGCCGAAGTGCCCGCGTGGGCCTCCGGGGAATGGGCGGCTTGCGCCCACGTCGTGCCGATGCCGGCGGACGTCAGGACCGCGGCAGCAAGAATCGTTGTTGTTCGCTTATGCATGGAATCTCTATCCGTTTGACGGTCAGGCCACTATCACTTCACGGAACATGCCCGCGTCCATATGCAGCATCAGATGGCAATGCCATGCCCATCGTCCCAATGCGTCCGCGGTAACCAGGAAGCTGATGCGCTGGGCCGGCTGAACGGGAATCGTGTGCCGCCGCGCCTGGAAGGATCCGTCCGCCGACTCCAGCTCGCTCCACATGCCGTGCAGGTGCATCGGATGCGTCATCATCGTGTCGTTGTGGAGGATCACGCGCAGGCGCTCGCCATACTTGAAATAGACCGGTGTCGACTTGCCGAACTCCACACCGTCAAACGACCAGGTATAGCGCTCCATATTGCCGGTCAGGTGCAGCTCGACCTCGCGTCCAGGGCCCCGCTTGTCCAACGGACCACCGATGGTGTGCTGGTCAGCCAGCGTCAGCACACGACGACCGTTGTTGCGCAGGCCAATGCCGGGATCGTCCAGGTTGGTGCGCGCCATGTCCACGCGCATATCGGTGCTAGCCCCGTACTCGGTTCTGGCGTGCCGCGCCTTGGTGCTGGGAACCTTCAGCGGATTTCCCGCCGCCATGTTGCCCATGTTGTGCTGGCTATGGTCCATCGCCATTGCGGTGCCCGCCATGCCCTGCATGCTCATGCCACCATGGTTCATGCCTTGCATGCTGCCGTGGTCCATGCCCTGCATTGCCATGCCACCATGGTCCATGGCACCCATCATGTCCGCCATCGTCAGCCATTCGGCCTTGTCGAGCGCGGGCACCGGCGCGGTCAGACCTTCACGAACAGCCAGCGTGCCTCGGGCATAGCCGGTCCTGTCCATGGATTGGGAGAAAATCGTGTAGGCCTCATCTCGGGGTTCGACGACGACGTCATAGGTTTCGCCGGGACCGAACCGGAACTCATCGACGGTCACCGGTTCCAGGTTCTGCCCGTCGGCCTGTATCACCTTCAGCTTCAGCCCAGGGATGCGCACGTCATAGAACGTGTTGCCCGTGCCGTTGATGAAGCGCAGCCTGACCTTCTCACCTGGCCGGAACATGCCCGTCCAGTTGCCGGCTGGCGTGACACCATTGGTCAGGTACGTCAGCGTGGCGCCCGACAGATCGGCCAGATCCGTCGGATTCATCCGCATCTCGTTCCACATCTTCCGCTTGGCCAGCGCGCTTTTCATGCCGTCGTTGGCGACGTCGCGGAAGAAGTCGATGACGGTCGGCTGATTGAAGTTGTAGTAGTCGCTCTGGACCTTGAGCTTCGACAGGACCCGCATCGGATCTTCATCGGTCCAGTCGGACAGCAGGATCGTATAGTCGCGGTCAGCTTGAACGGCGTCGTAGCCGGAAGCAGGGTCGATCACGATGCCGCCATACACGCCCGTCATCTCCTGGAATCCCGAATGCGAGTGGTACCAGTAGCTGCCGGTCTGGTCGACCTTGAAGCGATAGGTGAACGTTTCGCCCGGCGCAATGCCGGGAAAGCTGATCCCCGGCACGCCGTCCATTTCGAACGGCAGGATGATCCCGTGCCAATGGATCGACGTTGGCTCGCGCAGCCGATTCGTGACGCGGATGGTGACGGTGTCGCCCTGACGCCACCGCAGCGTCGGGCCGGGCAGCATCCCGTTGATCGTGGTCGCCACGCGCGGCGTGCCGGTGAAGTTGACCACCGATTCGCCGATGACCAGGTCGAATTCGGTGCCGCGCAGCACGGGGGCGGTGCCGGACAGCGTCTGGGCGGGGCGGTCAGTCGCCTGCGCCCAAACGGTTCCGCCAAGACTCGACAATCCCGCCATGACACCCCCTGCGGCCAGGCCTTGAACGAAGCGGCGGCGCGTTGGGTTGGGCAGCACAATACCGGCCGGTCGATCACGTCGCATGAATAGTCCCTTTTTGCTTGAATGGCCGCATAGAAGTCGGCATGCAGAGAGTAACGAGCAGGAGGCTACCGTCAACTTACCTGCACATTACATTCCGGTAATGTTGAGGTCACCCGCAAGTCGTCTCGCTAGACTAGCCGCACCAAGGCTCCCTTCCGGGAGCAGCTTGCCAATCCAATCGGACGCTCTAAATGAAACTGCTGGTGGTGGAGGACGAATCCAAGACAGGCGACTACCTTCGCCAGGGACTGACCGAAGCCGGCTTTGTCGTCGACCTGGTCGGCAACGGGCTCGATGGGCAGCACCTGGCGCTCAACGAATCGTATGACCTGATCATTCTCGACGTGATGTTGCCGGACCTGGATGGCTGGCACATATTGCAGTCCATCCGTGCCGCGGAGAACGCCGTCCCTGTCTTGTTCCTGACCGCGCGTGACAGCGTGACAGACCGCGTCAAGGGGCTGGAACTGGGTGCGGACGACTATCTTGTCAAGCCGTTCGCCTTCTCGGAGTTGCTCGCTCGGGTCCGCACGCTGTTGCGCCGGGGATCTGTGCTGGCCATTGACCGCATCCAGGTCGCTGATCTGGTACTGGATTTGGGACGCAGGCGCGCATCCCGTGCCGGTCGCCGCATCCCGCTGACCAGTAAGGAATTTGCACTGCTCGAACTGCTCGCGCGCAGGCGTGGCGAGGTCTTGCCGCGCTCTCTGATCGCCTCGCAGGTGTGGGACATGAATTTCGACAGTGACAGCAATGTGATCGACGTGGCCATTCGTCGCCTGAGGGCCAAGATCGACGACGACTTCGAGCCAAAACTGATCCAGACAGTTCGCGGGATGGGATACGTACTGGAAGCGCCAGAGGGAACGGAATGAGGCGACGGCTTTCGCTGACGATGCGGTTGACGCTGCTGTTCTCGCTGTCGTCAGCGGCGGTGCTGCTGGGTCTCGGTGTATTGATCTGGCTGGCCATGGACCGCCACTTTGCCAACGAGGACTACGTCATCCTGGGTGACAACATCCGCTTGATTCAGAAGATCACGCAGGAACGACCGACAGCACAGCTGCCCGCGCGCCTGGCGGAGATGGTGGAGCACCACCCCGGGTTCGTGGCGCACGTCCAAACCGCGCAAGGCCAGCTCGTCTATGCGACCAAGGGATACGACTTCGCGCCGACCTTGGCCGCCATCGCCCGGCAGAAGCCGAACGAAGACACCCTGGTGTGGCAGCAGAACGGCAAACAGTACCGCGGCATGCGAGCGCTGGCGAAAATGTCGGACCCGGCAGCGGCGCCATTGCGCGTCGTCGTGGGCATGGACACGGACATTCATGCGCATTTCATGCAGGCATTTCGGCAATCGCTGGCGTTCTATACCGCGCTGGCGGCGCTCGCCAGCGGCTTGTTCGGGTGGTGGGCGGCAAGGCGTGGCCTGGCGCCCTTACGGATGATGGCCTCACGCGCGAGCGGCGTGACCTCGAACAAGCTGGATGCACGCATGCCGGTGGAGGCAGTCCCAGTCGAAATGGCGGATTTGGCCGCGACCTTGAATGCCATGCTGGAGCGGTTGCAGGACGATTTCCGGCGGTTATCCGAGTTTTCGTCGGATCTGGCACACGAGCTGCGCACGCCGATCACCAACCTGATGACGCAGACGCATGTCGTGCTATCGCAACCACGGGATGCAGAGAAATACCGGGAGGTTCTGGCGTCCAACGCCGAGGAACTGCAACGCCTTGGCCGCATGGTTTCCGACATGCTCTATCTGGCCAAGATGGAGCACGGCATCACGCTGCCCAGCGAAGAGGAGATCAACGTAAGCCACGAAGTACGTGCGCTGTTCGATTTCTACGATGCGCTGGCGGAGGACAAGAGGGTGCATCTGCGGCTTGAAGGTCAGGCGCGGATCTTCGGTGATCGTCTGATGCTGCGCAGGGCGCTGAGTAACCTGCTTTCCAACGCGCTGCGCTATACGCCGGAGGGAAAGGCCATCCTGGTCAAGGCGAAGGAACAAGCCGGTGCCGCAACGATCGTCGTGGAGAACGAGGGCAAGGAAATCAGTGCGGACCTGTTGCCCTCGATCTTCGACCGGTTCTTTCGCGCCGACAAGTCCCGCAACCGGGCCGATTCCGACAGTGTTGGGCTTGGGCTGTCGATTACGCAGGCCATCATGTCGGCGCACGGAGGTCGAATTTCCGTGGAGTCGTCGGCGGGAAGAACTCGGTTCATCTTGACGTTCCCACGTCTCGCGAAGTAAATGCGGTGCTTCCGCGCCGGTCGACTCTTTACTGCTGCAGCGGACGCTCGCCGCGGAACGGCTGATAGTCGACGATGCCGAAGCGAGTTTCCAGCAGTTCGCGCATTTCGTCGATACCAGATGTCTGCTCATGCCACATCAATTTGCACAGGCGTATCAGATTCTGATGGAGGCGATCTGCGCCGGTGATGCAAGCGTTCATCGGCTGCAGCAGCGAAAAGTGATGGCGGCTGAAGGTTTCAAGGAAAGCACGATCAAAGCTCGCGCCGGGTTGGGCCTGCTCCAGAGCAGTAAGCATCTGTTGCGCATCCTCTCTGATGCGGGGCTCGTGGGCAACGCCATACCAATCGCGCAGCAACATCTGCGGGTGCATGATCTGCTCTCTCTGCGCGCGATTCTCCATCCGGGCCATGGATTTGATTTCGTCGAGAGCGGCCTTGGCGTGCGTTGCCGGAAATCCTGGCGTGGGCGACGTCCCTTCGTTTGATGAAAGATGTCCGCTGCGCTGCGGATCTGTGCCGGCGGCCAGCTCAGTCATCCTGAGCGCTGAAAAATGATGGTCAATAACCAACCGCATCAGACGAACCTCGAAGCCGGCAGTGTGGCCTCTGCCTGCCTGGGCGGCATAAGCAGCTGGCAAGACAAGCATGGCCATCAGGCCGGTCGTCATGAGATGTCGGACTGTCCGGGGCATCCACCGACAGGCCCCTGTCGACAGCGGCGATGGAGAGACGCGAGCAGGTTCGCGTGTAGCGGTCGATGGCATGGTGAGCTCCCAAGGTTGGGTGGGGTGGCGATGGACCGGCGGAACACACGACTTCGCCGATGGGAATATTCAGCGACTCGGACGGTGCAACAGACGTGCCAGAAGTAGAACGTTTCAGGGGTCTGTCAGATTCGTAATGGGCCAGTAATCTGAACGTGGGGAAAGCACTCTTGCGTATCGCGAGGTCGACTCGCCGCTGCGTTGCGCATCGGCTTTGTGAGAGTGTGGCCGCCAGCCAGAATTGCCATATTGCAAGAAACGCATTACTGCCGCTCGTGCCGGACGCCGTGTCGGGATTCGCAATCTGAGGTGGTCTGGGCTAGCAATGAAGGGCGGTGTGGCGATGGCAAGTGGCCCGGAGCTGACTCTCGACTGATGGGCGATAGCAGCCGACGGCATCGAGGTAAAATTTTTCTTTCAACCGCGGACACATTATCTTGGTTGTGGGCTGCAAGGAATCGGCCGACCATGCTGCCTCCAGAATGCGTCGCGCTTTCCGCAGTTCTCGACTGTCTACCTGGCTGTGATATCCGCTCGTCTTCTGCCACGGCCCGTGGAGGCGGGCGCATCCTTACCCCAGGAATTTTCGTTCAATGACCTTCACTCGCCGTTCGTTCCTGACCGGGGCCGCCCTGACGGGCGGCGCACTATTGGCGGGTGCGGCCATATGGCCCACAAGAGCCGCCGACCATTTCCAGCAGTTGAAGATCCCCGAGCTGGTCGATGCCCGCCGTCAGGGGCAGTCCATTGCCCTCACGGCCCAGGCTGGCCGCACTGCCTTTTTCCCCGAGCGGGACAGCCCTACGCTAGGCTACAACGGAAGCTATCTTGGCCCCACCTTGAGGGTGTATCGCGGCGATGACGTGGAGATCGCCGTCACGAATGCCCTCGGCGAAGCCACGACGGTCCACTGGCACGGCTTGCTCATTCCTGGCGAACTCGACGGCGGCCCACACCAGACGATTCGCCCTCGAAACACTTGGCGGCCGGTCCTTCCCATCCGCCAGCCGGCAGCGACCCTCTGGTATCACTCCCACGTGCACGGTCGCACGGCGGAGCAGGTCTATGCCGGTCTGGCCGGCCTGCTGATCGTTACCGACCGGGATGAAGCGACGCTCGGCTTGCCAGCGGAGTACGGCGTCGATGATTTGCCACTGATATTGCAGGACCGACAGTTCGAAGACGGCATGCTGGTGCTTCCTCAGGGAATGATGGCGACCATGCACGGGCGACGGGGCGATACGCTGATGGTGAATGGCACGGTCAATCCGGTGGCGCGTGTGCCGCGCCGGCTGGTGCGGCTGCGCTTGGTGAACGGTTCCAACGCCAGAGCATTCGATCTAGCTTTTGCGGATCATCGATCCTTCCACTGGATTGCCTCTGAAGGCGGCTTGCTGGAACGACCGGTTGCGCTGCGGTCCCTGAGCCTGGCACCTGGCGAGCGAGCCGAGGTGCTCGTGGATTTCCACGATGGCCAGCCCGCCGTCCTGGAAACGGGGCCGGATGGCAATGCGCCGATGATGATGCGCATGATGGGCGGCGGCAATCGCCTGAGTGGTGAACGGCAGGCGATCATCAGGTTTGAGCCTCAGGGAACGGGCACGCGCAGCGCTCATCTCCCCGACAAGCTCGTGACGCACGAGCGACAGTCCATGTCGAACGCCGTTCGTCGTCGGCGCATTGCCATGACCATGGGCATGCGCGGGATGAGAGGTGGCGCGGGAATGGGAATGTTCGGCATCAATGGCCGCCCGTTCGACATGGGGCGGATCGATGCAGAGATCAGGCGCGGCGACACAGAAGTCTGGCAGGTGTCCGCAGAGATGATGGCACACCCGTTCCATATCCACGGCGTTCACTTCGAGGTTCTGAGTCGAAACGGTTCACCGCCGGGTATTCGTGATCAAGGGCTTCGCGACACCATCATGGTCGAGAACTCCGTCGAACTGCTTGTTCGGTTCTCCCATACCGCGGTGACGGCCCCATACATGTACCACTGCCATATTCTCGAGCACGAAGATAACGGGATGATGGGACAGTTTATCGTTCGCTGACAGAAGGGTGCATCAGACAACGGACAATATGGCAAAACGTCGTTTAGCTGAGCTTGAGAATCCGTCTGGCCCCATTCAACACCACGAGCCCGATCACCATACCGATCACGAGATCGGGATACGCAGAACCGGTCCAAGCCACCAGAAGTCCGGCGGCGATGACGCCCAGATTAGCGACCACGTCGTTCGCCGAAAAGATATAGCTTGCTTTCATGTGCGCGCCACGATCGCGCTTGCGCGCGATCAGTACCAGGCAGCCAACATTTGCCACCAAGGCTAGCAAACCGACGCCCAACATCAACGCCGATTCCGGTTCACTGCCAAACGCGAACCGCCGCGCCACCTCCGCTAGCGCGCCGAGCGCCAGGGCGAGCTGTAGCCAGCCGGCGAAGTGCGCCGCCTTGAGTTTCATGCTTGCCGCCCGGCCGACAGCATACAGCGCGAGACCATACACGGCCGCGTCCGCAAACATATCCAATGAATCGGCAATCAGTCCTGTCGACTGGGCCACCAGGCCCAGTACGATTTCCAACAGGAACATCACACCATTGATGACCAGGAGAAGCCGAAGCGTTTGCGCTTCGCTGACGTCCCCCTCATTTGACAGCAGCTCATCCACTGGATCCGCCGATTCCGAAGTCGCTAGCGTTGCTCCCAGATCAAGCGGCGTAAGCCGTCTGAGTAAGTCTTCGGCCGATGCTGCGTGAAGGACAGTCAGCTGCCGGTTACTCAGGTCAAAGCTCATCGTCGCACCGCCCGGCAGATCGCCCAGCGCCATGCGGATCAAGTTCTCCTCGGATGGGCAATCCATCTTGGGAATCGAGAAAACAGTCTTCTTGTGACTTGTGGTGCCTTCGTCCTCAATAGCCTCCGATTGGGAAAGCTGCGCACCAAGGTTCAATGGCTCGAGCTTTTGCAAGAGGGCCTGGGCGTCCCCCTCATGCACGGCGGTCATTTGCCGGTTGCCTAAGTCGAACGAGAGCGACCGGATGCCCGGCACGACCGAGAGAGTCAGGCGGATCAGGTTCTCCTCGGACGGACAATCCATCTTTGGGATGGCAAAGATTGAGCGTTGAGCGAGCGGCATGTGCGTCCTCTATGAGTGATTCTTTTGACTAACTGGGGCTTGTCAGGCGGCAGAAAGTCTTCGTGCCGTCTGAGCGTTCCATAAGAACCCCAATAGCGCGATAGCCAATACGAGCAACTGCGCCCCCACAGTCTCCAGCGAGGGATACAGCCCCAATATCTCGACCTTCGGCACGGCCAAGTACGAAGCGTTCACCCAACCGGCTTCCTGCAAGCCGGCGACACCTTTGCCCGCGAGTACGACGGCAAGAATTGCGACCAGCACCGAACTCAGCGAGAAGAACCTGCCGATGGGCATGCGGGCGCTCGTACGCATCAGAACCCACGCGACTACGCTCAGCGTCACGACGCCGGTCGCCAAGCCGCCCAGCAGCGCAGTGCCATTGCCGTCGACAGCCATCGCCGAGAAGAACAGCACGGTTTCAAAGACCTCGCGGTACACTGCAATGAAGGACAGCAAGAACAGTCCCCACACCGACCGGCGCGACATGGCCGATGAGAGCTTTTCCTTTAGATAGGCCTGCCAACGGCCCGCGGTACTCTTCTGATGCATCCAGAGGCCGACAGCAAGAAGCACGATCGCGGCAAACAGCGACGATACGCCTTCAGTCACCTCCCGGCTTGCGCCGCTGATCCCGACAGCATAGGTTGCGATTGCCCACGTGGCGCCCCCGGCCAGCAGAGCAATGATCCAGCCAGCGTGGACATGACGGACCACATCGTTGCGGCCCGCCTTACGCAGGAACGCCAGCATGCCAACCACGATCAATAGTGCCTCGAGACCCTCGCGCAGGAGGATGGTGAAGGCGCCCAGGAACGTCGCCAACGCGTCAGAGCGAGTCTCCAGTTCGGCTTGCGCTTCGTTGAAACGCTCTTGCAGACGCTGCGCTACGGACACCGCCGTGTCAATGTCTTTTGCGCTGATCGCGGCCCGGTAGGCCAACATCTCCTTCTCGATCGCGTCCAGCAGGGGCTTGTTGCGAGAGCCGAGGATCGGCTCGACCGGCTCGAATCCGTCGAGGTAGGCTGACAATCCTAACCGCGTGGCGCCTGCGAAGTCTCCGGAGCGGGCCGCTTCAAGGCTTCGTTTCAATTGGGAGCGTGCGAGGGCTACGCCAGACGTTTCGGCGTTTGTCACGGTTTGTGGCTCGCTGCGCAGGAAGGCCATGACGTCACGGGCCCGCTCATTGCCAAGCGACTGCGCGAGAGAAATTTCCGTCGCAGTCGTCAGTGCCGCCAGATCTGGCACTTTCGTCCGCACTTCGGGGTCCTTGGTCCACTGAGCGGCCCCGCGTTCCCGCATCTTGCTATCGTGTGACAGCGTGCCGGAGAAGAATGCGAGTGCCCACCGGTCCTCCTCTGGAAGTCCTGAGAAACTCGGCATGGACGTCCCGGCCACCCCTTGAGTGATGGTTTGGTACAGCGCCAGGACACTGCGTGACTTCGCGCGATCCGAGTCTGAAAATGCGATGGGTGGTGGATCAAGCCGCGCGGCAAGTGGGCCATCGGCTTTGCCGGTGGCACCGTGACAACTGGCACACTGCGCCTGGTACAACGCCGCGGCGCGCCTCAAATCGGGCACGGACGTCGGTGCGACGGGAATAGGGTAGCTTTTCAACAGCAGATCACTCGCCTGACGAGCCAGCCGGCTGACTTCTGAAGGATGCGCACGTTGCTCAACGGCGGTCTTTAGCGCACTAACCGATGTCACCACCGCCTCGTGACCCGGATTACCTGGTAGTTCTTGTACCTGTCGGTGTGCATTGCCAACGAACTCGCGCATTTCGGCATACTCGAATTCGTTGGTGACTTGGCCATTACCCACTGCACCGGCATAGTCGACGCCAACATAGTCCAGCTGTTGCCAGATCTGGCGCACGATGGATTCGGGGTCAGTCGTCTGGGCGCCCAACCCCGGTGAACTGCTGAGGAGGAAGGTAGCAATCAGAAAGGCGAGGAAGCGGTTCATGGTATCGATTCTCATTTTCATGCTATTAGAAACCCTGAAGTCACTCCAATGTCAAGAGTGCCGCCTTTTCGGGGATTTCCCGTTTCAACATCGGGCGCAAAAAGCGCGCTAGCCAGGAACTTCGACGGCCGGGGAGGGTAACGGAGGCCCTCAATGCGCTCCCGCGGCTCGTCGTAGCGGTCGCGAATTGCCGCCGAGGCATTAACATTGAAGTCTTGCCGTCAAGACAGGAATCGATAGGCCAACCGACCTGAAGCCTCGCATGGAACAACACCTTCTTTCAGACAGTGTGGTGCTGATCATTGGTGTAATGGCCGCCGGTCTGGTGCTGATGTACGCCGGCTTTGCCGCATACCTACGCTGGCGGTACGGTCCTGCCGAACGGGTCAAGAAGAAGCAGCGCCAGAAGAAAAATGCCCAAGTGAAGCGACGCAGGTGAAGGCTGCCGACGCCATCCGGGTCACCGTGAATTCCCGACGCGGGAGAACGCGCCTGAATCGTTGAATCGAACGCATGGCGGGTGTTTGGTTATACTTGCTGTTCTGTCACGCTTCCTTGTGCGGCTTGGGCCTCATTTCGAGCGCTCGTGATTGCCGGCTTGCGCAGATGCGCCGCCCTCGATGAAAACAATGCGAAGGGTCTTTCTGATTCTTTTTGTGCTGATCTTGCCGTTCCAGCTCGCGTGGGCCGGCGCGGCGGCCTATTGCCAGCATGAAGCGTCGATACATGGCAATTGGCACTTTGGCCACCACGAGCATCAGCACAAAGACGGCGTCAAATCGGAGACGGAAAAAAAGCCGATTGTGGACACGGACTGCACCATCTGCCATGTTGCTTCGGTGCCGTTCGCTTGTTTCGAAGTGCCCGAAACCGGCGCCGCTCAGCGGGTCGAACTAGCCTCGAATCCCTTGGAACTGCGCTTCACTTCCTTCTTTGCCAGGGCCCCCGATCGCCCGCAATGGCACCGTTTCGCATAGCCGGCGAGACGTCGTTCCTTCGTTACACCGTCGTCTCGCCGAATTCCTCCGGTTCATTCCTTGGTGCGATTCGATGCGAAGACAGTTTCTCCCGTTCGGTCTTGCGGCCGCCTTACTCTTTTCCTCAGCCGTTGTTGCTGCTCAATCTCTGCCTGACTTAGGCAGTCCCGTATATGGCTTGCGCGAACCTGCCGGCCCACTGACGCTTGACGACGCACTGGCACTGGCGCTGGCCAGCAATTTCTCTCTTTCTGCAGCCGGCAAAGAAGTCGAAGCAAACGAGGGGGCAATCCTCCAAGCGCGGACGATTCCCAACCCAGAGCTCGAGACGGCAGTTGAAGACACGCGTAGCGCAACACGCACGTCAACCGGCCAGATCAACATCCCGATTGAGCTCGGCGGCAAGCGGTCGGCGCGTATCGCAGCGGCGGAGCGCGGGCGAGATGTCGCCCAGGCCGACCTTAGCAGTCTGCGTGCCGACGTTCGCGCGACCGTTATTGCTTCATTCTTCTCTGTTCTGATTGCGCAGGCGCGCGTTGAACTGGCGACCGGCTCCGTGGCGATTGCAGCCAAGGGCGCCGACGCCGCGGCCCGGCGCGTAGCCGCCGGCAAGATCTCTCCTGTCGACGAAACGAGGGCCCGGGTCGAACAAGCTAACGCCGAACTCGAGCTGGCGGAGGCGACCGCGGAACTGCAGTCGGCACGGCAAGGCCTCTCCGCTTTGTGGGGCAACCCAGGTCCCCAGTTCTCGGAGGCCCAGGGCAACCTCGAAGCGTTGCCGTCGAGGCCTGCGCCCGACGTATTGCGTAAAGAGCTGCAGAACTCCCCATTGCTGCTGTCTAGTCGCCTCGGCCTTGAGCGCCGCCAGGCGCTGGTCAAAGTTGAGCGGAGCCGCCAATACCCGGATATTAGGGTCAGCCTCGGAGCGCAACGCGACAACGAGGCCAATCGGAATATGGCGGTCTTGGGCGTGACGATTCCGTTACCGCTGTTCGATCGCAATCAAGGCAATCTTTACGAGGCTATTCGCCGTGCGGACAAGGCGCAGGACGAGTACCTCGCCACGCATGTCCGGCTGACGAACGAACTGCAGCAGGCGTCCAATCAGTTAGCCATTTCACGCGCCTCGGCCCAGACGTTGAAAACCACAGTACTGCCGGCAGCCGAGCAGGCTTACGAGGCCGCGACCAAGGGGTTCGAAGCCGGGAAATTCGATTTCCTCAATGTACTTGACGCACAACGCACACTGTTCCAAGCACGCATTCGATACCTCGGCGTGTTGGCGCGCACCTACCAGGCGGCTACCACCATCGACCGCATCCTCGGACGCTGAACACGGATTTTGAACAATGGCTATGACGAAGAAACAACGGATCGCGATCGCGGTGCTCATCCTCGTGGGCGTCCTGGGAACGGCTGCGGTATTGCTGACTCGCGGAAGCCCTGACAGCGACAACCTTGGTCACGAACACGCGCAGCAAGCGGAGTCCAAGGGCCATGACGACGACGAACATCATGGACATCCTGCGAAGGAGGGGCATACGGACGAGCCTGAGCATGCGGATGAAGAGCACCATGAAGTCGCAAAAAAAGGGCCCAATGGAGGAGCGCTCTACGCGCTTGGCGACAGCGCCATCGAACTCGCCATGTCGGAACGGAACGGCCAAGCGCGGATTCGCGCCTGGGTGACAAAAGGCGGCAAGTCCGTTACCACAGGTGTCGCTCTTTCCGGTGAGCTGCAACGGGCCACGGCCGACACCATGCCGTTGCGGTTCAGTGCCAAGGATGGTTACTTCGAGAGTGACATCGACATTGTAGAGCCCCACGTCTTCGATGCGACGGTCACGGTTCAGCTGCCCGGAGAGAAGGCTCCTGTGATCGCTAAACTTTCCAAGGAAGAAGGGAAGATCGAACTGACGGACGAACAGATCAAGACGGCGGCGATCGGCATTCAGGTCGCAACTTCTGCAACGGTGCAGTCCGGCCTCCAATTTCCTGGCGAGATTCGCTTCAACGAGGACCGCACCGCACACGTCGTGCCTCGCCTGGCGGGCGTTGTTGAAGCGGTGCCGGCCAATATCGGACAGCAGGTGAAAAAAGGACAGGTGCTCGCCGTTATCGCCAGCACGGCGCTTGCCGAGCTGCGCAGCGAACTACTGGCCGCGCAGAGGCGGCTCGACCTCGCCCGCACCACGTTCGAGCGCGAGAAGAAGCTATGGGAGGAGAGAATTTCCGCCGAGCAGGACTATCTGCAGGCTAGGACTGCACTTCAGGAAGCCCAGATCGCCGTGCAAAATGCGCAACAGAAGCTCACCGCGATTGGAGCCGGAGCGACGTCAAAGGGACTCAATCGATTTGAGCTACGTGCGCCCTTCGAAGGCATGATTGTCGAGAAGCATCTGGCATTGGGCGAGGCCGTAAAGGAGGATGCCAACATCTTCACCATCTCCGACCTATCCGCGGTCTGGGCCGAATTCGTTGTCTCCGCCAAGGACTTGAACCATGTCCGGGTCGGTGAGAAGGTCACGATTAGCTCGGCCGCTTTTGATGGCAAGGCTGAAGGCAACGTCTCGTATGTCGGCTCGCTACTGGGTGAGCAAACGCGGACTGCAAAGGCACGAGTCACGCTCATCAACCCCAACATGGCATGGCGACCTGGCCTGTTCGTGACGGTTAACGTCCTCGCCGAGAATGTTCAGGTCCCCGTCGCGGTGTCCGCCGATGCCGTACAGCAGGTCAACGGCCGGACCGCCGTGTTTGTCGCTGTACCGGGAGGGTTTCTGGTCCAGCCGGTGAAGATCGGTCGCAGCAATGGCAAGATGGTCGAGGTAACGGAAGGGCTCAAGCCCGGTACACGCTACGCGGACACCAATAGCTTCATCCTCAAATCGGAACTTGGCAAAGCGAGTGCCGAGCATTCGCACTGACACGGGAGAGACTCATGTTCGAACGTGTCATCCGCTTTGCCATCGAGCAGCGCTGGATCGTCCTGCTGGCCGTAACTGGCATGGCACTGCTGGGGGTATACAGCTACACGCGTTTGCCGATCGATGCCGTGCCGGACATCACCAATGTCCAGGTTCAGATCAATACTGCGGGCCCAGGGTATTCGCCGCTTGAAACCGAACAGCGCATTACCTATCCGATCGAGACCGCGATGGCCGGCCTGCCCGGACTGGAGCAAACGCGCTCGCTGTCCCGTTATGGGCTATCGCAAGTGACGGTCATCTTCAAGGACGGCACCGACATCTACTTCGCGCGACAACTGGTCAACCAGCGCCTCCAGGAGGTCCGAGACCGGCTACCGGCGGGCATTGCTCCGGCCATGGGGCCGATCTCAACCGGGCTTGGGGAAATCTATCTGTGGACGGTGGAGGCGGAAGAGGGCGCGAGAAAGTCGGACGGCACGCCATACACACCGACCGACCTTCGGGAGATCCAGGACTGGGTCATCAAGCCGCAATTGCGTAACGTCCCGGGCGTCACGGAGATCAACTCGATTGGTGGATATGCCAAGGAATATCTGGTGGCGCCAAGCTTGGAGAGGCTCGCGTCCTATGGGCTCACGCTCACCGACGTGGTGGCGGCACTGGAGCGGAACAACGACAACGTTGGGGCCGGATACATTGAGCGACGCGGTGAGCAATATCTGGTCCGGGCGCCCGCTCAGGTGAAGTCGGTCGACGACATCCGGGACATCATCATCGGCACCGCACAAGGTCAGCCGATCCGTGTTCGCGATGTAGCGGACGTGGAGATAGGCCGCGAGCTCCGTACCGGCGCAGCGACGGAAAACGGCAAGGAGGTGGTGCTGGGTACGGTGTTCATGCTGATCGGGGAAAACAGCCGGGCCGTCTCCCAGGCCGTCGACGCCCAGATGGCCAGCATCAATCGGTCCCTGCCGGAAGGGGTGAAGGCAGTCACGGTGTACGACCGGACCGTGTTGGTTGACCGCGCCATTGCCACAGTAAAGAAGAATCTTCTCGAAGGTGCGGTTCTGGTCATCGTGATTCTCTTTCTGTTCCTCGGCAATATCCGAGCCGCGTTAATTACCGCGCTCGTGATCCCGTTGTCCATGCTGTTCACCTTCACCGGTATGGTGAACTACAAAATCAGCGCCAATCTGATGAGCTTGGGTGCGCTTGACTTCGGCATCATCATCGACGGAGCGGTGGTGATTGTAGAGAACTGTGTGCGTCGGTTGTCCCATGCGCAAGCGCACCATGGTAGGCCGCTCACGCGCACAGAGAGATTTCACGAGGTGTTTGCCGCTTCTCGGGAGGCGCGCCGGCCCCTGCTGTACGGCCAGCTCATCATCATGATCGTGTATCTGCCCATCTTCGCGCTCACGGGCGTAGAGGGCAAGATGTTCCACCCGATGGCCTTCACGGTCGTGCTTGCCTTGCTGGGCGCCATGATTCTCTCGATCACCTTCGTGCCGGCAGCCGTAGCACTGTTTATCGGCGACAAGGTTGGGGAAAAAGAGAATCGCCTGATGCAGTGGGCCAAATCCCGCTACGAACCGCTGCTCGAAAAATCCCTGGCCAATACGCCGGTCGTTCTAACATTTGCCTGCGTGGTTATTGCTCTTTGCCTGGCAGTGGCATCGCGACTAGGCAGCGAATTTATTCCAAACCTCAACGAAGGAGACCTTGCCATTCAAGCGCTGCGGATTCCGGGCACGAGTCTGACGCAGTCCGTGCAGATGCAGCAGCAAGTGGAAGCGGCATTGAAGGCTAAGTTCCCCGAGATCGAACGGGTCTTTGCTCGCACCGGAACGGCGGAGATCGCTGCCGATCCGATGCCGCCGAACATTTCTGACGGCTACATCATGCTCAAGCCGCAGGCGGAATGGCCCAAGCCGACCAGGACACGCGGTGAGCTGCTCGAGGCGATTCAGGCCGAAGTGGCCAAGTTGCCTGGCAACAATTACGAGTTTTCTCAACCCATCCAGCTACGCTTCAACGAGCTCATCTCCGGAGTGCGTTCGGATGTCGCCGTGAAGGTGTTTGGGGATGACAATGCGGTGCTCAGTGACACAGCGCAGAAAATTGCGGCTGTCCTACAGGAAATACCCGGCGCGACCGAAGTGAAGGTCGAACAGACGACTGGACTTCCCATGTTGACGATCAATATTGATCGACATCGGGCGGCGCGCTATGGACTCAGCACCAATGACGTCCAGGACGCGGTGGCCATCGCCATCGGCGGCAAAGAGTCTGGTACGTTTTTCCAAGGTGACCGGCGCTTCGATATTCTGGTACGACTTCCCGATGCCGTCCGCGGCGACCTTGAAGCACTGCGCCGGCTGCCGATACCGTTGCCCAAGAACGGTGGCACCGAGGGCCGTACGACGTATATTCCCCTTGCTGAAGTCGCATCTCTGGATCTTGCCCCCGGACCCAACCAGGTGTCACGTGAGAACGGCAAGCGACGGATTGTGGTCAGCGCCAATGTCCGGGGACGGGATATCGGTTCCTTTGTGCCAGAGGCGGAAGCCGCGATCCAGAGCCGGGTGAAGGTTCCAGCAGGCTATTGGACTTCCTGGGGCGGTACATTCGAGCAATTGCAGTCGGCGACCGCTCGTCTGCAGATCGTCGTTCCCGTGGCGCTGCTGATGGTATTCGTGCTGCTGTTTGCCATGTTCAATAACGTCAAGGATGGATTGCTGGTGTTCACCGGCATACCTTTTGCACTGACCGGAGGGATTCTCGCGCTATGGCTGCGCGGTATCCCGCTTTCCATCTCCGCTGCAGTTGGATTTATCGCGCTGTCGGGCGTCGCCGTTCTTAATGGCCTAGTGATGTTGTCCTTTATTCGTACCCTTCGCGAAGAGGGGCGCTCGCTGGACGAGGCGGTCCGAATTGGCGCGCTGACGCGCCTGCGCCCGGTACTGATGACAGCACTGGTGGCGTCGCTCGGCTTCGTGCCGATGGCGATTGCAACGGGCACCGGCGCCGAGGTGCAGCGACCGTTGGCGACGGTGGTAATTGGCGGCATCTTGTCCTCGACGATGCTGACGCTGCTAGTACTGCCAGTGCTTTACCGCCTCGCGCATCGCCGCGACGAGGAGGTCGACGTTTCACCGGCTGGACAACCAGCATAGACGGCAAGGGCGGATGTTGCGACATGCAGCATCCGTCAGGCGTTTTTTCTAGGAGAGTGCTAGTGGGTGCTGGACATGACCATAGCCACTCGACGTCCAATGAGCGGGCGTTGAAGTTTGCGCTGACGTTGACGTCGACGTTTCTGCTGGTGGAGCTGGCCGGCGGGATTGTGACCAAGAGCTTGGCGCTGATTTCAGATGCCGCTCACATGTTTACTGATGCAGCGGCGCTCGCCATCGCACTGGCTGCCATTCAGATCGCCAAGCGGCCCGCGGACAAGGCGAGGACGTTCGGATACTACCGCTTCGAGATTTTGGCGGCGGCTTTCAACGCGCTGCTGCTGTTCGGTGTAGCGCTATACATCCTGTATGAGGCTTACCGGCGGCTCAAGTCTCCCCCGGAGATCCAGTCGACGGGGATGCTGGTTGTCGCCTTGGTTGGTCTCGTCGTGAACTTCCTCAGCATTCGCGTCCTTGCCGGCGGGAAAGATCACAGTCTCAACGTCAAGGGGGCGTACTTGGAGGTCTGGAGCGATCTGCTAGGCTCACTAGGCGTCATTGTCGGTGCCTTGGTGATTCGGTTCACAGGCTGGACCTGGGTGGACTCGACCGTTGCCGTGCTGATCGGCCTTTGGGTGCTTCCGCGCACCTGGGCCCTGCTGAAAGCGAGTCTGAACATCCTGCTTGAAGGGGTTCCGGAAGATATCGACATCGCGCAGGTCGAAGAGGCCCTATTGGCCGTCAAGGGGGTCAAGAGTATCCACGACCTACATGTGTGGGCCCTGACCAGCGGCAAGCCAAGCCTGACAGTGCATCTTGTCAACGAGGAAGCGGTCAACGCAGAACGGGAGATTCTACCGAGCATTCGGACCGTTCTGGCGGATCGATTCGGCATCACGCATGTGACGATTCAATGCGAACTGGTGCCCTGTTGGCAGGCTGATGGATCGGCGCATTTCGAGTCCGCTGCGCACTACCTACAGCGAAATGGCGCTGCAGGCGGGCGGACGGAGGAACCTCACAAAAGGCAATGAGCCCCGGGCGTTAAGTCTCTAAAGACGATGTGCAGCGGGCGATCAAGACCGGACTGAGCCGGCCGAAGCTGCGTCCTGTGGCCTTTTCCGAAACTCCGTACTTTCCTGGCGCAGGGCTGCTTGGCTCGCTCGGCGAGGAGTTTGTGGGACTGTGTTGGGATGAAACCAGCGTCGATGGCGCGCCGGCTGAAACCTGTCAGCACGTTCGTGCTGCGCTCGAACATGCCGTGGGTTCGACACTGCTGGAGCCGCGAAATTCGTTCGCGGCACGACGAAGCAAGGACGACCGCCCTTCATTGAGTCGTTTACAACGCGACCCCTCACCGCGGCATTGGCAACCGGACGCCCTTGCAGTACGCGGCCTGGATGCATCGGCATGGCGGCGCGCCGTTGCGCCGGGTCGATGCCGCCGCCATGCAAGCGCTGTTCAGCGTGAGACGCCGTTGCGTGGTCATCAGCCCGTCTACGGGTCCCTCGTCACCGAGCAGAGCAATGACGGCATCGAGCGCTTCGCGGGGATCATCGTAGCCGCAACGCTCCACGAGTCGCATGGCGACATACTCGTACTCCATTGCACTGAACTCCTGAATGGCAAAGGCGAGTTCCGGCTGCTTGGCCGCTGCCAGGCAGAGGATGGTGAAGCGCGCCCCGGGATCGACGTCGCGGATGAAGTCCTCGAAATATTCGATGTCGAGTGGGAATCCCCGCGTGGGGTTGATCGCCAGATCACAGATCAACAGAAAGAGGCCAACGAGCGGACTATCAAAACGTTCCGGCCATTCTCGACCCGTCAGGCGTAGAAACTCTTCAAATGCATCGCCGTACGGAGAATCAAAGTAGTGCTTTTCGCGATATGCCTGAAGCAGAGCCGGCCCTCCGGACGAGGCCACGAACTGCATCTGCGAGAAGCGGGCTTGACCTTCGAAGATGGCGAAGAGGCCCACCCTGGCGAGGGGAGGCATGGAACCATGAACGAAGCCCTCGCACCTTTGCTGCCTGAGCCGATTCCACTCCGGTTCCCAGCGTGTCGGATCCGGAAACTCATCGTTGGCGAAGTCGCATGACCCCTTGATGGCGCCAAGGACGTCGCCATAAGCCTTCAGATAGCTATGTCCGACGCCTTCGAAGTAGGGAGTAGAGCGCGCCAGTTCTGCGGCGCGTCGTGGATGGACCGCGATCTGCGTGTAGTAGCCGATGTCGAGTGTGTTGTTGACCGCGATGTTCGCAGCCCGAAGCGCGGGATCTTCTTGCGTCTGCCCATTGAGCTCAGCGCGCAGCGCCCATGCCTTGATGGGCTTCACGGCCCGATTGTCTGCCCGAAGAACCGAGCGAACTCCATGCTGCCAAGAACCTGGGCGGGGTAGGCCAAGCTGAGGATCAATCCAGCGGAGGAGCCGACATGCTGCCACCAGTGCAATGTCTCATGCAGATACGTGGAGTAGGCTTGCACAATCTCCGCACGATCCAAGCCGTCCGTCTCTCCCCGCAGGATGGCGTCCATCATCTGGTGCACCCGCGGGCTAAGCCGAAGCACGAATTTCTCCGTGCTGTAGAGCCCATGCGCACCCAGAATAGCCCGGAACACGAGGGGATCGTAAGCGGGGTCGAGCAGTTCAGGATTCAGATCGGAGAATTGCAGCATGGTGCGATTGGGCGATGATCAGCTGCAAATGTTAATTGACGCAGTGCTCGATGCATTTCACACGCGTCTGCTGACTATTCTTCTATCAGCGCAGTGACGGCAGTTGTCGCGCCGTACTCGGGCGCGAATCACGAGCACGGCAAAAAAAGTGCGTCTGCTGGGGGCAGACGCACAATGAGCCTGTTGGGGCAGGCCAGCGCCATCGGTTGGGACCTTAGGCAACGCAATCGTAACCCGTTCGCGGCAAGGTCTTCAACTGCGGCGTGGGCGCATCCGTTTCGCTCTCATACTCCGCGGCCCGTTCGAATCAGGCTCCAGCGCTGGTGCGTTCCCCACCACGGCTCATCAGAGGGTGGCTCGAGATCAAGGTCGTTTTTTTGAGTAATTTTGTTACTCCCCACCTCCCGGTTCATCGCGGCTTGCGTTGTTTTGCGTAATTTTGTTACTCATGCACTGACGGCGTGGCGCGGCTTGGCGGTTGTCCAGTAACAAAATTAGTTGAAAAAATCTTGCGGGAATTTGTTCCTCGAGCCCATGGTTCAACGAAAGCTGTTCTTCTGGTGTACGGCGGCGGCTGTTCAGTAGAGGCACGCCATGCGCCGGGTGTTCATGCTCCAGTACCGCACGAACTCCGGCAAGCCCGCAAGCCCTCGCTGGGGCTTGGGAGCTGACCGTCGAATAGGCACGGGTCACGGCCCGGTGGCGGGCGAGGCTGACAGCCGACGCCGATACTGTGTCGGAGAGCAGGCCATTATTCTCTTGAAAGCTGTGCTGAAAGAGCTTTCGGACTCGTACCCGAGCGAGAAGGCGATGGCGGCAACATTCTCGCTGCCATTGCGTAGGCGATCCGCCGCCATCAGCATGCGCCAGCGCGCGAGGTAGTCCATGGCCGTGCTGCCCACCAGGGCCTTGAACCGTTGCGCAAATACGGTACGTGAGATGCCTGCAATGCGAGCCAATTCTTCCAGTGTCCAGCGACGGGCGGGCTCCGCATGTATGGCGCCTATCGCAGGGCTGATCTGCCGGTCGGTCAGCGCCAGAAACCACCCCTTCGGTAGCTCGCTGGAAGTATCCAGAAATAGCCGCAACACCTGAACCAGCATCAAGTGCGCAAGGTGGGTGGACATCAGCACTGCGCCCGGTTGGGGGTTACGCAATTCGGAAACCCAATGATCGAGGGCCCACCGTAAGACTTCTGCCTGGCTCGACGCCTTGGGGATATTGATGATGGGCGGAAGCGCATCGAACAGCACCGTGGCATGGCTAGCGGAGAAGGCGAAGCGTCCACTGATGAGAAACACCTCTCCACCGCCGTTGTGGACGGCAACCCCGTCACGAGCGGCAGCTTCCAGCAGGTGATCGCCGCTTCCAGGAGGCAGCACCGGATCGGATGACAGCACGAAGCGGCGCCTGCTGTTCAGCAGGAAACAGTCCCCCTCGTTAAAGCGAACCGGGTGCTCCAAGTCGTCCGTGATGCCCCAGCAGGTGCCCCGCATCACGGCGGTGAACTTGATGCCTTCATGAGGAGGGAAATCAAAAGACCAATCTCCAGCGGCATCGAAGCCCACGTAGGCCTGGCTTCGGGGCTGGAGCAGCGAAAGCACATCCGAAAGAGGATCCATTGCAAAACCGTACTCTTGGAAAAGAAGTAAGTACTTTAAAGCATGGGTCGTTCGGACATCAAGGCATATAGTTGATTCCATAGCAGAGTGTTCCCCCGCACTCAAGCCCTTCGTCAATGCTTTGGAGTCTTTCGATATGGCCGAGTCCGCGACCTTCAAGAACTACACATGGACTGTGGCTGCCGATCTCCGGTTGCCACCTGATTTCGCCTCTGAGCGCCAATACGCCGCCATCGTCTGCGTCCACCCCGCCGGCGGCGTGAAAGAGCAAACCGCTGGCCTGTACGCCGAAAAGCTCGCCGACCAGGGCTTCGTCACCTCGGCCTATGACGCCACGTTCCAGGGCGACAGCGCCGGGGAGCCGCGCCATCTGGAAAATCCGCACTTGCGGGTGGAGGACGTCAGCGCCGCGATCGACTATCTGACGACGTTGGGCTATGTGGACAAGGAGCGCATCGGCGTGCTGGGCGTGTGCGCGGGCGGTGGGTATGCCACCAATGCCGCTGTGATCGACACCCGCATCAAGGCGTTGGGCACAGTGAGCGCCGTGAACTACGGCCAGATGTACCGGCATGGATGGGACAACACCGCCAAGCCGCAGGATTGCCTGGCACTGCGTGATATGTCGGCGATGGCGCGTACCGCGGAAGCCAGTGGCGCGCCTACCCAGTATCTACCCACGGTGCCTGACAGCCGTGAGGACGCGGCCAAGTCTCACGCCGACTTCGCTGAAGCCTTTGATTACTACCGCACGGCCCGCGCCCAACACCGCAGTGCCCCCGGCAAGATGGCCACGCGCAGCCTCGCGCAACTGGTCAGCTACGACGCCTTCAACAACGTGGAATTGTTCCTGACCCAGCCCGTGCAGATCGTCGCCGGCAGCAACGCCGGCACCAGTTGGATGAGCGAAGACCTGTTCCGCCGCGCCGCGAGCACGCAAAAGGATTTGCTCATCGTGTCCGGTGGCACGCACATGGCCATGTACGACCAGCCCGTGCTGGTCGAGGCCGCCCTGGCCAAGCTCGTGCCGTTTTTCCAGAACAACCTTTGATTACCTCCACCCCAAGGGGAACTTCAATGACTCAACTGCAAACCGTCACCTTCAAAAACCGCGATTGGGACGTGGCCGCCACGCTACGTCTGCCCGATGGCTTCGATGCCAGCAAGCAGTATGCGGCCATCATCTGCGGCCACCCGATCAGCAGCTGCAAGGAACAGACGTCCGGCGCTATCTATGGCCAGCAACTGACCGAAGCCGGCTTCATCACTCTGGCCTTCGACGCCTCGACCCAAGGCGCCAGCGGCGGCGAGCCGCGTTTCAGCGAAGACCCGCCCACCCGCGTAGAAGACTTCCGCTGTGCAGTGGACTATCTCGTCACGCTGCCTTACGTGGACGAAGCGCGCATCGGTGTCCTGGGCGTCTGTGGCGGTGGTGGCTATGCGGTGAGCGCAGCAACCACTGACCACCGCATGAAGGCCGTGGCCACGGTAGTTGCTGCCAACTATGGCCGCCTCATGCGTGAGGGCGACCTCAGCTCGGACGCAGCGCTGAAGACATTGGAGGCGCTTGCCAAACAGCGCACGGCCGAGGCGCGTGGTGCCGAACCGCTGATGGTGGGCTACATCCCCTCGAACGAGCAAGCGCGCGCGAAAGCCGGCCTCGACGACGTCGATATCGTCGAAGCAGTGGACTACTACACCACGCCCCGTGGCCAGCAGCCGGGTTCGCCCAACAAGCTGCGCTTTTCCAGCACGGCCTCCGCATTGAATTGGGATGCTTTCGCCTTCACGGAGCAACTGCTGACGCAGCCGCTGCACATTGTCATCGGCGACGTGCCGGGTGGTTTTGGCTCGTACCGCGATGGCTACGAGCTATTCCAACGCGCCCGCACGACCGACAAGACCCTCCAGGTGGTGAAGGGTGCGACCCATTACGACCTGTACGACCGGCCGGCAGCCACCGCCAAGGCCTTGGAGCAGATCGTGCCGTTCTTCAACAAGCATCTAGGAGTTTGAAGCGGTTGTGCGGCGTCGCTTTTCGCCCGAGCCATGTTCTGGATCATGCTCATAGGAGTTCAGGCCGTGAGCGGTTACACCTTCGTGGCCAACGCGTTGACACGTCGGATTGCCGCTTTTTTTGGTTCAGGCCGGGACCGGTCGCAGGCGGACGCCCGGGCCGACGACCCGATTGCGCCCGGCCCGTTTGGCTTGATACAGCGCTTCGTCCCCGGCGCGCAGGAAGGCGCGCACATCCGGAAAATGGCGGCCACCGTGCCACTCTGCGCCATCGGTCACGATGCCGAGGCTGACGGTCAGGCTTCCGAGCGGACTGCCGACATGGGTCAGGTGCAGCCGCTCCACCGCTTGGCGGATGTGCTCGGCCACCAAGGCAGCGCCGGCCGCGTCGGTGCCGGGCAGCAGCACCGCAAACTCTTCGCCGCCATAGCGGCCGGCATAGTCGCCGGGACGGCGGATATGCTGCTGGATGCAACGGCCGACCGAGGCGAGCGCATCATCCCCGGCCATGTGGCCATAGTGATCGTTGAACTGCTTGAAATGGTCCACGTCGATCATCAGCAGTGACAAAGGCTGCTTTTCGCGGTGGGCGCGACGCCATTCCCGATCGGTGGCGTCATCCAGCGCCCGTCGGCTGCCCAGGCCAGTCAGGCCATCGGTGGCGACCATGTGACGCAGATGGTCCTCGATGGCTTGCCGCCGGCGCCATTGGCGCGCGAGCATGGCGGCCAGCGCGATGATCAACACGTCGACCGCGGCGATGATGCCGCCAAAGGTCCACACGCGTCGGTACCAGGGCGCGAGCACATCGGTCATGGCGCGCCCCACCACCACCACCAGCGGAAACGCCGACGTGCGGTGGTAGCTGTAGAGCCGGCGCACGCCGTCGATGGGCGTGGTGCCGACAAAGGTGCCTTGGCTGCCGCGGAGAATGGGCGCCAACACGGCGCTGCCCGAGATGTCGCGGCCAATGACCGTGTCGTGATACGGCCGCCGCATCACGATGGTGCCGTCCGTCCGTACCAGCGTGATCGTGCCGCCAGCGCCCAGGCTGACCCCATTGAACAGCTTGTGAAAGTACGACAGCCGCAAACTGCCGCTGACGACGCCAGCGAAGCTGCCGTCCGGCGACATCAAGCGCCGGCTCAATGCCAGCAATTTGTCGCTCGGCTGCAGGCGCCCTTGAAACGGCCGGCTGACATAGAGCCCGGCGTGCGGGTCTCGCTGCTGCGCCAGAAAGTAATCGCGATCGGCGACGTTGAGCGACCTGGGCGGCCACTGCTGCGAGTCGAAGCGCACGTTGCCCTGCGCATCGCTGGCCAACAGCGAGCCCATGTCTTCGGCATTGAGGGCGAAGTCGAAGAGGGTGCGCTGACGCAGGTCGGGCGGCAGCGCCATGACGGCGGGGTCCTGCAGCGAAGTGACGACGCCGGCGATGGCCAGGTCATGCACCTGCAGGGTCCGCGAGATGCTGCGCTCGAGCGTCAGCGCGAGGTTGGCCCCGGCCTCCTTCTCGCTGGCCAGGATATCGCGGCGCATCTGGTACAGGGCCGCTGCGCCGAGCAGGGAAATGAGCAGGGCGAGGGCGACCGCGCCGCCGCCGACCAGGCCTGCCATGTCGAAGCGCCGGCTGTGTCCGAGTAAATGTCTTGTCATTCCCGCGTCGCCTGCATGGGATTCGTCGTTGTGCCGCGATTGTATCGCCGCTGTGACGTTGCCTCGAACGAGAGTCTATGGGAATATCCCCCCGTATTTCTGTTGTCAACAACGTCAATGCAGGCTGACACCGCGATTCAATTCACCCAGGATCAGATGCGTACCCTCACCGGGGTATCGACGGAGACCGTCCGGCATTGGCGCAAGGCTGTCCCCTAGCTGGCCTCGAAGACGGGGAAAGCGGCGCGCTTCAGCTTTGCCGACCTGCTTGGATTGTCCGTCACCCAGACGCTGGTCAGTGCATTAGGGGTTCACATCGGTTCGGTCAGTGTCGGCATCGATGCGTTGTTCCGGCTGCTGGCCGCCAGCGCGCCAATGGAAGGCACCGTCGTGCTGATCACGCCCACCACGGCGAGCCTGCACGGGGCCGATTCGTGGAGCGGCCAAGACGGACTGACGGAACCGATGCTGGTGGTGGCGCTCGATCCGTTGATCGCCCGCTTGCAACAGCAGGTGTTGCCTGCGATCAACGCGCCGGCGCAAGCGGCGCTTGCCTTGTCGCCCGAAGCCGTACCGAGCCGCGCATGACCCTTGGCAACGCTGGAGCTGCTGCGGCAACGGGTTTTCTTGCCGACAGGCCGCCGGCAGCCGGCAGCCGGCCTGCTATGGGGCCACGGTGCCGGGGCTGCCTGTCGCGCCCCTGACAGTAGGCAGGCTCCCCGACACTAGCCTGCATCGCCACAGAGCAGCATGGCGCGTAGTGCGTCAGTGGGAAGCCGCCCGCGATAGCTCACGCTGCATGTTCGTGCCGCCATATCCGTCCAGGGCCTTGGCGTGAGTGCTGCAGCGTGCTGACGTCCAAGCCCAACACGCGCAAGATCGCCAGTGGATCATCGGCGGCACCGGCGTGGGCCAGATGCTCGGCCTGCGCAACGGACAGTTGCAGAGCGGCCAAGCGTGCCGCGATGGCCTGCCGTTGGCGGGGGCCGAGCGCCAGTTAGGCGTTCACGCGGGGCGGTGGGGGTAGGTCAGCAGCTGGCGGGTCTCGGCCATGATGACAAACGCCTCATGTTGCGCACCCTCTGGCCCATTCTGAGCCGGGAAGGGACATTCTATTTCGCTGGTTGCCACCGCAGCCGAGCAAGGCGCTACCGAGCGAACTGCCGCAGGGCACCACGGCCGTGGCGCAGAGCCGGCCATGGCAGCCGGCGATCACTGTAGCTTCGGATTGGGGATGGCGCCTGTTCGCGATCCGTGGCCGAAAGGAATTACTTCCTTCGGTAGAGGAACAACCTCACTAGGTGGTTTCCCATCCAGCTCCGGCAGAAAAGCCACTCCTCGATAGCCGATCACGACAGGATGGGCAAACTTTCGCTGGAGCTTGACGCCAGAATCTGAGCCAGTGACGATTTGCGCCGTTATGCCGGGAAATTGTTGTTGCTCTTGGCCCGCTGCCGATGCGAGGAGAGTATTTAGCTGGTCTCGAAGCCGTTGCACCGGTGTTCCACCGGCCGACCCTTTTGTGGGGATAGCTGCGCCCGCGGAGGAATTGGTGCTTTGACCTGACTTGGGTGTTGAACCAGTTTTAGTACTGTCTGCAGGTGCATCTGCGCCGCTTTCGGACAGCAGTTTCAATAGCAAGTCGAGCGTCGCATGCCTTGTGCTATCAGTGGGTAGTCTCATGGATTGCTGGAGCCTCGCCGCTCCACCTTTGGAGAAGCTAAAGTCAACGTCTATTGCATAGGCCGCAAACACTTCCGTCACGAGCGCGAAGACGGGCTGCTCGTCCACAGAGCAACTCAACGAGTGGTAGGCGTACAGGTATTTTGTGGCCCAAGGCCAGAAGCCCGCCTCTTTCCACGGCGATGATCCTTGTACCCTCTTCACAGCCTCCCACACCGGTAGACCGTATGACGCGGCGGCAGGAACGCTGACAGAAACAGAGGCGACATCTTCACTACTCACGCCAAGGCCCGCCAATACCACTCCAGAGGGCAAAAGAGCGCCCATCTCAGAATGCGTGATCGTCGCCGAAAAGAATTCGGGCAACGAGACATTCCGTAGCCGCAACTTAGAACCACTCTTGCTTGCATCTAGGAAGGTACCGCTTTCGGGCAGCGTGCCGAAGTCTTGCGTCACGTTCGGTGAACCAGGCCCGGCCGTTGGCATGGTGATGGACTCCTCGTAGCCGGATCCCAATCCATCCCGGACCCCGGCAAAGCGAGCGAGCCACGGTGCGATGGGCTGCCGGTGAGAACTCTTCTGCTTGGCAGCCATAGAGGTTTGCTCAGGCGTTCGCGAGATACAGATACCGTAGAGGTCTCCGACTTGCAGGTCCTCGCGCGGTGGAAACACCGGATTGATCTGGTATGCGCGGAGGCGCGAGGCCCATTGGTCGGCAAGGTCATTCGATTTGACTCCTGGGTTGCTAATGCAGGCAGAAAATAGAGGGCAGCAAGCACAAGCAACAATGGATGCAATCCGCATGTATTTCTCCATCGCGCCCTGACATCCACGGGCGCTCCTGTCCGGCCGGGTGGGGAAGCAGCTTGAATGGTATGACTTCCCTTTTGCTATCGATGCTGTCCGAACAACGCAATTGTGCGATCCCGCACGATGTCGCACCCGTTAGTGCTTGACCGACGCCCGCCAACCAGCAAGGCCAGTTCCACGACGACGTGCGACTTTGCTGCTATTACGATAAGTATTGTTATCGTAATCGTCATTTCGCTGCGCTAAACTGGCGCCCATGAAAGCGCGCCTGACCCCACACACTCCGCATCTCCCGCCAGCACGGGTATGGATACGGCGCCTGGCATGCCGGCCTGAGTTCTCGGCAAGCTGTGGCGCAGTATCGGGGGAGGAGGGGGCGCATGGTCAATCTGGCGCGCCGTGCTCGGCCGCATTCGCCGCAGACTCGCCTCGCTCGCACGCGGCCGCGGCCGCGATGATCTGGCCGCGTTATTGGAGATGCCGGCGTCGGAGCGGGTGGAGCAGGGCGGGGCGGCGGATCGCTCCATCGAGGTCTTGCGCACGCTGCCGATTCCGCGGCCAGCAATTACCGAAGACATCGGTCGCTGGTCGCCGGCTCGCGTCGTCGCCGCCTTGCGCGCCTACGGCATCAAGACGCTCGCGGCGCTGACCGTGCGCGTGCCCAGACGCCGACGGCTGGTGGACGGTCATTCCCAGCCTCGGCGCCACCAGCGCAAAGCAAATCGAGATGTTCTTTTTTCGGGCACCTCGAGCTTACCGGGCGCGCCCGCGCGCGACTCTTGCGGGAGCAGCGCAGCTGCATCGTGCCGAGGGGAAGAGTTTGTGCTGCCCTGAGGACGCCGGCTCACCGGGCCGATTTCGTACCCCGCGCGAAACCTGCACCCTAACCGCCTACAACGACTACTAGGCGGTGCAGGCCTCGCTGGCCCCGTGCGAGTCGCCGACCACCCATTGGACCTACCGGAAGGAAGCGGCGACAGGCTCGAGTGGTCCTGCGGCTGGGAAGCTGCGCGCCGCACAGCAGCTGAACTTCCTACTCGACTTCGGCTATGCGACTGGACTGCGAGCAAGCGAGTTGATTGCCGCCAAGCTCAGCGATATCGAGTCGCCTCTTCGGCGACCTGACTGGCGAGCCAGATCGGCATCACCAGCACCGGCCATGGTAGGTGGTTAAGGGATTGTTCACGCAGGCGGAGGGATCATTGGCGCCGACCATACCACCGCAGCGGACAAGCTCCGCCATGTCAGTCCGCATTGGACGCGGCATATGGGCGCCAAGCATGTGCTGGCGCGGGGCGTGGAACTGACGATAGCTCGAGGGAATCTGCGGCATGCGTCTGTGTTGACGACGTCGGTCTACCTGCATAGCGATGAAGTCAGAAAGGCACAGCAGATAGGGAAGCTTCTGCCTCCTGAGGGAAGCCGCAAGTTCGTAGCCATAGAAGTGCACTTAAAGGCATATTTTTGGCGGTTTTGCCGGAATATCCTCGGGAATACAGATAGGAATATTTTGTTAACGTTTTTCAGCTTCATGTGCTACTATCGGCCTATCGCTTAACTTCCCGGCACTATGAAACCCATCGAAAAGGCTGCTGCATTGGATGCGCTTGGCGAAGATCTGGAGTTGATCCACAATGCCGTCCGCAATGGATGGCAAGACTATCTGGATGTGTTCACGCCGGCTCAGCGGATGAAGCTTTCGTCGCGAAGCCGTGCCAGCGTAGTGAACGATCTCATCGTTGACCGTGCAAGGATGGCTTTTGATGGCCACCTCAGGGCGGAGTGCCTGGACATCAATAAGATGTTTGTTGTCGCTTTTCAGGGCGGGATAGCGGTCCGGTTCAAGAAGCTAGACGAAGGGTTCGTAGCGAGTGGTATCCCGACTGGGCAAGCTATGGAATTCGTGAGGCAAGGTGCGCTACCCGGTATCGGAGATGGCATTCACCTGCACGCCGGGTACCGGTTAGATGAGTTCGAGACGGAACTCGAGGGCATCTACTTGACGTGCCCTCGTGGCCGGTCAGCAAATTACTGGTGGCACGAGCTAGGAGTTGACGAGGACGAAGGTCGCGGGACAACCGTTGTGCTACCTTTCGAACCGCCTGGGCCGCTTTCCCCCGTTGATCGGCCTTTCAGAATTGTTCGCCGTGATGGCGAGGAAAAAGATGCAGCAGATAAACAGTAGGATGCTGGTTCTGGCCCGAGAGGCAAGGGAGCTCACTCAGAGTGCTCTTGCTCAACAGCTGGGCGTAACACAAGGCACCCTATCAAAGATCGAAGGCGGTGTCATGGGATGCCCGCCCGATCTCATTGAAAAGATCGGCAACACGCTGGAATTCCCTACAGAGTTTTTCTATGGGAACGATCAGGTGCACGGCGTAGGCACGGAGGCTCACCATTGCATGTATCGCAAACGAGCTTCTGTGAGCGCCCGGACGCTCAAGAGGATTGAGGCGGAGGTGAACATCCTCAGGATGAACTTCTCGAGGATGTGGGACGCGGCTGAAGTTCAGACGTCGACGACCATTCCGTTGTTACCCATCTCGGAGTACGGGAACGATGCCGGGGAGGTGGCCCGCGCGCTTCGTATTTATTGGCAGCTTCCAAGCGGGCCGATCGAAAATCTGGTTCAGTTAATCGAGCGTGCAGGAGGGGCCGTTATTCCGCATGACTTCGGTGTTGAGAAAGTTGATGCTACGTCCATTCGTATTCCGGGAATTCCACCGTTGTTTTTTTACAACCCGCGAATGACAGGAGACCGTCTGCGCTTCACATTGGCCCATGAGCTCGGCCATATCGTCATGCATGAAGTACCCCACCCCGAAATCGAGGATGAGGCAGACACTTTTGCGGCCGAATTTCTAATGCCCGCCCGAGAGATAGGACCGCAGTTAAAAAATCTTACGTTGCCCAAGGCGGCACAGCTGAAGCCATTCTGGAAAGTGTCTATGGCGTCGATCGTGTACCGTGCCAAGTCTTTGGGTCGCATTACCGATGCTCAGTATCGCTATCTGTTCTATCAACTGGGGGCTGGTAATATGCGAAAGCGGGAGCCGGCTTCCCTTGATATTCCGGTAGAGAAGCCTTCGATGCAAAGGGAGCTACTTGCGTTTTTCAGGAGCGAATTGGGGTACAGCGTGGAGGAGCTTGCGAAACTTTTTCGCCTGACCCTTAAAGAGTTTGGCAGGTACTATGCCGATGTAAATCCGGATGCCCGCCTGCGCGTTGTATAGAGCATCACTGCGTAGGACGGCTTTCGGCACAGTGCCTCCAGCTGCACTAACCATCGAGAGTCTTGTTCAGGCTCCTGGCGGGTTGGGCGGCTGGGCGCGCTGCCCCTATGCGGATACGCGTCGTAGGGCACAATCGTGCGATAAAATCGCCTCAGTTTTAGCAGGAATAGCAACCGGCAATGAAGGTTGCAGCCGTGCTGAAATTTCCGTGGGTAACGCTCGAGCTACCGGGCACACCGATGTCGAACGGCTTGACTCCTCGGTTCGTTAGCCGCCGCCCGTGCCGGTACCGGCAATAGCGTCGGTTGAAACCATCTAGCAACAACGTGTCGCATCACACTGCGCAATTCTCACCGCGACCCTGCCGCCGGGTGAAGAAGGTGCAGGTCATGCTGTCGATGCGGAAATCGCGTCCCTGTTCGTCAGCATTGCGACCAGCGTCTCCCGCTTTCTTGATTTCAGGTCGCTGGTGATCTCTCTCAAAGCATGTTCCTGACGGTCAAAAAATTCCCGCGGGCTGCGCAAGGTGGGGTGACGATGTAATGCTTCAAGAAAGCTGGTCAGCACCGTCTTTAGGTAAAACTCCAGATTTGCACAGAGAAGGGTTGCGTCGACCACTCTGTGGGCGCTATGGACAATGTCGCACCTGGCACGATAGATCCTCTGGATGTGCCAGCGCATTCGCCTTTCATGGTTTTCCAGAGTCTTTGACAGCTCCGCGTCGTTGGTGACGACGTCCAAGAATTTTCGGGCACGGTACCAGATAAACGGTCTGGCCTCACAGCGGGCTTCGATCGCCGCACGAAACTGGGGCTCCTGCAGGAGATGGTAAAATTCCGCTAGACCCTTGCCCTTTAGCTCAACAAGTTGGCCTGCGGAATCGCGCAATTCGGCATTCATATCGACAAGGGCGCTTTGCAATGCCGACAGGTGTTTCGGCAGATAGGACAACGTGACGGTAGGTGCCAGGGATTGCTCAACACCGGCACCGATGCCTCCCGTCGCTCCGTTGGAACCTTTAACCAGGAACTCTACGGCTGTCCACCAGTTCACCAGCTTGTTCTCGAAGTTGGAAGTATCCGCGCCAATGCGATACAAACGAAAGGCGGAGTAGATCCGATCCTTGGCATCCACCGAGAGGGTGCCACTTCCAACCAGATCCTGTAGTCGTCCCATGAAGCGCTCCAACTGCTCTGCCGTCAAGGACGAGTCCGGATTGGGAACAGTTCCAGGAAGCTGCAGAAGCATGTGACGATCATCTTTCTCGACGAGAAAGTTGATGGCCAACGATACGTTTTTCCTTTCATAGTCATACCGCACAACGTCGAGTACCTGACCAATACGGTCTGCGGCTTCGGCGCCTGCAATGCGCCCATCTTGGGCCTCTACAGTCACGGTGGCAAACAATCGACCGCCCCGTTGTTGAGCATAGCGTTGTACGTAACTGCTCGATTGTGGACCGAGGCGCGGCCCCGTGGCGCTGAACGCAATACCACCGACCACAGCGGGGAACTGCTCAGGCTTGCTTACATTGCTGACAGCGAATGTTATGCGATACGGTTTCGGTGCTGCGGATAGCCGTTCAAAGACAGTGCCCAAGCATGCGGCAAAGTCGTAAGATGGCTGCGATGCACTAGATTGCGAAAAATTGGGCCGAAGAATCATGCGATACAGCATGAAGAGCGATTCCAAGCTCCAGCCCCGACTGATCAGTGCGCTGAGCAAGGCGTCGGTAACGCGCTCGATCTCGGGCAGTTTCAAATCCTGGGCGAGTATTTCGCCATCTTGCTCCCTTAGCGTCGTTTTCAACCACGCCAGCGAACGGGGCACGAAGTGCTCTTGCAGGGCGTGAACGAGTTCTCGGCCGAAAGCATCGATCAACGGCCGACGCGACGCAAGAGCAACACCCCATGCCTTAGCCATGCCGTCGCTATTGGGCTGCGACTTGGGCTCTGCTTTCTTGAGAATATCCAAGAGGCGCGAGGCGGCAGGGTCAAAGGGAGGGCCCGATACAATGCCTCGTTGCTCAAAAATTTCCACCACCTCAGCGACCACTCTCCCAAGATCGCTGTCATTTGTATGCTCGAGGCTCATCAGCCGCAGAAGCTCTCGAACAATGTTCAGCGGGTTCATCGCACGTACTCGGAACGCGTCAAGTGACGCCTCGTGCACCAAATTAAACCAGCACTCGCAGAAGAAGTGCTGCCTGGTGCTCAAGCGATGTTCGGTTCGTAGTCGCCGGTCGATACGCATGTCTTGCCTGTGAGCAAAAAAGAGTTTATTCTATATATTCCGTTGGCATGTTCATCATGCCGGCAGCAGAAAAAAGGGGTTAGGGCTTGTTGGCCTGGATGTCATTCCGCAGCATTCTCCGCCCCGCCTACAGTGAAACGGCCCGCAGTTGCGGGCCGTTTTTTTGTGCGCGTACATCCTTCGCGATCATGGACGATATCCGCCTGCATGAGCAAGGACGTCAAAACACGAACAGAACATTATGGGCACGAAATGATGGCCCTCACTTGGGGGCTTAGACGTCAAGAACAGAGCGTCCTCGCCTGAGCTCTGTTGCCTAGGCGTAGGCGTAGGCGAGCGAACCACAGGAGCGTGCGTTCGCTGTGAATGGTTATCTGCGCCGATATTCGCAGATAACGCACCGGAGAAGAAGGTTCGGTTGTCGAGGCCGGGAGCAATGCGTTACGAATCGACGCTGGACGTTGAACGCACACAAGATCCCGGGTACTAAGCCGCCTCACGATTGCAAGCCCCCACTGGTCTACGATCTGGAAGCGTTGAGTCCGCTTGTAGGTGAATGTTGCGATTAATCCGGTGCGGCAAAAAGGCCTCGTCAATGTAGAAGGCCCATCGACACTGGTTCGTTCGGCGAGCCATCGCGCGACGCCGCACGCTCGTCGTTAGGAATTTTGCGGTTATCACGCAAGGACATTTAACATAATAAACCTTATCGGCGACAAGGATGTTGGCCGTTTTTTCTAATGTCGTACTTGGGACAAATTCAAATGTCGCACTTGCCCGATCCTGCCAAGCTGGCCGCCCTGGAGCCTTGTTGGGAGCGGGATCATGGGCCGAGCCGACACGATC
>Ga0180218_1000115_pt1 | contig 123801 bp, 108 predicted proteins | sample eDN3rd37CKraftBY_FD_151334 | JGI IMG/M metagenome (GOLD analysis project Ga0180218, IMG submission 151334) | Enriched backyard soil microbial communities from Emeryville, California, USA - eDNA 3rd pass 37_C Kraft BY (version 2) (version 2) | ecosystem: Environmental > Terrestrial > Soil >... | reverse complement strand
GGAACGCGATGAACTCCCGGCGCCCCGGCCCCCGGCCGGACACCCAGTCGTAGCGGCCGTAGATCGGCACCGCCGCCATCACCGACGTGTCGGCGTCCTCGAAACCCGGCTGCCACTGCGGATCGTCGGGTGTCAGCGCCGCCAGCGACGACAGGTGCCCACCCGCCGAGCCGCCGGTGATCGCGACGAAGTCCGGATCCCCGCCGTAGTCGGCGATGTTCTCCTTGATCCACGCCAGCGCCTGCTTGACGTCGACGATGTGTGCCGGCCACGTGTTGCGCGGGCTGACCCGGTAGCTGATCGACACGCACACCCACCCGCGCTCGGCCATGTGGCTCATCAGCGGATAGGCCTGCGGGCGACGCATGCCGATCGCCCACGCCCCGCCCGGCACCTGCAGCAGCACCGGAGCCTTCGCGTCGCGCGGCAGGTCCGCGCGGCGCCAGATGTCGGCGCGGTTGGCCCGCCCGTGCGGGCCGTACTGCACGGTGTTGGTCTTCTCGACGTAGCGCCGGCGGATCAGCTCGTTGGGCGGGGCCCCGATCAGCGGGCGGCGCCGCCGCATCGGCTGCGAGGTCGCCGCGACCTGCTTGTAGTCGTCGCCGAGCACCTCGCGCAGCGGCTCCTCGAAGTACGGCCTCGACTTCGCGTTGCGGTAGCTGATCAGCCCCAGCAGCCCCCACGCGATCACGGTGAGCACCAACGCGATTCGGCCCCGCGCACCGCGGAAGTCGCCGCGCAGCCCGCGCCGGATCGCGTCGAGCACCGACCCGATCAGATACAGCGGAGCGGCCTCGGTGGTCGGCCAGCCGAACGCAAACACCGGCAGCGTGATGTAGCCTTCGCGGCCCAGCGGCTGCACGCCGTTGGCGGCGTTGAGCAGCTCTGCGGTGGCGCGCAGCAGGGGAAAGCGGCGCCTGGGGCGTCGCCTCAACAGCGATCTGCGCGGGGATCTACTCATTCCGGGCACCGTCATCGTCGTATCGGAGCCCTCCAGAACTCGTCAGCCCAGCACCGGCAGCCGACGTTCGGCGGCCAGTTCGTCGAGCGCACGCTGCATCACCCGGCGCACGTGCGCGTCGACCTCGTCGATGTCGGGATCTTCCCCGAATTCGGCGACGATGTCGATCGGGGGCAGCACCTTCATGACGATCTTCGCCGGTAGCGGGATGTTCGGCGGCACCACCAGCGACAGCCCGAACGGGAATCCGAACGAGATCGGCACGATCTTGGTGCGGGCCAGCTTGGCGATCGGGCCCAGTCGCTTGGCCAGCCACGTCCCGCGGGACAGGAAGATCTGCGTCTCCTGCCCGCCGATGCCCACCGTCGGCACGATCGGCACCCCGGCGTTCAGCGCGGCCTTCACATAACCGGTGCGGCCGCCGAAATCGATCTTGTTCTCGCTGAACGTGGGCCGGTACACGTCGTAGTCGCCGCCGGGGAACACCACGACCAGCCCGCCCGAGCGCAGCGCGGCGTCGGCGTTCTGGTGGCTGGCCTTGATGTAGCCGATCTTGCGGAAGAACTCGCCGGTGGGCCCGACCATCAGCATGTCGTGGCTGAGCGTGTACAGCGGGCGGTCATAGCCGTGCTCGGCGTAGTACTCGGCCGCCAGGATCGGCACGTCCATCGGGAACAGTCCGCCGGAGTGGTTGGACACCAGCAGCGCGCCGCCGGGCGGGATGTGGTCCAGGCCGCGGACCTCGGCGCGGAAGTAGCGCTTGAGGAAGGGGCGGGTGACGTTCATGACCTGTTCGGTCAGCGACGGATCCCACTTGGTCAGCTGATCTGTGGTCACGGGACCCCTCCTAGAAATTGGAACGTGTTCTAGTTTAGCCGAGCTGCTCCGTTGCTGAACAATTCGCGGGGTTTGCCCTCGTCAGCGCCCGGATACCTTGACGGGTATGAAGCGCCGCGATCTGCTGGCGGGCCGCTACGAACTGCGTGGCGTGCTCGGCCGCGGCGGGATGGCCGAGGTGCGCGACGGCTGGGACACCCGGCTGCACCGCCCGGTCGCGGTCAAGCTGTCGCACCCGGCGGTCGCCGCCGACCCGGCGATGCGGCGCCGATTCGAGGACGAGGCCCGCGCCGCCGCCGCGCTCAACCACCCCAACATCGTCGCCGTCCACGACTTCGGTCACCACGACGCGATCCCGTACATCGTGATGGAGCGGTTGCCCGGCCGCACCCTGGCCGACGAACTCGCCGCAGGCCCGATGCCCGTGCCGCGGGTGCGTGGCGTTCTGCACGACGTGCTCGCGGCGCTGGCCGTCGCGCACGAGGTCGGCATCCTGCACCGCGACATCAAACCCGGCAACATCCTGGTCGCCGGCGGGACGGTGAAGCTGGCCGACTTCGGCATCGCCAAGACCGCCGGAGTCGCGCACACCGCCACCGGTCTGGTGCTCGGCACGGTGGGGTACCTGAGCCCGCAGCGGGTGGCGGGCGCCCCGGCGACCGTGGCCGACGATCTCTACGCCGTCGGCGTGCTGGGCTACGAGGCGCTGACCGGCCGGCCACCGTTCCCGCTGGTGACCGGGTCGGTTCGGGCGGTCCGACCGGATGCCGACCCGGCGCTGGCCGCCGCGATCGAGCGGGCCACCGCCCACGACCCCGGGGCGCGGTTCGGCGGCGCCGACGAGATGCGCGCGGCCCTGACCCGTCCGGCCACCAAGGTGTTGGCCGCACCGGTGCCGCCGTCGGAGTCGCCGTTCGTTCCCCGAAAAGCGCTGCGCCGCAGGATGTCTCGCGAACGCAAACTCCTGGTCGCCGCGGCGGGTGTCGTCGCCCTGGTGGTGGGGGTGCTCGCGCTGGCGACGGACCCGTCGTCGACGCCGACGTCCCCGACACCGACGTCAGCGCTGCCGCCGCCCCCGACGTCGGCCCCACCGCCGCCCCCGACGTCAGCCCCACCGGCACCGCCGCCACCACCGGTGGTCGAGGCGCCCAAGCCCCCGAGGAAACGCAAGCCCGGCCCCGGCAACGGACGCGGGAACGGCCCTGGTCACGGCGAGGGCCCCGGAAACAAGAAGCGCAACTAGTCCGACGGGTCCGGACCGTTACGATCAGCTGCGTGAGTGATAACAACGAACAGTCAGTTCTGGTCGAGCAGCGCGACCGGATCCTGATCATCACCATCAACCGGCCGCAGGCCAAGAACGCGGTCAACGCCGAGGTGAGCCAGGGGCTCGCCGACGCGATGGACCGCCTCGACGAGGACAAGGACCTGTCGGTCGGCATCCTCACCGGTGCCGGCGGGTCGTTCAGCGCCGGTATGGACCTCAAGGCGTTCGCGCGCGGTGAGAACGTCGCCATCAAGGGCCGCGGCCTGGGCTTCACCGAGAAGCCGCCGGCCAAGCCGCTGATCGCGGCCGTCGAGGGCTACTGCCTGGCGGGCGGGTGCGAGCTGGCGCTGGCCACCGACCTCATCGTGGCGTCCAAGGAGTCGGCGTTCGGCATCCCCGAGGTCAAGCGCGGCCTGGTGGCCGGCGGCGGCGGTCTGCTGCGCCTGCCGCAGCGGATCCCCTACAACCTGGCGATGGAGCTGGCGCTGACCGGCGAGAGCATCACCGCGGTGCGCGCCCACGAGCTCGGCATGGTCAACGTGCTCGCCGAGCCGGGCAAGGCGCTGGAGGCGGCCATCGAGTTCGCCCAGAAGATCACCGCCAACGGCCCGCTGGCGGTCGCCGCGACCAAGAGGATCATCACCGAGTCGCGCGACTGGAGCTCCGAGGAGATGTGGAAGAAGCAGGCCGAGATCTTCATCCCGGTCTTCGCCTCCAACGACGCCAAGGAGGGCGCGATCGCGTTCGCCGAGAAGCGCGCGCCGAAGTGGACCGGCACCTAGACACCCGGGTTTGAGCGTCGCCGCCCGGGGCAATCGTGGTGGACACGTCGGCCCCGGGCGCGGCGCGCACAGCTTCGCGACCGCTCCCCAGGGTCGACGGTGAACCGCACCTGTGAGGAGAGCGCATGGCGCAGAGCGATCTGCCGATACCCGACTACGACCAGCAGCCGCTGACCGAACTGCGGCACCGCATCCGCGGTCTCGACGAGTCACAGCTGCGTGCCGTCTTCGACCATGAGACCGAGCACGGCAACCGGATTCCGGTGCTCGAACTGATCAACGCCCGGCTCAGGGAACTCACCCACGGCGCCGAGCCCTCGCCCGGCGACCCGGCCAACGCCCCCGGCGTCACACACGGCGAGCCCTGACCCCCGCGATACAGCAGAAAAAGTCATGTTCTGCGGCGCGGTGCGCCGCCATACTCGGTGGACGTGACCCCCGGACCGCGGCGCGACCGCCTGCGTGAACTGCTCGACGCCGTCGTCGCCGCCGGCAGCGCCGGCGTCGGGGACATGGCGCGCCGCAGCCACGCCTCCGAATTCCACTTCTCCCGCGAGGTCCGTCGGCTGGCCGGTGAGCCGCCTGCGGCGCTGCGCCGGCGCATCATGCTCGAACGCGCCGCCTGGCGACTGCAGCGCGGCGAGAAGGTCAGCGCCGTCGCCGCCGACGAGGGCTGGTCCTCGACCGAGGTGTTCTCCCGCGCGTTCCGGCGCACCTTCGGAGTGCCACCGTCACGCGCCGCCGACGTGGCGTTCCGCGTTCCGGCGCCCAACGGCCTGCACTTCCATCCACCCGCGTCGCTGTGGCTCGACGGCGCAGGCGACATGAAACAGCCCGACGTGTCCCAGTTGATGGTGGCGCACGACGTCGCCGACACCGGCTACCTCCTCGAACAGGCCCGCGCGCTCACCGACGAGCAATGGCGACAAGAGATCTCACCCGGCCAGGTGGTGTTGCCCTGGGACGGGCCGGAGACCAGCGTCGGTGATGTCCTCGGCGCGATGGTGTGGACCAAACAGGTGTGGCTGGCCACGATCGAGGGCCGCGACTTCCCGGACCGCACGCCCACCCGCGCGGCGGCGAGCACCCCGGTGCGGTTGACCGCCCACCACGAGGAGGTCGGCGCGCGGTGGACGCAGATGGTGGCGCAGTACTCCGCCGACGGTCGCCTTGGCGACATCGTGATCGACGCGCTGTGCGACCCGCCGGAGTCGTTTCAGCTGTACGGGATCATCGCGCATGTGCTGACCTACGCGGCGCACCGGCGCTTACTGGTCCGCGCCATGCTCGCCAGGCACGGCGTGCAGACCGACTTCGGCGATCCGCTGGAATGGATGAGAGGCAACTGAATTGGCGACCGTGTACTACACCGCGTCCAGCATCGACGGTTACATCGTCGACGCCGACGACAGCCTGGACTGGCTGATCACCCGCAACATCGATCCGGACGGTCCGTTCGGCTACGACGCGTTCAACACGACGATCGGCGCGATCGTGATGGGGTCGACGACCTACGAGTGGATCGTGCGCAACCAGCCCGGCGACTGGATGTACGAGCAGCCGTCGTGGGTGCTCACCCGTCGCAGTCACATCATCGAAAACAACCATCCGGTAAAGACTTTCGCCGGTGACGTGGCCGACCTGCATCCGCAGTTGGTCGACGCCGCGGCGGGCAGGGATGTGTGGGTGCTCGGCGGCGGTGACGTGGCCGCGCAGTTCGTGGCCGCGGGCCTGGTCGACGAGATGATCGTCAGCTACGCCCCGTGCACACTGGGCGCGGGCGCACCGGTGCTGCCCGTGCGCTCAGAATGGGCGCTCACCGAGTCGGGGGTCAACGGGGAGTTCCTGTGTGCACGCTGGCGCCGGGTCAGCGCAGCGACGCCGGTCGCCAGCTGAGGGCCCGCACCCCCAGCCGCAGCGGGCGGCGGACCCGGCGGTGACGCACCCGGTGGGTGAACTGGTGGCCGCCGATGTTGATCTCAACGACCCACATCGGGTGCCTCCCCGGACAGGACGGTCAGCATAGAACCGGAAACACAGCCCACCAGCGGTTGTATTCCCGCTCACACGGCTCCCGCAGGTGCCGATGTGGCTCGGGCGGCGGGCCGCGGCGCGATTATGGTTGCGCACGTATTCCGGCCCGGTATGTCGCGGCTCGCGGAGAACTCACCTTTCAGCAACGCCGCGACGGCTACGCTCGGGCCATCCGCGCGAGGGAAGGACGCTGGTCATGGGCCACTACAAGAGCAATGTCCGCGATCTCGAGTTCAACCTCTTCGAAGTGCTCCAACTGGAGAAGGTGCTGACCACCGGCGAGTTCGGTGACCTGGACGTCGACTCGGTCCGGCAGATGCTCGAGGAGGCGGCCCGCCAGGCGGAGGGGCCGCTGGCCGAGTCGTTCGCCGACGGGGACCGCAATCCGCCGGTGTTCGACCCCGAGACCCATACGGTGCGACTGCCCGAGGCGTTCAAGAAGTCGTTCCGCGCCTGGCACGCGGGGGAGTGGTACCGCGTCGGCGTGCCCGAGGAGATCGGCGGGGTGGAGGTGCCGGCCGCCGTCGAGTGGGCGATCAACGAGCTCGCGCTCGGCGCGAACCCGGCGGCGTTCATGTACCAGGCCGGCTCCAAGATGGCCGAGATCATCTACGGCATCGGCAGCGAACAGCAGCGCCACTGGGCCGGGCTGATGATGGAACGCAACTGGGGCGCCACGATGGTGCTCACCGAGCCCGACGCGGGTTCCGACGTCGGCGCCGGCCGCACCAAGGCCATCCAGCAGCCCGACGGCACCTGGCACATCGACGGGGTGAAGCGGTTCATCACCAACGGTGACACCGACGACCTGTTCGAGAACATCATGCATGTGGTGCTGGCCCGCCCCGAGGGCGCCGGACCGGGCACCAAGGGCCTGAGCCTGTTCCTGGTGCCGAAGTACCACTTCGATCCGCAGACCGGTGAGATCGGGGAACGCAACGGCGTTTTCGTCACCAACGTCGAGCACAAGATGGGCCTGAAGGTGTCGGCGACGTGCGAGCTGACCTTCGGTCAGCACGGCATCCCGGCGGTCGGCTGGCTGGTCAACGACACCCACAACGGCATCGCCCAGATGTTCCGGGTCATCGAGTACGCCCGGATGATGGTGGGCACCAAGGCGATCGCGACGCTGTCCACCGGGTATCTGAACGCGCTGGAGTACGCCAAGACCCGGGTGCAGGGCGCGGACATGACGCAGATGACCGACAAGACCGCGCCGCGGGTGACGATCATCCACCACCCGGACGTGCGCCGGGCGCTGATGGTGCAGAAGTCCTACGCCGAAGGGCTGCGGGCGCTGTACCTCTACACCGCCGCCCATCAGGATCCCGCTGCGGCGCAACTGGTTTCGGGTGCGGACGCGGATCTGGCCGAGCGGATCAACGACCTGCTGCTGCCGATCGTCAAGGGTGTGGGCTCCGAGCGGGCCTACCAGTGCCTGACCGAGTCGCTGCAGACGTTCGGTGGTTCGGGCTTCCTGCAGGACTACCCGATCGAGCAGTACATCCGCGACGCCAAGATCGACTCGCTCTACGAGGGCACCACGGCCATCCAGGCGCAGGACTTCTTCTTCCGCAAGATCGCCCGCGACCAGGGTGTCGCGCTGGGGCATCTGGCCGGGCAGATCCAGAAGTTCCTCGACAGCGACGGCGCCCGTCCCGAACTCGCCGAGGCCCGTGCGGCACTGGCCGCCGCGCTGGCCGACGCGCAGGCGATGGTGACGACGCTGACCGGCTATCTGCTGTCGGCGCAGAAGGACGCCCGCGAGCTGTACCGGCTCGGGCTGGAGTCGGTGCCGTTCCTGCTGGCCTTCGGCGACCTGGTGATCGGCTGGCTGCTGCTGGTGCAGGCCGAGGTGGCGCTGGCCGCGCTCGACGGCGGCCCCGGCGAAGCGGACCGGTTGTTCTACCAGGGCAAGGTCGCCGCCGCGAAGTTCTTCGCCAAGAACGTGCTACCGCGGCTGAGCGCCGAACGCCGCATCGTCGAGAACGTCGACCTGGCCGTGATGGACCTGGCCGAGAGCGCCTTCTGACAAGACGAAAGCCGGGCCCCGCCTCGCGGCGTGGGCCCGGCTCTCGGTTACGACCGGTCAGTCCTCGGGGGTATACCCGAACGGCAGCAGCACGCTCTTGGACTCGCAGTAGCCCGCGATGCCCTCGGGCCCGCACTCGCGGCCGATGCCGGAGTTCTTGTAGCCGCCGAACGGGGCGCCCGGATCGAAGGCGTACATGTTGATGCCGTACGTGCCGGTGCGGATCTTCGACGCGATCTCCACGCCCTTGGGGATGTTGGTGGTGTACACCGAACCCGCCAGGCCGTAGACCGAGTCGTTGGCGATGCGCACGGCGTCGTCCTCGTCCTCGTAGGGGATCACCGACAGGACGGGCCCGAAGATCTCCTCCTGGGCGATCGTCATCTTGTTGTCGACGTCGGCGAACACCGTGGGCTGCACGAACCAGCCGCTGTCCAGACCCTCGGGACGGCCGCCGCCGGTGACCAGGCGCGCACCCTCCTCGATGCCCTTCTTGATGTAGCCCTCGACGCGCTCACGCTGCTTCTCGCTGATCAGCGGACCGATCGCGGCGGCCGGATCGTCGGGCAGGCCCACCGGCATGGCGGCCACACCGTTGGCGATCTTCTCGACGATCTCCTCGTACCGCGACCGCGGCGCCAGGATGCGGGTCTGGCCCACGCAGGCCTGGCCGGAGTTCATCAGGCCCGAGAACAGCAGCATCGGCAGCGTCGAGTCCAGGTCGGCGTCCTCGAGGATGATGGCCGCGGACTTGCCGCCCAGCTCCAGCGTGCACGGCTTGAGCTTCTCGGCGGCGATCTTGCCGATCTCCTTGCCCACCGCGCTGGAGCCGGTGAACGTGAACTTGTCGAGCTCGGGGTTGTTGGTCAGCGCACGACCGGTCTCCGGACCGCCGGGCACGACCGACAGCACCCCCTCGGGCAGGCCCGCCTCGGCGAACTTCTCGGCCAGCAGGTTGGTGGTCAGCGGCGTCTCGGCGGCCGGCTTGAGCACGATGGTGCAGCCCGCCAGCAGCGCCGGACCCAGCTTGTTGGCGGCGAGGAAGAACGGCACGTTCCAGGCCACCACGGCGCCGACCACGCCGACGGGCTCCTTGAGCACCAGCGTCTGGCCGTAGATGCCGTCGCGGATGTCCTTCCACGCGAACTTGTCGGCCGCCGACGCGTAGTACTGCAGCGTGGCCATGGCCGCGCCGTACTGCATCATGTCGACGATGGTCTGCGGCTGGCCGGTCTCCAGCTTCAGCAGCGCCTTGAATTCATCGGCGCTGGCCTCGATCAGCTCGACCGCCTTGGCCAGCACGGCCTGGCGCTCGTGCGGGGTCATCCGGGGCCACGGGCCCTCGTCGAACGCCTTGCGGGCCGCCGCGCAGGCCGCGTCGACGTCGGCGGCCTTGGCCAGCGGCGCCTTGCCGACCAGCTCACCGGTGGCCGGCGAGTGGACCTCGATGACCTCCGACGAGGACGGCTCGACCCACTTGCCGCCGATGAACAGCTTGTCCCATTCCGTCTTGTAACCCACGGTCTGTGTCATAGCCGTCACACTACCTAGGTTCGTCTCGGATTAGAACTTGTTCCAATCGGCGGCCGCAGGACCAGCACCAGGTTGCTCACCGCGAACTCGCGAAACACCGGCACCGCCGTCATCCACCAGGCCCATCGCGGGTGGTAGCGGGGAAATGCGGCCACCAGGGCGCCGGTGCTGGCGGCCCAGGAAAGCCCGTCGGCCGCCGACACCGCGAACAGTGACGAGCCGTAGTTGTTCTTGGGTGGATGACCGTGCCTGCGGGTGTAGCGGCGGGCCGCGCGAGCGCCGCCGAGATAGTGCCACAGCCCGGTCTCGTGACCGCCGAACGGGCCCAGCCACACGGTGTAGGACAGCACCACCAGGCCGCCGGGGCGGGTGACCCGCAGCATCTCGGCGCCCAACCGCCAGGGCTGCGCGACGTGCTCGGCGACGTTGCTCGACAGGCAGACGTCGACGCTGCCGTCGGCGATGGGCAGCGCCATCCCGGACGCCCGCAGGTAGGTGGCCTTGGCCTCGACGGCCGGCCCGGCGTGCATCTCGGCCGGGTCCGGTTCCACGCCGATATAGTGAAACCCCTTGGCGGCGAACGCATCCGAGAAGTATCCAGGGCCGCCGCCGACGTCGAGCACGGTCCGGCCCGACGGCGCGGTGCCGTGCGCGCCCTGCCACAGGTCGGCGACCAGCGCCGCGGTGTCGTCGGCCAGTGCACCGTAGAAGCGGGCCGGGTCGCTCTGCTCGAACCGGAACTCCGAGAGCAGGCGCACCGACCGGCGCAGGGTCGCTCGCTTGGCGAACCGGTCTGTGACTGCCATGGGACCGAACCCTACGCACGGACTAGGCTGGCCGGTGATGTCTGCCCGTCCCCTCAAATCGGTGTTGCTGCTGTGCTGGCGCGACACCGGTCACCCGCAGGGTGGGGGCAGTGAGGCCTACCTGCAGCGCATCGGCGCGCAGCTGGCCGCGGACGGGATCGACGTCACGCTGCGCACCGCCAGCTACCCGGGCGCACCGCGCCGCGACGTGATCGACGGGGTGAAGGTCAGCCGCGGCGGTGGCCGCTACACCGTCTACATCTGGGCCGGCCTGGCGATGGTGCTGGCCCGGTTCGGGCTGGGGCCGCTGCGGCACGCCCGGCCCGACGTGGTGATCGACACCCAGAACGGCATCCCGTTCATGGCCCGGCTGGCGTACGGCCGGCGGGTGGCGCTGCTCGTGCACCACTGCCACCGCGAGCAGTGGCCGGTGGCGGGCGCGGTGGTCGGACGGCTGGGCTGGTTCGTGGAGTCCAAGCTGTCGCCGCGGGCGCACCGGCGCAACCAGTACGTGACGGTGTCGCTGCCGTCGGCGCGCGATCTCACCGCGCTGGGTGTGCGGCCGTCGCAGATCGCGGTGGTGCGCAACGGCCTGGACGAGGCCCCCGCCGACACGCTGCGGATCCCGCGGGCGCAGACACCGCGGGTGGTGGTGCTGTCGCGGCTGGTGCCGCACAAGCAGATCGAGGACGCGCTGGAGGCGGTCGCCGCGCTTCGGCCCCGGTTCCCGGACATGCAGCTCGACGTCGTGGGCGGCGGCTGGTGGGAGGAGCGCCTGGTGCAGCACGCCGAGCTGCTCGGCATCTCCGACGCGGTGACGTTCCACGGTCATGTCGACGACGAGACGAAACACCGTGTGCTGCAGCAGGCCTGGGTGCACGTCCTGCCGTCGCGCAAGGAGGGCTGGGCGCTGGCGGTCATCGAGGCGGGCCAGCACGCGGTGCCGACGATCGGCTACCGGTCCTCGGGCGGGCTGACCGACTCGATCGTCGACGGGGTCACCGGGCTGCTGGTCGACGACTTCGACGGTCTGGTCGACGGTTTGGGTCGACTGCTCTCGGATTCGGTGCTGCGCGAGGAGCTCGGCTCCAAGGCGCACAGCCGGTGCGGCGAGTTCTCCTGGCGGCAGAGCGCCGAGGCCATGCGCACGGTGCTGGAGTCCGTGCACGCCGGCAGGTACGTCAGCGGCGTCGTCTAGCTTTTCGGCGCTACGCTGGCCTGTATGGCGCGACGATTACGCAGGACGACGGCCGATTCAAAGCGGTCGGCTACCTTCGTCCCGCGTGACGAGATCGCACGGTTGGCCTCGGCTGCCGTGCGCGTCGATCATCGGCGGTTCCGTGCCGACCTGGACACGTTGATCGATCAGGGCACGTAAACCAGATTCGCATCCAAGGCGGTGCGGTAGGTAGCGAAAACTAAATCAATATCCAGGGGAGTGCGTCGAGGAGATTGATCTCTCGGGTGACCTGGCCGCCCTGATGACCGTCATCGAACGTGAACCTCAACGGCTCGAGGAAGTCGGCCAACTGTGATGTGTAGGCCAGCGTCACGACGCGGTAGCCGTTGGCAATGAGCACACCGTCCGCGGGCAGGCCCTCAAATGGGAGTTCGGTGTCGACGGCAATCCGCACCGTGTCGTTGTCGGGGTCCTGCACGGTGATGGTGATGATGAACCGAACCGTCACGAAGGGGACGGTAAATATCGACCAGTCGATGTCGATGTTGACGACGGGTGCGGTGTTCTGGCCCAGGATCGGCACCGTCACCTCGACGGAGGTCTGCCCGCCGTGACCGTCGTCGGCGATGACGGTGAAGCTGTCCTCGGTGACCGGATCGGTGTTGGCCGCCGCGGCGTGCCGGATCGCGGAAGTCGGTGTGTAGGTGAAGGTTCCGTCGGAGTTCAGCACGACGGTGCCGCCGAGAGTGGAAGTCGTCGGACCGCTGTACGTGACCGTGTCACCGTCGGGATCGGTGGCGACGACGCGGCCGCTCACCACGCCGGTGCCCGGGTTGGTGACGACGTCGATGACCTCGCCGCCGGCGGGTGGCAGGTTGCTCTCGGGGAGCGGCACCAGCACCGTGGCCTGGCCGCCCTGATGGCCGTCGTCGAACGTGAACGTCAGCGTCTCCGAACCGAGATCGCCGGTCGGCACATAGTGCAGGGTCACGGTCCCCGCGCCGTCGACGGTGATCACGCCGTCCTCGGGCAGACCGGTGAGTTGGCCGTGTTGCGGTGTGCTGACCGTGATCCGGACCGAGTCACCGTCGGCGTCATTCACGGTGATCGTGATGAGCGAGGTGTGATTCGCCGTCCGGATGACCTCGATGGAGAAGTCCGGGGCGCTGTTGTGGCCGAGGATCGGCACCGGCGCCTCGATGGTGATCTGTCCGCCGCGACCGTCGTCGGCGACGACGGTGATGCTGTCCACGGTGAACGGACCGGTGTTCGACGTTGCGGCATGGCGGATTTCGGCGGTGGGTGTGTAGGTGAAGGTGCCGTCGGGGTCGATCTCGACGACCTTCCCGATCACCGCACCGGTCGTGTAGTCGTAGGCGATGATGCTGGCGTGCCAGGTATCCGGGGGCGAGTTCACCGGTGCGACGGTGACCTCGATGGTCCTGGTGGTCGTGTGGCCACGACCGAACAGCCCCAGTAGGCCGTGGAAGTGCGGCCCGCTGTCACCGGCGCGGATCACGAACCGGTCGGTGCCCCCGGACGCCGCCAGCTCGGCGCTCGGGATGTAGCGAAAGGTGCCGTCGGCGTTGATCTCGACCGTGCCGGCCTGCGGTCCGTCCACGATCGTGATCGACACCGGATCGCCGTCGCGGTCGGTGACGTTCAGGTCGCCGGTGACCTCACCGGTGGGATCCTGGTGGTTGAGTGTGGCGTCGTAACCGATCTTCGGGGTGCTGTTGAAGAAGGTGCGCTCGAACTCCCGGCGGACCCACGCCAGCACCGCCCACAGTGTCGGCGCTTGGGCGGGTGCGGCGGGCAGTGGACCGATGAACGGTCGCAGCACCGTCGTGATCAGGGTGGACGCCACCCGGAGGAACGTGCCCGGAAGTGCCGTCAGTGCGCGTGCCGGGTTGACGGCCGTCGTCGAGACCGCGGCCGTGGTGAGCGCCGCCGTGGTCAGCGTGGGTTCGGGTGTCGTGAAAGGCTTTTCGGCATCCGGAGCCTCATCCACACCTGCGGGGTCGACCAGCTCCGGTAGCTGGGTTGTGGCGGCGCGTTCCGACTCTGCCGCCGCCTCGACGATCCGCGCGGTGGTCCGTGCCGCCGGTGGCTCGTCGTCGACGGGCACCCCGTCGGCGTCTGCGGGAGCATCGTCGGTATCGACCGGGGCCGGGTCGTCGGGTTCGAAATCGTCGTCGAGTATCTCCTCGAGGTCCTCGTCGAGATCGTCGAAGTCCTCGGAAGGCTCCTCGGCACCGCTGGTATCCGTGTCCTCGGGCGCCGAATCGGGTGCCTCGTCGGGCGAGGGGGCAGGTTCGGATTCCGATGTCGTCGGCGAGGCGTCGTCGTCGGTGTCCGCGACGGCGATCCCGTGACCGGTAGCCACCGCGGTGCCGATACCGAGTGCGACCGCCAGCGCACCCACCCGGCCGATATACCTGGCTGGGCCCATGACAAACCCCCTGAACTGGGTGAACGTTCGCCGATGGGCCCGCAGAGTATCTACGTATGCGTTAAAAAGTAGTTGATTTTAGAAAGTATTAATTGTCGCTGCTCTGCGCATCGATCCCGCTGGGCGGACCGCAACCGACCCCACACCGCCGCCAGGCCGCCCCCGATCAGCAGCGCCAGCCACGCCAGATGAGCGGCCACCACGACGGCCCGTCCCGCAGCGCCGGCGCCGGATCCACCCACCCGGTACAGCGCGATGTCGTCATCCGCATATGCCGCCGGAAGATCCAATCGCCCTGTGGCAAGAGGACTTTCGACAACAATCCAGCCAACACCGGCGTCGGCCAACTCCTCTGCGGAGGCGCCCGCCAGCACCATCTCCTGAATCTCACGCGCCCGCCGCCCCTCGCCGGGAACCGTGCGACCACCGACCACCAGATCCCCGGTGCTCAACACCTCGGCCCGCACCCAGCGCGGCAACGGGTCCAGCACCGGCGCCGCACCCGTCCACGAGAACCGCCGCATGCTGTCCGGCGGCAGCACCGCCACCGGCGCCGGCTCGGCGTTGATGCTCGCCGCGACCTCGGCCCACCCGCGCGGGTAGTGCACCGGGACGACCTTGCCGCCCACCCCCCACGCCAGATCGGGCAGCACCGCCACCACGGCCGCGCAGCACACCGCGGCCGTCGCCGCCGCGGGCACCCGCCGCAGCGCCAGCACCGCACCCGCCCCGGCCACCGCGTAGCCGGGCACCGCGAGCGCCACCCACTTCTGCGCGTCACGCAGCACCCCGAGCCCCGGCAGCGTGCGGATCACGGCCTCGGTCGCCGCCAGGCCGGGCCCGGTAGCCATCAGCGCCGGCACCACCACCGCGACGGCGGCGAGCACCAGCAGCGGCACCGCAGCCGGCCGTCGCACCGCCACCGGCAGCCCCAGGGCGACCACGCCCAGCAGCACCACCGTCGCCACCACAGCGAAAAGCGTTGTCCGCGAAGCCGGTACCGCCTCACCGTTCCAAATGCCGCCCAGCCCGGCCAGGCTCAGCAGTGTGCCCAGCCCCGGCTCGGCACGCGCCGCGAACGCCGCCACCCCCTCCGCCTGCGACGACGCCAGAGACCGCGCCACCGCCGCGGCCACCAGCCACGGCAGCGCGGCCACCACCGCCGCGCCCAGACCGGCCACCGCGCAGCGCCACCGCGGCCACCCGCCGCCGGGCGCCGCCACGCACACCAGCGCCACCGTCGCCGCCAGCATCAGACCCGTCGGCGTCAGGCCCGCCGCCGCGACCCAGAAGCCCAAGGCGCCGAGCGCGGCCCCCGAGGTCCTCAGCCGCAGCATCGCCACCGCCACCCACGGCAGGCACCCGTAGCCGACCAGCAGACTCCAGTGCCCCTGCAGCAGCCGCTCGGCGACATAGGGGTTCCACACCGTCAGCGTCGCCGCCACGAACCGCCCCGCCAGGCCCGACTCCGGCAGCACTGTCGCCGCCAGCCGTGCGGCACCCCAGCCGGCCAGCCACAGCCCGACCACCAGCAGGCCCTTGACCAGCACGCCGCCGTCGATCACCGGCGACAGCACCGCCACGAAGAAGTCCTGCGGCAACGCCCGCGGCGCCGCCTCGGACAACCCGAGCGCGGCGTCGGTCAGGTAGGAGCGCGGCGTCGACACCGCATCGCGCAGCAGCAGATACCCCGGCGCCAGCAGCGGTGCCGTCACCGCGACGGCGAGCAGCAGCGCATACGCCGGGATCAGCGGCGCGCGCGTCAGCACCCGCCGAATCAGACCGGACGGTCCGGGGGCAGGTCCGGCGGCCGCTGCGTCGGCAGCTTCTCGGTCTTGGCCTCGGCGCCGGGCACCTTGATGCCCTGGGTGTCGAAGAAACCGTGCTCGGCCTCGTCGAGCCCGGGATCGATCAGCGTCGACTCCGCCCGCAGGCTGAACGAGCCGAGCAGCGCGCCACCCACCAGGAACACCAGACCCATCGCGGTGAACGTGATCGGCAGGATGCGGCCCCACAGTGCGACCCGGTCGCGCTCGTCGCTGGCGGCGGCCACCTGCGCCTCGACGGTCTCGTCGTTGAACGTCACCGTGTAGTCGACGAACGTCACCTCGGGCTTGAGCGCCTCGCGTGCGTAGTAGTGGTAGCCGTGCTCTTCCTTCTTGACGATCGTCCCGGACACCGGGTCGACCCAGAAGGTGCGCTGCGCCGCGTAGTAGCGGCTCATCGTGATCGACTCCTCCGGATCACCCGGCACACCCCACATCGCGGCGCGGGCGGTGACCTCGGCGTCGGCGTCGTCCTCGTACAGCGACGCGTACTTGACCGGCTCGACCAGCTTGCCGTCAGAGTCGTAGCCGACGTTCTGGGTGAACCGGTAGGCGGTCAGGCCGTTGACGTCCTCTTCACCCTCGTAGTTGGCGTCGTAGGGCTTCTGCGCGATCGGGTCGAACACCGAGTACGTCTTCTTCTCGGTGAAGAACGGGAACCGGTAGGCCAGGCCCTCGTGCGGCAGCGCGATGTTCGTCGGCGGCTTCTCGTCCTCGATGGCCCGCGGCTTCTGCACCGCCCCGCCCGGGTTGCTCTCGCTGGACACCGCCTCGGCGGTGCTGCGGTTGACGGTCACGGTGTCGACCATCGCCAGCAGCAGGCCGTTGTCCTGCTGCTTGTCGGTGCGCCGCAACGAGCTGCCGACCTGCAGGGTGACCACGTCGGCGTTCGACGGCGCCTCCACCGTCATCTGTTCCTGCAGCACCAGGGGCACGTCGCGGTCGATGACGAACGTCTCCTCGTTGAGCGACTCCGGGTTGAACGCGGTGCCGGTGCCGTCGGCGACGAGGGTGGCGTCGATGTCCAGCGGAATCTTGGCGATCCTGCTCTCGGTATACGTCGACAGCAACAGCGCGGCGATCAACAGGGCCGCTCCCAGCCCCAAGATCCCGCACGCCGCAATACGCAGCGCCACTGCGCGGTTCAAACCGTGCCTCCTTCTGCTGCGGACCCCAAAAACCCTGTTGACACTAACAGCCCAAGTTAAGGCCGGCGCTTAGTTGCCTGGCCACCCGCGCCGTACCGACCCGGGCGCCCCCTGTTCGGCGCTTTCCCGTCCTCCCGGCACACTGGTCCCGTGGTGTCGGATCGCGAGGACGAGATCGGCGGGACGCGCAGCTTCCTGCCGGCCGTCGAGGGCATGCGCGCCTGCGCGGCCATCGGCGTCGTCGTCACCCACGTGGCGTTCCAGACCGGGCACTCCGCCGGGATCACCGGCCGGCTGCTGGGCCGCTTCGACCTGGCCGTCGCGGTGTTCTTCGCGCTGTCGGGCTTCCTGCTGTGGCGCGGACACGCCGCCGCCGCCCGCGGTCTGCGGCCCCGCCCCCGCACCGGCCACTACCTGCGCTCCCGGATCGTGCGCATCATGCCCGGCTACCTGGTCGCCGTCGTCATCATCCTGTCGCTGCTGCCCGGCGCCGTCGACGCCCGCGCCGACCTGACCGTGTGGCTGACCAACCTGACCCTGACCCAGATCTACGTGCCGCTGACCCTGACCTCCGGGCTCACCCAGATGTGGAGCCTGTCGGTGGAGATGGCGTTCTACCTGGCGCTGCCGCTGCTGGCGCTGCTGGCCCGGTGGCTGCCGGTGCGCGCGCGGATCCCGGCGATCATCGCCGTCGCGGTGGCCAGCCTGTTCTGGGTGCGCATCCCGTTCGACCCGAACTCCGGGCACAACCTGTGGAACTGGCCGCCGGCGTTCTTCTCCTGGTTCGCCGCCGGCATGGTGATCGCCGAGCTGACGGTCTCCAAGGTCGGCTGGCCGCACCGGCTGGCCCGCCACCGCATCCTGATGGCGCTGCTCGCGCTGGGGGCGTTCCTGATCGCGGCGTCCCCGCTGGGCGGCAACGAGGGCCTGACGTTCGGCAGCGTCTCCCAGGTCACCACCAAGACCGTGATGGGCGCCGTGGTGGCCGGTGCGCTGCTGGCGCCGCTGGTGCTCGACACCCCCGACACCCCGCACCGGATCCTGGGCAGCACCCCGATGGTCACGCTGGGCCGCTGGTCCTACGGGCTGTTCGTCTGGCACCTGGCCGCGCTGGCGATGGTGTTCCCGATGATCGGGCACTTCGCGTTCAACGGGAACATGCCGGTGGTGCTGGCGCTGACGCTGCTGTTCGGGTTCGCGATCGCCGCGGTCAGCTATGGGCTGATCGAGGAGCCGTGCCGGCAGGCGCTGCGCCGCTGGGAGTACCGCCACCAGCGGCCCATCCCGCCGCTGGACTCGTCGGTCACCGGCGACCCGGAACCGGTCATCGCGCGGTAGCGGCCCGCCGTCTGATCACCGCGTCGCGCACCGCCGACCGGCGTGCCTTGCCGGCGTCGTCGCGCAGCGGCTCGTCGACGAACTCCACCGAGCGCGGCACCTTGTAGTGCTCGAGCCGCTCGGACAGGAACTCGACGACGCCCGCCTCGTCGAGGCCCTCGGCCTGCACCAGGGCGTGCGGCACCTGGCCCAGGTCACCGTCCTCGTCGGGCACCCCGACCACCAGACACGACAGCACCGCCGGGTGCTCCGAGAGCGCCGACTCGATCTCGGCGGGATACACGTTGCGCCCGCCGGAGGTGAACATGTCCACCCGCCGGTCGCTGAGGTAGAGGAACCCGTCGGCTTCGAAGTAGCCGAGGTCGCCCAGCGAGTCCCAGCCGTCGCGGGTCTTCGCCGACGCCCCGACGTAGCGGTACGTCGGCGCGCTGCCCGGCGCCGGACGCATGTAGATCTCGCCCACCACACCCGGCGGGCACTCGTTGCCGTCGTCGTCGAGCACCTTCATCTCCCCGGCGACCACGACGCCCACCGACCCGGGATGCTCCAGCCACTGCCGTCCCGAGATGAACGTCAGCGCCTGCAGTTCGGTGCCGCCGTACATCTCCCACAACGCATCCGGGCCCACCAGTTCGATCCACGCCCGTTTGACGGCGGGCGGACACGGCGCGGCCACATGCCAGAACCGCCGGATCGAGGACAGATCGTAGGCGTCCGGGTCGGCCCGGTACACCGGCAGTAGCCGCTGCATGATCGTCGGCACCGTCGTCAGGAACGTCACCCGGTAGTCGGTGATCAGCCGCAGGAACTCGTGCGCGTCGAACCGCGGCATCACCACCAGGTGGTGGCCCTGCACCAACCCGATCGCGAACGTGGTGAACCCGGTGTTGTGGCTCAACGGCACCGACAGCAGGTTGACGTCACCCTCCTGCGCGCCCAGCGGGTAGCCGGCCAGCGGCGGAAACCGGCTGTCGCCACCGGACTCGATCAGCTTCGGCCTGCCGGTGCTGCCGCCCGAGGCCATCGCCTTGAGCACCGGCGACACCCGCTCCGGCAGCGGTCCGTCCGACAGGCCGGCATCGGGTGTGAAACCCGCTGGGACACTGCGGATCCGGCCGGACGGATCGTCGCGGCCGACCAGCAGGGCGCGGGGTTTGAGCTCCAGCAGCGCGGCGAGCTCGGCGTCGGGCAGCCGGGGTGACAGCGGCTGCGGGATCGCGCCCAGCTTCCACGTCGCCAGCACCGCCTGCGCCCACTCGAGCCCGTTGGGCAGCACGATGGTCACGTAATCGCCTTGTCGGACACCGAGTTCGGCGTAGGCCCGGGCCAGCCGGTTGCTGGCGGCGTCGAGTTCGGCGCGGGTCATCGTGACGTCGCAGCAGGTGATCGCCGGTGCGTCGGGGGCGGCCGCGGCCAGACGCGACACCTGGGTGCTGATCGGCGGGGTCGTCTCGGTCATCCCGGCCGATGCTAGGACTCGACGCCGCCAGGCGTCCGAGGATTGGGGAGGATCCCCGGAGCGGTCCAACGGGTACCCGGCAGACGATCCGATTCGGAAAGGTCGAACACCATGGCGGCAGCGAGCACCGGCGCGTGGGCGCCGCTGGCCTCACCGGTCTACCGCGCCCTGTGGATCGCGCAGCTGGTGTCCAACCTCGGCACCTGGATGCAGACGGTCGGAGCGCAGTGGATGCTGGTCAGCGACCCCGGCGCCGCGGTGCTGGTGCCGCTGGTGCAGACCGCCACCACGCTGCCGGTGATGCTGCTGGCGCTGCCGTCGGGGGTGCTCGCCGACCTCACCGACAGGCGCCGCCTGCTGATCGCCACCCAGTCGGCGATGGCAGCCGGGGTGGGCATGCTGGCGGTGCTCACCGGGGTGGGCCTGGCCACTCCCGCGGTGCTGTTGATCCTGCTGTTCCTGATCGGCTGCGGTCAGGCGCTGACCGCACCGGCGTGGCAGGCGATCCAGCCCGAACTCGTTCCGCGTGAACAGATTCCGGCGGCGGCGGCGCTGACCAGCCTGAGCATGAACAGTGCGCGCGCGATCGGTCCCGCGGTGGCAGGCGCGCTGGTGGCGGTGTCCGGGCCGACGGTGGTGTTCGCGCTCAACGCCGTGTCGTTCATCGGCATCGTGGCGGTGCTGGCGTGGTGGCAACGGCCGTCCGAGGAGCGGCTGCTGCCGACCGAGCGGCCGCTGTCGGCGCTCAGCGCCGGCCGACGCTACATCCGCAGCTCGCCGGTGGTGCGCCGGATCCTGTTGCGCGCGGTGCTGTTCATCGCCCCGGCCAGTGCGCTGTGGGCGTTGCTGCCGGTGATCGCCGACCGTCAGCTGCACCTGTCGTCGGCCGGATACGGCGTGCTGCTGGGCGCACTGGGCTTCGGCGCGGTGTGCGGGGCCACGGTGCTGTCGCGGCTGCAGTTGGCGTTCGGCCGCAACGCGCTGCTGGCGGTGGGGGCGATCGGGTTTGCGGTCGCGGCCGCGGTGCTGGCGCTGGTGCCGGTGTTCGCGGTCGCGATCGTGGTGCTGGTGCTCGGCGGGCTGTCGTGGCTGCTGACGCTGTCGACGCTGAACGCCGCGATGCAGCTGAGCCTGCCCGCCTGGGTGCGGGCCCGCGGGCTGTCGGTCTATCAGCTGGTGTTCATGGGCGGCCAGGCGGTCGGCTCGCTGGTGTGGGGTGTGGTCGCCGGGGCCACCGGCAGCGTCACCGCGCTGGTCGCCAGCGCGGGTCTGCTCGCGGTCTGCGCGCTGACCCTGCTGTGGTGGCCGCTGCACCCGGGCACCGGCGACCTCGACGTCGAACCCTCGGCGCACTGGGGCGAACCGGCGCTGGTGTTCCAACCCGAACCGCCAGACGGACCGGTCGTGGTGCTGCGGTCCTACCAGGTCGACCCGGCCGACGAGGCGGCCTTCATCGAGGCCATGCAGCGGGTCGGCCGGTCACGGCAGCGCACCGGCGCGGCCCAGTGGGGGTTGTTCCGCAGCGGCGAGTACGCCAACACGTTCGTCGAGGCGTTCATGGTGCGGTCCTGGGAGGAGCATCTGCACCAGCACGTCACCCGGCAGACCGGCCAGGACCTGCTCGCCGAACAGGCCGTCGAGAAGTACGTCGTCGGCGAGCCGACGCTGCAGCACCTGATCGCGGTCAATCCGGCCGGCGCCGCACCGGCACGGCTGAGACCGCGACTGCGACGACGGAGATCAGCGCCAGCAGTTGCACCCCCCACGAATGGCCCACATAACCGTTCGGAGAACGCCACGGATTCTGGCTGAGCACCATGCCCGCCAGGACCAGCCCGCCCGCCGCGGTGCCGAGAGTCAAAGCGTCGCTGAGCTTCTCGCGGTTACGCAGCGCCCACCGCGCCACCAGACCGGCACCGGCGACGACGGCACCGACCAGCCCGGAGATCACCGTGGCCACGGCCACCACCGCAGCGCCGACGACGACGGGGCGCGGCTGCCACACCGGCGCGGGATCGTTCGGGTCCCGCCGACCGCGCACCGGCACGAACGCCAGCAGCGCCAGCACCGGCAGCAGCGCCAGCCCGCCGAACAGCCCCGCGCGGTACGGCCGGTTCAGCGGGAACGTCAGCGTGACCGTGCCCTCCGTGCCCGGCGGCAGCAGCCAGCCCTGCTGCCAGCCGTTGACGGTGATCGGCGTCAACTCGGTCCCGTCACCGGCGTGCGCGACCCAGCCGGGGTTGATGCTCTCGGGAACGACGAGCACCCGCGACGTCGCCGCCGCGTCCACCGTCACCTCGCGCCGGTCCGGGCCCCACGTCCCGGTCCGCGCGGGCTCCGTCGGCGCCGGGGTGATCTCGCCGGCCAGCGGGCCGACCAGCTGCGCGCCGTCCACGACGAACGTGTCGCCGGGGCTGATCACCAGCTCCTGCTGACCGGCCGGCAACTGGATCGGCGCGGTGCGGCACGGCCGGGCGGGCACCGGGTCACCGTCGAGCAGCGCACCGACCGTCGTGGTCAGCGACGTCTGGATGAACTCGCCGGCGATCCCGATGACCGGTCCACGGCCGCACGGCAGGTCGATACGGCGCTCGCGGTTGCGCTCGGCGTCGGCGGCCGCGATCGGCTGCCCGGCGCGGTCCAGCGCGACCACCTCCGCCAGACCCGGCGGCTTGAGCTGGTCGAACCCCAGCGACGTGCGGTCGATGACGTCCTGCCAGGCCAGGATCGACACCGTGATGGTGTCGGTGACCCGCGGTTTGAGGTCGAACGACTGCGGTCCGCCGTCGGGGGCGATGCGCCGGGTCTGCGGCCCGTCGCCGAGGTCGACGGTCACCATCGTCGGGTGGGCGGGCAGGTCCGTGATGCTGGGCGTCAGCTCGATGCCGGCGACCTCGGCGGGCCGGGGCAGCTTCAGCGTCAGCGTCGGCGGTGTCCTGTGCTGCACCAGCCGCTGCGGGGCGATCCACGAGGTGTCGGGGTCGCCGTCGGCGGCGGCGTACGCCGAGCCGAGCACGTCGATCGGGTCGGCGTCACCGAACGCTCGCGCCGCACCCGGCTCGGCGATCAGGTCGGCGAGTTTGGGACCCTGGCGGGAGCGCACCCACACCGTCGGGGTCACCGCGATCGGCTCGGGCACCGTCAGCGTCCGGCTGAAGCTGACCGGCTCCTCGGGCGACAACGCCATCGCCGCCGCGCACCGCACCCCGCTCGGGCTCTCCGCACAGCCCGGCTTTCCGAGCAGCTCGGAACCCAGATCCCATTGCGCCACTGCGGAATCCGGTGGCGGGCCGGGCACCGTCACGGTGTGCCGCAGCGTGACGGGATGCGCGAAGCCGTTGGCGTCGTACTGGGTGATCGCCAGGTCGGTGATGCCGAACTGCACACCGGAGGACCCGTCGTCGGTGGCCACCGCGGTGATCCGCACCCACGGTGACTCGCCGTACGGCAGCGCCGCGGACAGCGGTTTGCCCGCCTCGTCGAAACGCAGCGTGGATGTGCCGTTGACGGTTTCGATCTCGATGCGGCGCACCTGCGCGCCCACCGCGGTTGCGCTCGGGGTGATGGTCAGCGTCGCGTTGGTCACCGGATGGTCGAAGTCCACCTGCAGCCACTGGCCGACCGCCGGCTGCAGGGCGTTGGACACCCAGCTGGTGGACGGGTCGGAGTCGAACGCCGCGGCGGGCCCGGTGGCGGGCGCGACGTTGGGCAGCGCGGTGGAGTCCGCCGACGAACTCGACACCGAGACCCGGCCGCCGTTCCACTGCCCGTACACCAGATCCGTTCCGGGAGCGGGATAGTCGGGCACCCGGTTGTGGGTGTGCCGTGGGTCGTCGGGGGTGCGGATCGCCGAGGAGTGGTCGTCGACGCGGCCGTAGTCGGTCTCACGGGCGGTCGGGGTGTCGGTGACGGTGACCAGCGGGGCGGGCACCCCGGCGCGTTCGGCGTCGCCGGTCAGCAGCATCGGGCCCAGCGGCGGCTGACCGCGCAGCCGGCGGCGCTCGTCGATGCGCAGCAGCGCCTCCGGCGCCCCGTCGACCCGCGCCATCGCGTCGGTGTCGACCAGGTACGGCGACACCGGCATCGTCGTGTCCACCTGGTAGATCTCGACGGCCGGGTAGCGGGGCCGCAGCCCGCCGTCGGTGACGAACCCCTCCAGCGTGCCGGGGCCGACGGGATCACCGAACTCGGCGACCTTGCGCAGGCCCGGCGAGTTGTCGATCGCCCGGTGCACCAGCAGCGGCCGCGCCGACCGCGACGTCTCCGGATCCAGGTCGTTGCGCACCACGACATACGAGATGCCCTGGCGGGCAAGCGTGTCGGCCAGACCGGGGGAGGGCCTGCCCGCGGCGAACAGCCGCTGCACCGAGTCCAGTGCGCGGATGGTCTGCGGCGGGGTCAGCGGGATCGAGTCGCGCACCCCCCACGGGGTGTGGGCCAGCGCCTGCAGCGGCTCGTCGTGGCTGTTGCCCCACACCTGGGTGGCGAACGGGGCGCCCGGCGCGACCAGCACCCGGCCCTCGGTGTTGTGCTCGTCGAGCCAGGCGGCGGCGTCATGCCAGGACTGCGGGATCGCGTCGAACGCCCCCGGCGGGGTGAGCCGCCCGCTCCATGCCAGTGACGTGCTGGCGGTCAGCGCGGCCAGCACCACGATGCCGACGGCGACCCGCTTGTCGCGCTCCGGATGCGCCAGCGCCGGCACCCACACCGTGCGCGGCGCGCTGCCCGGCAGCGGGATCCGGCCCAGCAGGTGCGCGATGCCCAGCACCAGCGGCAGCCGCAGCAGCGGATCGAGCTTGTGCAGGTTGCGCAGCGGGGTGCCCGCCGCGTCGAGGAAGTCCTGAACCTGCTGCGCCACCGGCGAGCCCAGCCCGCCGGAGTAGCCGGCGGCCAGCAGCGTCACACCGACCAGCAGCACCGTGATCAGCCGTCCCCTGGCGGGCATGGTGCGCAGCGCCAGCCCGGCCAGCCCGGCCGCCGCCACCAGCGTCGTCGCCAGCACCGCGAACGTGCTGGTCACCAGGGAGGAGCCGGCGGTGGCGCTGGGCGCGACGAACGGCGTCCACGCGTGGGTGCCGCGCAGCATCTCGGTCAGCGACATCCACTGGGTGGTGACGCCCGATGACTCGATGTAGTCCAGGAACGGCGGGCTGATGCGGCCCAGCAGCAGCAGCGCGATCACCCACCACGTCACCGCCAGCGCGATGCTGACCGCCCACCAGCCGACGAACCGCCACCACGTGCGGGTGGGCCGGTGACACAGCAGCCAGATCGCCGCCGGCAGGCACGCGGTCAGGGTGGCCACCGCGTTGACCGCGCCCATCAGCGCGATCGCCACCGCCGACCGCGCCGCCAGCACCCGCACCCGCGGATCACCCCGCAACGCGAGGATGAGCGGCAGCAGCACCCACGGCGCCAGCATCATCGGCAGCGTCTCCGAGGAGATCGCGCCCAGCGTCGTCAGCGCCCGCGGGGACAGCGCGTACGCCGCGGCCGCGACCACCCGCGAGGACGTCGTGCCGATGCCCAGTGACTCGGCGACCCGCAGCACCCCCCAGAACCCGACCACCAGCAGCAGCGCCCACCACAACCGCTGCGTCACCCAGCCGGGCAGCCCGAGCACGTCGCCGAGCAGGAAGAACGTGCCGTGCGGGAACAGATAGCCGTAGGCCTGGTTCTGCGCCTGCCCGAACGGCAGCTCGCTGTTCCACAGGTTGAAGGCGCGCGCCAGGAAGCGTGCCGGGTTGGCGGTGAGGTCGAGCTTGGTGTCGGGCGAGATCTGTCCGGGAGACTGGGCGAACGTCAGGACCAGTGCCGCCGCAGCGACCACCCACAGCCAGCGCCGCGAGAGCGGCGCGATGTCAGGTCCGGTCGCCGTACTCGACCCTGTTGAGCACCGAGGACGCTGGGTCGCCCGCCTGCAGCGGAGGCCGCGTGTCCTGCTGCACCATCAGCGTCACACCGAATACGGCCGCCGCGCCCAGCAGCAGGCCGACCACGATGCTGGCTGCGGCAGGCACGAGGAACCGATCCATGTCGGCAAAAGTAGCATGCGGGCCGTGTCCGCAGATGAACGCGTGTTCTGGCGGACGCCGACCTGCACGATCTGCGCGACGCGCTCACGCTGGTGTGCCGACACGCCGAGACCATCGCGATGCGCGCTGAGCGCACCCGGCTGGACCAGCATGGGATAGAACGAAGCTTCCGCTCCTACTAGGGTCGAGGCCCATGGCCAAGAACCGAGCGCTCTGCGCACTGGTCGCGCTGTCCGGTCTGGTGCTGGCTTGTTCGCCGGCCGCGCCGGAGACGGCCCCGTCGGACGTCACGGCCGCCCCGCTGACCAAACACGCCTCCGAGGCGCCCGCACCGCCCGTGCCCACGGCGCCGGCCTGCGGCAGCGGCGCCGACCTGCTGGCATCCATGTCGACCCGCGACAAGCTCGCGCAGCTGCTGATGGTCGGGGTCGCCGACGCCGCCGACGTCCGCGCCGTCGCGACCGACCACCACGTCGGCGGCATCATGATCGGCAGCTGGACGGACCTGTCGATGCTGCGGGACGGCACGCTCGCCGAGATCGCGGCCTCGACGGACCCGCTGCCGCTGGCCGTCAGCGTCGACGAGGAGGGCGGCCGGGTGTCGCGGCTGGCGTCGCTGATCGGGACCCAGCCCGCCCCGCGGGTGCTGGCCGCCACCGACTCCGTCGAGGAGGTGTACGCGATCGCGCGGCAGCGCGGTCAGGCGATGCGCGACCTCGGCATCACGATCGACTTCGCCCCCGTCGTCGACGTCACCGACGCCCCCGCCGACACCGTGATCGGGGACCGCTCGTTCGGATCGGACCCCGCGGTGGTCACCGACTACGCAGGCGCCTACGCCCGCGGGCTGCGCGATGCCGGGGTGCTGCCGGTGCTCAAGCACTTCCCGGGCCACGGCCGCGGCTCCGGCGACTCCCACACCGGCTCGGTGACCACACCGCCGCTGGACGAGCTGCAGGCCACCGACCTGGTGCCGTACCGCACGCTGGCCGCCCAGGCACCGGTCGGGGTGATGGTCGGCCACATGCAGGTGCCCGGACTCACCGGCAACGTCCCGGCCAGCCTGAGCCCGGACGCCTACGCGCTGCTGCGGTCCGGCAACTACGGCGGACCCCCGTTCAACGGGCCGGTGTTCACCGACGACATCTCCTCGATGCAGGCGATCTCCGACCGGTTCGGGGTGGCCGAGGCCGCGCTGCGCGGGCTGCAGGCCGGCGCCGACATCGCGTTGTGGGTGTCGACGGCGGAGGTGCCCGAGGTGCTCGACCGCCTCGAGGACGCGGTGGCCGCCGGCGAGTTGTCGATGTCCAGCGTCGACGCCTCGGTGCTGCGCGTCGCCGCCCTCAAGGGCCCGAACCCGCGCTGCTGAGCGGGTCTCCCCGGCGCATTGCTTACCCTTGTGGAATGGCCGGAGGTACCAAGCGGTTGCCACGCGCCGTGCGTGAGCAGCAGATGCTGGACGCGGCGGTGCAGATCTTCTCTGTCAACGGCTATCACGAGACGTCGATGGATGCGATCGCCGCGCAGGCCCAGATCTCCAAACCCATGCTGTACCTGTACTACGGCTCCAAGGAGGAGCTGTTCGGGGCGTGCCTGGACCGCGAGTTGGGCCGTTTCGTCGACGAGGTGCGCAGCCAGATCGACTTCAAGCAGAGCCCGAAAGAGCTGCTGCGCACCGCCGTTCTGGCGTTCCTGAACTACATCGACGCCAACCGGGCGTCGTGGATGGTGCTCTACAGCCAGGCGACCAGTTCGCAGGCGTTCGCCCACACGGTGCGCGAGGGCCGCGAGCGGATCATCGACCTGGTGTCTCGGCTGCTGCGGGCGGGCACGCGAAACCCGGAGCCGGACACCGACTTCGACATGATGGCGGTCGCTCTGGTGGGCGCGGGCGAGGCGGTGGCGTCGCGGGTGTCCACCGGCGATGCCGACGTCAACGAGGCCGCCGAGCTGCTGATCAACCTGTTCTGGCGCGGCCTGAAGGGCACCCCCGCCGAACACGCCGAGCACAGCGAGCATCTCGAGCACGACCGCGCCCAGGCGACGGCCGAAGCCTAGGCCGTGGTGGTGAGGGCCCGCCCACCCACGCGAGACTGCACACAGATCGCGAAATCGCGTGGGATCGCGATCTGTGCGCAGTCTCGGCGGGGCAGAGCTACAGGGCGCGCACCGTCCCGAACAGGTGCGGGTCGCCCTTCTTGAGGTTGCGCAGCGTCAGGTCCCAGCCGTCGGCCACACGGTCGACGTACAGCCCGGCGCTGGCGGGCAGCACCACCGGCTTGGCGAACCTCACCGAGTACTTCACCGCATCCGGCAGCTGTCCCTCGATGTTCGCCAGAACCGCTGCGGCGCTGAACATTCCGTGCGCGATCACGGTCGGGAAGCCGAACAGCTTGGCCGCGACCGGGTTGGTGTGGATCGGGTTGTGGTCCCCACCCACCGACGCGTAGTGCCGGATCTGGCCGGGCGTGATGCGCAGCACCGCGTTAGGCGGGCCGAGCTTGGGCTGCTTCTGCGGCGGCGGCTTCGGCTCGTCCGACAGGCTGGTGCGCTGCTGGTGCAGGAACGTCGTCACCTGATGCCACGCCTGCTCGGTGCCCACGCTCACATCGGTGATGATGTCGACCAGCAGACCGCGCCGGTGCTCACGCAGGTTCTCCGCGTGCACCTTCACCGACACCGTGTCGGTCACCGCGATCGGCCGGTACTGGGTGATGTGGTTCTCGATGTGCACCGAACCCATTGCGGCGAACGGGAAGTCGAACCCGGTGACCAGCGACATCACCGACGGGAACGTCAGTGCGAACGGATACGTCAGCGGCACGTGGTCACCGAACCGCAGCCCCGTCACCGCGGCGTAGGCCGCCACGTTGGCCGGGTCGATCGCCACGTCGTCGGCGGTCACCCGCCGATTCGGCAGCGTCGACGGGCGCTGCACGAACGGCAGCGCACCCGCCGCCGCCCGCGCCAGGTTCAACAGACCGGAGGGTTGTGACACGTCAGGCCCCCAGCCACGCCTGGCCGCACACCCGCACCGTGTTGCCGGTGACGGCGTTGGACGCGGGGCTGGCGAAGTAGGCGATGGTCTCGGCGACGTCGACCGGCTTACCGCCCTGGTACAGCGAGTTCAGTCGCCGCCCCACCTCGCGGGTGGCCAGCGGGATCGCCTCGGTCATCTTCGTCTCGATGAAGCCCGGCGCCACCGCGTTGACGGTGATCTTCTTGTCGGCGTACGCCTCGGCCAGCGTGTCGGTCAGCCCGATCATCCCGGCCTTGGTGGTGGCGTAGTTGGTCTGCCCGCGGTTGCCCGCGATACCGGCCATCGACGACAGCCCGATGATGCGGCCACCCTCACCGATGACACCCTTCTCCACCAGACCCTCGGCGAGGTTGAGCGGCGCAACGAGATTCACCGCGATGACGGCGTCCCAGCGGGCCTCGTCCATGTTGGCCAGCAGCTTGTCGCGGGTGATGCCCGCGTTGTTGACCAGGATGTCGGCCTTGCCGTCGTAGTGCTCGCGCAGGTGCTCGGCGATCTTGTCGACGGCGTCGGCGGCGGTCACGTCCAGCGTCAGCGCCGTACCGCCGACCTTCGAGGCGGTCTGCTGCAGTGCCTCCGAGGCGGGTTCTACGTCGATGCACACCACCTTGGCGCCGTCGCGCGAGAACACCTCGGCGATCGTCGCGCCGATGCCGCGCGCCGCACCCGTGACGACCGCGACCTTGCCGTCCAGCGGCTTGTCCCAGTCGGCCGGGGGAGCGGCGTCGTCGGCGCCGATGCGGAACACCTGCCCGTCGACGTAGGCCGACTTGCCCGACAGCAGGAACCGCAGCGTCGACTCCAGGCCGGTGGCCGCGGTCTTGGCGTTCGGGGACAGGTACACCAGGTTGACGGTCGCGCCGCGGCGCAGCTCCTTACCCAGCGAGCGGGTGAAGCCCTCCAGCCCGCGCTGCACGATCCGCTCGTGGCCGCTGACCTCCTCCGGGGTGGTGCCGATGACGACGATGCGCCCCGACGGCCCCAGGTTGCGCAGCAGCGGGGTGAAGAACTGGTACAGCCCCTTGAGGCCCTCCGGCTCGGTGATGCCGGTGGCGTCGTACACCAGCCCGCCGAACGAGTCGGCCCAGCGCCCGCCCAGGTTGTTGGCGACGATGTCGTAGTCCTCGGCCAGCGCCGCGCGCAGTGGTTCGGCCACCCGGCCCTCGCCACCGATGAGCAGGCTGCCGGCCAGCGGCGGCTGGCCCGGCTTGTACCGCCGCAGCGTCTCCGGCTGCGGGATACCGAGCTGCTTGGCGAGGAACGATCCGGGCGCCGAATGAACGATTTGCGAGTACAGATCGGTAGCCATGACACGAACTTACTCCAGAGTAATAAGACTCGGTACGATGGGCGGCATGGCCAGTGATACCCGCCGACGCGTCGCCGTTCTGGGCGGCAACCGGATCCCGTTCGCCCGCTCCGACGGCGCCTACGCCCATGCGTCGAACCAGGACATGTTCACCGCCGCCCTCGGCGGCCTCGTCGACCGGTTCAACCTCGCCGGTGAACGGCTGGGCGCGGTCATCGGCGGCGCGGTGCTCAAGCACAGCCGCGACTTCAACCTGATCCGCGAATGCGTGCTGGGCAGCGCGCTGTCCCCGGACACCCCGGCCTTCGACATCCAGCAGGCTTGCGGCACCGGCCTGCAGGCGGCCATCGCCGCCGCCGACGGGATCGCCGCGGGCCGCTACGAGGTGGCGGCCGCCGGTGGTGTGGACACCGCCTCCGACGCGCCCATCGCCTTCGGCGACGATCTGCGCCGCGTCCTGCTGGGCCTGCGCCGGTCGAAGTCCAACCTCGAACGGCTCAAGTTGGTCGGCAAGCTGCCCGCCTCGCTGGGCGTGCAGATCCCGGTCAACAGCGAACCCCGGACCGGCATGTCGATGGGCGAGCACGCCGCCGTCACCGCCAAGGAGATGGGCATCAAGCGCGTCGACCAGGACGAACTGGCCGCCGCCAGCCACCGCAACATGGCCGCCGCCTATGACCGCGGCTTCTTCGACGACCTGATCACCCCGTTCCTCGGGCTCTACCGCGACAACAACCTGCGGCCCGACTCGTCGGTGGAGAAACTCGCCAAGCTCAAGCCGGTGTTCGGCGTCAAGCTCGGCGACGCCACGATGACCGCCGGCAACTCCACCCCGCTGACCGACGGTGCGTCGGTGGCGCTGCTGGCCACCGACGAGTGGGCGGCCGCGCACGGCATCGAGCCGCTGGCGTACTTCGTCGACGCCGAGACCGCCGCCGTGGACTACGTCAACGGCCGCGACGGCCTGCTGATGGCGCCCACCTACGCGGTGCCGCGGCTGCTGGCCCGCAACGGGCTGACCCTGCAGGACTTCGACCTCTACGAGATCCACGAGGCGTTCGCGTCGGTGGTGCTGGCGACGCTGGCGGCGTGGGAGTCCGAGGAGTACTGCAAGGAGCGGCTCGGCCTGGACAAGGCGCTCGGCTCGATCGACCGGTCCAAGCTCAACGTCAACGGTTCCTCGCTGGCGGCCGGGCATCCGTTCGCCGCGACCGGCGGGCGCATCATCGCCCAGTTGGCCAAGCAGCTCGCGGAGAAGAAGAAGGAGACCGGCCAGCCGGTGCGCGGTCTGATCTCAATCTGCGCCGCGGGCGGCCAGGGCGTCGCCGCGATCCTCGAGGCCTGACCGCGCGACGCCGCCGCGGAAAAATTTTCCGCGGCGGTGTAACACCCGCCGTAACGGCCCCGATAGACGGGATAGCTCCGTACTGCCGTCAGACCCCCGACCCGGCGGCAGTGCGGGGCTCTTATCCTTTCCGGGCCTTGACCGGGTCGGCGGGTGGCGGGGTGAACAGCGTGCCGGCCAGCCCGCCGCGCGCGGTGCGCACCGCCACCAGTGCCCACGTGCCCAGCAGCGCGACATAGGCGACGACGGCGGCGACCTCGAACGCCGGCAACCCGGTGTGCACCGCCAGCTGCGCGGTCCCGGTGACGAACGTGCCGACCGGGAAGGTCAGGCTCCACCAGGTCAACGCGAACGGCATCCCGCGGCGCATCGTGCGCACGGTCAGCTCGGTGGCCAGCACGATCCACAGCACCGCGAAACCCCATACCGGCACCCCGAACAGCACCGCGAAGACGTTCATCGCGCCGGCCAGCTCGGGGGCCACCGCCAGCCCGGCGTGTGAGCCCAGCAGCCCCGCCGCGGTGATGCCCTGCCCGAGTGGGCCCAGCACGATCCACAGCGTCGGCACCCGCGCCGTGCCCGACGTGCCGTACAGCGCCAGCCGGCTCCAGATCATCGTGATGATGATCAGCCCCGCGATCAGCGACAGCCCGAACATCGCGTAGCAGCCGTAGAGCATCGTCGCGCGCCCGGTGCCCGGCGCCATGTGTGGCAGGAGCAGCGCACCCGAGGCGGCCGACACCATCGGCGGCACCACCGGCATCAGCCAGCCGCCGAACGCGGCGTCGGGTTCGACGTCGAGCTGGGTGAACATCAGGAACGGGATGGTCGCGGCGGTGAACAGCCCGCCCAGCGTGCCCGCCGTCCACAGCACCCAGGCCAGGTCCACCGCGGGCCGCTCGCCGATCAGATCCTTGCCGGTCAGCACCGCGCCGGCCGCGACCGTCATCAGCGCCATCGGCGCGGCACCGTAGAAGTGCGTCATCTGCGGGTTACGCGCGTAGCCGCGGGCGGCCACCGGATGGCGGACCCGCTGCACGATCACCGCGACGGTCAGCACCACCAGCAGCACCGCGGCGACCACCCACACCGCCCGGGTGAACACCGTCAGCCCGGGCACATGCAGCGGCAGCGTCGCACCCGCCGTCGCCACGATGCCGGTGCCCATCACCGAGGCGAACCAGTTGGGACCCAGGTGCGCCAGCCGGGCCATCTCACCGGCGGGAGGAGTCGTCACGGGGTGAAGTATCAGCCGTGCGTGCTTCGATGGGGAGCATGCGGATCAGCGTTTCCCTCATCGGGCTGCTCGACGACACCGGCGGCGGCTCCCCCGTGGACACCACCCTGGCCCGGCTCACCGTGCTGCGCGACGACGGCTTCCGTCGCGTCTGGATGGCCCAATTGCCTTACGATCCCGACCTTCTGACGATCCTGGCGGTCGCGTTCCGGGAGATCGACACCCTGGAGATCGGGTCCGGGGTGCTGCCGATCCAAGTCCAGCACCCGACCCAGCTGGCGCAGCGCGCGCTGACGCTCAACGCGATCGCCGGCGGCCGGTTCACGCTCGGTATCGGGATGAGCCACCGGCTGGTGACCGAGGGCATGTGGGGCATCTCGTACGACCGGCCGGTGCGCCAGATGCGCGAGTACCTCGACGCGCTGCTGCCGCTGCTCGACGGGCGACCCGCCGACAACGCGGGCGAGTTCTGGACGACGCGCGGCGGGCTGCGCTTCACCTCCGCGCCGCGGCCCGACGTCTACCTCGCCGCGCTGGGCCCGCAGATGCTGCGGCTGGCGGGGCGGCGCACCGCGGGCACGATGACGTGGATGACCGGCCCCAAGACGCTGGCCGGCCACATCGGGCCGACGCTGCGCGGGGCCGCCGAGGAGGCGGGCCGGGAACCCGGTGCGGTGCGGGTGGTGGCGTCGCTGCCGATCTCGGTCACCGACGACATCGACGGCGCCCGGGCCCGTGCCGCCGAGGAGTTCGCGGTCTACGGCCAGCTGCCGTCGTACCGGGCCATGCTGGACCGGGAGGGCTACGCGGGCCCGGCGGACGCGGCGATCATCGGCGACGAGGCGACGGTGTCCGACCGGCTCGCCGAGCTGCGGGCGGCCGGGGTCGACGAGTTTGTGGCCAGCCCGTTCGACCCCGATCCCGAGGCGCGCGCCCGCACCCGCGCGCTGCTCGCGAAATTGGCCCTTGTGTGATCTAGATCACCGTCATACGATCGGTCTCACGACGGGTTCGGGAGTGACTTATCCGAAGAGTCGGCAAGGGATGAAAGCCGGCCGCGCGAACTGATCTAGCGCACCTAGTGTCCTCCCGAACCCGCCCTTTTAGTCAGTGGGGTGCTTGTCATCGGGGTACGGCTGGCCACACCCCGAACAGACCGGCTGGCACGATCGATTCCGCCGCCAATCCCGGACACGATGAGTTCTGTGACGATCACCGCTGAGTTGACGCGAACCGACTGGACACGAACCCTTTTCGAACCCTTCCACCGCGAGGCCTGGCGCACCTACCTGTACTTCCTGCTCTCCGCCCTGCTGGCCGTCGCTGGGGTGGTGTTCCTGTTCGGCGCGGGCATGGCTGCCTGCCTGCTGATGGTCACGGTGATCGGCATCCCGCTGCTGGCGCTCATCGTGCTCAGCGGGCGGGCGTGGAACCGGCTGTTCCGGGGGCTGGCCCGCCTCATCGGTGTCGACGTCGAGGCGCCGCCAGCGTTCACCCGCCGCGACGGGTTCTTGCGGACGGTCGCCGCGGCGCTCACCGACGGGGTCGGGTGGCGCAGCCTCGGGTTCGTCGTGCTGCACTCGCTGCTCATGACACCGGCCGGCTTCGCGCTGGTGACGGGCGTCGGGGTGTGCGCGGCGCTGATCGCCTCCCCGCTGATCTACCTGGTCATGGGTGAGCCGTTCGTGACGCTCGGCCAACCGGTCGACTCGCTGCCGGTCTACCTGCTGCTGTCGGTCGCCGGAGTGGTCGCGTTGTACCCGGCGGCGTGGGCGATGATCGGGGTCAGCCGGTTCGACGTGTGGCTGGCCCGGTCGCTGCTCGGCGCCACCGACAGCGACCGCCGCGTCGGCCGGCTCGAACGGGCCCGCGCCGACGTCGTCGACGCCTCCGCCGCCACCCTGCAGCGGGTGGAACGCGATCTGCACGACGGAACCCAGGCGCGGCTCATCACCGTGGCGATGGCGCTGGCCCGCGCCGAGGAACACTTCGCCGCGTCGGACATCGAGCGGGCACGCGCCCTGGTGTCCGATGCCCTGGCCAACACCAAGGACACACTGACCGAGCTGCGCGACATCGTGCGCGGAATCCGGCCGCCGGCACTGGATCTCGGGCTCGGCCCGGCGGTCGAGACGCTCGCGGCACGTAACCCGATTCCGGTTGACCTGTCGGTCGACCTGCCGGTGCGGCCGTCGATCGGGGTGGAGACGATGGCGTATTTCTGCGTCGCCGAACTGTTGGCTAACGTGTCGCGGCACTCCGGCGCCGACCGCGCCACCGTGACCCTGCGCAGCGACCCGAACGAACTGCGGATCACCGTGCGGGACAACGGCTCCGGCGGGGTCAGGCTCGGCGCCGGTTCCGGCCTGACCGGGCTGCGCGACCGGCTGGCCATGCTCGACGGCACGCTGACCGTCGACAGTCCCGAGGGCGGCCCGACGGTGGTCACCGTCACCGTTCCGACGGGAGTCGCGCAGTGATCCGGGTCGCGATCGCCGAGGACAACGCGATCCTGAGAGAGGGTCTGGCGCAACTGCTCATCGAGCGCGGCTACGACGTCGCCGCGCGCGTCGGCACCGCCGAGGAACTGCTGACCGCGGTCACGCAGGACCCGCCCGACGTCGCCGTCGTCGACATCCGCATGCCGCCGTCGTTCACCGACGAGGGGCTGATCGCCGCGGTGTCACTGCGCCGCTCCCACCCAGAGGTCGGGGTGCTGGTGTTCTCCCAGTGGGTCGAAACCCGCTACGCCACCGAACTTCTGGGCGGCACCCCGGAGGGGGTGGGCTACCTGCTCAAGGACCGGGTCACCGACATCGCCGAGTTCGACGCGGCGCTGCGCCGGGTGGCCGCCGGCGGCACGGCACTGGACCCGGAGGTGGTGCGGCAGCTGCTCGGCAGCCGCCGCACCGCGCTGGACCGGCTCACCCCGCGCGAGCGCGAGGTCCTGGCGCTGATGGCCGAGGGGCACTCGAACAGCGCGCTGGCCCAACACCTGTCGATCACCGAGCGGGCCATCGAGAAGCACGTGTCGGCCATCTTCAACAAGCTCGACCTGCCGTCGTCGCAGGCGCATCACCGCCGGGTGCTGGCGGTGGTGACCTATCTGAATTCCTGACCCGCCAACGCAAAACGCCCCCGGGAAGAGAAGCCGGGGGCGTTTTGGGAAGCGGCAGAAGGCTTAGAAGGCCGCTTCGTCCAGTTCCATCACGTCGTTGTCGAGGTTCTCGATGACCTGGCGGGTGCTGGTGAGCAGCGGCAGGAAGTTCTTCGCGAAGAACGACGCGGCCGCGACCTTGCCCTCGTAGAACGAGCGGTCCGCACCCGAGGCACCGTTGTCGAGCTTCTCGATGGCGACCGCGGCCTGACGCTGCAGCAGCCAACCGATGACCAGGTCACCGACGCTCATCAGGAAGCGCACCGAGCCCAGGCCGACCTTGTACAGCTCGGTCGGGTTCTCCTGCGCGGCCATCAGGTAGCCCATGAGCGTGGCGCCCATGGCCTTGACGTCCTCCAGCGCGGTGGCCAGCAGGGCGCGCTCGGCCTTCAGGCGGCCGTTGCCCGACTCGCTCTTGACGAACTGCTCGATCTGCTCGGAGACGTAGTTGAGCGCCACACCCTTGTCGCGGACGATCTTGCGGAAGAAGAAGTCCTGCGCCTGGATGGCGGTGGTGCCCTCGTACAGCGAGTCGATCTTGCTGTCGCGGATGTACTGCTCGATCGGGTAGTCCTGCAGGAAGCCCGAACCACCGAAGGTCTGCAGCGACTCGGTCAGCCTGGCGTAGGCCTGCTCGGAACCCACACCCTTGACGATCGGGAGCATCAGGTCGTTGACGCGCACCGCCAGATCGGCGTCGACGTCGTGCACGGCCTTGGCGACCGCCGCGTCCTGGAAGGTCGCGGTGTACATGTACAGCGCGCGCAGACCCTCGGCGTAGCTCTTCTGGGTCATCAGCGAGCGGCGCACGTCCGGGTGGTGCGTGATGGTCACGCGCGGCGCGGTCTTGTCGGTCATCTGAGTCATGTCGGCACCCTGCACGCGCTCCTTGGCGTACTCGAGCGCGTTCAGGTAACCGGTCGACAGGGTGGCGATCGCCTTGGTGCCCACCATCATTCGGGCCTGCTCGATCACGTCGAACATCTGCGCGATGCCGTTGTGGACCTCGCCGACCAGCCAGCCCTTGGCCGGGACGCCGTGCTGGCCGAAGGTCAGCTCACAGGTGGCCGAGACCTTCAGGCCCATCTTGTGCTCGACGTTGGTGACGAAGACGCCGTTGCGCTCGCCCAGCTCGCCGGTCTCGAAGTCGAAGAGGAACTTCGGCACGAAGAACAGCGACAGACCCTTGGTGCCCGGGCCTGCGCCCTCGGGGCGGGCCAGCACCAGGTGGAAGATGTTCTCGAACAGGTCGTCGGAGTCGGCCGAGGTGATGAACCGCTTGACGCCCTCGATGTGCCAGGAGCCGTCGGGCTGCTGGATGGCCTTGGTGCGGCCCGCGCCCACGTCGGAGCCGGCGTCGGGCTCGGTCAGCACCATGGTGGCGCCCCAGCCGCGCTCACAGGCGATGACGGCCCACTTCTTCTGCTCCTCGGTGGCGTTGTGCGCGAAGATCTGCGCGAACGCGGCACCGCCGGCGTACATCCACACGGCCGGGTTGGCGCCGAGGATGTGCTCGTTGAGGGCCCACAGCAGAGCCTTGGGGGCGGGCACGCCGCCGAGCTCCTCGTCGAGGCCGACCTTGTCCCAGCCGCCCTCGATGCAGGCGCGCACCGACTTCTTGAAGTTCTCCGGCAGGGTCACCGAGTGCGTCTCGGGATCGAAGACCGGGGGATTGCGGTCGCCCTCAGCGAACGACTCAGCGATCGGGCCCTCGGCCAGACGGGCCATCTCGTGCAGCATCTCGCGAGCGGTGTCGGCGTCGAGATCGCTGTACTCACCCGTGCCCAGCGCCCGGTCGAGGCCAAGCACCTCGAACAGGTTGAACTCCTGGTCACGTACGTTGCTCTTGTAGTGGCTCACGGTTCCTCCTCGGTGAGATAACCACTCGCGGTTGGGTACTCGGGATTAAGTTACCCACCAGTAACTGCCCGGAACTATACCCGCCGGTAACTTCAACTCAAACCCTCTTCGGGTGATTCCCACCGGGGTGGTAACCGTCCGGTTGGTTGGGCACCCAAAACCCCAGTTGACACGTGTCTGACCGGGGGTTTCAACCGATTGTGAAAATCGTCACGGTCCGCTCGAATAGGGTGTGTCGGTGTTGCGCGTGACGGTCTGGGGGACCGGGAACATGGGGTCCACCGCCATCCGGTCGACGGTGGCGTTCCCGGGACTGCGGCTGGCCGGGGTGATCACCTCGTCGGAGCAGAAGGCGGGCACCGACGCCGCCGTGTTCGCCGGGCTGCCCGATCCCACCGGCATCACCGCCACCACCGACGTCGACGCCGCCCTGGCCCGCTGCGACGCGGTGGCCTACATGGCGTCGGGCGACATACGGCCCGAGGAGGCGGTCGCCGACATCGAACGCTGCCTGCGGGCCGGCAGGCATGTGGTGACGCCGTCGCTGTATTCGCTGTACGACCCGCGGTCGGCGCCGCCGGAGTGGCGCGACCGGCTGACCGGCGCCGCCGAGGCGGGCGGCGCCACCCTGCTGGTCTCCGGCGTCGACCCGGGCTGGGGCAACGACGCGCTGGCCGTCATCGCCGCCGGGCTGTGCACCCGGATCCGCACGATCCACTGCCAGGAGATCTTCGACTACTCCACCTACAACCAGCCGTTCGCGGTCCGGGTGTCCTGCGGCTTCGGCGGCCCGATGGACGAGACGCCGATGATGCTGCTGCCGTCGGTGCCGACGATGGTGTGGGGCGGCAACATCCGCTTGGTCGGCCGCGGCCTGGGCCTCGACATCGACGAGATCACCGAGGAGGTCGAGCGCCGCCCGCTCGAGCAGTCGGTCGACACCGTGCTGGGCCGCTTCGAGAAGGGCACCCAGGGCGCGTTCCGTCTCAAGGTCATCGGCAGGTCCGGCGGTCGGGAACGCATCGTCATCGACCACATCACCCGCATCCACGCGTCGTGCGCACCGGACTGGCCCTACCCCGACCAGGGCGACGGCGACCACCGGGTCATCATCGACGGCGACCCGCAGCTGACCATCACCACCCGCGCCGACGTGCCCGGCGGCACCCGCGCCGACGGCGGCAACACCACCGCCGCCAACCGACTGCTCGGCGCGCTGCACTGGCTGGCCGAGCAGCCACCCGGTATCTACGACGGCCTCGACGTGCCGCTGCAGCCGACGCTGCCGGCGCACATCGAGGCCCAGCGCTGGGCCTGACTACTCGGTGGCCTGCGGCCCGGTGTCCTCGGCCTGTGCCGAGGGTGCGGGTGCCTCGGCGTCCGGCAGCTGGCTGACCAGGTACTCGGCCAACCCGCCGATCGTCGGGTAGTCGAACACCGCGGTGGCGTTGATCGTGAACGCGCCGCCGAACTGGCTGTGCAGCCGGTTGCGCAACTCGATCGCCATCAGCGAGTCGGTGCCCAGATCCAGGAACCGGCTGCTGGCCGCCGGCGGCTGAGCCAGGCGCAGGAAGTTCTGCACCTCGCGCTGCAGGAACTCGGTGACGAACGCGGCGCGCTGCGGCACCGGGATCTCCTGCAGCTGGCGCAGCAGCTCACTGTCCTCGGCGACCTCGCCCTCCGGCCGCGGCAGCACCAGGTCCAGGATCGGCGGCCGGGCCGCACCCAGCAGCTTGGCGGCGCGCTGCCAGTTGGCCTTGACGATGGTCGCCTGCCCGGTGCCGTTGGCCACGACCTCCGACAGTGCGCTCAGCGCCGCCGACGGATCCAGCGGCACCAGGCCCTGCGCGTTGAGGTTCGCCTGTGCGGCCTCCGACGACGCCATGCCGCCGTCGGCCCACGGCCCGAAGTTCACGCCGGTGGCGGGCAGACCCTGCGCCCGGCGCCGCGCGACCAGACCGTCGAGCAGCGCGTTGGCCGTCGAGTAGTTCGCCTGGCCCGGTGAGCCGAACACGCTGGACACCGACGAGGACACGATGAAGAAGTCCAGCGCGTCGTCGCGGGTGAGCCGGTCCAGATGGATGGCGCCGACCGCCTTGGGCCCCAACGTGGTTCGGAACCGCTCCACGCTCTGCTGGGCCAGCAGCGCATCGTCGAGCACACCGGCCAGATGCACCACACCCGCCAGCGGCGGCAGCTCGGCGCGGATGCGCTTCAGTAGCGCGGTGACCGCGGCCTCTTCGCCGACGTCGGCGGCGAAGGTGTGCACCCTGCACTTGTAGCGCTCGACGATCTCGTCGATCGTCTGCTGCGCCGCCTCGTCGGGTGCACGCCGACTGGTCAGCACGATGTCGCCGGCGCCCAGCTGCGCCAGGTACGCCGCGGTGTGCAGACCGATCGCACCTAGGCCGCCGGTGATCAGGTAGCTGCGATCGGCCCTGGGCTGCAACGGATTCGGCATCTGCACCACGATCTTGCCGATGTGCCGGGCCTGCTGCATGCGACGGAACGCGGTACGCGCCTCGGTCAGCGGGTAGATCTCCGCGGGCAGCGGCCGCCACACCCCGGTGGCCAGCCCCTGTGACACCTCGGTCAGCAGACCGCGAATGCGCTCGGGATCCTGGATCGTCACCGTGTCCAGCGCGACGATCTCGTAGTTGATGTCCGGTCGGGCCGCGGCCATCTGCTCGGGTGTCCAGATGTCGCGCTTGGCGATCTCGGCGAACCGGCCGCCCTGCGCGGTGGCCCGGACGGTGGCCTCGATGAAGCCCTCGTTGGTCAGGCTGTTGAGCACCACGTCGACGCCCTGGCCGTCCGTGTCGGCGAGGATCTGGTCCGCGAAATCCGTTGTCCGCGAGTCATAGACGTACTTGACGCCCATTCGCTGCAGGGTGGCGCGCTTGAACGTGCTGGCGGTCGCGAACACCTCGGCGCCGTGCTGCTGCGCCATCTGGATCGCGGCCAGACCGACACCGCCGCTGGCGGCGTGGATCAGCACCTTGTCGCCGGGCTGCAACTGCGCCCAGTCGAACGCCAGCCGTGTGGTGAGCGCGGCCGCCGGGATCGTCGCGGCCTCCACCGGAGTCACCCCGTCGGGTACGGGCGCCACCAGCTGCGCGGGCACGTTGAACCGGCTGGAGAACGCGCCCTGCATGAAGCCGTACACCCGCTGGCCCACCTCGAGCCCGGTCACGCCCTCACCCAGCTGGGTGACGATGCCGGCGAAGTCGCCGCCGATCGGGCCAGGGTCACCCGGGTACAGGCCGAGCACGTTGAGCACGTCGCGGAAGTTCAGGCCCGCGGCCTCCACCCGCACCTGCACGTACCCCTCGGCGGGCGGCGGCACCTCGGCCTCGGTGATCCGCAGGTTGTCGATCGCCCCGCGCTCGGTCGGCGCCAGCACGTAGTCACCCGAGCGGGGCACCGTCAGGTGCCCGCTGCGCGCCCACGGCAGCAGCCGCGACGCCAGCAGCTTGCCCTGGCGCAGTGCGAGTTCCGGTTCGGGAACCGGCGCGGCCAGCAGCCCGGCCAGCAGCGCCACCGCCTCCGGCGACCCGTCGCAGTCGACCAGCCGGCAGCCCACCGCGGGCTCCTCATTGATCGTCGTGCGGGCGAAGCCCCACAGCGCCGACTGCACCGCGTCGACCGGCTCACCGGACTCGGTGGCCACCGCGCGTTCGGTGACGATCCACATCCCGCCCGGCAGCTTCAACCCGCCCTGCACCGCGTGCACCGCGCCCAGCAGGTTCGCGATCTCGGCCTCGATGCGGGCCTGCGCGTCCGCTCCGGTCTCCTCGTGGCCGCTGGACGCGCTGCGCCACACCACGCCCGCGAACGGGACGCCCTTCTCGGCGGCCGCCTTGAGCACCTCACCGAGCGGTTCGGCGTCGGCGGTCCGGTCGAACGGGATGCAGCCGGGCACCCGGGCGGTGAGCTCGTCGAACCCGGCGACGAGCCAGGTGCCTGCCGGTTCGGCGGGCGTCTCGGCCTGCTCGGGCAGCGGCACCTCGTGCCAGCCCAGCGTGTACAGCAGCCGGGTCGGGTCCCCGCCGAGGCCGCGCAGCAGCGCCTCGCGCGGCGCCCGCTTGACCGTGAACTCGCGGATACCGCCCAGCGGGCGACCGTCGCGGCCCAGGAACTCCAGATCGAAAACCTGTGTCTCGCTGTCGAGTTCGCTGTCATGCCAGCGGGCACGGCAGTAGAACCGGCGCGGCATCTTCTCCCGCAGCCACGCCTGCCCGTACCGCAGCGGCAGGAACAGGTCGCTGACGCCCTGCTCGGCCGCGCGCAGCGCGGGGAACGCCGGGAACGCCACCCCGGTGCACAGGTCCATCAGCACCGGGTGCATCGGCTCACCGCCGAGCTGTTCGGCCAGCTCGTCGCCGACCATCACGTCGCCGATCGCCTCACCCTCGCCGAGCCACAGCGACTTCAGCGAACCCGACCAGGTCGGGCCCCAGGCCAGCTCCATGTCGTCGAACGTGTCGAACAGATCCTGCGGGCGCATCCGCTCCAGCCGCTCGATGGCCTCGTCGACCGGGTCCTCGGCGGGCGCGGTCTCCTCGATTCCGGACACCACCGTGCCGTCGGCGTTCAGCGACCAGTCCGCGGTGCGGTCACCGTAGGGCCTGCTGTGCACCTCGAACTTGAACTCGCCGTCGGCCTGCTGCGGATGCAGGGTCAGCTGCACCTCGCGGGAGTCCTTCTCCGGCAGGATGATCGGCTCGTAGAAGAACACGTCGCGCACCCGCGCGGGCGCCCCGACGGCGGCCAGCGCCATCGCCGCGTACGTCGCACCCGGCACCACCACGGTGCCGTAGATGACGTGGTTGGCCAGCCACGGCTGCGACCGCACCGACAACCGGCTGGTGTAGACCGTGTCGCCGGACGCCAGATCCTTGGCGCTGCCCAGCAGCCCGGAGGCCGACGGCCCGTCGACGGTGATGCTCGACGTCTTCGGCCAGAACCGGCGGCGCTGGAACGGGTAGGTCGGCAGCTCCACGATGCGGCGCGGACCGCGGTGCAGCGCAGCGAAATCCGGCCGGTGCCCGCCGACATAGGCGGCGGCCAGCGCATCGGCGATCTGCCTGCGGTCGGGCACCCCTTTGCGCAGCGAGGCCACCGCCCGCGGCGCGGGCACATGCTCGGGCCACACCTGCACCGCCGCACCGATCAGCACCGGCTGCGGGCCGACCTCCATCAGGATCGACGCGCCCAGCGCCGCGACCGTGCGCACGCTCTCGGAGAACTGCACCGGCTGACGCGAGTGCTTGCGCCAGTACTGCGCGTCGAGCGGGGTCTGCGCGGTCAGCACCGTGCCGGTGCGGTTGCACACCAGCGGCAGCGTCGGCGCCTTGAACTCGAACTGCCCTGCGAACGCCTCGAATTCGTCGAGCACCGGTTCCAGCAGCTCGGAGTGGAACGCGTGGCTGGTCTCCAGCCACGTGCAGCGGATCCCGTCCTCCTCGAAGCGGGCCACCAGACGCTCCAGGTCCTCACCCGGGCCCGAGGCCACGGTGTTGGGCCCGTTGTAGGCCGCCACCGACACCCGCGGGAACTCGCCGACGACCTCCTCGACCCGCTTGGGGTCGTCGAAGATCGCGACCATCCGCCCGCCCTCGGGCAGGCTGCCGAACATCCGGCCGCGTTCGGCCATCAGCCGGGCGCCGTCCTCGAGACTGAACACCCCGGCCACACAGGCCGCGGCGTACTGGCCGACGCTGTGGCCCAGCACCACGTCGGGCTGTACACCCCACGACTGCCACAACCGGGCCAGGCCCATCTCCACGGCGAACAGCGCCGGCTGTGCGTAGGAGGTGTGCCGCAGCTCGTCGGCGGCGGTGGGATCGAACAGCACCTCCAGCAGCGGACGCGGCAGGATGTCGGCCACCGCGTCCGCGCAGGCGCGCACGGTGTCGGCGAAAACCGGTTCGCTGTCGAACAGTTCGCGAGCCATCCCGGTGTACTGGCTGCCCTGCCCGGTGAACAGCCACGCCGTCGTCGGACGGTGGGTGTGCTCACCGCGCACCACGCCGGGGCGGGTGCGGTTGGCGGCCAGGTCGGCCAGCGCGTGCCGCGCGCTGTCGATCGAGTCGACGACCAGTGCGGCGCGGTGCTCGAAGTGCGAGCGGCCGGTCCCGGCGGTCAGGCACACGTCGGCCAGGTCGACGTCCGGGTTGGCGGCCAGCCATGCGTCGTAGCGCTGCGCGAGCTCCACCAGCGCCTCCGGCGAACGCGCGGAGAGCGGAAGCACATTCACCGACGGGTCGTCGGCGCCGGATTCGACGGTCGGCGGCTGCGGTGCCTCCTCGACCAGCACATGGGCGTTGGTTCCGGTGAAGCCGAACGAGCTGACACCGGCGCGGCGCGGCCGGCCGTTGGTCTGCCACGGCACCGGCTTGTCGACCACCTTCACCGGCAGCGAGTCCCACGGGATGTGCGGCGACGGGGTGTCGAAATGCAGGCTCTGCGGCAGCATTCCGTGCTGCAGCGACAGCACCACCTTGATCAGTCCCGCCGCACCGGACGCCGACTCGGTGTGCCCGATGTTGGTCTTCACCGACCCCATCAGCAGCGGCTTCTGCGGGTCACGGGACGCGCCGTACACCGCGGCGGCGGCCTGCACCTCGATCGGATCGCCGAGCGGGGTGCCGGTGCCGTGCGCCTCCAGGTAGTCGACGTCGCCGCCGGACAGCCCGGCGCGGTCCAGCACCGACTCGATCAGCCGTTGCTGCGCACCGCCGTTGGGCACCGTCAGGCCGCTGGACGCACCGTCCTGGTTGACCGCGCTGGCGGGGATGACCGCCAGCACCCGGTCGCCGTCGCGCTGGGCGTCCGACAGCCGCTTGAGCACCAGGATGCCGCAGCCCTCGCTGCGCACGTACCCGTCGGCCGAGGCGTCGAACGTCTTGCAGCGGCCGACCGGCGACAGCATCCGGGCCCGCGACGCCGCCACGGTGGTGACCGGGCTCAGCAGCACGTTCACCCCGCCGGCCAGCGCCAGGTCGCAGTCGCCGTTGTGCAGCGCCAGGCACGCCTGGTGTACCGCGACCAGCGCCGAGCTGCAGGCGGTGTCCACCGCGACGGCCGGGCCCTCGAAGCCGAGCGCGAACGCCACCCGGCCGGAGATCGCGTTGAGCGCGTTGCCGGTGATGAAGTGCGGCTCGATCTTCTCGATCGACTCGGCCGACAGCAGGTGGGCGTACTCGTTGGCCGCGACGCCGGTGAAGATGCCGGTGCGGCTGCCGCGCAGCGCCGCCGGGGAGTACCCGGCCCGCTCCAGGCCCTCCCACACCGTCTCCAGGATCAGCCGCTGCTGCGGTTCGATCCACACCGCCTCACGCGGGGAGATGCCGAAGAACTCGGGGTCGAATCCGTCGATGCCGTCCAGGAATCCGCCGTAGCGGGTGTAGGTCTTGCCGGGGGCGTCGGGATCCGGGTCGTAGAACTCGTCGATGTCGAAGCGGTCCTCCGGGATCTCCCGGATCGCGTCGATGCCGCCGGACAAAAGTTCCCAGAACGCCTCCGGGTTCGGGGCGCCGGGGAACCGGCAGGACACCGCGACGATCGCGATCGGATCGTCGGTGCGGGCCGTGGCCGCGGCCACCGGCTGCGGGGCGGCCTTGGGCTCGTTGAGCTCGAGCACCTCGCCGAGCAGGTAATCGGCGACGTCCTCGATGCGCGGGTAGTCCATCACCAGCGTGACGGGGATGTCCTTGCCGACGCCCGCCTCCAGCCGGCGGCGCAGTTCGACGGCCATCAGCGAGTCCATCCCGAGGTCGAAGAACCCGGCGTCCTCCCGGATCTCGGCGACGTCGACGCGGGTCACCTCGGCGACCGCGTTGCGCAGATAGTCGACCAGCAGCTTCTTGCGCTGCTGCACCGGCGCGCTGGTGAGCTGTTCCACCAGCGCCGTCGTCCCGGAAGGCCCAGCGGCCGTGGCGGTTTCCGCGGGGACCTCGCGTTCCAGGTCGGCGAGGAACGCCCGCCGACCGGCCTGCTGGTACAGCGGCAGGAACCGGGTCCAGTCGATGCGTGCCACCACGCCCTGGGCGGCCGACGACGCCACCACATCCGACAGTCCAGCCAGCGCGTCGGCGGGGCCGAGTGTCCGCACGCCCCGCTCGTCGAGGCGTGCGCGCGACTCGGTGTCGGCCATACCCGCTGACCACGGCCCGAAGTTCACGCTGACACCGGGGATGCCCTGCTCGCGCAGCCGCCAGGCCAGCCCGTCGAGGAAGGCGTTGGCCGCGGCGTACGCGGTCTGGCCGTACCCGCCCCACACCGAGGCGATCGAGGAGGTGCTGACGAAGAAGTCCAGCGACAGCCCGGCGTCGGCCAGCGCCTCGGTGAGATTCCAGGCGCCCCAGACCTTTCCGGCGAACACCCGGTCGATCTCGCTGTCGTCGAGTGCGTTCAGTGGGGTGGTGCCGATCTCGCCCGCGGCGTGCACGATGCCCGCCAGTGGCGGCAGTTCGGCCTGCAGTTGGGTCAGCAGCCGGGTGACGGCGTGCGCGTCGGCGACATCGGCGTTGACCACTCGGATGTCGCAGCCGTGCGCCTGACTCAGCGCGGAGATCCGTTGTGCGACAGCGTCACCGGGCTCACGCCTGCTGGTCAGCACCACGTGCTCGGCGCCGTTGGCGGCCAGATACGAGGCGATCTCCAGCCCGATCGCGCCCAGCCCGCCGGTCACCAGGTAGGTGGCGTCCGCGCGCAGCGGCAGCGCGGCGACGTTCGGCGAGTCGGTGCGGCGCACCAGCCGCGGTGCGTAGATCGCGCGGTCACGCAGCGCGATCTGGTCCTCGCGCGGGCCGGCGTCGACCGGTGCGGTGATCCGCTGCACCAGCCGGGTCCACTCGTCGCCGCTGCCCTTGCCCAGGTCGGCCAGCCCGCCCCACAGCTGGGGCAGTTCCAGCGCCGCGGCCCGGCCGAAGCCCCACAGGGCACTCTGCTCCGGCGCGACGGTGTCGGTGTCGGTGACCCGCTGCGCACCGCGGGTCACCAGCCAGATCGGGGCGCGCAGTTCGGCGGCGGTCGCGGCGCGCAGCAGCCGGCGGGTGCCGCTGAGCACCCGGTGCTGGACCCGCAGCAGCGAGCGCATCGAGGTGTCCGTATCCGCGTCGGCGGCGGCGACGTTCACGATCCGCAGCAGCGAATCCTGCTGTGCCAGCACACGGAACGTCTCAGCCAGCGCGGCTTCCTCGGCGTCGGAGGCCGGCAGCCCCACGAAGCGGTACTCCTCGCCGCGGGCGGTGAGCACCTCCACCAGCGGCCGTGTCGCGGCGCCGTCCTCGCCGACGATCACCCACGTCGAACCGTCGCCGTCCTCGCGCGTGGCCGTGCTGGTCTTGTGCCAGCGGAACTCGTAGCGGTCCTCGACGATCGACTGCGTGGTGCGCTGCTGATTGTGCTGGGCGGCAAGCCGACTCAGCACGCTGATGGTCTGCGGGTCGGAATCGCCGAGCAGTTCGGCCAGTTCGGCGACCTGGCCGTCCTCCAGCAGGCGCAGCGCCTCGGTGGGCGCCGTCGAGGACTGGTCCGAAGCCGCCCCGGTCGCGTCCTGGGTGTCGGCGCGGTCGTCGCCGAAGTTGTCGGAGAACCAGTACTGACGGTGTTCGAACGGGTAGGTAGGCAGGTCGACCCGGCGGGCGTGCGGGCGGCGCAACGCGGCGAAGTCCGGCTGGTGCCCCATCACGTACGCCTCGGCGACGGCCTCGGTGATCTGCCGGTGGTCGGCGGTCTTCGGGCGCAGCGACGACAGCGCGCGCGGCGCGGTCGCCGGGTCGGGCCATGCGGCCAGCGCCGCGGCGGTCAGCACCGGCCGCGGGCCGATCTCCAGCAGCGCCTTGCAGTTCAGCTCGGCCAGCGTGCGCACGCTCTTGGCGAACTCCACGGGCTGGCGGGCGTGCCTGCGCCAGTACGCGCCGTCGAGCCTGACGCTGCGGCCCAGCGCCGCGCCGGTGCGGTTGTCGATCAGAATCCGTTGCGGCGTGCGGTATTCGAACTGCGACGCGAACGCCTCGAACTCGTCGAGGATCGGGTCCAGCAGCGCCGAGTGGAACGCGTGGCTGGTCTCCAGCCAGTCGCAGCGCACCCCGCTGAGCCCGGCCACCGCTTGCTCCAGATCCGCGGCGGGACCGGACAGCACGGTGTTGGCGCCGTTGTAGGCGGCCACCGACAGGCTGGGGTACTGGTCGGTGACGGCCTCGACCCGATCGGCCGGGGCGAACACCGCGACCATCCGCCCGCCCTCGGGCAGGCTGCCGAACAACCGGCCGCGTTCGGCCATCAGCCGGGCACCGTCCTCGAGGCTGAACACCTCGGCCACGCACGCCGCGGCGTACTGGCCGACGCTGTGGCCCAGCACCACGTCGGGTTCGAAACCCCACGACTGCCACAGCCGAGCCAGGCCCATCTCCACGGCGAACAGCGCGGGCTGCGCATACGTGGTGTCGCGCAGCGCGGCCTCGTCGTCGCCGAAAATCAGCTCCAGCAACGGCTTTTCGAGGATGTCGGCGACCGCGGCGGCGCACCGGTCCACGGTCTCGGCGAACACCGGTTCGGTGGCGTAGAGCTCCCGGGCCATGCCCGGGTACTGGCTGCCCTGCCCGGTGAACAGCCACGCCGTCTTCGGCGGCTCATGGGATTCGCCGCGCACCAGGCCCGGTGCGGGCCGGTCGTCGGCGAGCGCACCGAGCAGGTCGACGGCCGACTCCCGGGAGTTGACCACCAGCGCCGCCCGCTGCTCCAGGTGCGCCCGCGCGGTTCCCGCGGTGAAGCACACGTCGGCCAGCGTCGCGTCGGGGTTCTCCAGCAGCCAGGTGCGGTAGCGGTCGGCCAGCCGCACCAGCGCGCTCGGGGTGCGCGCCGACAGCGGCAGGATGCTGACCCGCCGGTCGTCGGGCCGCTCCTCGGCCACCGGCGCCTCGGCGGGCAGCGGAGCCTCCTCGAGGATCACGTGCGCGTTGGTGCCCGCGAAGCCGAACGAGCTGACCCCGGCGATGCGGGGCCGCTCCCCGCGCCGCCACGGGATGGTCTCGGTGACCACCTCGACCGGCAGCCGGTCCCACGGGATGTGCGGCGAGGGGTTCTGGAAGTTCAGGTGCTTGGGCAGCGCCTCGTTCTCCAGCGCCAGGATGACCTTGATGACGCCGGCGATACCGGCGGCGGCCTCCAGGTGACCGATGTTGGTCTTGGCCGAGCCGATCAGCAGCGGCTGGTCGGGCGCGCGGCCCTCGCCCAGCGCCGCACCGGCGGCCTGCGCCTCGATCGGGTCGCCCAGCGACGTGCCGGTGCCGTGCGCCTCCAGGTAGCCGACGTCGGCGGGCCGCAGCCCGGCGCGTTTGAGCGCCTCCCCGATCACCCGCTGCTGGGCCACCCCGTTGGGCACCGTCAGCCCGCCGGACGCGCCGTCCTGGTTGACCGCGCTGCCGCGGATCACCGCGCGGATCCGGTCACCGTCGCGGATCGCGTCCTCGAGCCGCTTGATGACGACGACGCCGCAGCCCTCGCCGCGCACGTAGCCGTCGGCCGCCGCGTCGAACGTCTTGCACCGCCCGTCCGGGGCCAGCATGTGCGCGCTGGAGAACGTGATCATCGTGGCCGGGCTGAGCAGCACGTTGGCCCCGCCGGCCAGCACCAGATCGCTCTCACCCAGCTGCAGCGCCTGGCAGGCCTGGTGGATAGCCACCAGCGACGAGCTGCACGCGGTGTCGACCGCGACCGCCGGGCCCTGCAGGCCCAGCCGGTAGCTGATCCGGCCCGCCGCCGCCGCGTTCGACGTCCCGATCGCCATGTAGGCCTCGATCTCGGGATACGTCAGCTGGTCGGACACCATGCCGAGGTAGTCGTGGGTGGCCAGACCGACGAACACACCGGTGTTGGAGTCGGCCAGGCTGGTCGGGGCGATCCCGGCGTGCTCGAGGGCCTGCCACGCGGTCTCCAGCAGCAGCCGGTGCTGCGGATCCATCAGCCGGGCCTCGCGGGTGGACATGCCGAAGAACGGCGCGTCGAACCCGGTGCTGTCCTCGACGAAACCCGCCCGCCGGGTCACCACCTTGCCGGGCGTTCCGGCTTCCGGGTCGAAGAACTCGTCGGCGTTCCAGCGGTCGGCGGGCACCTCGGAGATGGCGTCGCGGCCGTCGCGGAGCAGTTCCCAGTACTCGGCCGCGTCGCGCGCGCCGGGAAAGCGCGCCGCGTAGCCGACGATCGCGAATCGCGCCGTCGCTTGAGGATGTGCCGCGGATTCCATGCCGTTGCCGTCCTTCCTTTACATCGGCAGTTGGAAGAAGACCCTGCGGGACACCACACGAGCCTGAAGAGGAAGACTTCCCCGTCGCACACTATGGCATGGAGAGCTGGGTCGCCTTGTCCGCACCTTGTGGCGCAGGCCACCTGCCGGGCGGGCCGGATGACACAGAGTATGTTGGGCCGGCGACAGGGGTGCCGGCGGTGGGCGCCGACCATGCGGGAGGACGACGGTATTGCGGATCGGCAAGATCACGATTGGGGCGCTCGACGAGTGGTCGCTTAAACCGGGCAACGTCACCTCCTGGCATCCGACGCCCGCGTCGATGGAGAAGGCGCGCCAGGCCCCCGTCAGCACGGTGCCGGTCAGCTACATGCAGCGTCAGCACCTCAAGAACTACTGTGAGCGCACCGCGGCGGGGCTGAACTTCTCCCGCCAGATCATCGCGGGCTGCGAGGTCAAGGGCGAGTGCGACATCGCCGCGATGGACCACGCCGTCAACAACTACCTGCGCCGCCACGACACGTTCCGCAGCTGGTTCGAGCACGCAGGCGACGGCAAGTTCGTCCGGCACGCGCTGACCGACCCGGACGACATCGAGTTCGTGCCCGTCGACCACGGCCACATGACCGTCGAGCAGATCCGCGAGCACGTCATCTCCATCCCGAGCCCGCTGGAGTGGGGCTGCTTCACGTTCGGGATCATCCAGAACGACGGGCACTTCACGTTCTTCGCCGCGATGGACCACGTGCACGGCGACGCGACGCTGATCGGCACCACGATGCTGGAGGCCAACGGCATGTACTCGGCGCTCAGCAGCGGCGGTGAGGCGCTGGCGCTGCCCGAGGCGGGCAGCTTCGACGAGTTCTGCATCGCCGAGCGGGAGCGCACCGCGGACCTGACCGTCGACACCCCCGAGGTGCGCGCGTGGATCGACTTCGCCGAGGCCAACGGCGGCGGGTTCCCCGAGTTCCCGCTGCCGCTGGGCAACCCGAACGAGGCGGTCCGCAGCGACATGACCACCGAGGTGCTGCTGGACGTCGCGCAGACCGAACGGTTCGAGGAGGCCTGCTCGGCGGCGGGCGCCCGCTTCGTCGGCGGTCTGTTCGCCTGCCTGGCGCAGGTCGAGCACGAGCTCACCGGGGCGCTGACCTACTACGGGCTGACCCCGCGCGACTCCCGCTCGGCCACCGACAACTTCATGACCCAGGGCTGGTTCACCGGGCTGATCCCGATCACCGTGCCCATCGGCGGTATGTCGTTCACCGACGCCGCGTGGTCGGCGCAGACCGCGTTCGACTCCAACCTGAAGATGGCCAAGGTGCCGTACTACCGGGTGCTGGAGCTGGCGCCGCAGCTGCGCTGGCCGCGGCCGAACTTCCCGGTGTCGAACTTCTTCCACGCCGGCGCCGCGCCGCTGAACGCGGTGCTCGCCGCCGCCGACATGGGGCTGGCCGACAACATCGGCATCTATCCCGACGGCCGGTTCTCCTACCAGCTGACGATCTACATCTTCCGGTACGGCGAGGGCACCGTCATGGCGATCATGCACCCGGACAATCCGGTCGCCCGCAAGTCGGTCACCCGGTACATGACCACGATGAAGTCGGTGGCCGCCGCGGTCGCCGACACCGGCAACTGGGGGCGGGTCGCATAGCCTGGCACGCGATGGTGGAAGCGGAACGCGGGTGACATGCGCAAACTAGCCGACCTCGTCGTGCGGTGGCCCTGGCTGGTGATCGGGCTGTGGGTCGCCATGGCGGTCGCGTTGCCGCTGTCGTTCCCGTCGCTCGGGGAGATGGCCCAGCGCCACCCGCTGGCGATCCTGCCCGCCGACGCCCCCTCCAGCGTGGCCGCGCAGCGGATGTCGGAGGCCTTCCAGGAGTCCGCCAACGACGACCTGCTGGTCATCGCGCTGATCAACGAGGACGGGCTGACCCGCGAGGACGAGGACACCTACCGCAAGCTCGTCGACGCGCTGCACGACAACGTCACCGACGTGGTGTCGGTGCAGGACTTCATCGCCACCCCGCAGCTGCGGCCGTTCTTGACCAGCGAGGACAAGACCACCTGGGTGCTGCCGGTCAACCTCGAGGGGGAGCTGGGCACGCCGCGGGCCTACGAGTCGTTCAACCGGGTCGCCGAACTGGTGCGGCTGGCCACCGCGGGCGCCGAGGTCGACGTGCACCTGACCGGGCCCGCTGCCACCGTCGCCGACCTCACCGTCGCCGGCGAGCACGACCGGCTGCCGATCGAGATCGCGATCGCGGTGCTGGTGCTCGGCGTGCTGCTGCTGGTGTACCGCAACGTCGTCACGATGATGCTGCCGCTGGTGACCATCGGCTCGTCGCTGATGATCGCCCAGGGCGTGGTCGCCGGGTTCTCCCAGCTCACCGGCTGGGGGGTGTCCAACCAGTCGATCGTGTTCCTCAGCGCGATCATGGCCGGCGCCGGCACCGACTACGCGGTGTTCCTGATCAGCCGCTACCACGACTACCTGCGCCGCGGCGAGGACTCCGACACCGCCGTCAAGCACGCGATGATGTCGATCGGCAAGGTCATCACCGCCTCCGCGCTGACGGTCGGCCTGACCTTCCTGCTGCTGAGCTTCGCCAAGATGGGCGTCTTCAAGACCGTCGGCGTCTCCGCGGCCATCGGGATCGGCGTCGCGTTCCTGGCCGGCGTGACGCTGCTGCCCGCGATCCTCACGCTGGCCGGGCCGCGCGGCTGGATCAAACCGCGCCGCGAGCTGACGTCGCGGTTCTGGCGCCGCTCCGGGGCCCGGATCGTGCGCAGGCCGGTGCCGCACCTGGTCGCCAGCCTGCTGGTGCTCGCGCTGCTGGCCGGGCTGGCGCTGTTCGGCACGTACAACTACGACGACCGCAAGGTGGTGTCGGCGTCGGCGCCGAGCTCGATCGGCTACGCGGCACTGGAGAAGCACTTCCCGATCAGCCAGTCCATCCCCGAGTACATCCTGGTGCAGTCGCCGCACGACCTGCGCAACACCCGCGCGCTGGCCGACCTCGAGCAGATGGCGTCGCGCATCGCGCAGCTGCCCGACATCGGGCTGGTCAGCGGACCCACCCGCCCGCTGGGCGAGGTGCCGCGCGAGTTCCGCGCCACCTTCCAGGCCGGCATCGTCGGCGACCGGCTGGCCGACGGCTCCGCGCTGATCGGGGAGCGCGCCGGCGACCTGAACCGGCTGACCGACGGCGCCAACACGCTGGCCGAGAGCCTCGCCGACGTGCGCAGCCAGATCAACACGATCGCGCCGAGCCTGCAGGAACTGGTCGACACGTTCTCCTCGGTGCGCACCGAGTACGGCGGCGACAAGCTGGTGCGCGACGTCGAGATCGCGGCCAAGCTGGTGGCCTCGGTCAACGCGCTCGGCAACTCGATGGGCCTGAACTTCCGCGCGGTGCGCGACTTCTTCGGCTGGGTCGGCCCGGTGCTGATGGCGCTCAACGGCAACGCCGTGTGCGACGCCAACCCGTCCTGCGTGGACACCCGCGCGCAGTTCCAGAAGCTCATGGCCGCCCGCGAGAACGGCAGCCTCGACGAGATCAACGGCCTGGCCGGGGAACTGCAGGACGTCCAGGACACCCAGACGCTCAACCAGGCGGTTAAGAAGCTCAACAACGCGATGACCAACCTGACCAAGGCCGTCGACACGCTCGGCGTCGACTCGCCCAGCGGGGCGCAGCGGTCCATCAAGGAGCTGCAGCAGGGCGCCAACCGGCTGGCCAGCGGCAGCCAGGAGGTCGCGGGCGGCGTCGACGAACTGGTCAAACAGGTCAAGGTGATCGCCGCCGGGCTCACCGAGGCGGCGAACTTCCTGCTGACCATGCGCAACACCGCCACCGACCCGGCACAGGCGGGCTTCAACATCCCCGCCGAGGTGCTCGAGCTGCCGGACTTCAAGAAGGCCGCGGCGGCCTACATCTCGCCGGACGGCCACGCGGTGCGGTACCTGGTGCAGACCAAGCTCAACCCGTTCTCCCCGGAGGCGATGGATCAGGTCAACCAGATCCTCGACACCGCCCGCAGCGCCCAGCCCAACACCACGCTGGCCGACGCGACGATCTCGATCGGCGGCTACCCGGCCGCGCTGCGCGACACCCGCGACTACTACCAGCAGGACATCCGGTTCATCATCGCCGCGACGCTGATCGTCGTGCTGCTGACGCTGATGGTGCTGCTGCGCTCGGTCATCGCGCCGCTGTACATGGTCGGCTCGGTGGTGGTGTCGTTCTTCGCCGCGATCGGCATCGGTGTCGGGGTGTTCCAGTTCCTGCTCGGTCAGCAGCTGCACTGGAGCGTGCCGCCGCTGGCGTTCGTGGTGCTGGTCGCCGTCGGCGCGGACTACAACATGCTGTTCGTGTCGCGGCTGCGCGACGAGTCGCCGCAGAGCGTGCGCTACGGGGTGATCCGCACCCTGGGGTCGACCGGCGGCGTCATCACCGCGGCGGGCCTGATCTTCGCGGCCTCGATGGCCGGACTGCTGTTCTCCAGCATCGGCATCGTCATCCAGGGCGGCTTCGTGATCGGTGTGGGCATCCTGCTGGACACCTTCGTGGTCCGTACGATCACGGTGCCCGCCATCGCGGCGCTGGTCGGCAAGGCCAACTGGTGGCCGTCCCGCGTCCCCGAGCGACCGTCACGGCAGCCGGTCGCCGCCGCTACGTCCACCCAGGCTGATACGGAACCATCGTGACCACACCGTCTGACTCGTCGTCGATCCTGTCGATGCTGCACGGCCGCGCCACCATGCGGCCCGACGACGTCGCGTTCACGTTCACCGACTACACCGCCGATCCGAACGGTGTCGCCGAGAACCTCACCTGGTCACAGCTCGCGCGCCGCACGGTGAACCTGGCCCGTGAGATCCGCGGCCACGGCGCGGTCGGGGACCGCGCGACGATCCTGGCGCCGCAGGGGCTTCCGTACATCCTGGCGTTCCTGGGTGCCATGCAGGCCGGCTTCATCGCGGTGCCGCTGCCGCTGCCGATGCGCGGCTCCGGCCACGAGCGGGTGAGCGCGGTGCTGGCCGACACCGAACCGTCGGTGGTGCTCACCACCTCCGACGCCGCGGCCGACGTCGCCGAGTTCGTCGCCGCCGCGGCGCTGGACTCCGCGCCGACGATCCTGTCCGTCGACACCCTGGACCTCGACACCGCCACCGGGCCCGAACTGGCGCCCGCCGAACTGCCCACACTCGCCTACCTGCAGTACAGCTCGGGTTCCACCCGGGTGCCGACCGGCGCGATGCTGACCCACCGCAACCTGACGTCGAACTTCGACCAGTTGATGCGCAGCTTCTTCGCCCGCTCGCCGCTGCCGCCGGACGCCACCTTCGTGTCGTGGCTGCCCTTCTACCACGACATGGGCCTGGTGCTGGGGGTGTGCGCACCGATCCTGACCGGCAGGCGCGCGTCGCTGATGAGCCCGATCGCGTTCCTGGAGAAGCCGTCCCGGTGGGTGCGCGCACTGGCCGAGAACCCGCACGCGTGGTCGTCGGCGCCGAACTTCGCGTTCGACCTCGCCGCCCGCAAGACCAGCGACGAGGATCTCGCCGGCCTGGACCTCGGCGGTGTCGTCGGCATCATCAGCGGCGCCGAGCGCGTCGAGCCGGCCACCCTGCACCGGTTCGTGGACCGGTTCGCGCACTTCAACCTGCGCGACCACATGATGCGGCCGTCGTACGGGCTGGCCGAGGCGACGGTGTTCGTGACGTCGTCGGTCTGGGACGAGAACGACCCGGCCGGCTACTTCGACGCCGACGAGCTCGGCGCGGGCCGGGTGCGGCCGGTGCCGGCGGGCAAGGGCACCGCGCTGGTGAAATACGAAGTGCCGCAGTCGCCGCTGCTGCGCATCGTGGACGCCGAAACCTGCCGGGAGTGCGCACCGGACCTGATCGGGGAGATCTGGGTGCACGGCGACAACGTCGCCGAGGGCTACTGGCGCCGGCCCCCGGAGCAGCAGGGCTGCTTCGGTGCGACGATCGTGGACCCGTCGCCGGGCACCCCGGCGGGGCCGTGGCTGCGCACCGGCGACCTCGGGTTCGTCTCCGGCGGTGAACTGTTCATCGTCGGCCGGATCAAGGACCTGCTGATCATCCGCGGCCGCAACCACTATCCCGAGGACATCGAGGCGACGGTCGGGGAGATCACCCGGGGCCGGGTGGCGGCCATCGCGGTGCCGGTCGCCGGCACCGAGCAGCTGGTCACGATCGTCGAGGTGAAGACGGCGACCGACCCGGCGGCGCTGGCGAAGATCAAGAGCGACGTCACCGGGGCGATCTCCACCGAGCACGGGGTCAGCGTCGAGGACATCGTGCTGGTCGAGCCCGGCGCGCTGCCCACCACGACCAGCGGCAAGATCCGCCGCGCCGCCTGCGCCGAGCTCTACCGGCGGGGCGGGTTCACCCGCGTGGACGCCCCCGTCGAGACGGTCGCGGAGTAGGGTCGGATGGCAGTGTTCAGCAGGAGACTTCTCAGGTTCGGCACCGCACTGTTAACCCTCGGTGTCGCAGCCGGTTTCGGTTTCGGTACCGCCGTCGCCGACGAACCGCCCCCGAATCCGGGGCAGCGCGCCGACGGCCCGCCGATCGGCACCCCGGGCAAGGGGTACGCGCTGGGCGGCGCCCACGTGCTGGGCATCCCGTACGACGAGTACATCATGCGCACCGGCGCCGACTGGTTCCCGGGCCTGGACCGCGAGATCGTGGACTATCCGGCCGGTCAGGTGCAGGGCCACACCCTGGAGCGGTGGTTCCCGGGTATCGGCGCATGGGGCGACAGCATCATGCCCGGCCTCGGCCTCGACGGCCCCAGCTACGGCGAGTCGATCGACGTCGGCGCGCCCAACCTGATCAACGCGATCAAGGCCGGCGGTCCCGGCACCGCGATCGGGTTGTCCGAGGGCGCGTCGGTGCTCGAGGAGGTGCAGCTGCGGCTGGCCTACGACCCGGCCGCACCGCCGCCGGACCAGTTGAGCTTCGCCACCTACGGCAGCCCGGTGGCGCGCCACCCGTTCGGGGAGAGCTTCCTGACCCAGATGTTCCCGGTCGGCGCGATGGTGCCGTCGCTGGACTACCGGATCCCGCCGCCGTTCGAGAGCCAGTACGACACCTATCAGTTCATCTCCGCCTACGACAGCATCGCCGACTGGCCGGACCGGCCCGACAACTGGCTGTCGGTGCTCAACGCCGTCGTCGGTCTGGCCACCGGGCACACCGCGGTCGCGTTCACCAACCCGAGCATGGTGCCGCCGCAGAACATCCGCACCACCGTGAACTCGCGCGGCGCCAAGACCACCACCTACCTGATCCCCGAGGAGCATCTGCCGCTGGTGATGCCGTTCAAGTACCTCGGCGTGGACAAGGAGACGCTGATCAAGCTCGACGCGGTGCTCAAGCCGTACGTCGACGCCGGGTACTCCCGCAACGACGATCCGCTCACCGCGCCGATCACCGTCGACCCGGTCAACGGCTACGACCCGGCGGAGGTCACCGCCCCGGCCACCCAGGCCGCGTTCGGCGGCGGCACCGACCCGGTGTCTCAGCTGCTCGCCGGGCTGCAGTACGTGCTGAACAACCAGGGCGGCTAGAGGTTGACCAGCCCGACCACCACGAGCACCCCGCCGACCACGGCCAGCAGCAGCGCCACCCCGCGGCGGCCCTGCGCCCGCAGCCAGTCGTAGAGGGCCTGCAGCGCCGCGCGGGTGCGCTCCGGCGCGACCAGGTAGCACAGCAGCGGGATCTCGACGAGCGCGAACGCCACCGCGTTGAACGCGATCAGCGCGCCCAACTGGACCGTGCCCGCCGCGCCGGAGGCCGCGATCAGCGCCAGCGCCGCGAGGTAGTCCACCGACGGCAGCGCGATGCCCAGGCCGGCGATCCCGGCCGTCCACAGCGAGGCGCCCGTGAACAGTCGCCGGGTGCGGGCGGCCAGCGGGCCGAAGCGGCCGTCGGCCAGACCCGCGGGGTCGGGTACCCGGCCGACGGCCATCACCACGGCGCTGATCAGCAGCAGCGCCCCGACGACCAGCTGCACCCGGGGCAGCGTGAAGTGCGTCGAGTTCAGCGCGGGGCGCAGCAGGAACAGCACGACCAGCCCGACGGCCAGGCCCATCGCGAACCCGCCGGCCAGAAACGCCAGCAGCTGACGGCGCGGGTGAGGGCGGTTGAGCATCACGACGGTCATCCCGACGCGGAACGGCTCCAGGCTGACCGCCAGCGCCATCACCAGCAGCGTGATCCACATTCGTTTCGGCGGTCCTCAGCCTCGGGGTCTGGGCGTCAGGCTACCGGTTTTGCTCACGACGATTCCGACCCCGTATCCAGCGGTGGCAGTGTCCCACTGAGGAGTCTGGTCGTGGCGCGGGCGTCGGGGCCCGTGTGAAGATGGACCGGTTATGAGCGCAATCGATTTGAGCCCCTCCACGCTGCGCGAGGCGTTCGGGCACTTCCCGTCCGGCGTGATCGCCATCGCCGCGGAGGTCGACGGTGTCCGGGTCGGCCTGGCGGCGAGCACATTCGTACCGGTCTCGCTGGACCCTCCGCTGGTGTCGTTCTGTGTGCAGAACACCTCGGAGACGTGGCCGAAGCTGCGGGACCTGCCCGCGCTGGGGATCAGTGTGCTCGGCGAGGCGCACGACGTGGCCGCGCGCACGCTGGCCGCCAAGACCGGGGACCGCTTCGCCGGTCTGGAGACGGTGTCCCGCGATTCGGGTGCGCTGTTCATCGAGGGCACCAGCGTCTGGCTGGAGAGCTCAGTCGAGCAGCTGGTGCCCGCCGGCGATCACACGATCGTGATCCTGCGGGTTCTCGACATCACGATGAACCCCGAGGTGGCGCCGATCGTGTTCCACCGCAGCACATTCCGCCGCCTCGGCACCGCCTGAGGGGGACCGGCCGGGGATCAGGGAAGGGTCGCGAGCTCTTCCCGGTAGCCGGCGATGCGCCGTTCCAACTCCTCGGCGTCAGCGATGCGTCCCTCTCGGCGCGCCAGCCTCGCGCGGGCGCTGAGCTCACGGATCGCGGTACGAATCTCGTTGATGCTGTGTCGCTGTCGAAGTGTCACGGTGCAACCTTTCGTCGTTGATTGGCCGCTTCTACTTCTGCAGGGTACCGACGAAACCTGATAACGACGAGCCCGTTGATTTCAGATGTCCCGGATGCGCTGAACCACCGTGCGGAACAGCTGCGCACCGGCGTCAGCCTGGGTGGGCGGGCATTCGACGCTGACGATCATCCCCCTGGTCAGCCCGTAGAAGTGGCAGAGCTCCCGACCCTCTCTCGTCAGTGCCAGCGAGTCGTCTGCGACCGAGGCCGGAGCGTCGGTGTAACCCAGTTCCTGGGTTCTGGTCGTGCGGTCGACGACCTGGCCGAACTTGGTCACCGTCGTCGTGATCGTCGCCCCCCGGCAGCGGTCGAACCACTCCTTGAACTCTGACAGACTCGCCGGGTTCGGCGCGGGGAAGATCGACACGGAGAAGCCGCGAGCGTCGTCGGCGTTGCCGCCCGGATCGTCGACCGGGAACATCCACAGGTGGATCGGATACTCGTAGGCGTCGTCGGCGAACCTGCCGAGGAAGAGGTCGAACTCCGCGTCGAACAGCGGGTTGCCCTCGCAGTCCGGCGGTGCGGAGGTGGACTCGTATTCGCGGTCGCGGTCGTAGTCGGCCGGTTTGGATTCGCGCTTCGACCAGTCGTAGTCGACGTAACCCGGCGGGTAGAGCGTCCGGTAGTTCAGCGCGTTGAGGATCACCGTCGGCGGTTTGTCGTTGAGGAGCTCCTTGATCACCGGGGTCTCGGCGCGGTCCTCGTCGGCACGCTGCGCCGGCCACGCCAACCAGGCGACCAGCCCGGCGGTCAGCGCGAGCACGACGGCGGCGACGACGACCGTGCGGCGCCGGCGCCGCACCGGGACTGTGGTCTCCTGATGCGACCAGGTGTTCGTTGGTTGAGTCATGGCAGTGGTCCAGCCGTCTTGCACATCTCAGCGCTGAGGTCTCCCAGCGGTTGGCCGTCGGGGGTGCAGAACCAGGGCTCGCCTTTCTGTACCTCTTCGAGTTCACCGGGGAACTCGACGGTCTGTTCGCCCGGTGCCGGTTCGGGCGCGATCACCGGTTGCCCCGGCGCGGGCGGCGGTGGCGGTGGGGCCGCCCCGGGCGCCGGCGGTGCGGTCGGCGGAGGCGGTGCGGCGTCACGCTCGGCGGCCGCGGCTCGCTCGGCCTCGGCGACCTTCGCCGCGCGTTCGGCGTCCTGGTCCCGGACGCAGTCGGCCAGGGCCGCGTCGTCGTCGCTGTCCAACGGGCACGGCGGGTCGGCACCGGGGTCGCCGAAGTCGATGCCACCGCCGGGGGTGCGCAGGTAGTCGAACCCGTCGGCCGTCTCGGTCAGGAATCCGCCCTTGAGCGCTGTGAGCTTGTCGGACAGCCGCTCGGGGGTGTCCGCCACGTGCGCCTGGATCTCGACGTTGGGGGAGCTGAACGTGGCGAAGCAGCCGGTGTCACCCTCGGCGGCGGCGACGGCCTCCTCCAGCAGCGTGCGCGCCTGAAAGAACTTGCCCTCCTTCACATAAGAGTCGCTGATCACCTCGGAGGTGATCGCGAAGTTGCCGCGCGGCGGACACGCGCTGGGCTCCTTGCCGTGGGCGGCGCGGAAGTGATCGTGTGCGGTCTGCAGCTGCCCGCCGAGCATCGTCGCGTCGCCGAGGGCGAGCAGTTCCCGGTAGCCGCGTCCGATGCTGCCGATGCCGAGCTTCGACAACGTCGACTCCATGCCGGCCCGATCACGGTCGGCGAACTGCTCCGGCAGCCGGTTGCCGAGGACGCCGACGCTGGCCAGCTTGGCCGCGAACAGCAACATCAGCACGAGCACGGGGGTCGACCACAGCAGCAGCCTGCGCCGCAGCACCAGCCGCCCGGGCAGGTCGCTTCTGAAAAACCGGTCTCCGATCACGCGGCCACCCCGCCTCTGCGCCGCAGCCAGTGCCGGGCCAGCGCGTAGAGCTCGATACCGGACAGCCCCGCGCCGATCGCCGCGAACAGCCAGTAGAACTCGATCCGGTTGGGATGGGGCACGTCGGGGATGACCGGATCGACGGGCACGGCCTGCGGCGGTGTCGTGACCAGCGAATCCTCCTCGATGACGCCCTCGGCGCGGTGCACGTACGGGATGCCGAGGCTGTCGGCGGCCGTGCGCAGCGCCGCCTCGTTCAGCGGGACCTTCACCGGGTCGTACGAGATGTAATCCGGATGGCCCGGGCGCAGGAACACGTAGCCGTCCTTGGTGCCGTATCCGTACACCGCCCCTCCGGACACCTGGCCCTCCGGAATGGCGAAGGCCCAATCACCCGGGCCGCTGCCCGCCCCGAGGATGTAGACCAGGTTCGCCGAGCCGGGATACTCGCGTGACGCCTTGTCGAGTTCGGCCCTCAGCAGTGAACTGGACGCGGCCACGTCGGCCTCGACAGGGGCTTCCTTGCCCGCGTCGTCACCCCCGTACGGGGTGAAGTTCCACAGGAACGGAACCAGGCTCCACACGTCCGGCGACAGCGGCCACTCAACCCGCGACGAATCCGCGTAGGACAGCACCGAGAACCGCGCCCCCTGGTACTTGCGCAGGATGACCTGAAGGTCGTTCCGTGCTCCGTCCAGGCGTTCCTCGCCCAACGTGCGCTCGTCCTGTTCGTCGAAGTCCGAGGCCGTCATGCCCAACGACCGGTCGATCACCAGGAACACGTTGATGTTGTCCTCGGCCGCGGTGGCGGTGAGCCGCGGCGGGTTCTCGGCGCGGGACTCGTCGCCGACCCGGGTGGCCGCCAACCCCAGAAACAGGATCGCCAGCGTGGCGGCGCCGAACCGGATCCACGTCCAACGGTCCGGACCCCCACCCCGCCGGCGGTACGTGGAAACCAGTGAAGCACAACGGAAGCCGACCGCGATCACCATGAGAACGACGATCAGCCACAGCGGGATCACCGGAGCGATACTGAGTTTCACAACCGCATCCCCCACCTGCACGCCGCCAGGCCGGTCGCCGCGAGAAGAGCGATGGTGAGGAAGACGCCCGGAACATCCCACTGGAATGGGGCCGCAGTCTGCTGACGGGCCTCGTCCAGAGTCGACGACGGCGGCTTGTCCAGGATGACGGTTACGGCCTTGGACAGTTCCTCTTCCTGGTTGGCCAGGTGTTCCGGCGACGCGTTCTCGCCGAGGAACCCGCCGACCTTCGAGTACATGATCTGCTGTCCACCGGTTTCGTTGATCAGGTTCTCCACGAACCCCATCGGCCCGGTGACCTGCCGGGGGACGATCGCGTTGACCTGCACCCGGGCGGCCTTCACGACCTCGGTGAGGGTCTCCTTGGCGTAGATCCTCTTCTCGCTGCTCGGGTTCGACCAGTCGGGATCGTCCGGAAGCCGGGTGTCACCGATGAAGACGATCTGGCGCGCGCGTCCGTTGTCGGTGCCCGCCGCCGGTAACCCGATCGTGCACATCGCGAGCGTGTCCACGACCGACACGCTCGACCAACGGCGCTCGTAGACATCGGTGTTCATCGACAGTCGCGCAGCGAAGCTGTTGCCGTCCTTCTGGAGTTTCTCGGCGATCTCGATGATCTCCGACATCCGGTCGGAGACCCACTGGTGATCTCCGGTCACCGGGAAGACCCGGTACAGTTCGTGCGTCATCCCGATCCGCTGATTGCCGAATGAATCGACCTTGTCCCGCAATGAGGTCAGCACCGAAGCCAGCCCGACCTCGGCGGAGCCGAAGAAGTCGGTGCCCGGGCCGAAGCAGAGCATGATGTCGACGAACGGGGTGTCCGATCCGGGCGGTTTGTTCTCGTAGGTGCGGGTGGGACGCAGTGTCGCGATGGTCATGGTGGCGACCAGCACGATCGCGAACACCAGCGCCGCGACCGACAGCCGCTCGTGCAGGCGCAGTGCCCGGCGGTACTCCGGCAGCTCGGTGAGGCGGAACGACCGTGCGAGATAGGGCAGTTCGCCCTGCCACCCGTGGTGCGACCGGCGCCGCGCGGCCCATACCGCGACGGCGACGCCGATCAGGATCGGCAGCAGCAGGATCGGCCACTTCAGTTCCATGTGGCCACCGCCGTCTTGGCCGCCTGTACCGCCGCGGACACCGCGTACGGGTCCGCGGTGTCGAACTGCCCCGGGTAGATCAACCGCATCGCGGGCAGCGCCGGGTGCAGCGGGCTGTTCCCGATATCGGCGAACGTCATTCCGCGCGTGGCGACTCCGGTCCGAAACGCGAGGTACCTGCGGAAGATCCGGCTGAGCTCGTGGTAGGCGGCCCGGGTCTCGAGTTCGCCGTCGCGGTGCCGCCTGTCGACCCGGTCCAGTGCCCGGGTGAACTTGAAGCGCAACACCTTGAACGCCAGCGTCCGGATCACCGGAATCCCGCGCAGCACCTCGAAGGGCAGTGTCCACACCACCACAGCGGCGATCCACGCCACGACCAGGACCACGACCAGGACGGCGCCCATCATCCACCACACCGAGTACGGCATGGGCGCGAACAGGAAGTCGACGATGTCGGCGTTTCTAGGCATGGATCCGCCCCTGCGCGAGGCTGGCGAGGGCGGGCCCGATGTCGGCGGTGCCGGCGATCCGGACGCACGGGCTCTGCAGCTGACCGGTGAACGCCTGCCACTGGGCCCACCGCGCGGCTTCGGCGCGACGGTACGCCTCGAGCACCCTGGTGCCGAGCACCGACGGAGAGAGCAGGGCGCGGCCGGTCGCGACGTCGAGCACCTCGTCCGCGGCATCGGGCTGCCCGAGGATGTCGAGGTCGTCGATGATGATCCAGTGGATGGCTGAGCGTGCGCGCAGCGCCATCGCGGTCGAGACGAGTTCCGGTGTGACCGCGGGCTGGTCGCACACCACGAAGATGGAGTACCGGTTGTCGAGATGCTCCGCGACGAACTGCAGTTGCCGCACGATGTTCGACGGGTTGCCGATCCGGATGTCGGTCTCGTTGACAAGCGTGAGCATCTGTTCGAGGTGGTCCTCACCGGTCTTGCCGCGCTCCAGTGAGGAACCGCGGTCGTCGCCGTAGACCAACCCGATCTTGTCGGCCTGAGCGCAGGCGATGAGCCCGACCGCGCCCAGTGCGAGGACCGCGAGGTCGCGTTTGCGTTCGCCGCTGGGCGCCGTCGCCAGCAGGTTGGCCCCGGTGTCGGCGATCAGCAGGAACTCCTGGGATCTCTCGGCGACGTACCGGCGGACCACCAGGTGCGGGCTGCGTGCCGAGGCCCGCCAGTCGATGTCGCGGACGTCGTCGCCGACGACGTACTCGCGCAGATCGACGAAGTCGTTGCTGCGGCCGAACTGAAGCGAGGTGTGACCGCCCTCCAGGAGGCGGTGTGACCGCAGCCGCAGCCCGAGGGAACGCGGATCGAAGCCGAGCCGCGTACGGACCTGGTCGAGAATCTCTCCCATCGGTCAACCGCTACGGCGTGGGCACACGGTGCAGGATGCCTTCGATGAGGTATTCGGGTGTGACGCCTTCGGCGGAGGCCTGGAACTTCAACAGGATTCGGTGCCGAAGTACCCGTACAGCAACGCTTTTCACGTCGTCGGGCACGGTGTAGGGCCGGCCGTTGAGGAACGCGTGCGCGCAGGCCGCCTTGCACAGGGCGATGGTGGCGCGTGGGCTGGCGCCGTACTGGACGAGATCGGCCAGCCTCGGCTCGAGGACCAGGCGGGGATTGCGGGTCGTGTTCACGAGGTAGGTCGCGTACTTGACGATCGACCGGTCGATGAAGACCTGCTTGAGGGTGTTCTGCAGCCACAGCACCTGTCTGGTGTCGAGCACCCCGTTGGTGGCCGGGCGGGAGTCTGTGTCGAACACGCCGGCGGCGACCCGGACGACGACCTCCTCTTCCTCCTCCGGTGTGGGGTAGGTGAGGATGTCCTTGAGCATGAAGCGGTCCATCTGCGCTTCGGACAGCTGGTAGGTGCCCTCCTGGTCGATCGGGTTCTGGGTGGCCAGCACCAGGAACGGATCCGGCAGCGGATACACCTCACCACCGATCGTGGTCTGGCGCTCCTCCATGGCCTCCAGCATCGCGCTCTGCGTCTTGGCCGAGGACCGGTTGATCTCGTCGAGCAGCACGATGTTGGCGTGCACCGGGCCGAAGGAGACCTTGAACTCCCCGTTCTTCTGGTCCCAGATCTGTCCTCCGGTGATGTCGGAGGGCAGCAGGTCGGGGGTGCACTGGATTCGTTGGAACCGGGCGTCGATGCTGTCGGCGAGGGTCTTGGCCGCGGTCGTCTTCGCCAGTCCCGGAACGCTTTCCAGCAGGATGTGGCCGGAGGTGAGCAGCCCGATCAGCAGGCTCTGCTGCAGGGTCGTCTGGCCGACGATCTTGGCCGACAAGGCGCTCTTGAGGTGGCCGAGCGCCTCGCCGGCACGCCGCAGATCCTCTTGTGACAGTTGAGGTCCGGACAGCTGCATGGGGCGCTCCTGGCGGGTCGGCGATGGCGATGCGCCGACACTACCAAGCTGTGGGCACCCCTCCGTGCACGAATTTTTCGCGCACCGTACCCGGTTAGGACGCCGCTATTTGCGCCGGAACAGCTTGCTGCCCAGCCACACCACCGGGTCGTACTTGCGGTCCGCCGCGCGTTCCTTCATCGGAATCAGCGCGTTGTCGGTGATCTTGATGCTCTCCGGGCAGACCTCGGTGCAGCACTTGGTGATGTTGCAGAAGCCCAGACCATGCTGCTCCTGGGCGTCCACCGCGCGCTGCGGGTGCACGTCGAGCGGATGCATGTCGAGCTCGGCCTGGCGCATCAGGAACCGCGGGCCGGCGAACGCCTGCTTGTTCTCCTCGTGGTCGCGCACCACGTGGCAGACGTTCTGGCACAGGAAGCACTCGATGCACTTGCGGAACTCCTGCGACCGGTTCACGTCCTCCTGCGCCATCCGGTACTCGCCGGGCTGCAGATCCTTCGGCGGCTGGAAGGCCGGGATCTCCCGTGCCTTCTGGTAGTTGAACGACACGTCGGTGACCAGATCGCGGATCACCGGGAACGTCCGCAGCGGGGTCACCGTGACGACCTCGTCCTGGGCGAACGTCGACATCCGCGTCATGCACATCAGCCGCGGCCGGCCGTTGATCTCCGCCGAACACGATCCGCACTTGCCGGCCTTGCAGTTCCACCGCACCGCAAGATCGCCGGTCTGGGTCTGCTGCAACCGGTGGATGATGTCGAGGACCACCTCGCCCTCGTTGACCTCGACCGTGTAGTCCTGCAGCGCGCCGCCGTCCTGGTCCCCGCGCCACACCCGCAGCCTTGCCTGGTAGCTCATGCACCTCTCCTCGACGAGTGATTGGCGAGTTCCTCTGGGGTGAAGTACTTTTCCAGCTCTTCGATGTCGATGAGCTCGAGCAGGTCGTCACGCATCGGCACCTGCTCCTGGCGGGTGATGCTGATCTGCGGCACCGGCCCGTCACCCTCGGCGCGGCACACCAGCAGGGTCTTGCGCCACTTCGGGTCCATCGACGGGTAGTCGTCGCGGGTGTGTCCGCCGCGGCTCTCGGTGCGCTCCAGCGCCGCCTTGGCGATGCACTCGCTGACCATCAGCATGTTGCGCAGGTCGATCGCCAGGTGCCAGCCGGGGTTGAAGTGCCGGTCGCCCTCCACCCGTACCCGCTTGTAGCGCTCGCGCAGCTCCTTGAGGCGTTCGATCGCCTCGGCGACCTCGTCGGCCTTGCGGATGATGCCGACCAGGCTGTTCATCGTCTCCTGCAGATCGGACTGCAGGCTGTACGGGTTCTCCGTGGCCTCCCCACCGGCCGGGCCCTCGAACGGGGACAGCGCCAGCTTCGCCGCGGCCTCGACCGCAGCCTGGCTGACCGCGGGCCGGTTCTGCAGCGCGGTGACGTAGTCGGCGGCGCCCATCCCGGCGCGGCGGCCGAACACCAGCAGATCGCTCAGCGAGTTGCCGCCCAGCCGGTTGGAGCCGTGCATACCGCCCGAGCACTCACCGGCGGCGAACAGGCCCGGGGTCTTGGCGGCGGCGGTGTCCGGGTCGACCTCGATGCCGCCCATCACGTAGTGGCACGTCGGTCCCACTTCCATGGGCTCCTTGGTGATGTCCACCTCGGCGAGTTCCTTGAACTGGTGGTACATCGAGGGCAGCCGCCGCTTGATCTCCTCGGCGGGCAGCCGGGACGCGATGTCGAGGTACACCCCGCCGTGCGGTGAGCCGCGGCCGGCCTTCACCTCGGAGTTGATCGCGCGGGCCACTTCGTCGCGGGGCAGCAGGTCGGGGGTGCGGCGCGCGGAGTCGTTGTCCTTGAGCCACTGGTCGGCTTCCTCGATGCTCTCGGCGTACTGGCCCTTGAACACCGCGGGGATGTAGTCGAACATGAACCGCTTGCCGTCGGAGTTCTTCAGCACACCGCCGTCGCCGCGGACACCCTCGGTGACCAGGATGCCCTTCACGCTGGGCGGCCAGACCATCCCGGTCGGGTGGAACTGGACGAACTCCATGTTGATCAGCGTCGCGCCGGCCCGCAGCGCCAGCGCGTGCCCGTCGCCGGTGTACTCCCACGAGTTCGAGGTGACCTTGTAGGACTTGCCGATCCCGCCGGTGGCCAGCACCACCGCGGGGGCCTCGAACAACACGAAGTTGCCGCCCTCGCGGTAGTAGCCGAACGCCCCGGCGATCCGGTCCCCGTCCTTGATCAGGTCGGTGATCGTCGTCTCGTGGAAGACCTTGATGCGGGCCTCGTAGTCGCCGAACTCGGCCTTGTCCTCCTGCTGCAGCGAGACGATCTTCTGCTGCAGGGTGCGGATGATCTCCAGACCGGTGCGGTCACCGACGTGGGCCAGCCGCGGGTAGGTGTGGCCGCCGAAGTTGCGCTGGCTGATCTTGCCGTCCTTGGTGCGGTCGAACAGCGCACCGTAGGTCTCCAGCTCCCACACCCGGTCCGGCGCTTCCTTGGCGTGCAGTTCGGCCATCCGCCAGTTGTTGAGGAACTTGCCGCCCCGCATGGTGTCCTTGAAGTGGACCTGCCAGTTGTCCTTCGGGTTGGCGTTGCCCATCGCCGCGGCGCAGCCGCCCTCGGCCATCACGGTGTGCGCCTTGCCGAACAGCGACTTGGTGACCACCGCGACCTTCAGGCCGCGTTCGCGCGCCTCGATGACCGCACGCAAGCCGGCTCCGCCGGCACCGATCACGACGACGTCGTAGGAGTGCCGTTCGATATCCACCATTAAATAAACCTCACTACGTGGTTAAAGCCTGTCAGCCAATGAATCTCAGGTCGGAGATGGTGCCGCTGGCGACCAGCATGATGTAGAAGTCGGTGAGCATCAGCGTGCCCAGCGTGATCCAGGCGTACAGCTTGTGCCGGGTGTTGATCTTGCTCACCTGCGTCCACATCCAGTAGCGGACAGGGTGTTTGGAGAAGTGCTTGAGACGACCGCCGGTGACGTGGCGGCAGGAGTGGCAGGACAACGTGTAGGTCCACAGCAGCAGCACGTTGACGATGAGGATCACGTTGCCCAGGCCGAGTCCGTAGCGGAGCGGCAGAATGGCGTCGTAGGTGTTGATCAGCGAGATGAGCACCGCCACGTAGAAGAAGTAGCGGTGGGTGTTCTGGATGATCAGCGGAAAACGGGTCTCGCCAGTGTATTTGGCGTGCGGTTCGGCCACCGCGCACGCCGTCGGTGCCTGCCACACCGAGCGGTAGTAGGCGCCGCGGTAGTAGTAGCAGGTGAGCCGGAACAGCAGCAGGAACGGCAGCGACACCGCCGCGTACGGCAGCCACCACACGTCGGGCAGGAACTGCCCGAAGTGGCTGGCCTCCGGAATGCAGCCGCTCTGGGTCGCCTCGTTCCACTTCACCACGCACGGTGAGTAGAACGGCGTCAGGTAGTGGTACTCCGCGACGTAGTAGTGGTTCTGCATGAACGCACGTACCGTCGCGTAGATGATGAACGCGGCGAAGCCGAGGTCCACGAGTAGCGGCGACTGCCACCACCGATCGGTTCGTAATGTGCGCTGTGGAATCTGGGCACGGCCCGGCGAAAAGACGCCGGTCGCTCTGCGGTCGGCGGTGGGTGCGCTCACTATTGCCTTTCGGTGTCGAGGGCCCCGGACCCGGTGGCGCGCTGGTTAGCGGAGGCCACCGAGCCCTTCGTCGTCGACACCGCGCCAGAAATCGGTGTCGTACTGGGTGTCCGGGACCGGGATTCGGTCACCGGCGTGGTGGTGGACCACGCCGCGGGCCAACTCCAGCTCTTCGGCGTCGATGTCGAGACGGTCGACGTCGTTGAGGAGGCGTTCCGCGTCGTTGACGATGCGGCGGGTGGCGGGGGTGTCCCCGTACCTCGACGCCAACGATGTCACGCACCGCCGCAGGTTCCCGATCAGCTCATGCAGCTCGGCGAGTTCGGTAGTGCTGGACATGTGACCTCCTTGGGCTGAAGGTGTCGTGAATCACAGTACGACAACCGATGCTAACCGCATCACGCAGTGAAGAGTGAGACAGATCACGTTTCTACGAGGAGGAGTCGCCATGACGGACCCGTCCGCCCAGCAACGCGCCGAGACTCTGCTGGCGTTACACCAACCCGGTAACCCTGTAATCCTGCCGACCGTCTGGGACGCCTGGTCGGCGACGCTGGCCGTCGACGCGGGCTTCGCCGGCCTGACGGTGGGCAGCCACCCGCTGGCCGACTCCGTGGGCAAGGGTGACGCGGAGGGCATGGATTTCGACGACGTGGTGGCCCGCGTCAAGCAGATCACCGCGGCGGTCGACGTCCCGGTGTCGGTCGACATCGAGGGCGGTTACGGCCAGGCGCCGGCGCGGCTCATCGACGGCCTGCTCGAGGCGGGCGCCGTCGGGCTCAACATCGAGGACACCGTGCACAGCGAGGGCGGGCGGCTGCGGTCGTCGACCGAGCACGCCGAGTTCGTCGGCGCGCTGCGCCAGGCCGCCGACGCCGCCGGGGTGCACGTGGTGATCAACGCGCGCACCGACCTGTTCCTGCGTAAGGACGGCGACGACGCCGACCGCGTCGACCGGGCGATCGCCCGGCTCACCGAGGCCGCCTCCGCCGGCGCCGACGTCCTCTACCCGGTCGGTTTCCACGATCCGGACACCCTGCGGCGCTTGGCCTCCGAGCTTCCGCTGCCGATCAACGCGATCGCGTTCCCGGAACGCGACGATCCCGCGTCGTTCGGTCCGCTGGGGGTGGCGCGGATCAGCTTCGGCCCCTTCCTGCAGGCCGCCCTGGCGGAACGGGCCAAGGAGCTGTTGCAGCGCTGGCGCTAAGGTGCGGGACGTGGCCCGCGATGACGACGACGTCGAGACCGGTGGCGAGTCCGAGGAGGTGCCGTGGCATGAGCAGCGGCCGCTGGTCATCGCCGCCGGGGTCGCCGCGGCGCTGCTGGTGGTGATCCTGATCTACGCGGTGGCCCGCGTCTCGGACTCCTCGAAGACGCCGGTGGTCATCCCGCCGCCGGCACCGTCGTCGACCCCGTCGACCTACACCACCCCGTCGACGACCACCACCCGCTACACCACCCCGCGCGTGCAGACCACCGAAGGCGACCTGACCAGCACCACAGAGCCGACCACCACAACGACAACGACGACGACCGAGTCCACGACCACGACGACTACGACTACCACGACGACGGAGACGACGACCACAAGCGCCGACGAGGACGGTTGACATGAAAAACCGGTGGAACCCCGTGGGTTCCACCGGTTCGCTCGTGCGGCGCTACTTGCTTTCGATCGCGACCCGATGGGTCTCGGCGCCCTTGTGCGCGCCGGCTACCCGTACCGTCAGCACGCCCGCCTCGTACGTCGCCGAGAGCGCGTCGTTGGTGACGTGGGCCGGGAGCTTGAACGCGCGGCGGAACGATCCGTACCGCATCTCGCGGAGGCTGCGGCCGTCCTTGTCCTCGGCCCGCTCGTCGCGGCGCTCACCGCGGATCACCAGGTAGCCGCGGTCCACCTCGACGGTGACGTCCTTCTCGACGTCGACGCCGGGCAGTTCCACGCGGACCAGCGCGTCGTCACCGTCGCGGACGATCTCGGCGGCGGGGGTGAACGCGCCGGCGAACCAATCGTCGGCGGTCGCCGGGCCGAAGAAGTCGCGAACCCAACGATCGATGTCCCAGGCGGGACGAGTACGCAGTGCCAGAGTGTTCATCAGTCTCATCTCCTTCGCTCATCCGACCGGCTCTCACCGGTCCGTCACCCTCTAAAACTTGAGCGGACCACGCTCATGTTCCCGATGATGTGTTCGCTGTGGGCGAACGCCTTCACACCGCCGGGCCCCGGCGAGTGAGCACACCGTGACTGGCCCTTCACACATGGCGACATCGCGGCAATATCGGCTGCTTAGCGTCGGCACCATGCAGGTAACGAGAAATGTGGTGGTCGTCGGCCACGGCATGGTCGGCCACCGGTTCGTCGAGGCGTTGCGGGCCCGCGACGCCGCGGGAACCTGGCGGATCACCGTGCTGGCGGAGGAGGCCGAGCCCGCATACGACCGGGTCGGGCTGACCGGCTACACCGAGCACTGGGACCGCGGCCGGCTCGCGCTGCCCGGCAACGACTACGCCGGTGACGATCTCGTCGATCTGCGGCTCAACAGCCGGGTCATCGGCATCGACCGGGCCGCCAAGGCGGTCCAGACCGCCGACGGGCGGTCGGTGCCCTACGACGCGCTGGTGCTTGCGACCGGCTCCTATGCGTTCGTGCCGCCCGTGCCGGGCCGCGACCTGCCGGTCTGCCATGTCTACCGCACCCTCGACGACCTCGACGCGATCCGGGCCAGCGCGGACGCGGCCCTGAACTCCAAGACCCCGGTCGGTGTCGTGATCGGCGGCGGCCTGCTCGGCCTGGAGGCCGCTAATGCGTTGCGCGCGTTCGGATTGACCACCCACGTCATCGAGAAGTCGCCGCACCTGATGGCCGCCCAGCTCGACGAGGCGGGTGGCGCCCTGCTGAAGCGGATGATCAGGAACCTCGGCATCGAGGTGCACACCGGCGTCGGCACCGAGAGCATCGTGCCGGTGCAGCGCAGCGAGCCGCTGCGCAGGTCCGACCGCGACGACGCGGTCCGGGTGTCGCTCGACGACGGCACCCACATCGACACCGGCGTGATCGTGTTCGCCGCAGGCGTGCGCCCCCGCGACGAACTCGGCCGCCAGGCCGGCCTCGACATCGCCCAGCGCGGCGGCGTGTTGACCGACCTGGGTTGTGTCACAAGCGATCCCGACATCTACGCGATCGGTGAGGTCGCCGCCATCGAGGGTCGCTGCTACGGCCTCGTCGGCCCCGGCTACACCAGCGCCGAGGTGGTGGCCGACCGGCTGCTGGGCGGCTCCGCCGAGTTCCCGGAGGCCGACATGTCGACCAAGCTCAAGCTGCTCGGTGTCGACGTGGCCAGCTTCGGTGACGCGCAGGGCCGCACGCCCAACTGCCTCGAGGTCGTGGTCAACGACCCGGTCAAACAGACCTACGCCAAGCTGGTGCTCTCCGACGACGCCAAGACCCTGCTGGGCGGCATCCTGGTCGGTGACGCGTCGGCCTACGGCATCCTGCGACCGATGGTCGCCAGCGAGCTTCCCGGCGACCCGCTGTCGCTGATCGCCCCCGCCTCCGACGGCGGCGCAACGGGATTGGGCATCGGTGCGCTGCCCGACATCGCGCAGATCTGCTCCTGCAACAACGTCACCAAGGGCGATCTGAAGGAGGCCATCGGCGCCGGCTGCACCGATGTGCCCGGGCTGAAGAAGTGCACGCTGGCCGGCACCTCCTGCGGGTCGTGCGTGCCGCTGCTCAAGCAGCTGCTCGAGGCCGAGGGCGTCGAGCAGTCCAAGGCGCTGTGCGAACACTTCCCGCAGTCGCGGGCGGAGCTGTTCGAGATCGTCACCGCCACCGGGATCCGTACCTTCTCCGGGCTGATCGAGCGCTTCGGTACCGGAAAGGGCTGCGACATCTGCAAACCCGTGGTGGCCTCGATCCTGGCCTCCACCAGCTCCGACCACATCCTCGACGGCGAGCAGGCGTCGTTGCAGGACACCAACGACCACTTTCTGGCCAACATCCAGCGCAACGGCAGCTATTCGGTGGTGCCGCGCTCGCCCGGCGGGGAGATCACCCCCGAGCAGCTGATCCTGATCGGCGAGATCGCAAGGGATTTCGGGCTGTACACGAAGATCACCGGCGGCCAGCGCATCGACATGTTCGGTGCGCGTGTCGACCAGCTGCCCGAGATCTGGCGCAGGCTGGTCGAGGGCGGCATGGAGTCCGGGCACGCGTACGGCAAGGCGTTGCGCACGGTCAAGAGCTGTGTGGGCAGCACCTGGTGCCGTTACGGTCAGCAGGACTCCGTCGACATGGCGGTAAGGCTCGAGAAGCGCTACCGCGGCCTGCGCGCGCCGCACAAGATCAAGATGGCGGTGTCCGGGTGCGCCCGCGAATGCGCTGAGGCGCAGAGTAAGGACGTCGGCGTCATCGCCACCGAGCAGGGCTGGAACCTGTACGTGTGCGGCAACGGCGGCATGTCGCCACGGCACGCGCAACTGCTGGCGAGCGACCTCGACGACGAGACACTGATCCGCTACATCGACCGGTTCCTGATGTTCTACATCCGCACCGCCGACCGGTTGCAGCGCACCGCGCCGTGGCTGGAGGCCATGGACTTCCCCGGAAAGACCGGGCTGGAGCACCTGCGCGACGTCGTGTGCCACGACTCCCTCGGACTGGCGGAGGAGTTCGAGGCCGCGATGCAGCGTCACGTCGACGGCTACCGCTGCGAGTGGAAGGGCGTGCTGGAGGATCCGGACAAGCTGTCGCGGTTCGTGTCGTTCGTCAACGCACCCGGTGTGCCCGACCCGACGGTCGAGTTCACCCACAAGTCGGGACGCAAGGTTCCCGTGTCCATCGGAATGCCGAAGGTGCCCCAATCATGACTCTGCTCAACGACGTCAACGTCTGGACGGTCGCCTGCCGCTACGACTTCCTGATCCCGAACCGGGGTGTCGGGGTGCTGTTGCCCGGCGGCGCTCAGGCGGCGCTGTTCCGGCTCGACGACGGATCGCTGCACGCGATCGGCAACATCGACCCGTTCTCCGGGGCCGCGGTGATGTCCCGCGGCATCGTCGGCGACCGCGCCGGCCGGATGGTGGTGCAGTCGCCGATCAAGAAGCAGGCCTTCGCCCTCGACGACGGGGTCTGTCTGGACGATCCGGCGGTGTCGGTGCCGGTCTACCGCACCCGCCTCGCCGACGACGGCACCGTCGAGATCGGCTAGATCTCACCTTTTTCCCGCGAGCAGACGCAGAATCGCACGAAAATCGCCGAATTCGTGCGATTCTGCGTCTGCTCGGCAGGAGAGGGGGGGTCAGGCCGCCAGCGCGACGTGGGCGCGGCGGAACCGGTTGGCGATCAGCTGCACCATCGCCGGGTGAGTGCCCAGCGGGTCGGCCACCGCGTCGGCGCCGCTGGCCCGCAGCCGGTCCTGGAACAGGCCCTCGGCGAGCAGATACGACGCGACCACCACCCGGCGGGCGCCGCGCCGGCGCAGTCGGGCGACCGCGTCGGCCACCCGCGGCTCACCGGTGGCGGCGTAGGCCAGCTCGACGCGGTCACCGAGCGTCGCCGACAACAGCGCCGCCGTGTGCCGCAGATCCGACAGCGCGCCGGGGTCCGACGTGCCCGCCGCCGCCAGCACAACGGAATCACCGGGGCGCCAACCACATTCGAGCAGCCGGTCCATGAGAATCCGGGCCAGCTCCGGGCTGGGTCCCAACGCCGCGGTCACCGTCACGTCGCGGTGTCCGCTGACCGCGACGTGCGCGGGGATGTCCGCCTTGACGTGATAGCCGCGAGACAGGAACGCAGGCACCAGGACCGTGCGGTCGGGTGTGCTCGCCAGCACCTCGCTCGGGGTGGGGCCGAGCACGTCGACGAACGCGACGTGCACCGTCTGGTCCAGCGCGGCCGAAACCTGTTCGGCCAGTGATCCGATCAGCGCGACGCCGCTGCGCTTGCGGGTGCCGTGCGCCACCAGCAGCAGGCTCATTGCGCGTACGCCAGGTTGTCCTCGACCGCGAGCCGGTATCCGCGCTTGACCACCGTCGACACGATGTTCCTGTCGCCCAGCGCGGTCCGCAGCCTCAGCACCGCCGTCTCGACGGCATGGGTGTCGGTCCCGGTGCCGGGCAGCGCCCGCAGCAGGTCGGTGCGCGACACCACCGCGCCCGGTCGGTGGGCCAGCGCGCGGATGGTCGCCATCCCGGCGGGGGAGACCGCCTTGACCTCGCCGTCCACCAGCACGCAGGTGCCGCGGATCTCCAGCACGTGTCCGGCCACCCGCACCGTCCGCGAACACAACAGCGGCAACTCGTCGGTGATGTGACGGGCCAACGCGCCCAACCGCATTCGTTCCGGAGACGACGTCGGAACGCCGAGTCGCACCAGCGGGCGGGCGGTCACCGGGCCCACACACATCGCGTGCACGTCGCCGCGGAACGCGGCCAGCACCCGGTTCTCGATACCCATCTCGGTGGCCCGCAGCAGCACCGACGCCACCGCCGGGGCGGAGGTGAAGCTGACCGCGTCGAACTTTGAGTCGGCGATGTCGGCGACCAGCTGGTCGAACTCACCGTTGCGGGGCGCCGGATGCCAGCGGTACACCCGGATAGGCACCACCTCGGCGCCCGCCGCGCGCAGCTCGTCGAGGAACTCGGGGAACGGATCCCACTCCTCGGTCGCCCCGTGCAGTTGCACCGCGATCCACTGCCCGGAGATCCCGCCGGCGCGCAGGTAGCCCAGCACCTCGCGGGAGGACTCCGAATCAGGGGACCACTCCTCGGGCAGGCCCGCCGCCCGCAGTGCGCCGGTGGCCTTCGGACCGCGCGACACGATCCGCGCCTTGCTCAGCGCGTCGATCAGGTCGCCGGCCAGCCCCCAGCCGTCGGCGGCCGCGATCCAGCCGCGGAACCCGATGCCGGTCGTCGCGACGACGATGTCGGGCGGTGCGGCGATCAGCTGCTCGGTGTGCTCGCGCAGGGCGTCGTCGTCGGGCAGCGGCACCATCTGGATGGCCGCGGCGCTGGTCACGGTGGCGCCGCGCCGGGTCAGCAGCGCGCTGAGCTCGTCGGCGCGGCGTGCGGAGGTCACGGCCACCCGGAATCCGGTCAGCGGTGCCCAGTCGGGCGCGTTCATGAGCCCTGTGTAGGCAGCGCGTGTTTCCACGCGGTTAACCAATGGTTGCGTGAGCGTGTCGATGATTCTCGGCCACTCATGGCACCGACGTTAAGCAGGCATTATTGCCCGGATGTGCCACGCCGTGACTGCCCCGTGAACTTCCCCTCACCCCCGCCGCGGGACGGCTGTGAGGGTCACCAGACGTCGCCGTCGCGCCAGTCGCAGGTGATCTCGTCGGTGGTGTCGAGCTCGAGGCCGTCGGGCAGCCGGACCGGCAGCACGAACAGCGTGTTGTCGTCGTCGGGGGTGCGGGTCAGCCCCTCGGGTGCCAGCACCGAGGTGGGCCCCTGCCAGGGCAGCCAGCCGCGGGCGACGTAGATGCGGCGGCCCTCCTCGGTGGCGCTGAGCGCACCGAGTTGGTAGGCGCCGCGCAGCACCTGCTCGACGGCGTCCATCACCGCGCGGGCCAGGCCCTGGCCGCGCCAGTCCTCGCGCACCGCGAACGCCTCGATGTAGCCGCAGCGCAGCGGGCTGTTGCGGTAGATCAGGCGGCGCTGCACCACCGCCGCGTGGGCGATCACGTCGCCGCGGTGGGAGATCACCGCGTGCATCCCGCCCAGCGAGTGCTCCCAGTCGGCGTCGGTGAAGTCCCCGCCGAACGCCGTCATCACCATGCGGCGGGCGTTCTCGCGGGTCTCGTTGTCGAGGTCGGACGTGTGGATCAGGCGCGCCGTGTGGACGCGCGCCACGGGAGCGTGAGGCTCGGCAACGTGCACACCGCTTTTCTACCAGCGCGGCCCGCCGCTGTCTGCCCCAAACGCTATCCGTGCTCGAACGGACGGCGCGGCCGGCTCCAGTGCATCCGCACGGTCTGGCCGGGCCGGATCTGCGCCACCTTGTCGATGTCCTCCTCGACGATGACGCCGATCACCGGATAGCCGCCGGTGACCGGGTGGTCGGGCCCCAGAATCACCGGAAATCCGTTCGGCGGCACCTGGATTGCGCCGCGGATAACACCCTCGCTGGCCAACTGCAGGTCGGGTCTGCGGTACTCCAGCGGCATCCCGATCAGCCGCATGCCCACCCGGTCGCCCTTGTTGGTGGCCTTCCAGTTGGTGCGGATCAGCACATCGGGGTCGACGAACCAGTCGTCACGCGGACCGGGCACCACCCGCAGCTCGACGACGTCGTCCTCGATGGCCGCGACCGGCGCCTGGTCGACCTCGGGGAACTCCTCGGTGTGCTCGCCGATCGGCAGCACGTCGCCGGGCCGCAGCGGCGCCGGGCCGATGCCGGCCATCACGTCGTAGGACCGCGACCCGAGCACGGGCTCGACGGCGATGCCGCCGCGCACCGCCAGGTAGGTGCGCAGCCCGCTGTGCGGGGCGCCGAGTTCGATCACCTCGCCGTCGCGGGCGTAGTGAACACTGTTGGTGCCGAACGGGATTCCACTGACCGCGGGATCGGTGTCGGCGCCGGTGACGGCGATCGCCACCCCTTCCTTACCCGCGCCGCGGACCCGGGCAACGAGCCCGCCGAACGTCACCTCGATGGTGGCCCGGTCACCCGGGTTGGCCACCAGGCGGTTGGCCAGGGTGTGTGCGCGACGGTCGGCGGCCCCGGACCGGCCGACACCCATGTGTGCCAGGCCGGGCCGGCCCAGGTCCTCGATCAGCGACAGCGGCCCGGAGCGCAGGATCTCCAGCGTGACGGTCATGACCCCTCCTCACGGAACTGCACCCACATGCCCGCGGTCAGCAGCGCGGGCTTGTCCCGGTTGATGTCCCACAGTGACTCCTGGCCGTCGGCCAGTCGGCCGATCAGCTGCCAGCCGCCGGGGGACTCCCGCGGGTAGACGCCGGTGAACTCGCCGGCCAGGCCGACGGCGCCGGCGGGCACCCGGGTCCGCGGTTCGGCGCGGCGCGGCACCTCCAGCCGCGGGTCGCCGCCGACCAGGTAGGCGAAACCCGGTGCGAAACCGCCGAATCCGACCCGCCACAACCTGCCGGTGTGGGCGGCGACGATCTCGTCGCGGGTCAGCCCGGTCAGCCGGGAGACCTCGTCGAGATCGGGTCCGTCGTAGACGACGCCGAGGGTCACGTCGGCGCGGCCGGGCGGGGTCAGCTCCGCCTCGGGATCGACGTCGATCCGCAGCGCGGCGAGGCGCTGCCGGGTCGGGGCCTGGTACCGCGGTCCGGCCAGTTTGAGCAGAACGGTCCGGGCGGCGGGCACGATGTCCACCACCCCGGGCAGCTCGGCCCTCCGGATCGCGTCGGTCCACGCCAGGACCTGGGCCGTGCTGTCGAACTCGAGCAGCAGCGCCAGGTCCCCGTAGTCATGCACGGTGCCGAGCACTCGTCGGTCCACCACATCTGCTGTCACACTCATGACCCGAACTTACCCACGAGTAGCAATCGATATGCACGGTCTTTGAGCCTTGCCAGAGGAGCCTTAACGAAGCCTCAAACAGCGGGCTGATACGTCGGTTCGCGGCGCTTGACGATCGCGATCACCCGGTAGGTCACGGGCAGGACCACCACCTCCACGGCGGTCTTGTAGATCCAGCCCAGCGCGACGTAGGTGAGGAAGTCGTCCCACGTCGAGATGCCGATCGCGGCCGCGGCGATGGCGCAGAACATCAGCGTGTCAGCGAACTCGCCGATGACGGTGGACCCGATCAGCCGCGCCCACAGGTGCCGCTCGCCGAACCGCTCCTTGATCTTCACCACGACCCACGCGTTGAGGGTCTGGCCGACGATGAACCCGGCCAGCCCCGCGATGACCAGCTGGGCGAACGGTTTGACGACCGCCTCGAACGCCGCCTGGTTGGTGTAGAAGTCCGCCGGGGGCAGCACCGCGGTGAGCCAGAACGTGACCGCCGCGATGGCCTCCATCACGAACGCGATGTAGATCGCGCGGCGGGTGGCGCGGAACCCGTACACCTCCGACAGCACGTCGCCGATCACGTAGGTCAGCGGGAACACCACGAACCCGCCGTCGGTGATCAGCGACCAGTCCCCGATGATCGGGCCGAACGCGATGCCCTTGGTGGCCGCCACGTTGGAGATCAGCACCAGGCCGGTGAACACCGCGACCAGCGTCGGATAGTAGGCCGATCCGGTGAGGGCGAAGCCGCGGTGCTCGAGGTTGGTGTCGGTGGGGTGGGCGGTCACCCGGTCATCTTCTCAGCCGGCGGTCAGTTCAGCGCACCGGCGATCAGCGCCGGGAGCCGGTCGGCCACCACCGGGTAGGACAGCACCGACGCGAACGCGATGGCCCCGGCGAGCTCCTTACCGGTGAAGATGTTGGCCGGGCCGCGCTCGGCGATCGCCGGGTCGGCCAGCAGCGCGGCCTGGTCCTCGTCGCTTTCGGTCGCCCAGATCGCCACGTCGGCCGAGGCCGGGTCGTCGGTGACCGCCAGCCCCATCGCGGTGAGGAACTCGGTGCGCCACGGCGGGGTGAGCGGTTCGGCTTCCCCGTCGTCGAGGCGGCCGTGCAGCAGCGCCACGGTTCGGCCCGCGAAGTCCGGGTTGTCCTCGCCGGCCTTGATGAACCGGTCGTTGACGGCGGCGATGAGCCGCTGCATCTCGTCGTGCTTGAACACGGCCTGCCCGATGGTGGTGGTCTGGTCGCGCCACGGCTCGAAGAACGCGTCGGGGCCGGACTGCGCGACGGTCGGCGCGATCTCCGACAGCCGGGCGTAGGTGTCGGCGTCCAGGCCGGCGTTGGTCGCGACGATCAGATCCGGGCTCAGCGCCGCGATCTGCTCGACGGGGATGCCGTCGGCGAGGCTGAGCACCGCGGGCTGTGCGTCGCCGAGCCGGTCCCGCGCCCACGGCCACACGGCGAACGGCTCGTCGCCGAACCACTCGGTGACCGCGATCGGCACCACCCCCAGCGCCAGCAGATCGTCCTGGCCGGTCAGGCCCGCGCTGACGACGCGGGTCGGCGGCGCCGGGATCCGCGTCTCGCCGAAGACGTGCTTGACGGTGACGGATCCGTCCCTGGCCACCGCGCCGGGTTTGTCCGAGCCGCAGCCGGTCGCGACGAACGCCGCGCCGGCCGCGGCCGCTGCCAGGAAGCCACGGCGAGTCACCACCACGCGGCTGAGACTAGCTAACTGACGGTGAAGTTCCCGAACAGGATCGTCGCGAGGCCGAGTGCGACGACGATGTTCACCACGGTTGCCGAGGCGAACACCGCGACCGGGCGCCAGCCCGCCTCCTTGAGGCCCTTGAGCGAGAACTCCAGGCCGATCGCCACGAACGCGAAGATCAGGAACCAGGTGCGCAGGTCGTTGACGGTGCTGATCGCGGCCTTGTCCCCGCCCCAGGCCAGGTACAGCGTGCCGATGATCGACGCCGCGATGAACCCGAGCACGAACTTCGGGAACCGCTCCCATAACTGGCCGAGCGTGGGCCGGGCCTCCTCGGCGGACTTGCGTTCCACCTTCAGCGCGAAGTAGGCGGTCAGCGCGATCGCGACGATGCCGATCAGCGCGTTCTGGGTGGTCTTGACGATGGTGGCGATCTGCAGCGCCTCCTCGCCCGCGATGGCGCCGGACGCGGCGACGGCCGCGGTGGTGTCGATGTTGCCGCCGATCCAGGCGCCGGCCACCGGGTCGGACAGCCCGAAGACGTCGGCGAGCCAGGGCAGCAGGAAGATTGACGGCAGCGCGAACGCGATCACCAGGGAGGCGGCGTAGGCGAGCTGCTCCTTTTTGGCCTGCACCGCGCCCGCGGCGGCGATCGCCGCGCTGACACCGCAGATCGACACCGCCGACGCCAGCAGCGCGCGCAGCTTGTCCTCGAGTTTGAGCACCCCGCCCAGCCACCAGGTGAAGCCGAACACGATCGAGATCAGCAGCAGCGCCTGGATGATGGACGGGCCGGCGGCGGTGACGAGCACCTTGAGGTTGATCGACGCGCCGAGCAGCACCAGACCGGTCTTGATGAAGAACTCGGTGCGGAAGCCCTTCGCCAGTGCGTCGCGCAGCGCCAGCTTCGACAGCACGAAGTTGCCGAGCAGGCCCAGCGCGATCGCGTAGACCGGGAATTCGATCGCTCCCGCGATGTTCTCGAGCGAGGTGCCCTCGGCCCAGTTGGGTACCTGGGCCTCCAGGAACCGGGTGAGGGCGCCCAGCACGACGACGACGGCGACACCGGCCACGGCGTAGCCGATGCCGTAGTCGCGGGTCTGTTCGGGGGTTCGGGTGTCCTGTTCGGTCACGGGATCACTCCGCTCGGGATCGCGCCGACCAGCACCAGCGCGAGCAGTGCCAGGCCGACGATGACGGCGAGCCAGTCCTCATTCATGGGGCGGAAGGGTACGAGCCGTGGCGCCGGTCGTCACCCCTTGCGATCACCGAAATCAGAAGTGCGCGAGTTTCTTGTTGATCAGCCGGGTCAGCCAGCCCGGGGAGAACCGCGAGCCCAGCACGAGGGCCTTGGTCTGGGCGCCGACCGGGAAGTGCACCTGGTGCAGGGCGCGGCGCAGCCACGACGGTTCGGCGGCGGCCAGGATCGCGTCGGCGACGTCCTGGGCGGACAGCCGGATGCCCAGCGAGTCGGTGGTGCCGGTGTGCAGGTCGTCGGTCATCGCGGTCTGCACGAACAGCGGCCACATCGCGATCACCCGGATGCCGTGCCGGCTCCACTCGATGTCGAGAGCCTCGGTGATTCCGCGGATGAAGAACTTGGTGGCGCTGTAGGTGGCCAGTTCGGCCTGACCGTAGATCGCCGACGCCGACGACAGGTTCACCACCAGCGCATCCGGGGTCCGCCGCAGGTAGGGGAACGCCGCGTGCAGGCCGTTGACCACACCCTTGACATTGATGTCGATCTCGCGGTGGTGGCCGGCCAGATCCAGCTCCTCGAAGCGGCCGGACCGCAGGATGCCCGCGTTGTTGACCAGCACATCCAGCCGGTCGCCCGCGAACGCCGCGAATTCGCCTATCCGGGTCGACATTTCGTCGGCGTCGGTGACGTCGAGATGCCCGACCCGGCTGCGCCCGCCGAGTGCGTCGATCTCATCGGCCAGCGCTTTGAGCCCGGTCTCGTCGATGTCGTAGCCGCCGACGACGTACCCCTTGCGGGCGAATGTCAGCGCGGTGGCCCGGCCGATGCCGGCGGCGGCGCCGGTGATGAAGACAGCCCTCGATGTGGTCATCCCCAACTCATACCCGATCCGAGGACGTCCAGTGCACGCAGTGCGCGGAGCCCAGCGATTTTTGTGATCTGTGATCACAGATGCCAGAATCGGTGCCCGTGACGACCGTGCAGCCCATCAGCCAGGTGCGGTGGGAGCCCCTCAAGGATGTGGTGTACCGCGAGTTGCGGGACGCCATCGTGGCGGCCAAGTATCCGCCCGGCACCGCGCTGACGGTGCGCGCCACCGCCGAGGCCATGGGTGTGAGCCCGATGCCGGTCCGCTCGGCGTTCGACCGGCTGGTGGCCGAGCGCGTCGTCGAGGCGAGCTCATCGGGCACGGTGCGGATCCCGCGGATGTCGCGGCGCCGGTTCACTGAGCTGGTGGAGATGCGGACCCTGCTCGAGGGGCAGGCCGCCGAGGCCGCGGCCGGGCGCGCGGGGGCCGCCGACATCGTCGCGCTCCGGTCGCTGGCGCAGCGGCTGGCCGAGGCGGCGCAGACCGACGACAGCGCCGCGTACCTGCTGCTGAACCGGGAGTTCAAGTTCACCGTGTACCGGCTGTCCGGCTCGGCGGTGCTGGTGGACCTCATCGAGCGGGTGTGGCTGCAGATCGCGCCGTTCCTGCACTTCTACGGCGCCGGTGTCCGCGAACAGAGCGGCACCGACCAGTACGACGCCATCGTGGCTGCGCTGGCCGCCGGCGACGGTCCGGCGGCCCGCGCGGCCACCGTCCGCGACATCGTCAGCGGCGCTGAATTCCTGTTGGCTACCGGCGAATTCGCCGACTGACCGTTTCCCTTACCGAGAGGCCCGCCCATGACTGACACCCCGCTGGAGCTGTTCGACACCGACCGGCTGCTCGACCAGGACGAGCGTGACATCGCCGCCACCGTGCGGTCGTTCGTCGACTCCCGGTTGCGGCCCAACATCGGGGACTGGTTCGAATCCGCCACGCTGCCGAGGGAACTGGCAAGGGAGTTCGGCAATCTCGGCGTGCTGGGGATGCATCTGAAGGGCTACGGGTGTGCGGGCACCAACGCCGTCAGCTACGGCCTGGCCTGCATGGAGCTCGAGGCCGGCGACAGCGGGTTCCGCAGCTTCGTGTCGGTGCAGGGTTCGCTGTCGATGTACTCGATCTACCGTTACGGCTCCGAGGAGCAGAAGAACGAGTGGCTGCCCCGGCTGGCCGCCGGCGACGCGATCGGCTGTTTCGGGCTGACCGAGCCCGATTTCGGCTCCAACCCCGCGGGGATGCGCACCAGGGCCCGCCGGGACGGCTCCGACTGGATCCTTGACGGCACCAAGATGTGGATCACCAACGGCAACCTCGCCGACGTCGCCACGGTGTGGGCGCAGACCGACGACGGCATCCGCGGCTTCCTGGTGCCCACCGACACACCGGGTTTCACCGCCAACGTGATCCACCGCAAGCTGTCCCTGCGCGCGTCGGTGACCTCGGAGCTGGTGCTCGACGGCGTGCGGCTGCCGGCGTCGGCGCAGCTTCCGCTGGCGGAGGGGCTGAAAGCCCCGCTGTCGTGCCTGAACGAGGCGCGGTTCGGCATCGTGTTCGGCGCGATCGGTGCCGCGCGCGACTGCCTGCACACCGCGATTGACTACGCCCGCACCCGTGAGGTCTTCGACCGGCCGCTGTCGAGTTTCCAGCTCACCCAGGAGAAGTTGGCGAACATGACGCTCGAGCTCGGCAAGGGCATGCTGCTGGCGATCCACCTCGGCCGCATCAAGGACGCCGGCGAGGTGCGGCCGGAACAGATCAGTCTCGGCAAGCTCAACAACGTGCGGGCCGCCCTCGCGATCGCCCGCGAGTGCCGAACCATCCTCGGCGGCAGCGGTATCACCCTGGAGTACTCGCCGCTGCGGCACGCCAACAACCTGGAGTCGGTGCTGACCTACGAGGGCACCTCCGAGATGCATCTGCTGTCGATCGGCAAGGCCCTCACCGGCCAGCCCGCCTTCCGCTGAGGCTGAAGCGATGACTGCGCCGATCACGTTGCAGCACTTCGTCGGTGGCCGGTGGGCGACCGGCGCGGGGGAACCGCTGCGCAGCGTCAGCCCCGCCCGGCCGGATGTCGTGGTCGCCGAGGGGGCGGCCTCGACGGTGTCCGACGTCGACGCCGCGGTCACCGCCGCGGCCGAGGCAGGCCGCCGGTGGGCGCGCACCCCGATGCATCAGCGCGGCGCGGTGCTCACGGCCGCTGCGGCCGTCGTCGAGCAGCACGCCGACGAATGGGGGCTGGAGCTGGCCGTTGAGGAGGGCAAGACCCGGGCGGAGGGAGTGGGCGAGGTCAGGCGCGCCGCGCAGGTGCTGCGCTACTACGGCGCGGAGGCCGATCGGGAGAGCGGCGAGCTGTACGCATCGCCGCGGGCCGGCGAGCAGATCCTGGTGACGCGTCGACCCGTCGGCGTGGTCGGGGTGATCACCCCGTTCAACTTCCCGATCGCCATCCCGGCGTGGAAGATCGCCCCGGCCCTGGTGCACGGCAACACCGTGGTGTGGAAGCCGGCCGGTACCGTGCCGCTGCTGGCGATGCGGCTGGCGCAGGCGCTCGAGTCCGCGGGTCTGCCGGCCGGAGTGCTCAACCTGGTCCACGGCGACGGCGAGGTGGGCTCGGCGATCGTCGAACACCCGGGTGTCGAGGCGATCTCGTTCACCGGCTCCACCGCTGTCGGCCGCGCGATCGCGGCCACCGCCGCCGCCCGCGGGGTGCCGGTGCAGGCCGAGATGGGTGGTAAGAACGCGGCCGTGGTGCTCGACGACGCGGACTTCGATCTGGCCGTCGAGCAGGTGATGCTGGGCGCGTTCCGGTCCACCGGCCAGAAGTGCACCGCGACGTCGCGATTGATCCTCACCAGGGGCATCGCCGACCGCTTCCTCGAGGCCGTCGCGGACAGGGCGCGCACGCTGGTGGTCGGTGACCCCGCCGACGACCGCACCGAGATGGGGCCGGTGATCAGCGAGGCCGCCCGGCAGCGGATCACCGCGGCGCTGGCCGCGCTGGACGGCACCGTCGTCGCCGGCGGTGCGCCCTACACCGACGACCTGCGGGCCCGGGGGTACTTCGTCGCCCCGACGGTTGTCGAGGTCACCGGCCCCGCCGCCGTCTGGACCGACGAACTGTTCGGCCCGGTGCTGGCGGTGCGCCGCGCGAATGACGCGGAGCAGGCGCTCGCGCTGGCCGCCGACAGCGAGTACGGGTTGTCGGCGGCGGTGTTCACCCAGGACCTGACCCGCGCCCTCGACGTCGTCGCACACCTCGATGTCGGTGTGCTGCACATCAACTCGGAGACCGCGGGCGCCGACCCGCACGTTCCGTTCGGCGGGTCGAGGAGCAGTGGGCTGGGCCCCAGGGAACAGGGCCGCGCCGCCCGCGACTTCTACACGCACACCACCACGGTCTACCTGCGCGGCGGGCGGGCGGGCGCATGAGCGGTAGCGCGCTCGACGGCATCGTCGTCGTCGACTTCAGCCGCGTGCTGGCCGGCCCGTACGCGACGATGATGCTGGGCGACTTCGGCGCCGAGGTCATCAAGGTCGAGCGGCCGGGCACCGGTGACGACACCCGGTCGTGGGGACCGCCCTTCGACTCCGACGGTGTGGCAACGTATTTCAACGCCGTCAACCGCAACAAGCGGTCGGTGGTACTGGATCTCACCGACCCCGGCGACGTGGCGCGGGCGCGGGAGCTGGTGGCCGGCGCGGACATCGTGGTGGAGAACTTCCGGCCGGGCACCATGGAGCGACTTGGCCTCGGTTACGAGGATCTCCGCCAGCTCCGCCCGGACCTGATCTACTGCGCCATCACCGGATTCGGCCGCGACGGCGGCGCGGCGCTGCCCGGCTACGACCTGCTGGTACAGGCGGTCGGCGGTCTGATGAGCGTGACCGGGCCGGAACCGGGCGTTCCCACCAAGGCCGGGGTGGCGCTGGTCGACGTGCTGGCAGGCATGCACGCGCTCAGCGGAATCCTGCTGGCGTTGGCGCACCGCGACCGGACCGGCGAGGGGCAGCGCGTCGACACCAACCTGCTGTCGGTGCTGTTGTCCTCCATGGTCAATCAGGCGTCCGGATATCTCGGCGCCGGGGTGGTGCCGGACATCATGGGTAACCGGCATCCGAGCGTCGTGCCGTACCAGACGTTCGCGACGGCGGACCGGCCGATCGCGGTCGCGGTGGGTAACGACAAGCAGTTCGTCGCGGCGATGCACGCGATCGGCCTGTCCGAACTGGCCGACGACGAGCGGTTCGCGACCAACTCGGCCCGCGTGGCCCACCGCGACGAACTGTGCGCGCGGATCGAGGTCGCGTTGAAGGCGCGGGGCGCCGACCACTGGTACGAGGTGCTGACCGCGGCGGGGGTGCCCGCCGGGCCCATCAACAACCTCGCCGAGGCGTTCGCGTTCGCCGAGCGCCTGGGTATCGAGGCCGTCGTGAGCGTGCCGGGCAGCGCCGCCCCACAGGTCGCCAACCCGATCTCGCTGTCGCGCACCCCGCCGCAATACCGGTTGGCGCCACCGAAATTCGAGCCGTAGCGGAGCGTCAGAACGTCCGGTAGCCGCCGTCGATCAGGATGACGTCGCCGGTGTGGTAGGCGCTGGCACCGCCTGCGAGATACACGGCCACGCCGGCGAAGTCGGCGGGTTCACCCCACCGGCGCTGCGGGATCCGTTTGAGGACCTGGGAGTTGAAGGTCTCGTTGGCGAGCAGTCCCTCGATCATCTCGGTCTCCACCCAGCCGGGCTGCAGCGTGTTGGCCCGGATCCCGTAGCGGGCGAGCTCGACGGCGAGGCTGTTGACGATCCCGACGACGCCGGCCTTGGAGGCGGCGTAGGCGTGCTGGCGGGGCATGCCCTGACGCGCGCCCATGCTCGAGACGCCGACCAGGCTGCCGCCGTTGCCCGCGGCGATCATGTGCCGGGCGGCCTCGCGCAGCGTCAGGAACACGCCGTCGAGATTGACCGCGGTGACCGCACGGAACTCCGCCAGCGAGGTGTCCAGCAGGCCAGTGACGTATCCGCCGGTGCCGGCGTTGGCGAAGCACGAGTCCAGCCGTCCCCACTCGCGGTACACCCGGGCCATCGCGTCGGTGATCTGTTCCTCGTCGCTGACGTCGGCGGTCAGCGCCAGCACGGGGGTGCCGAACCGCTCCAGGGCGTCGCGGCCTGCCTCGAGTCGCTCGGCGGAGCGGCCGATGATCGCGACCGATGCGCCGGCCTGCGCCAGACCGGTGGCCAGCCCGAGCCCGATGCCCGAGCCGCCGCCGGTGACGACCGAGACGTGTCCGTGAAGGTCGAAGGGGTTCGTGGTCACCGGGCCACAGTAACGAGCAGTCAGCCGACCGCCATCCACACCCCGAGGCCGATCATCGTCGCGGCGATGATGCCGTCGAGCACACGCCACGTCGTCGGCGTGGCGAACAACCCGGCCAGCCGCCTGGCCCCGAAACCGAGGCCGAAGAACCACACCGCGCTGGCGGTCACGGCGCCGACGCCGAACAGCCAGCGGCCCTCGCGGTGTTCGTTGGCCAGCGCCCCGAGCAGCACGACGGTGTCGAGGTAGACGTGCGGGTTGAGCCAGGTCAGTGCCAGGCAGGTGACGAGGACCTCAAGCAGGCGGGCGGGGGCCTTCTCGGACGGGGTGAGGGTCGACGGTTGGCATGCGCGGCGGGCGGCCAGCAGCCCGTAGGTGATCAGGAACGCCGCGCCGCCGAACTTGGCGACGGCCAGCGCGCCCGGGTGCGAACTGATCAGCACGCCGAACCCGGCGATGCCGGCGCCGATGAGCACCATGTCCGACACCGTGCACAGCGCCACCACCGCCAGCACGTGCTCCCCGCGAATGCCCTGGCGCAGCACAAATGCGTTCTGCGCGCCGATGGCGGCGATCAACGTGAACGCGGTCAGGAATCCGACGATCAGGGGAGAACTCACGCCCTGAAACGTAGGGCCCGCACTGTCATCAGTACAGCTAATGATTCTGAATATGGATTAGCAACACTAATGCTAGGTGGTGCGGAACGGGGCCGCGAGCTGCGGCAGATAGGCCACCGGGTAGTCCGGTTTGGCCGCCATGCCCAGGTCGTCACTGGTGAACCGGCGTCCCGGATCGAACGAGTACGTGCGCAGCAGATGGTCCCAGAGCAGGGTGAACAGACCGAAGTTGACGTCGCCGACGCCTGCCCACTTGAGGTGGTGGAAACGGTGACCTTCGTTGAACGCCAACACCGATCGCAACGGTCCGATGCGGTAGTCGGCGTTGGAGTGCTGGAGCAGGAGCTGCACCGTGATGCACACGGCGAGGACCTCGGCGACGGCGACCGGCAGGCCGAGGATCACCAGCGGCGTGACGCCCGCGAGAAGTTCGATCGCCCCGTGCACGGGATGCTTCATCAGCCCGTTGAACCCGTAGAACCTCTTCACGCTGTGGTGTACGGCGTGAAAGCGCCAGAGCCAGCTCACCTTGTGGCTGGCGAGGTGGACGAGGGTGACGCCCAGGTCGGTGACCACCACGGCGAACAGCACCTGGGCGACGAACGGCAGCGACGACGGCCACCACAGATGAAACGGACTGAGCGCGGCCGATGCCGGGATCACCACCAGCACGGTGGCCAGCAGCCCGAGCTCGTTGACCACCGCGTGGGCGACATCCCGGCCGCCGTCGCCCATCGGCATATTCCAGGCCGGCGCGTACGGGATGATCCGCTCGGCGAGGAACGACAGGCCGACGGCGGTGAGCACCAGCAGACCCATCCACAGTTCGGCCCAGGCCGTGTGCGCGACCGCGACAGCGGCTCCGCAGATTCCGAGCAGCATCAGCGGCACATAGCCGTAGCGCGTCAGTGCGGCGATCATGGCCCCAGTCTCGGGAACCGGAAGGATCCGCCGCATGTACGGATCCGTTGACGTGGATACTGGCAGCCGTGGCGTGGACGGGCACGGCGGTCATCGAACCCGGGCGGCTGGTCTACGCGGGCGCCCTGGGCGCGGCGCACGCCCACACGCACGCCGCGGTGCAGATCGCGGTCGCCGTCGACGGCGTGCTGCGCTTCTCGGATGGCGGTGACGGCACCGCGCAGGGCACCGCCGCGGTGATCCCCGCCGGCGTCACCCACGCATTCGACGCGGGCGCGGCCAGGGGCCTGATGATCTACGTCGACCCGTCGAGTGTCGTGGGTCGTTCGTTGACCGCACTGTTCACCGACAGGCACCGGGCCACGAGCTGGACGGGTGCCGCCGCGGCGCTCGCCGCACCATCGGATCTCGACGACCTCTCGGCCGCCGCCGATGCCGTCCTCGGGGCGCTGGTGGGCGACGCGCGCCCGGCGGCCAGAACGGACTGGCACCCGAGCGTTGTGCGGGCACTGGAGGTGATCCCCGGGATGCTGGACGGCCCGGTGCGCATCGGTGACGTCGCCCGCGTTGTCGGTCTGTCGGCGGACCGCCTCGGCAGGCTGTTCGCCAGGGACGTCGGGTTGTCGTTTCCCGCCTGCGTGCGATGGGCCAGGCTCATGCGCGCGCTCGAAACCGCCCGCAGCGGAGGCAATCTCACCGACGCCGCGCACGCCGCCGGATTCGCCGACAGCTCACACGCCAACAAGGCCTTCCACGAGATGTTCGGGTTGGCGCCTGCCGCGTTGAAGGAGGGTGTTCAGCTGCGCTGAGCGCGCAGGTGGTCGATCAGCAACTGCGCCATGGCCTGCCGCTGCGGTTCCGTCGGCAGGGGCACCTCGGTGACCATCTGGCCGACCATGAGACCCAGCGGTGCGGCCCACAGCAGGTCGGTGAGCGCGGCGGCGTGCGGGGACTTCGCGTCGATGAGCGCCGCGATGCGCTCGAGCCCCGGCTGCAGGCGGGTCAACTGATCCAGGCCGAGTTTGGCGCGCAGTGACCGGGTCGCGATGAGGATCTCCATCGCCGACAGGCTCGCGGGGTTGAGGAAGACCCGCCAGGCGGCCTCGGTGAGCGCCCGCATGCGCTCCTCGGCGTCCGTGATGGCCTCGACCTGGTCGACGAGGTCGTCGATCGACGTGGCCAGTGTGGTGACGGCGTGCTCGATGACGGCGCTGAGCAGGCCGTCGCGGTCGCCGAAGTGGTACTGAACCACTCCGGTGCTGACGCCTGCGCGCTCGATGATGTGCCGGGTGCTGGCCGCGGAGAAGCCTTCCTCGCGGATGCACCTGATGGTCTCCTCGATCACCAGTTCGCGGGTGCGGTCGGCGCGCTCCTGGGTGGTCTGCCGTTTGCGCCGCGGCGGCTTGCGTCCTCGCACGCGGCGATCCTAATTCGCCACCGAAAACTAACAACCGTTATAACATCACACCCGATATAAATATCCGGAGGTCATCCGATGACGCAGACGATCCGGGAGTCCCGCGCGCGCCGCGGTTTCTCCTCACTGCAGAAGTCCCTCTTCGCGGTGCTGTTCTTCTTCTTCGCGATCCACCCGGTGTTCTGGTACCTCGAAACCCGTGCCGGGGTGCCGCAGCCCATCGCCTCGTCGGTGATGACGGTCGTCGTGGTCGGCTGCTTCGCGACCGCGCTGATCCTGCCGTGGCTGCGGGTCGGTGACCGCAGGGACTGGACGCGGGCCGACCGGCTCGGGGCGATGGTGATCGTGTGGGTCTTCATCGCGCTGATCCCGCGGTTCATCTGGGAACTGCCCTGGCTGCTGTTCTTCGACCAGATCGTGGAGGGCGTCAAGAACGGGTCGCTGTGGACCTACATGTGGTCGCCCATCCTGCTCGGCGGCGACGCGCGCTATCTCAACGGTGATCCGCTGATCGTGTGTATGGAGTGGATCGCGCTGTTCGTCGGGATCTTCGAGGCCTACGCGCTGTTTCAGTTCTTCCGCAACGGGCGGCGCTTCACCAGTACCCAGCTGTCGCTGATCATGGCGGGCATGATCGTCGAGGTCACGCTGCCGGCGGTGTACTTCGGCACCGAGATCGCCAACAGCCTGGAGAGCATGTCGTCGCCGCTGGAGATGTGGGTGAAGTTCGTCCTGATCAACGTGCTGTGGTGCACCATGCCGTTGCTCACCTACTTCTGGGGTGTGCGCAGGCTCGTCACCAACAACCTGGAGGTGCGGTTCTAGCATCGCTGATGTGAGGATCGACGCTCAGCAGCTCGCCGCGTTCGCCGCGGTGATCGAGCACGGGTCCTTCGACGCCGCGGCCGCGCGCCTGCACGTGACCCCGTCGGCGATCAGCCAGCGCATCAAGGCGCTCGAGCAGCGTGTCGGCCAGGTCCTCGTGGTCCGCGAGAAACCCTGCACCGCAACACCGGCCGGTGCGCCGCTGCTGCGCCTGGCCACTCAGACCGCACTGCTGGAGGCCGAGGCGCTCGCCGAGATCGGCAGCGCCGCCGGCGGTCCGCCCCGCATCGCGATGGCAGTCAACGCGGATTCGATGGCCACCTGGTTCACCGCGGTGTTCGACGCGCTGCCCGACGTGCTGTTCGATCTGCGCATCGAGGATCAGGACCACTCCGCACGCCTGCTGCGCGAGGGCGTCGTGATGGGCGCGGTGACCACCGAACGCACCCCGGTCACCGGGTGCCGGGTGCAACCGCTCGGCGTCATGCGTTATCTGCCCGTCGCCGCACCGGAGTACCGCGACCGCTACCTGCCCGACGGGTTCACCGCCACCGCGTGTGCCCAGGCGCCGTCGCTGGCCTGGAATCGCGACGACGCGCTACAGGACATGTTGGTCCGCAAGGTCTTTCGCCGTGACATCACCCGGCCGCAACATTTCATCCCGACCGCCGAGGGGTTCGGCGCGGCGGTGCGGGCCGGCCTGGGCTGGGGCATGTTCCCGGAGACGCTGGCCGCGCCCGGGCTGGCCGACGGCTCGTTCGTGCGGATCTCCACCGCGCACCTGGACGTCCCGCTGTACTGGCAGTGCTGGAAACTCGACAGCCCGATCGTCGACCGGGTCACCGCCGTGGTCACCGAGGCGGCTACCGCAATCGCACCTCGTCGCCGACGCTGATCCGGCCCACCGAGACCACCTCGGCGTACATGCCCGCACACGGCAGCGGCACCCCCAGCACGTCCACCCGGTTGTGCTCGAGCAGATACCGCACCGCATCCGGGGAGCGTTCGGTGTCCCCGTGCCGGAGCGTCGGAACCGCGCATCGCGGGGTCGGCAGGGTGCCGCGCAACACCACCCCGCCGACGCTGAATTCGGTTCCTAACCAGTCATTCTCGATGAACGGAGACTGTGCGGTCTCGACGATGATGTTCGGCCGGTACCGCAGCGCCTCGCCGAGGCCGACGCCGATCGCGTCCAGCGTCGCGGTCGTGATCACGTGCACCGGCGAGTGGTCAACGAACGCCCCGCCCGGTGCGCCCTGCCCCAGTTCCAGCAGCACCGGGTCGGACGCGGCCTCGATCCCGCGCTCGAGCACATCCAGCGGATCCGAGCGTTCCAGCACGACACCCGCGGCCCGTTCGCCGGCCAGCGACACGGAGCGCCCCAGCAGCTCCGACAGCGGACCGGCCGCCTCGCTCACCGGTAGCTCGCGCCCGTCCGGCAGCGTCACCGTCACCCCGCCGTCGCGCGTCGCCGCCGCGCACCGCAGAAGTGCGCTCCACCTCCGGGGATGCTTCGCGGTGGCGATGTGTCCGGTCTCGTCGTCGACGAACGCGTACCGCCGGTCGCCCTCGACGCCCACCGGGCCCACCCGCAGCGTGTCGCACCGTTCGCCGAGCATCGACTTCACCGGGTAACGCCGCAGTTCGGCCACCCGGCCGACGGGGGAGATGGTGCTCATCCTCGCGCGGTCAACCGAGTCCGGACTGTTCCGGGGACTCGGCGGTCAGGTAGTCCAGCAGTCCGGTCAACTCGAGCACCCGGTCCAGGTGCGCGGGCCGGTTGTCCAGGTGCAGTCGCGCCCCCGCGGCCGTTGTCAGCCGGTGCATCTGCAGCAGCGCCGACAGCCCCACCGAATCGCAGAACGTCAGCCCCGCCAAGTCCAGGCGCACCGTCTGAACACCGGAACGCAGTTGTGCCGCAACCGCATCCACCAGATCGGTGGTGCTGCCGTACTCGAGGTCGCCTGCGACCTCGAGCCGTGCGGTGGTGGCGTCGCGGGTCTCGGTGATCTTCATGAGGTCTCGGAGTCCAGGGTCTGGCGCGCGGCGGCGATCAACCGCTGCGCGCGGGGAAGCTGGGACAGTTGCGCCGCCAGCAGTTCCAGCGCGGGCCGCAGCGACGCCGCGGGCACCCCGCGGGCGGTCAGCACGCCGGCGGTCCAGGTGATGAAGCTGGTGAACAGGTCGTCGTCGTCGACGTAGAGGGCGGTCGTGAGGAAGTCGACGATGTGCGCGATGTCCGCGCGGGTGTGGTGGCGCTGCTCGTCGCTGTAGCCGGCCATCGCCGGGAACCGGTTCTCCAGCTCGGCCATCGTCGCGGCGACCAGGGCACCCTTGGAGGCGTTGACCGTCGAGTACTCCTGGTCGGCCAGGTGCGGCAGGTCGTCGATCGCCTGATGTGTGGACGCCAGGCGCAGCCGCGGCAGACCTTCGCGCAGGCGCGCCTCGGCGGTGCGGGCGTCGGGGGCCCACGCGTCCGCGCCGAGCATGCGCGCGTACCGGCCGTCGGGGCCGAACGCCGCGCCGCCCACCAGCACCGACACCCCGGCCGCCTGGCAGGCGGTGATCGCGGCGTGCGCGGTCGGCAGCCGGGTCGCGATCGAGCACGACAGCAGGGCCGCGTCGGGGGCGTGCTGGTGCAGGTGGGCGATCAGGTGCGGGGTGGGCACCTGCGCGCCGAGGAATTCGACCCGCCAGCCGCGCAGCCGCAGCGTCTCGGCGAGCAGTCGGGCCGGCAGCGCGTGCCACTCGCCGTCGACGCAGGCCACGGTCACATGCCCGGCGCTGTCGGGCCGCGCCGCCGCCGGGTGCCGCGACAGCGCCGCGATCACCCGGTCGTTGATCGCGGTGGCCGCGTGTTCCTGGGCGACGGTGATGCGGTTGGCCGCCCACTCGCTGCCGATCCGCTGCTGGACCGATGCGATGACGTCGAGCAGGGCGTCCTCCGGTGCCATACCGGCGTCGACGGCCTCGAACACCACGTCCACCGCGGTGTCCTCGTCGGCGTCGAGCACCGCCGACCACAGCCGCGCACGTACCGCACCGGCATCCGGTGCCGACGCGGCGCCCTGACTCCTCACGCGATGTACCTACCCGGGGTGTGGCCGTCGACCGCGCTCAGGTGCGTCCGTCGCGGAGCGGTGATCGCGACGACGGCCATGTCGTCATGTTCGCGATCGGATACCCATTCCGAGGCCAACATCATCATCCGCTCGACCACCGCTTCGGCGGGCAGACCCGCGCACTGCGCCATCGCCGCCGCCAGCCGTTCGTCGCCGAACACCTCCCCGCCGAGCGGACCGCCCCGCGCCTCGGTGAGCCCGTCGGTGTACAGCAGGCACGTCTCGCCGGGCGCCAGCGTCGTCTCGAACGAGCGCGCCCGGAACTGCGGTAGCGCGCCGACCAGCATGCCGCGGGTGTCGGCCTCCTCGACGGTGCCGTCGTTGCGCGCGATCAGCGGCGCCGGATGCCCGGCGCAGGTCAGCCGCAGCGCGACCTGCCCGTCGCGGCGGGCGATCGAGGCCAGCACCACGGTCGCGAAGCGGGCGTTCTCGGGTGACAGCAGCGCGCTGTTGAGAAGCCGCAGCACCCATTCGTGCTGGTCGGCCAGCGGCGCCAGCGCCTGCAGGGTGTTGCGGATCTTGCCGGTCAGCACCGCCGCGTCCAGGCCCTTACCGCAGACGTCGCCGAGCACCACCAGCGTCTCGCCGTCCGGGGTGGCGGCCGGGTGTACGTCGTAGAAGTCGCCGCCGACCAGCTCGTGGTCCGCCGAGGCGCGGTAGCCGCCGGCCAGTTCGAAGTCGTCGAGCCGTTCCAGCCGCGGCGGCATCAGGTCGCGCATCAGGGTGCGGGTGATCGAGGCCTGTTCGGCGTAGAGCCGCGCGGCCGACAGCGCGGCACCGGCGCGCGCCGCGAACAGCCGCGCGTACAGGTCGTCGCTCTCGCTGAACGACGGCTGCGACTCGTGGCGCAGCAGCACCAGCGCGCCCGCCGCGACGCCGTGGCCCGGCAGTGGGGTGATCAGCACCGATCCCACCAGCCCGGCGAGGTGACGCGGCACCAGCCACTCGGGCAGCAGTGCGGGGTCGAGCGGTCGCGACGGCACCGGCGGGAAGCCGCGCAGCGCCTCCGGCAGTCCGGGCACATCGGCGGGGTCCTCGTCGACGTTCAGCCGGTGCGCGGAGCCGCCCGGCCCGCTGTGCACGAGATGCAGCTCCCGGCCGGTCTCGGGTGCGACAACGACCGCTGCGTCGGCCAGGTTGCGGGCCGCCATCTGCGCGGTGGCCTCCATACAGCGCTCGACGTTCAGCGACGACATCAGCACCGCGGAGGCGTCGTCGAGGAAGGCGGCGCGCGCCCGCTCCCGGGCCAGGGCCTCGCGGGTGTCGCGCAGCTTGCGGTCGGTGTCGGCGCTCAGCCACCAGGCGGTGGACCCGTCGGGCAGCGGCGTCGGGTGGGCCTCGATCACCTCGGCCGACCAGCGGGCACCGGGGGTGGCGGCGGGGAGCAGCGTCCGGGCGGCGGCGTTGACCTCCCGGATGAGTCCGTCCTGGTCGACCACCACGACGGGGTGCGGAACCGCCTGCCACATGGCATCGCCGAGGGAGGCCTTCTCACGCACTGGGGGCCTCCTCAACCGGGGTGACGCGGAAATCTCGCTGGTCTGGTCAGGCACGCAGAGTGGCTGACGGCGTACACCCGTACACCCGACGGTACATGCCGGAGAACCGGCCCACGTGGCCGAAGCCCCACCGGGCGGCGATCGTCGACACCGTGGTGGCCGCCGGGTCGGCGTGCTGCAGATCGTGGTGGGCGTGGTCGAGGCGGACCCGGCGCAGGTACTCCATCGGGGTCAGGTCGAGGTGGCGCCGGAACATGTACTGCAGCGTGCGGGCGGTGACGTGCACGGCCGCCGCGACGTCGGTCAGTGAGATGTCGCTCTGCGCGTTCTCCTCGATGAACGCTATCGCCTTGCGCAGCACGGCGGGCCGGGCGTCGGCGCGGTCGGTGCCGTCGGGGTCCAGCGCCGCGTTGGTGGGCATCGTCGCGACCATCACCGAGGCCAGCAGGTTGGCCAGCGACGACGTCAGCAGCGGCGTCGGCGCGTCCTGGTTGAGCATGGTCTCGCGGATGTAGGTCATCGTGTGGTCGAGTTGGCGTGCCGCCGCCGAGATCGGCCGGACCCCGGTCAGCCGGACCCGGTCACCGGGCCTGCGGGACTCCGGCGTCGCCACCCGGCCCAGCAAGTCAGGGTCGAACATGATCAGGTCGTAGCGCGCCGGCTCCATCCGCCCCGAGTAGGGCAGGTCGGGCAGGGACACCAGCGCGATGTCCCCGGGGCAGACGACGTCGAGAGGCTGGCCCGCGACCGTCTGCTCGATGTGTCCGGACCGGACGCGGCACAGAGTGACCCGGCCCATCGGTTCGGAGTCGAAGGACATCTCGAACCCGAACCGGACCTCGTCGAAGCTGATATCGCCGAGGAACCGGCGGGTGATGCGCAGGCCGGCATGCGGGGCGTCGGCACCGAGCGACATCCTGGCGTAGTTCTTGACCAGGAACTCCTCGGTCTCCCCCAGGTCGTCGCTCTCGAAGACGACGTCCTCGCTGCGCATGATGGCTTCTCCTGCGACACGGTTGCTCGCTGGCGAAGGCGTGAGCTGAGCCTTCACTCTGTGCCGACGATACCCCGCCCACCAGGAGGGGACGGGCCAGTCAGCACAGTTCAGACCGGCAGTTTCAGCCGTTCGCTGAGCAGGCGGGCCAGCTCCGCTTTGACGAGCTTGCCGGTGTCGGTGAACGGCAGCGACGCCTTGTCGGTGATCCATACGTGTTTGGGCACCTTGTACGCCGACAGGCTGGCCCGCAACCGGGTGCGCAGCTCTTCCGGGTCCAGGGTGTGACCCTGCCGGGGGACGACGGCGGCGGCGACGACGGTGGCGTCGTCGGCGTCACGCGCGCCGACGACATAGGCCTCCAGCACCCCGTCGCACGCGGTGAGCGCGGCCTCGACCTCGCCGGGGGTGACGTTGGTGCCGCCGCTGGTCTTGATCATGTCGCCCAGCCGGCCGGTGAAGGTGACCCAGCCGTCGGCGTCGGCCGACCCGTGAAAACGTCCTCGCGCTCCCGCTTGTACAGCCGCTGCATCAGCGAGTAGCCGCGCACCCAGATCTCGCCCTGCTCGCCCGGCCCGAGCGGCCGCCCGGTCTGCGGGTCGACGATGCGGTGCGTCAGCCCGTCGATGGACGGGCCCACGGTGCGCCTGCGCTGCTCGGGCTGCGGCTGGTACGGGTCCACCCCGAGGTGGTTACCGCACAGCTCGGTCATGCCGAGCGAGTCCGCGCCGGTCGGGCGGCGGTCCGGCGGCACCATCGCCGGCATGCTGGTGCGTCGCACGCTGCTCAGGTCCCGAGTGGTGAAGTCGGGGTGCTCGGCCAGCGTCTTGCCCTGCTGCGGCCAGCCCAGCGTGATCGTGGCGCGGTGCGCCTCGATCAGGCGCAGCGCCTCGGCGGGATCGAACGCCGACTGGGTGACCAGCGTGGCGCCGTGGTGGATCACCGCGTGCAGGCCGGTGATGAGCCCGCCCACCCAGAAGAACGGCATCGAGGTGAACAGCACGTCGTCCGCGGTGACGACGTAGACGCTGGTGAGGTTGTAGCTGTGCCGCACAGGGTGCCGTGGGTGTGCACAGGGGCCTTGGGTTCTCCGGTGCTGCCCGAGGTGTAGATGATCATCACGTCGTCGGCGGGCGTGACGCAGGACTCGGCCTCCCCGAGGAAGTCCTCGTCCATGGATTCGACGTCCATGGATTCGACGTCCATGGATTCGTCCAGCGATGACGCCCACGCCCGGTCGCACTCACCGCTGACCGCCACCGTCCGCAGGAACGGCGCGCCGGGCACGGTAATCCGGCCCGGCACAGTCTGATTCGCCAGCCCGGGCAGTGCCTCCTCGAGCCGGCTCAGGTAGTCGTGGTTGCCGAACCGCTGCCAGGCCAGGATCGCCCGCAGGTCGGCGTGCCGGATCAGCCAGGCCAGCTCGGCGGCCTTGTGGAACGTGTTGATCGGCACGGCCACCGCGCCGATGCGGGTGACGGCGAACCAGGTGACCGCCCAGTCGACGCTGTTGGGCATCAGGATCCCGACGTGATCGCCCTTGCCGATGCCGGCCGCCAGCAGCCGCAACGCCAGTGCCGCTGAGCGCCGTTCGGTCTCGGCGTAGGTCACGGTCCGACCGTCGGCGATCACATACGGGACGTCGCCGTGGTCGGCGGCCGCCGAACGCAGCAGTGCGGGATGGTGGGGTGAACCGCCGGGAAGGGCACGCGCCGATGATAATGCCTTTCCCGTTTAAAGAGAATCGCTATTCTCAAATGTGGCGCTGAGCTTTAGACTTCAGCCACCTACCGACCATCGGGCGATGAGGAGATGACCATCAACACTGACGGGGTGCTGCGCGGAGTCCGGGTGCTCGAGGTGGCGGCGTGGACGTTCGTGCCGTCGGCAACCAGGGCGATCCGATCCTGAGCTCGATGCGGCAGTGGGACGCCCCGCAGGAGGCGACGCCACCGTGGCTGGCTATGACCAAGCCGATCATCTGCGCGGTCAACGGAATCGCCTGCGGCGCAGGGCTGGACCTCATCACCACCGCGGACATCACGATCGCCTCGGAGACCGCCTCGCTAATGGATCCGCACGTCAGCATCGGCGTGACCTCCGGGCGGGAGGGGGTGCGGCTGGCCCGCATCCTGCCGCTGCCGGTCGCGATGCGGGTGATCCTGATGGGCAAGCACGAACGCCTGGACGCCAAGCGCGCCTACGATCTGGGCATCTTCACCGAGCTCGTCGCGCCCGAGGCGCTGATGGACCGGGCGTGGGAGATCGCCGAGGTGGTGAACTCCAATGCGCCGCTGGCGGTTAGGGGTTCGCGGATGGCGGTGCGCAAGGGTCTGACGCTGCCCATCTACGAGGCCGAACTGCTCGCCGAGAACTACCGGATGAAGGTCGCGCTGACCAAGGACGCGATCGAGGGGCCGCGCGCCTTCCTGGAGAAGCGCGCCCCGAACTGGCAGTGCCGCTGATCCTCAAGGCCGCTCACGAAGCGGGGTCTACACCAGGCCGAAGAAGTTCTTGGCGTTGGTGGACAACACCTTCCGCTTGGTCTCCTCGTCCAGCCCGGCGGTCGCCTTGTTGGCGACGTCCATGCTGTGCGGCCAGTTGGTGTCGTTGTGCGGGTAGTCGGTCTCGAACATCAGCTGGTCCTCGCCGACCAGGTCGAGAATGCGGAACGCCACCGGGTCGCCGAACGTCGAGAACCACACCCGGCCCGGCACCTGGGTGCTGGGCGGCTCGGTCAGCAGCGGGTGGATGCCGCCCCACGCCCGGCGGTCCTCCCACACCTCGTCGACCCGCTGCAGGTAGTACGGGATCCAGCCGGCCTGCGCCTCGGCGAACGCGAGCTTGAGGTTCGGGAACTGCTTGAGCTTGCCCGAGAACAGCCAGTCCACCAGGGAGATCGTGCAGTTCACCGCCATCAGCGCGCTGGTCACCACATGTGGTGAGTCCGGCGACGACTTCGTCAGCGACGAGCTGGACCCGATGTGCAGCATGATGCCGACCTCGTTGCGCTCACAGGCGGCGAAGAACGGGTCCCAGTAGCCGCTGTGGATCGACGGCAGGTCCAGCCGCGACGGCAGCTCCGAGAAGCACACCGCGTGCATGCCCTTGGCCGCGACGCGTTCCACCTCCGCGGCCGCCAGCTCGACGTCCCACAGCGGGATGATGCCAAGCGGGATCAGCCGTCCGTTGGAGCCGGCCGCCCACTCGTCGATCTGAAAGTCGTTGTACGCCTGCACACACAGCAGCGCCAGCTCCTTGTCCTTGGCGTACAGGAAGCGCTGGCCGCAGAACCGCACCAGGGTGTTCGGGAAGCACGCCGAGGCCTCGATGCCGGCGAGGTCCATGTCGGCCAACCGGTCCGCGGGCCGGTAGCAACCCGGCCGCATCTCGTCGTAGGTGATCGGGTCGGTGGTCAGCTCGTCGATCTCGTAGCCGGCGGCCGCGCTGATCAGCGGGATCGGGATGAGCGAATCCTCGAAGTGCCAGATGTCGGCGTCGCGGCCGTCTTCGTCGTCGATGAACGCGACATCGGAGGTGACCGACGGATCCATGCGGCCGCGGTGCCGGACGATGTGCGGGCCGACGTCGCGGTACTTCGCGGGCAGCCGGCTGGTCCACAGATCGGCGGGTTCGACGAGATGATCGTCGGGGGAGACGATTCGGATGTCAGCGGTCACGCTGCGCTCCTTCGGCGGTCGCGTGTGGGTAGGATGATTCCCGAAATTGAGAATACGCGTTTCCGAGCCTACCGCATGAACGGCCCGCACGGGAGGCACCCGGCACGACGGACGGAGTCGTGAGAATATCGGTTTACGGCGGGGCGTAGTCTGAGAGGCATCATGGCGGGACGCAAGACTGACGAGAAGGCGCTGGAGGTCGTCGGGGAACCGGTGGACGACGGTGAGGGGCCGGCCGTTGAGCTGTCGCCCAAGTGGCAGGAGCGCACCCTCGAGCGCCGGCTCAGCAACGCCCGGGCCCGGGCCCTGGCACGCAGCAGCAGGTTCCTGGCCACCGCGCTGGAGCTGGTCCAGGAGTCGGGTCGCGCGGACTTCACGATCCAGACCCTGATCGACCGGTCCAACCTCAGCCTGCGCGCCTTCTACCAGCACTTCGCCGGTAAAGAGGAGCTGCTGCTGGCCCTCTACGAGAACATCACCAGCCAGTTCACCGAGGACATCCGCCAGGAGGTCGCCGCCGCCGACGGTCCGATGGAGCAGCTGGAGGCGTTCTGCCGTGGCTTCCTGTCCCGCGCGGAGTCCTCGCAGAATCTCGGCGGGCGGGTGGCCACCATCTACAACCTGAGCCTGGAGATCGAGCGGCCCGACGAGTTCGCCAAGGTGTGGGAGCCGCAGCAGAAGCTGCTGACCAGGATCCTCACCGACTGCGCGAAGGCCGGCCTGGTGCGCACGGACCTGACGCCGGCCCAGCTGACCACGCTGCTGAATTCGACGCTGACCTCGCTGGCGCAGATCGGGGTGTTCAGCGTGGGCTCCCGCGGCACCGACCTCACCGAGGACGACATGTGGGCGTGGTGCCGTCAGGCCGTCAGCCCGCCGGCCGAGGAGAAGCCGCAGGCCAAGACGGCGACGCGGCGGACCAGGAAGACGACCGGTTAGCGCGGCAGTCCGAGTCCGCGCTGCGCGATGATCGTGCGCTGCACCTCGCTGGTGCCCGCGTAGATCGTGGTGCCCAGCGAGAACCGCATCAGGTACTCGAAGCGGCCGTCCTCGGGCGCCGTGGGCTCGTAGCGGCTGCGTAGCGCGTCGGGGCCGACGAACTCGTTGACGTCCTGTGCCGCGCGGACCAGCGCCTCGGTGCTGAACAGCTTCGACATCGGCCCCTCGGCGACCGGGGACTGACCCTGTTCGGCCATCCACACGCAGCGCCGCTGCAGCAGCGTGGCGACCTCGAACTCGATCGCGATCCGCGACAACCGCCTGCGCACATCGGGATCGGAGATGCGCGCCGCGCCGTCGGCGTCGGTGGCCTCGCGGGCCCACTGCTCGGCGTGCTCGAGCAGCCGCTTGAGGTGCGGACCCCACCCGGAGGCGTGCTCGTCCTCCAGCGCCAGGCTGAGCACCGACCAGCCCTCGTCCACGCCCCCGATGCGGTACTCGTCGCTGACCCGGACATCGGTGTAGAAGGTGATGTTGGTGCGTTCGCCGGACAGCGTCCACACCGCCTGCGCCTCCACGCCCGGGCTGTCCAGCGGCACCAGGAACATCGTCAGGCCCTTGTGTTTCGGCTTGTCCGGGTTGGTGCGGGCCAGCAGGAAGACGTAGTCGGCGATGTGGCCGTTGGTGGTGAACATCTTGGAGCCGTTGATGATCCAGTCGTCACCGGAGCGCACCGCGCGGGTGCTGGCCGCGGCGACGTCCGAACCGCACTCGGGCTCGGTGAAGCCGAGCGCGATCGTCAGCTCGGCCGCCATCGCCTTCGGGATGATCCGGCGCTTGAGCTCCTCGCTGCCTGCCTTGTCGATCACGCCGGCCACCATCCGGGTGGTCTCGGAGAGATAGACCGGCGCATCGGAGTACATCAGCTCGTCCTGCAGCAGCTGGCGCTCGAGCAGCCTGCGGTCCGGGGCGAAAAGATCCTTTTCCACCAGGCCGCGGGCGAAGTCGTCGTCGTGGGCGACCCCGCTGCGGTAGATGCGCTCCTCGAACTCCGGGGTCAGCACCTCGTCCAGGTGCGCCCGCACATCGTCGCGGAACGCCCGCGCCTCGTCGTCGAGTTGAAAGTGCACGGCTCTCACTGCTCCTCACGCACCGGACCGCCTGGCGGAAATGTTAATCTCAGATTTGAGAGTGTACATATTCACCAGGATCGGCGGCCCCCATGGATCTGAGCTTGACCGATGAGCAGCAGCAACTCGTCGAGGCCTTCACGACGTTGTACGCCAGGATGGGCGGCCCGGAGAAGGTGCGCGCCGCCGAACCGCTCGGGTTCGACCGCGGCCTCTGGCGTGCGATGGTGGAGACCGGTGTGGTCGAGATGGCTGTCGATGAGCGCGACGGGGGCTGGGGTGCAAGCGAACTCGACCTCGCGCTGATCGCAGAACAGCACGGCAGGGCGATCGCTCCCGCTCCGCTTATCGAAACGCAGTCGGCGGCAACGGTTCTCGTGGGGTCGGTTCGGACCTGCGGGGTGCCGCGTTGGCCGGCGAGCGGTTGGTCACGTTCGCTCCGCGTCCCGCCCGCAACGGGGTCGCCGGACTGGTGCCCGCGGGTGCCGTCGCCGACGTGGCGGTCGTGCTCGACGGCGACCGTCTGCTCGCCGCCCCGGTACCTGATGATGTGCGGCAGATCTCCAATCTTGCGTCGATGCCGTTGGCGGACATCATGATCAGCGACGACGCCACCGTGCTTGCCGAGGGTGCGGCGGCACTGGAACTGTACGCGGCGGCGCTGGACCGCTGGCTGCGGCTCAGCGCGCTGGCGCTGACGGGGATCGCGGCACGCGCGGTGGAGATCGGCGTCGAGTACGCCAAACAGCGCCACGCGTTCGGCACGCCGATCGGCACCTTCCAGGCGGTGTCGCACCCGCTGGCCGACTCCGCCACCGCGGTCGACGGCGCCCGGCTGCTGGGCTACAAGGCCGCGTGTGCCATCACCGACGAACCGGACCGGGCCGCGGAACTGGCCGCGATGGCGTTCGTGTTCGCCTACGAGACCGCCCGCGACGCGACCGCGCGCAGCCTGCATGTGCACGGCGGGTACGGCTTCGGGATGGAGGGCGACATCCAGCTGTACTACCGGCGCGCCCGCGGCTGGGCGATGGTCTACGCCGAACCCGCCGCCGTGCTGGACCGCGTCGCCGACGCCCGCTACGGCGCGCCGGCCCGCTGACTGCCCGCCGAGACTACGGAAGATGAGGAAAATCGGGGAAAAATCGTCAACAAACGTAGTTTCGGCGCACCGGACCTAGCGGGCGGTCAGCACCGCGAAGCTCAGAGTGGCCCTGGCCGCGTGCCGGTCGGCGCCCATGTCGACGACGTCGACGGCCACCACGATCGAGCGGCGCCCGGCCCGCACCAGGGTGGCGGTGGCCCGCGCCGGCCCCTCCATGATCGGCGCCAGGTAGTGGATCGTCATGTCGGCGGTGGCGGCCCCGGCGAGGTCGCCCGCGTACTTGACCGCCAGCCGGCCGGCCGCGATGTCGATCAGCGTCGCGACCAGCCCGCCCTGCAGGGCGCCGCGGATGTTGGTCAGGTCCTGGCGGTTGTGCAGGTCGATGACCACCTTCTCGTCGGAGTCGACCACGTCGAAGAACGGCAGCTTGCCGAACAGGTGGTCCCGGGTCGTGGCCATCGGCCGCGGTGCGGCCACCTCGGTGTTGTCGGTCACGACGGATGATTATCCGTCAGCACGCACTTTGTCCTTGACCGAGACCACGATAGGTGGGGCGGTGCGCCAGTTCGGGACGCCGTGCTCCTCACCCGCGCGGGGCACCTTGTCCTCGCGCACCTCAGCCCAGTGCGAGTGGTTGAGCTGGTGCAGTGAGAAGCACGCCTGCAGCGAGTTGTAGAAGCCCATGTTGTCCATGGTCTGGTTGACCGACTCCTTGATCAGCAGCGCGGCCATCGTCGGGACCTGGGCGATCCGCCGTGCCATCTCCAGCGTCCGCTCGGCCAGCTCCTCGCGCTTGAACACCTTGCTGACCATCCCGAGCTGATACGCCTCGTGGATGTCGATCGCGTCGCCGGTCAGCATCAGTTCCTTGGTCTTACGCGGACCGAATTCCCAAGGGTGACCGAAGTATTCCATCCCGCACATGCCCAGCCGGGTGCCGACGACGTCGGCGAAGCGGACCTCCTCGCTGCCGACGATCAAGTCGCACGCCCACATCAGCATCAGCCCCGCCGAGAACACGTCGCCGTGCACCTGCGCGATCGTGATCTTGCGCAGATTGCGCCACCGCAGCGTGTTCTGGAAGAAGTAGTGCCACTCCTGCAGCATCCTGTTCTCCGCGCCGTCGCGGGTGCCGCCGTTGATCTTCATCGTCGGATGCTGGTCCGGACCCGGCCGGTACTCGGCCTTGGCCACCTCGGAGCCGATGTCGTGGCCGGAGGAGAACATCTTGCCCTCGCCGGCCAGGATCACCACCCGCACCTTGTCGTCGGCCTCGGCGCGGCCGAACGCGTCGTCGAGTTCGACGAGCATGCCGCGGTTCTGCGCGTTGCGGGCCTCGGGCCGGTTCAGCAGGATCCGCACGATCGTGCCGTCGTCGTGGCTCTCCCACTTCAGAAACTTGTAGTCGCTCATGAGGCCTCCGGTCCCGATAACAACGTTGTCCTAATGCGAGAAGCTATATTCTCATAGGGCCCGGCCTGAGGAGACACGACGTGACAACACCAGCGCTTGAGATCTGGGACGCCGACAACCACCTGTACGAACCCACGGACGCCTACACCCGCCACCTGCCCAAGCAGTACCGCGGTGCCATCCAGTGGATTCAGGTGGACGGGTTGACCAAGCTGATGATCAAGGGCAGGTTGACCGACACCATCCCCAACCCGACCTACGAGGTGGTGGCCTCGCCGGGCGCCTGGGCCGACTACTTCCGCGGCATCAACCCCGAGGGTAAGAGCCTGCGCGAGCTGGCCAACCCGATCCGCTGCCCGGAGGAGTTCCGCCACGCCGAACAGCGGCTGCGGCTGCTGGACTCCCAGGGCATCCACGCCTGCGTGATGTTCCCGACCACCGGCGGAATGCTCGAGGAGCGCATGCTCGACGACATCGAGCTCACCCACGCCGTCGTGCACGCCTACAACGAGTGGCTGCTCGAGGAGTGGTCATTCGACTACGCGGGCCGCATCTTCGCCACCCCGGTGATCACCCTGCCCGACGTCGACAAGGCCGTCGCCGAACTGAACTGGTGCGTGGAGAACGGCGCCCGCGCGGTGCTGGTCAACCCGCGCCCGGTGGCCACCATCACCGGCCACACCACGTCGATGGGCCAACCCTACTTCGACCCGTTCTGGCACCGCGTCGAACAGCTCGGCATCCCGGTGCTCATGCACGCCTGCGACTCCGGCTACGACCGCTACAGCCGCGACTGGGAGGGCAAGGGCGGCGAGTACACCCCGTTCAAACCGGACGCCTTCCGCACCATCGTCTACGAGGACGCCCGCTCGATCCTCGACACCTGCGCCGCGCTGGTCGCCCACGGCGTGTTCACCCGCCATCCCGGTGTGCGGGTCGGCGTCGTCGAGAACGGCGGTGCCTGGGTGCCACGCCTGATCGACCTGTTCGAGCGGGTCTACAAGAAGATGCCGAACGAGTTCGGCGCGCACCCGGTCGAACAGTTCCGGGAACACGTGTGGGTCAACCCGTTCCACGAGGAGGACCTGTCGGGGCTGATCGATCTGATCGGCGCCGACCGGGTGCTGTTCGGCTCGGACTTCCCGCATCCGGAGGGTCTGGCCGAACCGGCGAAGCTGACCCCCGAGATCGCCGAGCTGCCCGAGCCGGTGATCGAGGCGGTCATGGGTAAGAACCTGCGCGAGCTGCTCACGGCGGTGCCCGGTGGCCGGTGACCGCAACCCCCGCGTCATCCTGTGGGGGCCCGGCCAGGTCGGTGTCGGTGCGCTGCGCGCGGTGATCGCACGTCCGGGCCTGGACCTGGTCGGCGTCGTCGTGCACAGTGCCGCCAAGGACGGTAAGGACGCCGGCGCACTGTGCGGGATGCCGGAGACCGGCGTCATCGCCACCCGCGACATCGACGCGGCGCTGGCGCTCGACGCCGACGTCGTCGCCTACTTCGCCTCCGGCGACTACCGCTACGCCGAAGCCGCACAGGACATCGCGCGCTGCCTGCGGGCGGGCAAGAACGTCGTCTGCACGTCGCTGGTGCCGATGTGCTACCCGCCCGCGGCCGACCGCGAGACCGTCGAACTGCTCGAGCGCGCCTGCGAGGAGGGCCAGACCAGCCTGTTCAACAGCGGCGTCGACCCGGGCTGGGCCAACGACGTCATCGCGCTGACGATGACCGGCTTCGCCAGCCGCGTCGACACCATCACCATGCTGGAGCTGCTCGACTACGGTCCGATCAACCAGCCCGAGATCATGTTCGACTTCATGGGTTTCGGGCATCCGCCGGACCATCCCGCGCCGCTGTTCGACACCACCCGGCTGGCCGCGCTGTGGGCGCCGATCGTGCACCTGGTGGCCGACGGGGTCGGGCTGCCGCTGGACCGGGTGGACACCGCGATCGAGAAGTGGCTGGCCACCGAGCGTTACGAGGTGGCGTCGGGCTGGATCGAACCCGGGACGATGGGCGGTATGCGGTTCCGCCTCGCCGGCATCGCCGACGGGGAGGAACGCGTGGTGCTCGAACACGTCACGCGGATGGGCGAGCAGGCGGCGCCGGACTGGCCGCGGCATCCGTCGCCGCACGGCGGCTACCGGGTGATCGTCGACGGGCTGCCCACCTACACCGTCGACATCGAGATGCACGGCCGCGGAAACAACATGCGCGGTTTGACATATGCGACCGTGATGCGCGAGCTCAACGCCATCCCCGCGGTGATCGCCGCCCCGCCCGGGCTGCTGTCGACGCTGGATCTGCCGCTGGTCACCGGGCCGGTGCGCGGCGGGCACTGGACGGGCACACTGCCCGCCACCGCCGACGCACTGGTGCGGCGATGACGCGCGACTTCTTCAGCGTCGCGGCCACCGCCACCGCGGTACGGCGCTACCGCGACGAACCCGTCGACGACGCCGTCCTGGAACGCTGCCTGGAGGCGGCGACGTGGGCGCCGTCGGGTGGCAACCAGCAACCGTGGCGGTTCGTCGTGATCCGCGACGAGCAACTGCGCGAGGTGATCACCGCCGCCGCGCGCCGCACCTGGGACGTGATGGCCGACTTCTACGGATTCGACAAACCGAGCACCGCCGATGACCCGAAATCGCGTGTGTTACAGGCGATGTACGAGCACATGCAGGTCGGCGGCGGCGCCCCGGTGTGCGTGCTGTTCTGCCTGCGGCCGCAGCGCGGTGCCTCTGACCTGCAGCAGGGCGGGTCGATCTTCCCCGCCGTGCAGAACTTCCTGCTGGCCGCCCGCGCCCAGGGACTCGGCGCGGCGATCACGCTGTGGCACGACCAGTGCGAGCCGCAACTGCGCGAGCTCATCGGCATTCCCGAGGACTGGCGGATCGCGACGCTGGTGACCGCCGGCTGGCCGAAGGGCGGACACCACCGGGTGCGCCGCCAACCGGTCGAGGCGGTGACCGCGGTCGACCGGTGGGATCGGCCCTGGCTCAGAACTCGATGACGCCGCGGATGTTGCGGCCTGCGCGCAGGTCCCTCATCGCCTCGTTGATGTCGTCGAGCTTGTAGCGCTGGGTGACCAGCTCGTCGAGCTTGAGCGTGCCCGTCTCGTACATCGACAGCAGCCGCGGCATCGCCTCGCGCGGGTTCATCTCCCCGTAGAGCACGCCCTTGAGCGTCTTGCACGAGCTCACCATGTCCGGCAGCGACATCGGCACCATCAAATCGGTCACCTTCGCCATGCCGGTCAGCACACACGTTCCGCCCTTGCGCAGCAGCATCATCGCGGTCAGCACCAAATCGGGCGGGACCACACCGGGGGTCAGGATGACGCGGTCGGCCATCACGCCCCAGGTGATCTCCTTGACCAACTCGATCGCGGAGCCGGCGTCGACGGCGGTGTGGGTGGCGCCGAACGACGGGGCGATCTCGCGTTTGAACTCGTTGGGGTCGACGGCGACGATGTGCTTGGCCCCGGCGATCCGGGCGCCCTGGACCGCGTTCATGCCGATGCCGCCGACGCCGATTACCACCACGGTGTCGCCGACCTGCGTGCCCGCGGCCACCGATCCCGAACCGAAACCCGTTGTCACACCGCAGGACACCAGCGACGCCGCCTCCAGCGGGATCCAGTCGTGGATCTTGACCAGCGACCGCTCCGAGGCCACCACGTATTCGGAGAACGTGCCGACCTGCATCATCGCCATCAGGTCCTCGGGGCCGTCCGGGCCGGCCACATGGCGGCGCCGGGTGCCCTCGGTGGTCATGTCCTTGCTGTAGAGGTTGGCGCCGACGTCGCACAGGTAGGTGTAGCCGGTGGCGCACCAGCGACAGCTGCCGCAGGCGGGCAGGAACGAGATCGCGACGTGGTCACCGGGTTTCAGCGAGGTCACGCCGGGTCCGACCTCCTCGACGATGCCGGAGCCCTCGTGTCCGCCGAGCATGGGGAACCAGTCGGGCACATCCACCCCGGCGGCCCGCATCATCTCCTCCATGTCGGGAGGCGGCACGCTGTCGCCGGTGTAGAAGTGCTCGTCGGAGTGGCAGATACCGGCGTAGGCCATCTTGACCAGTACCTCGCCGGTGCGCGGCGGGTCGAGTTCGATCTCGGTGACCTCCCAGTCCACCCCGACTCCGCGCAGCACTGCGGCCATTGTCTTCATCTGCTCTCCTCGGGTCACCTCAGGTCGGCCACGGCGTTCGACGGCCGCGGCGCCAGGGTCAGGTAGGGAATGAAACTGCTCTTTCCGCAACGGATCACGGAGTCGACGACCTCGACGAGGTGGTCCACGTCGATGAGTCCGCCCCGCATGTAGCCGCGATCCATCCACAGCGTGACCGCGTCGGTGAACGCCTGGGGGTCCCAGTTCTTGTTCATCTCGGTCTGCGAGTCACCGGATCCGCCCAGGCTGTCGCCGATCGCCAGTCGGGTGAAGCCGACCTCGGGATGTTCGACCCGCCACGCCTCGACGAGCTTGTCCAGCGCGGCCTTGGTGACCGCGTAGGAGCCCAGCAGCGGCCACGGTTCGGTGTAGGACGCGCTCAGCGACGACAGGTACACCGCGGAGCCGTTCGTCGCCGCCAGGTGCGGCACCGCGGCGGCGGTGACCAACGCGGCGCCGGTGACGTTCGTGGCGAACAGTTGGCCCCACTGCTCGGCGGTGATGTCGCGCAGCGGGCCCAGGGTGGCCATCCCGCTGGCGTAGACGAGTGCGTCCAGTCCGCCCAGCGCGGCGACCACCTCGTCCATCGCCCGACGGCAGGTGTCGCCGTCGGTGACGTCGCACACCACCGCGGTCGCACCGTTGCCGGCCTCCTTGGCGGCCTCGACGAGCCGGTCGTACCTGCGGGCGAGCAGTGCGACGTGGTACCCCTGCTGTGCGAGGCTGACCCCGATGCTTCGGCCCAGTCCGGCTGAGGCACCGACCACGGCGAGCCGTACCGGCGCGGCGTCATGTCGGTCGCCCATGGAAGGGCAGATTAGCAGATTGCGAAATATCGGTACTCAGTTTTGAAAATCATCATTTCCGCAGGCGTCGTTTGGCGGGCGCGAGGCTGCGCAGCATGCGGTCGAGCACCGCCGCGGCGTTCTTGCGCGCGCGCTCGGGGTTGTCGGAGTGTGCCACCAGCAGCGAGCCCTCCTCGACGGCGGCGACCAGCATGTGGGTCAGCTCAGAGACGGGCTGTTTCTCGATCGTTCCGTCGGCCATGGCATTTCGCACGATCTGCTCGATCATCGCGATGCTGCTGCGCTCCTCGATCGAGCGCAGGGTGTGCCAGCCCAGCACCACCGGGCCGTCGATCAGGATGATGCGCTGCACCTCGGGTTCCATCGCGGCCTCGAGGAAGTCGTGCAGGCCGCGCTGCAGGCTCTCCCAGGTGTCCGCGCCGGCGGGGGGAGCGGCGAGCGCTCGCAGCATCAGATCGCGCTCGACGTCCTCGAAGACGGCGCGGAACAGGGCGGCCTTGTCGCTGAAGTGGTGGTAGAAGGCGCCGCGGGTGCCGACCCCCGAGCGTTCGACGAGATCGCCGATGCTGGTGTGGAAGTAGCCGGGGTCGATGCTGGACTGCCGATCACTCATCCGCGGGCTCCCCAGGGTCGGTCCGTGAGAATAGTCATTCTCAATTTCGGATATCAGCGTATAGTACGCCGCGCCCTGGCCCGGCGTTTTCCCTCGTGCATCGCGGCGACGCGGGCCACCGGGATGGTGCGGCCCTGCTCGATCAGATCCTGCGGAAGCCGCTGTGGGGCAGGCATGTTGGCCGCCCACGGATCCCGGCCACCCAGCGCGTCGAGCGCGGTGTGCACGGTGAAGTCGGCCGGGGTGACCCGGTCGAGGTCGGACCAGTCCAGCGGGAACGACACCGGGGTGCCCGCGCGCAGCCGGGGGCTGTAGGCGGCGACGACGGTCGCGCCGCCGGCCCGCGTCGAGTCGATGAACACCTTGCCCGCACGGTCCTCGACGATGAAAGCCGTTGTGGCGACTGACGGATCGAGCGCCTCGGCCCGTGCCGCCAGCGCCCTGGTGGCCGCGGCCACATCGTCGACGGGAGCGCTGTCGTCCACCGAGACGAACACGTGGACACCCTTGGCGCCGCTGGTCTTCACCGCACCCGACAGTCCGCAGTCGGTCAGCGCGCGGCGCACCAGTGCGGCCGCGGCGACGACGGCGGCGAAGTCGCTGCCCGGCGGCGGGTCCAGGTCGAGCACCAGGTGAGTGGGCCGGTACACCTGTCCGGCCAGCCCCAGCGTCACGTGGAACTCGACCGCGCGCTGGTTGGCCAGCCACAGCAGCGTGCGGCGGTCGTCGCACACCGCGTAGCGGACCTGCCGCTGCGAGGACTCCGCCCACATCGTCACCGTCCGAACCCAGTCGGGCGTGTACTTGGGCACGTTCTTCTGCATGAACGGTTCGCGCCCGCGCAGCGCCCGCAGCACCGTCAGCGGCCGGTCGGCCAGCACGGGCAGGATCCGGTCGGACACCGCGTCCAGGTAGTCGACCAGGTCACGCTTGGTGGCACCGGCGTCCGGGCCGAGCGGTTCGTCGAGGTTGGTCAGCTCGACGCCCGCGCGCACCTCGTCGGTCGCCATCCTGTCACCCTAGATACTGAGCCGGCGGTACCGCTGCAGCCGGCGCACGCCGGTCGCCGGGGCCGGCCCCTGCACCGGGCGCAGCGCCTCGGTGAGCCGGGCCCGCACCGCCTCGGTGTCGAGGTGGGTCCCGATCGCCACCAGGCTGTTGGCCCGCGCCTTCGCGGGCGCGGCGGCCACGTGCAATGTCGGCCCCACCACGTTCACCGCGTACCGGCGTTCCCGGTCGCGGTAGCGGACCGCGATGGTGCCCTTGAGCCGGTACACCCCGGCGGGCGGCTCCTCGAGCACGTTGAGCACCGCGTCGGCGTCGACGCACCCGTCCGAGACCACCGTCACCGCGTCGGCGTGCACATGCGGGTGCCCGTCGGCCCCGTGGGCCTCCTCGACCAGCAGCTCGCGCAGCGACAGCTGCCCGTCGTCGGTCCCGGCGTCGGTGACGTCGTAGAGCAGCGCGGGATCGATGCGCCCCGCGATCGCGCCGACCACGTGCGCCTGCGGGTTGCGCTCCCGGACCCGGTCGCCGATGGTCTCCAGTGCCCTGTCGCGGTCGGCCTCGGGGATCTGGTCGAGCTTGTTGACCACCACCAGCGACGCCGCCGCGTACCGGGCCGGTGGTGTCTGTCCGTCGTCGACCGTGCCGAAATGTGCTGCGGCGTCGATGATGTCGACGACACCGCCGGGCCGCACCCGGTCCACCCCGCTGTAGCGGATCAGCCGCGACACCGCGATCGGGTCGGCCAGGCCGCTGGCCTCGACGATGATCGCGTCCAGCCCGAGCTTCGGGTCGGCGAGCTTGGCCAGCGCCTCGTCGAGCCCGCCGTCGTCGGGCAGACAGCAGATACAGCCGCCGGCGATGGAGGCGGGTTCGTCGACCTGGCCGGTGACCAGGGCGGCGTCGACGTTGAGTTCGCCGAAGTCGTTGATGACCACGCCGACGCGGGCGCCGGGCTGCCGCAGCACGTGGTTGAGCAGCGTCGTCTTGCCCGCGCCGAGGTATCCGGTGAGCGCGATGACGGGAATGGTGGCTGCCACGGCACACATGATGGCAGTGGATCGCGACACATCGGGTTTCGCACCACCGCGCACGTGGAACACGGCGGGTCGAAGGGAGGCCCGAATGACGGACCACGATAAGGCCGGCCAGGCACGCGAAGGCCTGGTCGACACGGTGAAAGGCAAGGCCAAGGAGGTCTGGGGTGCCGTCACCGGCAACGACTCGCTGACCGCCGAGGGACAGCTCCAGCAGGCCGAGGCCGCCAAGCGCAAGCAGGCAGGCACCGCCGAGGCGCTCGCCGACGCAGAGGCCCGGGAGGCCCGCGACCAGGCCGCCGCCGCCCACCGGCTCGGAGCCGCGGAGCGCGCCGAGGTGCGCACCGAGGCCGCCGCCGAGAAGGGGGTGGTGGACAACCAGCGCGCCGCGCAGAAACGCGCCGCCGACCAGGCGGCCCACCGCAAGCTCGAACAGGAGCGCGCCCAGGCCGAGATCGACGCGCAGCGCAAGGTCACCGAGGCCGAGGCCGAGAAACGTGCCGAGGTCCGTGACGCCGACCGCCAGCTCGCCGACGCGCTCGAGGACCACCGTGAGGCGGTCGAGCAGTCCGACGCCGCGCGCGCCGAGGCCGCGCGCATCCGGCGCCAGGCCGACAACCTCAACACCGACTGAGAGGCAGAACCCATGAGCCTGACCGCCATCCCCAGAGCCGTGCTGCGCCTGCAGTACCAGGTGGCACGGATTCCGTTACAGCTGATCGACGATCGCGTCTTCACCCGGTTGAACGAGGAGGCGCCGGCCCGGTTGTTCTTCGAACGCTCGCTGGGCATGCTCGACGCCACCGTCGGCAGCGCCCTCGGTGACCCGGTGCTGCGCAAGCAGGGCATGACGCTGGTCGACCGCAGCGATGCGCTGCGCCGGGCCGCCCGGCTCGACGCCGCCGCCGAGGACAACCTCAAACAGTCCGAGGCCGACCTCGAGGCCACCCGCGAGAAGGCCTACCAGGACCAGCGCGAGGCCCGCGCCGAGGCCGAGGCCGACAAACAACAGGCACGCCAGCGGGCTCAGCAGCGCAAGCGCGCCGCCGTCGAGAACACCGAGAAGCGGATCGCCGCCGAGAACAAGCGCGCTGACGATCTCGCCGCCCAGCGCAAGAAGAGCGTCGAGGCCGTCAAGAAGCGCGAAGAGGCGCAGATCGACGCCGCCGAACGGGCCCAGACCCGGGCCGCGGCCGCCAAGCTGGACGACGCCGCCGAGAAGCGTTCGCAGGCCGCCACCGCCCGTGGTCAGGCCGAGACGCTCGAGGACTTGGCCGAAGCGGAGAAGGATAAGCGGCTCAGTTAATCTCCCGGGGTGACCCAGGACGAACACAGCGGACCGCTGCGTGGGACCGGTTCGCCGCTGGAGACCGCGACCCTAAGCTCACTGGCGCACCTCGAGGCGGTCCTTGACCTGCAGCCCACCGGACCCGACCGATTCCGGGTCGGCAGCGAGCCGGACCGGTTCGGTCGGGTCTTCGGTGGCCAGTTGCTGGCCCAGGCGATGGCCGCGGCCGCGGCGACCGTCGAGGGGCAGCCGCCGAGCGCCATCCACGCGCTGTTCGTGCGCGGCGGCGACGAGACCGTACCGATCGACCTCGTCGTGCAGCGCATCCGCGACGGACGCACCATCTCCACCCGCCAGGTCAGCGTCGAGCAGGCCGGCCGCACCGTGCTGTCGGCGATGGTGTCGTTCGCGCACCCCGACCCCGAGACCGGGACCGACCTCGGTGACGACCCCGAGGTCGATCCCGAATCGCTTCCGCTGCTTCAGGATTGGATCCCCAACACGCCTGCTGAGGCCCGCGGGCTGGCGGACGTCTGGGCCACCGTGCCGCCGCCGGTCGAGATGCGCATCGGCGAACCGCCCATGCTGATGGGCGGGGACCAGAAGCCGGGTGAGCGGACCCACTGGATGCGGTTGCCCCGCCCGGTCGACGACCGGCCCGGCCTGCACGAACTGCTGCTCACCTACGCCAGCGACTACCTGCTGGTGGACCAGGCGTTCCGCAACCACCCCGAGCCGGTCGCCATCGGGACGCACCGCGGGGTGACCGTCAACCACTCGCTGTGGTTGCACCGGCCCGTGCACTTCGACCGCTGGCTGGGCCACACCCTGCGCACGGTGTCTGTCACCGGGCGGCGCGGGCTGGTACAGGGCACCATCGTCGACGAGGCCGGCAGGCACGTGGCCAGCACCGCGCAGGAAGTGCTGATCAGCCGCGTCGGCTAGATCCCGAGCAGCGACTCGATCCAGCCGCGGGCGAAGTAGACCAGGAAGCCGGCGGCGACGATCCACAGCAGCGGGCTGATCTCACGGGCCTTGCCGGCGGCCGACCGCAGCACCACCCACGAGATGAAGCCGATGCCGATGCCGTTGGCGATCGAGTAGGAGAACGGCATCGTCGCCACGGTCAGCACCACCGGCAGCGCGACCGAGAACTCGGAGATGTCGATGTGGCGCAGGTGCGACACCATCATCGCGCCGACGACCACCAGCGCGGCCGCGGCCACCTCGGTGGGCACGATCGACGCCAGCGGCGAGACGAACATCGCCGCCAGGAACAACGCGCCGGTGACCATGTTGGCCAGGCCGGTGCGGGCGCCCTCGCCGATACCGGCGCCGGACTCGATGAACACCGTGTTCGACGACGCCGACGACGCACCGCCGACGACGGCGCCCGCGCCCTCGACGACCAGCGCCGCCCGCAACCGCGGGAAGTTGCCGTGCTCGTCGGACAGCCCGGCCTCCCGGGACAGCCCGGTCATCGTGCCCATGGCGTCGAAGAAGTTCGCGAACACCAGCGTGAACACGAACATCACCGCGGCGATCGCCCCGATGCGGCCGAAGCTGTCCATGGAGAACGCCCCGACCAGCGACAGGTCCGGCACCGCGAACGGCGACCCGGAGAGGGTCGGCACCGACAGGCTCCACCCGCCGGGATTGTCGACCGCCGAGCCCAGGTGCCAGATCGCCTCGACCACCACGGCGACGACGGTGCCCGCGATCAACCCGATCAGGATGCCGCCGCGGATCTTGCGGGCGACCAGGATGCCGGTCAGCAGCAGTGTGAACGCGAAGACGACGGTGGGCACCGTGCCGATCGACCCGTTACCGCCGGTGCCCAGCCCGACCGGCGGGGACGGCGCGCCGGTGGAGCCGATGAAGCCGGCGTCGACCAGGCCGATGAACAGGATGAACAGGCCGATACCCGCGGTGATCGCGAGCTTGAGCTGCATCGGCACCGCGTCGAACACCAGGCGGCGCAGCCCGGTCACCGCCAGCAGCACGATGATCAGGCCGTTGATCACCACCAGGCCCATCGCCTCGGCCCACGTGAGGTCACCGACCAGCGTCGTCGCCACGAACGAGTTGATGCCCAGGCCCGCGGCGAACGCGAACGGCAGTCGCGCGATGAGCCCGAACAGGATCGTCATCACGCCGGCCGCCAGCGCGGTGACCGCCGAGACCTGCGCGAACTCCAGGCGGTTGCCGTCCACGTCGGCGGACCCCGACAGGATGATCGGGTTCAGCACGATGATGTAGGCCATCGCGATGAACGTGACGAGGCCGCCGCGCAGTTCGGCGCCCACGGACGATCCCCGCGCGGAGATCTCGAAGAAGCGGTCGAGGCGATTCATTCCTCAGACCTTATGGGGTTGGGGCCTATTGGGCGCCGTCGACACCCGTCCGCGGGTCGATGAGGTCCCGCAGCCGCTCGGCCGGGCAGACGGCGGCACCGGCGGCGCGCACCCGGTCGGCCAGGGTCCGGTCGGAGGTGGCGACCCGGATGTCGGCGGGATCTTCGTCGGCCCGCAGCAGCCGCACGATCTCGTCGTCGGCGGAGTTGGGCGCCGCCCGCGGTGCGTGGCGCACGGTGATGACGGACGACTCGATCGGCGGGTCCGGTGGGCGTTCGAACACCACGGTGACGGTGTCACCGGCGGGTTTCCATGCCTCCAGACGCGAGACCAGCGTGGTCATCGCCCGGTGCCGGTCCCGCCACCAGCCATCGGGGCGGGAACCGATCACGTTCATGCCGTCGACGATCCAGTGGGTCACGGATCAGCCGGCGGTGCGGCCGCGCGTCAGAGCGCCGCGGCCGGGCGCTTGGCCGGATGCCGACGGCCCAGCAGGTATCCGAGCCAACGAATATCAAGTAACACGTTTTCGCCTTCCGCTACGCGGTCTTCTTGGTCAACAGCGGCAGCAACCGGCGACGCTGGTCCAGAGACTCATGGAACTGATGCATGGCGTCGGGTACCGACTCGGCGAGCGGGAACGACGCACCGGAGGTGTTCAGCACGCGCCTGACGGCGTCGCTGCCGATCACCGCCCACGACACGTCCGCGTGGTAGCAGCTCTCGTCGATGTCGTAGCACAGGGAGATCACCTGTGCCGCAGCCGAAGTCACGCCACTGAGATCGAGGATGAACGGCTTCTCGGCCAACACGAAACGACGTGCCAGCGCAGTGACCCGATCAATGTTGGTGTCGTCGATGACCCCGTCGACGGTGACCACCGTCGCGAGCTGACGACACACCGCATGAATCTGGGCGCCTGCGCAGTCAAATGACGGGTTCCCGTACATCACTGCCTCCCCTCGAAGCACCTCAACGTGAAACCCAAGTTAGGGCGCCAATCTAAGGCAACCGGGAGCAGTCGCTAATACTTTGGTAAGAAGCCTCGGACGGGGTGGTCAGCAAACCCGTCAGCCACGGCGCATCCATTGTGGCCCGGAGTAGTTGGTCCACGGGCTGTAGTCGGCGAGCAACTCCTGCTGCGGCGGGCGCTCATCCTCGGGCACGTGCTGCAGATTGATCCGGATGCGGTACCAGATCGAGCTGGGCCCGCGCATCCCGTCGACGAGAATGTCTGCGGGTTCCAGCTTTTCGGCTACCAACGGGTAACGTCGGCGCCACTCGTCGAGCGCCGCCATCGCCTCGTCCCTGGTCTTCGTGCGGGCGATCTCGATCAGCGGCTTCGACGACGCCCGCCTGCCGTCCCCGCGCTTGGCGCCGCGCGGCGCCCTCTCCGCCGGGCCGAGCTGCTCGGCCAACTCCAGCAGCGGCTGCAGCGAACCCGCCGCGTCGTCGATCCCCTCCCACGGGTCGCCCTGTTCGGCGAATCGGGCGGGCACGGTGGCGATGGTGAACGCCTCGGGCCGGCAGCCCGGCACCTCGCCCCAGTGCAGCGGGGTGGACACCCGGGCGTCCGGCGTCGCGCGCACCGAGTACGCCGACGCCACCGTGCGGTCGAACGCGTTCTGGTTGAAGTCGACGAACACCCCCTGGCGTTCCTCCTTCCACCAGCGCGCGGTGGCGATGTCGGGGGCGCGGCGCTCCACCTCGCGGGCCACCGCCTGGGCGGCCAGCCGGACCTGCTTGAACGGCCAGCGCCGCTCGATGCGGGCGTAGATGTGGAAGCCGCGCGAGCCGGAGGTCTTGGGCCACGCGGTGAGGCCGTGGTCCTCGAGCACCTCCTTGGCGACCATCGCCACGTCGAGGATCTGCGGCCAGCTCACCCCGGGCATCGGGTCCAGGTCGACGCGCAGCTCGTCGGGGTGGGCCAGGTCGTCGGCGCGCACCGGGTGGGGGTTGAGGTCGACGCAGCCGGTGTTGACCGCCCAGACCAGGCCGGCGGCGTCGTGGATGACCGCCTCCTCGGCGGAGGTGCCCGACGCGTACTTCAGCTCGGCGACGTCGACGAAATCGGGGCGCTTCTTGGGCGCCCGCTTCTGGAACACCGCCTCCTCGGTGATGCCCTTGACGAACCGTTTGAGGATCATCGGGCGGTCGCGCACCCCGCGCAGCGCACCGTCGGCGACCGCCAGGTAGTACCGCATCAGATCGCCCTTGGTGACCCCGAGAGCAGGGAACACGACCTTATCGGGGTGGGTGATGGGCACCCGCTGACCGTCGACCTCCAGGAACTGGGGTGCGGCCATATCGTCATGCTAGTTTCCCGGCCGGAGTGCGACCTGCGTCACATAAGGTGGTGACATGGTCAAGCTCACCGAACTGCCGTGGCAGGCGATCGCCAAGGCGCAACAGCTCGTCGAGCGCGGCTCGGCCGAGGTGCACTACGCCCAGAAGATGTTCGGTGCCGGCGCGTTCCGGCTCGAGCCCCCGCAGCACATCGCCGCGATGGTGGCCGACATCGTGAAGTGGGGCGAGTTCGGCATGATCCCGGCGCTTAACGCGCGCCGCCACCCGAACCGCACCGCGGTCATCGACGACTTCGGCGAGATGACGTTCGGCGAACTCAACGACGCCGCGCACTCGGTGGCCAACGGGCTGATCGAGAAGGGCGTCAAGGGCGGCGACGGGGTCGCGCTGCTGGCCCGCAATCACCGCTGGTTCTGGTCGCGTTCTACGGCGCCGCCCGGGTCGGGGCCCGGATCATCCTGCTCAACAGCGAGTTCTCCGGACCGCAGATCAAAGAGGTGTCCGAGCGCGAGGGTGCCCAGCTGATCATCTACGACGACGAGTACTACGAGGCGGTCAGCAAGGCCGAGCCGCCGCTGGGCAAGCTGCGCGCGCTGGGCGTCACCCCGGAGAAGGACGGTCCGTCGGGCAGCACCGACGAGACGCTGGAGGACTTCGTCAAGCGGCACTCCGGCAAGAGCGCGCCGAAGGCCGGCAGGCACTCGTCGGTGATCATCCTGACCAGCGGCACCACCGGAACTCCCAAGGGCGCCAACAGGAGCACACCGCCGACGCTGGCGCCGATCGGCGGCGTGCTGTCGCAGGTGCCGTTCAAGGGCGGGGAGGTCACCAGCCTGCCCGCGCCGATGTTCCACGCGCTGGGCTTCCTGCACGCGACCATCGCGATGATGCTCGGCAACACCCTGGTGCTGCGGCGAAAGTTCAAGCCCGCCACCGTACTTGCCGACATCGAGCAGCACCGGGTGACCGGAATCGTGGTGGTGCCGGTGATGCTGTCGCGCATGCTGGACTACTACGACGGGCTCGAGACCAAACCGGACCTGTCGTCGCTGCGCATCGTGTTCGTGTCCGGTTCCCAGCTCGGTGCCGAGCTGGCGACCCGGGCGCTCGACACGCTGGGCCCGGTGGTCTACAACCTCTACGGCTCCACCGAGATCGCGTTCGCCACCATCGCGCGGCCCGAGGATCTGAAGAAGAACCCGGCCACCGTGGGCCCCGTCGTCAAGGGTGTGAAGGTCAAGATCTTCGACGACAACGGCAACGATGTGCCGACCGGCCAGGTGGGCCGCATCTTCGTCGGCAACTTCTTCCCGTTCGAGGGCTACACCGGCGGCGGGGGCAAGCAGATCATCGACGGGCTGATGTCGTCGGGCGACGTCGGCTACTTCGACGAGAACGGGCTGCTCTACGTCAGCGGCCGCGACGACGAGATGATCGTCTCCGGCGGCGAGAACGTGTTCCCCGCCGAGGTCGAGGACCTGATCAGCGGGCATCCGGAGGTCATCGAGGCCACCGCGATCGGCGTCGACGACAAGGAGTGGGGGCAGCGGCTGCGGGCGTTCGTCGTCAAGGCCGAGGGCTCCGACCTCACCGAGGACGACATCAAGAAGTACGTGCGCGACCACCTGGCCCGCTACAAGGTGCCGCGCGAGGTGATCTTCGTCGATGAGCTGCCGCGCAACCCGACGGGCAAGATCCTCAAGCGCGAGCTGCGGGAGATGGTCGTCGACGAGAACGCCGAGAAGAAGTAGCTCAGCCCGCCATGATCGCGGCGCCGGGGATTCCCAGCGACAGCAGCATCAGGCTCATCAGGAACCAGCCGGCGCCCTGCCAGGGCACCCACTGCTGCTCGGCCTTCCACAGCCGGTAGGTCCGCACGAACGCGCCGACCCCGCCGACGAACAGCACGGCGGGCACGGTGGAGGCCGCGATCACCGAGGTCTTCGAGAACAGCAGGTAGGCGACGAACACCACCGCCGCGGCCACCACGACGATGCCGGTGTAGCCGGCCGCGGCGCGGAACGCCGCGGGCCGGTCCCAGCGCTTTTCGACGTCGTTGGTCATGGTTAGGGGGTTACCGAGAGGCTGGACACCAAACCTCTGGAAACCTCTGGTCACCAGGGGCCGTTGACGTACCAGGCCAGGCAGCCCGGAATGCCGCGGCAGGCGATGATCGCGGTCTGGTCGGGGGCTCCGCCGCGCACCCGCGGCGGTCGCGGCCCGAAGTTGCAGGAGTCCGCCCACGGATTACCGACGACGACGCCGTTGTAGCAGCCCTGCGCCTCCGGCTGGGTGACCGGCTGGGTGGTCAGCAGCGACGGCGCGACCAGCGCCGCCACCGCCGCCGCTGACCCGACGACCGTTTTAAGGACACGTCTGTTGCTCATCACCAACCACCCAACGCCCTGCCGGGCCCGTTGATTCCAGGCTACGCCGGGTGGCAAGGGTGATTTACGGATCGCGCGGCAGCCCCAGCAGGCGTTCGGCGATGATGTTGAGCTGCACCTCGGAGGTACCGCCGTAGATGGTGGTGGCCCGGCTGGCCAGAAGGTACTCCGACCAGCGGCCCGGCTCCTGGCCGGTGTCGCCGAGCACCGCGTCGGTGCCGAACGAGCGCACCGCGAACTCCGCGTACCCCTGCCCGGTCTTCATCGACAGCAGCTTGGAGATCGCCGCGGCCGGCATCGGATCGCCACCGGCCAGCGTCAGCAGCGTCGAGCGCATGTTGAGGATCTTGGCCGCGTGCCCCTCGGCGATGAGCCGGCCGGCGTGGTGCTGCTCGATCTGGTCGAACTGGCCGTCGCGGATGAACTCCACGAACCCGTTCAGGCTGGCCAGCATCGGCGGCTCGCTGGAGCCGATCGACACCCGCTCGTTGGCCAGGGTGTTGCGGCTGACCTCCCAGCCGCGGTTGACCTCCCCGAGCACCATGTCGTCGGGCACGAACACGTCGTCGATGAACACGGTGTTGAACATGGCGTTGCCGGTCAGCTCACGCAGCGGCTTGACCTCGACTCCCTCGCTCTTCATGTCGAGCAGGAAGTAGGTGATGCCGTTGTGCTTCGGTGCGTCCGGGTCGGTGCGGGCCAGCAGCGCGCCCCACTCGGAGTACTGCGCGCCGGTGGTCCAGATCTTCTGGCCGGTGATGCGCCAGCCGCCGTCGACCTTGGTGGCCTTGGTGGTCAGGCTGGCCAGGTCGGACCCGGCGCCCGGCTCGGAGAACAGCTGGCACCAGATCATCTCGCCGCGGAAGGTGGGCGGCAGGAAGCGCTGCTTCTGCGCGTCGGTGCCGTACGCGACGATCGACGGGATGATCCAGGCGGCGATGCCCATCTGCGGGCGCTTGACCCGGCCGGCCTCGAACTCCTGGGCGATGATGATCTGCTCGACCGGGCTGGCCGCACGGCCCCACGGCTTGGGCAGGTGCGGCTGCACCCAGCCACCCTCGGCGATCGCGGTGTCGCGCTCCGGTCCGCTCGGAATCGCTTTGAGCGCAGCGACTTCCGCGCGGATCTCGTCACGAAGCTTCTCGGTGTCCGGGTCCAGGTCGATGTCGAGCCTGCGCATCCCGGTCGTGGTCGCGGTGTCGACGACCTGCTGCGGGTAGTCGTCGTAGCGGCCGAAGCTGGCGGCCAGCACCAGCGCACGCCGGTAGTAGACGTTGGTGTCGTGCTCCCAGGTGAAGCCGATGCCGCCGTGCACCTGGATGCAGTCCTGGGTGCAGTGCTGGGCGGCCTCGGGGGCCAGGGTGGCGGCGACGGCCGCGGCGAACTCGAAGTGGCTGTCGTCGTCGGCGGAGCCGCGGTTGGCCAGCATCTCGTCGATCGCGCGGGCGGCGTCCCACACCGCGGCGGTGGCCCGCTCGGTCTCGGCGATCATGTTGGCGCACTTGTGCTTGATGGCCTGGAACTGGCCGATCGGGCGGCCGAACTGCTCGCGGATCTTGGCGTACTCCGCGGCGGCGTCGGTGGCCCAGCGGGCCACGCCGATGCACTCGGCGGACAGCACCGTGGAGATCAGCGCCCGGGCCACCGGCCGGGTCAGCGTGCTCAGCACCCGCTCGTCGCCGATCTCGATGGCGTTGGCCCGCACGTGCGCCACCGGCCGCGCCGGATCCAGCGAGGTGACCGGCTCGATCTCGAGCTGGTCGGCGTCGAAGACCACCCACGCCTCGCCGCTGTCGATGGACACCGGCAGCACCAGCACCGACGCCTGCGCCGCGCCGGACACCGCGCGCACCTCACCGCGGATGACCAGGTTGTCGCCCTGCCGGGTGGCGGTCAGCCCGGAGTCGATGGCGTAGGCGGCGATCGTCTCACCGGAGGCCAGCCCGCCCAGCACCTCGGCGTCCGGGTCGTGCGCGGCGATCAGCGCGCCGGCGATCGCCGACGGGACGAACGGCCCGGGCACCGCGCCGTAGCCGAACTCGGCGGCGACGATGGCCAGCTCGAGAATCCCGAAGCCCTGTCCGCCGACGCTCTCGGCCAGGTGCACGCCCTGCAGCCCCTGCTCGGCGGCGCTCTTCCAGTACGGCGGGGGATTGCTGAGTGGCGTTTCCAGCGCCTCGTGCAGCACCTCCGACGGGGCCACCCGTGCGACGAAAGAGCGCACGGAGTCGGCGAGGTCGTTGTGCTCGGGGTTGATCGCGATGGGCATTACGTGCACCTCACTGTGACGGAGTGTCCCTATTAACCGGTCGGTTGGGGGTCACAATACCGTTCACGGTATTGGCCAGGTCACGTCCGTCCCGCAGTCGACGGCAGTTGTCCACCGCCTGCACGAGGTAGCGCCGCATGGTGTCGGCGGTGTACCAGGTGACGTGCGGGGTGAGCACCACGTTGTCCAGCGCCAGCAGCGGGTTGTCGGGGGCGACGGGTTCGGTCGCGAACACGTCCAGGCCCGCCGCGGCCAGCTGACCGCTGCGCAGCGCGGCGACCAGCGCGGCCTCGTCGACGATCGCCCCGCA
>Ga0180218_1000113_pt1 | contig 124673 bp, 107 predicted proteins | sample eDN3rd37CKraftBY_FD_151334 | JGI IMG/M metagenome (GOLD analysis project Ga0180218, IMG submission 151334) | Enriched backyard soil microbial communities from Emeryville, California, USA - eDNA 3rd pass 37_C Kraft BY (version 2) (version 2) | ecosystem: Environmental > Terrestrial > Soil >... | reverse complement strand
GCCGCCGAACTTGTTCGACAGCACCGTCGTGATCGCCGCCGTCAACGTCGTTTTGCCGTGGTCAACGTGACCAATCGTACCCACGTTCACGTGCGGCTTGGTACGTTCAAACTTGCCTTTTGCCATGGCTGACTCCTGACCTGGATTGAAGCTTCTGACTTGAAGAAGAACCTAGAAATTCGATGGTGCCCATGACGCGGATCGAACGCGTGACCTCTCCCTTACCAAGGGAGTGCTCTACCACTGAGCCACATGGGCAAATCTTGGAGCGGGTGAAGGGAATCGAACCCTCGTCGTAAGCTTGGAAGGCTTCTGCTCTACCATTGAGCTACACCCGCAGGCCACCCTTTCACCTTGCATCTCCTCCATATTCCCGCAGCGACAAGCCAGGACACCTGGCCTTACGTTGCAAAATCCAGGCCGAACCGCACCTGGATTTCGTCTTGCCGAGCCTGGATCTGGTACGGGCGCCCTGCTTTCGCAAAGCGCCGATCCTGGCGTCATACTGGACCGGAACATGGGTCTCTGGTGGAGGAGGTTGGATTCGAACCAACGTAGGCGCAAGGCCAACAGATTTACAGTCTGCCCCCTTTAACCACTCGGGCACTCCTCCAGCGGAGAATTTGAGATTATGAACACATTCAAATTGAATGTCAAATTGGGGCGTTGAAACGGAATCCGCGCTCCGGCCGCCGGCGGGGCCGGCACGCCGCCCGGCTTCAGCGGCTGTCGAACAACGCCTGCAGGCGCGCGGTATCGCGGGTCTGGCACAGGCCCAGGGTAAGCAGCACGCGGGCCTTCTGGGGGCTGAGGTCGCCAGCGGCGATGAACCCGCCGGCATCGTCGTCGATTTCGATGTTGCGCCCCACCCTGCCCGAGCCGGTGCGCGACGCGCGCACGACCGCGACACCCTGCGCGCTGGCGCGCTCCAGGGCCCGCAGGGCCGCGTCGGTGGCGTTGCCGTCGCCCACGCCGGCCAGCACGATGCCCTCGGCACGCCCGGCCATGAAATCAATGAGCTCGCCGTCGAGATCGACGCAAGCATGCACGATGTCGACTCGCGGCCAGGCCTGCCGCGGCAATTCGCCCGGCCGGAGCAGCGCGTCGCCGGCCACGCGCTCGGCGCGGGCGTGAAACACCGGCCGGCCGCCCTGCATGACGCCGGCCCGGCCCGTATTGGGCGAAGCGAACGCGGCGATGCCCGAGGCGGCTATTTTCTGCACCTGGCGGGCCAGGTGGATATCTTCGTTCATCACGACCAGGGGCCCGCGGCCGCGCGCGGCCGGATGGCAGGCCAAGGCCACCGCGTTATACAGATTGGCCGGCCCGTCTGCGCTCAACGCGGTGGCCGGGCGCATGGCGCCCAGCAGTACCACCGGTTTATCCACAGGCAATACCAGGCTGAGGAAATAAGCGGTCTCTTCCAGCGTATCGGTGCCATGGGTGATGACGATGCCGTCGATGGCGGGGTCGTCGCACAGCGCCGCGGCGCGCAGCGCCAGCTGCCGCCAGACGGCATGGCTCATGTTCTGACTGCCGACGTTGGCGATCTGCTCGGCTTCGATGCGCGCCAGGCCGGCCAATTGAGGCACGGCCGCCAGCAATTGCCCGACGCCATACGAGCCGGCTCGATAGGCGCCGCTGGTCGCGTCGGTTTGCGCGCCGGCAATGGTGCCGCCGGTCGCCAGGACGGCAATCCGCGGCGGCCGGGCCTCAGGCATCCAGGACCCCGGACAGGCCCTGGCGCTCGAGCAGCGAGTTCAGATGTTCCCAGCCATGGAAGTCGATCACGATCTGGCCTTTTTCACGCGCTCCGACCTTCAGCGCAACGCGGGTGCCGAGATGATCCGACAGCGCTTCCTCGAGCCGCGTGACATCGCGCGAAGCACCATTGCCCTTCTTGCGCGGCGCGGCGTCGACTTCTTTCTGCGCCCGCGCGACCAGCTTCTCGGCCTCGCGCACCGACAGGCGCTTGGCGATGACCTGATTGGCCAGCTGGATCTGCGTGGCGGCATCGACTGCCAGCAAGGCGCGGGCATGGCCCATGTCGACATCGCCCGCCAGCAGCATGGTCTGCACCGGCGCGGCCAGGTTGAGCAAGCGCAGCAGGTTGCTGGTGGCCGAACGCGAGCGGCCTATGGCCTGGGCGGCCTGCTCGTGCGTCAGTCCGAACTCGTCGAGCAGGCGGCGAACGCCATGCGCCTCTTCGAGGGGGTTGAGATCCTCGCGCTGGATGTTCTCGATCAGCGCCATGACCGCGGCGTTCTCGTCGGCGACTTCGCGCACGAGAACCGGCACCTCTTTCAGGCCGGCCAGCTGCGCGGCGCGAAAGCGCCGTTCGCCGGCGATGATTTCGTACTGGCCTGGCGCGTCGGCGCCCAGCGCGCGCACCAGGATGGGCTGCATGATGCCCTGGGTACGGATGGACTCGGCCAGCTCATTGAGCGCGCCTTCGTCCATACGCGTGCGCGGCTGGTACTTGCCGGCGCGCATCTTGGACACAGGCAGCGTGGCCGGCGGTCCTTCCGGCGCGGCCGCGGGGGCCTTGCCGATGTTGTCGATGGCGGGCACGTCAGCGCCCAGCAAGGCATCCAGTCCTCGACCCAAGCCCTTGGGTTTCTTGGTAGCCATAGCGAATAAATCCTCTTCCCTTCAGCAGTTGACCGTTGACCGCTCAAACGGGTGTTGCTTCGGACATTGAACGATACCAATACGTGTAGCGATCCACGAAGCCGAAACGCGCATACAAGGCTCGGGCGGCCGTGTTCTGCGGCTCGACCTGCAGGTACGCCTGGCGCGCGCCGGCGTGGCTGGCCTGCTCCAGCAAATACTTCAGCACCGCCGCGCCGCAACCCTGGCGGCGCCGCGATGGCGCGGTAACGATATCGAACAGCCCGACCAGCCCGGCATCGAATGCCGCCAGCCCTGCCGCGATACATTCGCCGCCAGCGTCACGCACCAGCAGCGGCACGTTTTCCAACGGCGCCGCCTCCAGGCGCGCCGCGTGTTCGGCCATGGCCGCATCGTCGTGGCCGCGCAGGCGCCCTGCTTCCCGGGCGAAGCGCGCCGGCGTTGTCCGCTCGAACACCAGCCCGGGCGGCGCTTGCGCCGTGACCGGCACGACGGGCGCCGCCATGACGCAGGTATGGTCGAACGCAACGAACCCGCGCTCATGCAGTTGTGCATCCAGGGAAAAATCGGGGCCGATGGACGTCAACCGCACGATCAGCGGCACCCCGTGGCGCGCATACCACCGGGTACAGTACGCCAGCCGCTCATCGAGCGGACGTGTGGATAACCCGAGTACATTGACACAACGCGCGCGCTTGGCCCGCGCAGGCGCCCAACGCACCAGCCAGCCTTCGTAGAGCATCTGCTCGCGAACCGTCGTGGCGTTGAGCGCCGCCTCTTCCAGGCGCGCCAGCCCGCCGCCCGCTGCGGGGATGGGTTGAGCGTCCGGAACGGCAAGCACAGCTGGCATCGAGGTTCAATCCAGCTCTTTGACGCGTTCTATCATTTCCGCACCAAATGCAATATAGGCCTGCGCGCCGCGCGACGCGCGGTCATATACCACGCCCGGCATGCCATAGCTGGGCGCCTCGGCCAGCCGCACATTGCGCGGCACCACCGTGGTGAACACCTTGTCGCCGAAGTGCGATTCGAGCTGGGCCGACACCTGCTGCTGCAGGGTCATGCGCGGATCGAACATCACGCGCAACAAACCGATGACACGGAGTTCGTTGTTGATATTGCGGTGCACGCGCTTGATGGTGTTGACCAGGTCGGACAGGCCTTCGAGCGCAAAGTACTCGCACTGCATCGGAATGATGACGCCGTGCGCGGCGGCCAACCCGTTAAGGGTAAGCAGCGACAGCGTGGGCGGGCAATCGATCAGCACGAAGTCGTATTCGCCGGCGATCTTGTCGATGGCGGCCTTGAGCTGGCGCTCGCGCTCGTCCATCTGCACCAGGTCGATCTCGGCGCCGGACAGCTCGCGGTTGGCCGGCAATACGTCGTAGCCGCCGGACTCCGAGCGCACGCGCGTCTGTTCGATACCGGCCTCGCCGATGAGCACCTGGTACAGGTTGGATTCCAGCGTGCTCTTGTCGATGCCGCTGCCCATGGTGGCATTGCCCTGCGGATCGAGATCGACCAGCAGCACCCGCTGCTTGTGCGTAGCCAGGCCAGCCGCGAGGTTGATGGCGGTGGTGGTCTTGCCGACGCCACCCTTTTGATTGGCGATGCAGAACACGCGGGCGGACTTGCTGGGCGGTATGTTTTTCATATGTTTCCTTGACTGCGTCGCATCCATATCAGGCAGCGTTGCGCGTCGAGTTCCGGCACCACCAGCGGTTCGATCCGTTCGACCGTCCAGTGGCCGTGTTGCTGTAACGCCTCGATTTCGTCATCGGGCACCTTGCCCTTCATGGCGACGAGGGTACCACCCTCGCGCACGTGGCGGCCGGCCAGCGCGGCGAAGTCCTGTAACGAAGCGAACGCGCGCGAGATCACCACGTCGCATTGCGCCGGTTCGAGCTGTTCGATGCGGGAGTGCGCGGCCCGCAGATTGGGCAACCCGAGGGCGCCGGCCATCTGCCGCACGAATGCGGTTTTCTTCTCGACCGCGTCCACGCAGGTGACGTCCCAGTGGGCGCGCATGATGGCCAGCACCACGCCGGGCAGGCCACCGCCGGAACCGACGTCGAACAGCTTGACGCGCGCGCCCGGCTCGGCGGCGCGCAGGCCACGCTCCAGCGGCGCCACGACCGACAGGCTATCGAACAGGTGCTGCACGAGCATCTGCCCCGGATCCCGGATGGCGGTCAGGTTGTACGTGCGGTTCCAGCGCTGCATCTGCTCGACATAGCGCAGCAGCTTCTGCTGCTGGCCGGCGTCGGCCGGCAATCCCAGCGCATCGCAAGCCTGGGCCAGCCGCCGCGCGGGGCCGCCGGGGATCTCTGGAACGGCGCTCATGCCGCTTGCTTGCGCGAGCCGTAATGCAGGCGCTTGAGATGGATCAGCAACAGGGAAATGGCGGCCGGCGTCACCCCGGAGACGCGCGCGGCCTGCCCTATGGTCTCGGGCCGATGCGTCTTCAGCTTCTGGCGCACCTCGAACGACAGACTGGTCACGGCGTCGTAATCGATGTCCGCGGGGATAGGCTGCTGCTCATGCGAAAGGTGCTTCTGCACTTCATCTTGCTGGCGTGCGATATAGCCGGCGTACTTGACCTGGATCTCGACCTGCTCGGCCAGCACTTCGTCCTCGAGCACGCCAGGGCCAGCCAGCAACTCGCCCTCGTCGGTACGGGCCTGCATCAACGCCTCATAGGACACATTGGGTCGTTTCAGCAGATCTGATAGTGAGTACTCACGCTCAATTGCCTTGCCGAGCAAGGCTTCGGCGGCGTGCGCCGGCAGGACGCGCGGGTTCACCCAGGTGGATTTGAGCCGTTCGACTTCCTGGGCGACGGCATCGCGCTTGCGACTGAAGGCATCCCAACGCACATCGTCCACCAGCCCGAGCCGGCGGCCGATTTCGGTCAGGCGCAGATCGGCGTTGTCTTCGCGCAGGCTGAGGCGATATTCCGCACGGGACGTGAACATGCGATAAGGCTCGGTCACGCCACGCGTGACCAGATCATCGACCAGCACGCCGAGATACGCTTCATCGCGACGCGGGACCCAGGGCTCTTTTCCCTGTGCCTGCAGGGCGGCATTGGCGCCGGCCAGCAGGCCTTGAGCAGCCGCCTCTTCGTAGCCGGTCGTGCCGTTTATCTGGCCAGCGAAGAACAGTCCGGAAATCGCCTTGGTCTCCAGGGTGGACTTCAGGGCACGTGGGTCGAAATAGTCATACTCGATGGCGTAGCCCGGCCGCAGGATATGCGCGTTTTCCAGTCCGGGCAGGGAATGGATCAACTCGTACTGCACGTCGAACGGCAGGCTGGTGGAGACCCCGTTGGGATAGATCTCATGGGTGTTCAGGCCCTCCGGCTCCAGGAATACCTGGTGCGACGCCTTGTCCGCAAAGCGATGGATCTTGTCCTCGATGGACGGGCAGTAACGCGGCCCGACTCCCTCGATGACCCCACTGTACATGGGTGAACGGTCCAGCCCGCCGCGGATGATGTCGTGCGTGCGGGCATTGGTGTGCGTGATCCAGCAAGGTAGCTGACGCGGGTGCATGGATGCCTTGCCCAGGAACGAGAAGACCGGCACGGGATCAAGATCGCCCGGCTGCTCTTCCAGCACGCTGTAGTCGATGCTGCGCCCGTCGATACGCGGAGGCGTGCCGGTCTTCAGGCGGCCCTGCGGCAACTGCAGCTCCTTGAGCCGCTGGCCCAGGGAATTGGCGGGAGGATCCCCGGCCCGGCCCCCGGAATAGTTCTGCAGACCCACGTGAATCAGGCCGTTGAGGAAGGTACCAGCCGTCAACACCACGGTACGGGCGCGAAAGCGCAACCCGATCTGCGTAACGGCGCCCACGATCCGGTCGCCCTGCACCATCAGGTCGTCAACCGCCTGCTGGAACAGCCAAAGATTGGGCTGATTCTCAAGGCGCGCACGTATGGCATTGCGGTACAGCACCCGGTCTGCTTGGGCGCGCGTTGCGCGCACTGCCGGCCCCTTGGAACTGTTGAGAATACGGAATTGGATACCTGCCTCGTCGGTGGCGATAGCCATCGCGCCACCCAGCGCATCGACTTCCTTGACCAAATGGCCCTTGCCTATCCCCCCGATGGAGGGGTTGCAGGACATCTGACCCAGGGTTTCGATATTGTGGGTAAGCAGCAATGTCTGTGCGCCGGTACGGGCTGCAGCCAGGGCTGCTTCCGTGCCAGCGTGACCGCCACCAACGACGATCACATCAAATTCGCGGGGAAAATCCATGATGAGGAGAGATGAAAGAGCGTTCCGCAGCCATTATAGTGGCACCCCGTTGGACGTTTCACGTGAAACATCGTAAGCGCGACAATCCATGCGTCCTATGCGGCTTATGCACCACGGCGCCGCTCAAGAAAGCTGGGCTGAGGCAATGTTTCACGTGAAACATGAACTCTTGTTCCGACCCCAATACTGCGGAAAGATGTTCCACGTGAAACAACATGCTTAGGCCCAGCATTGCCTCGGCCTCGTTCAGATCACAAGCACAATGTTCCACGTGAAACAACGCCGACATCAGCGGCTTGACTCTCCACCCGAGGCAATGAAAAACGACGATGTTTTCACCCCTACCCTACCCCTAGGCCAAAACAATCGTGGTTTTATCCGCCAGCCGCCAAACCAGAACCGACACACGCTGCCTTTCTTCCCCGGTTCCGCGAGTCGGGTCTCCCGTTTGGCTTGGTCACGTATCCCGCCGTGTACTGAGTTCATCGACATGGCGGCCCACGCTACGACCGCGTTGCCGGAATGCATACGATGGCCCGTTTCGCTCCTTGCAGATCGGTGGAAAGTTGGCGCGCTTTGATCACCACGTACAGGGCATGAACCCACGCTTGGCGGATGGCCCGCCGATGGAGCGACTTGCGAGCGCCGTGAGCAAGCTGCATGCCTACTGCCGGACGCAGGGTCGCGGACACCAATTCGAGAACTCACGAGTCGGCCGGACCAGCGGCTGTGGCGAAGCCGACCAGGAGCTGTATGAATACGCGCCCGACTCGGCCACGACGGTGCGGTTCGAGGCGGCGCTCCTGCACGGCAGCCCGGTGTACCCGTGACACGTCGAATGGGTGTCAATGCAGAACCGAAGGGTGGGCTGGTCACGCGCCCGGAAGTATGCCCGCAAACGGCATAGCCGCAGGATTCCCCCGATGGCAACTTTGGTTTCACGTGAAACATCGCGACTCAATAGCGCTAATACCCTCTGGGCGGAAATATAAGACCGGTGTCTCGCCCGGGCCTACCCTCTATTGCACAGGGGAAACACTACCATCCAACGGCTTAATACTTTCGGCTAGCATGCCGCCAGAGACTGGCAACATCAAGGAAACATTCATACGCGGGCACGGAAATTTGTACGGGCTGGAACATAGCCTTATCCACCGCTCCCTGTGGACAACCAGGAGGCGGCGCATCGGGATCCGCGCACAATTGCGAAGCCGCCGTTTCGGGTCGCACCCACATACGTGATCGCTGGATCGAAGCCGGGGCCCCGCCAGCCATGCCGCAGGGCAGCCATGGCTTTGCGAAACCGCACCGAATTGGGGATCAATCCCCAGAAGTATCCACAGATTTTTCGAGCGGGATTATCCCCGGAATATGTCTCGATACGGGCAAAAAAATTGGGGATATCTTTGTGAACAAATCGGGCCCGACCCGTAATGACGGCCGGTCCAGGGTTGCCGAAATGCCTGGCCAGGATCCGCGCCAGAAATCCCGGCATGCCTATCTCATGGCGTAACACCACGGATTTACAGGAGATTTTCCCAGGGAAGCGTGGATCAACGGAAGAACCTGTACGGGGCGACGCCTGCCATCGTCTCATCGGCGGCGCCAAATAACGATGTCATCCGCTGTGTAAAACTCCAGCACCATGCATGAAGCCGGTGTGCGAAAACTTGTCCACCGCCGATGACGGGCCGAGGCTTATCCACAAAGTTATCCAAGCCCGCGGTGATGTTAGTAAGCGCTAACTGCATGCCGCGCGGCGCCGGCAAAAGCAACAACGCCCCAGAAGCAATGTTTCTGGGGCGTTGTAACCAGGCGCTTGGGCCTGGTATGCGGGAAAAACGGGATTTCCCGATTCAGAGCGGGCGAATTTCGGCCGCTTGAGGTCCTTTCGGACCATCCTTCACTTCGAACTCGACTTCCTGACCTTCGTTCAGGCTGCGATAACCGCGGCCTTGAATCGCCGAGAAATGTGCGAATACGTCAGTACCGCCGCTGTCCGGAGTGATGAATCCATAACCCTTGTCGGCGTTGAACCACTTGACCTTGCCCTTTTGAGCCATTTTTTATAGCGTCCTGATATCGAAAAAAAGAAATGCAAATGAATCAAGGACGCTGACCAACTGACCAACCGGCGGGCACACGCACCCGCTTTAACGTTGCGTTTGTGGCTTGCCGTCTACAAGTAACCGGGTTTGCGCACTGCTTGAATCAACTGCAGGATCAGCATACTCATCGCCTCCGACGCGAACAAATAGTTGTTTACCCCTATGTGGCTTTTTTTTCACTTGTCTCACAAGTAACCGAAACCGCCATGGCGGCTTCGCAAACGACCGCGGCTACCGGTCCCATCGCCAAGCACCGCACGCCCGCGCCGGCGGCGCTCCGAAGAACGCGATGAAGTTAGTGGGATACTTACGAGCAACGCATTCCCTTGCTTAGCCACACTCCTACCATCGCCATGATCCGATCCAAGCTGCCCGACGTCGGCACCACGATTTTCACTGTCATGAGCCGGCTCGCCATCGAGCACAAGGCCATCAACCTGGGCCAGGGTTTCCCGGATTTCGATCCCGACCCCGAACTGTGCGCCCTGGTCGGCAAGGCCATGGCCGCCGGGCACAACCAGTATCCCTACATGCCTGGCGTAGCGCCATTGCGCGAGGCCATCGCCGCCAAGGTCCAGGCCCTCTACGGCCATGCCTACGATCCGGAAACCGAAATCACCGTAACCAGCGGCGCCACGGAAGCGTTGATGGCCACCGTATTGGCTGCCGTGGGCCCTGGCGACGAAGTCGTGGTGATAGAACCCTGCTACGACTCGTACCTGCCGGCGATACGTCTGGCCGGCGGCACCGCCGTGCCCGTGCCCTTGCGCGCTCCCACCCGCGACGATCCGTACTACCGCATCGACTGGCAGCGCGTGCGTGACGCAATTGGCGCGCGCACGCGCCTGCTGATGCTGAATTTCCCGCACAATCCGACCGGCGCGGTACTCGACGAAAGCGATCTGGACGCGCTGGAATCCATCGTGCGCGATACGGGCGTGCTGTTGCTGTCCGATGAGGTATACGAACACATCGTGTTCGACGGCAAGCCGCACGCCAGCCTGTCGCGCCGCCCTCTGCTGGCCGAACACGCGTTTGTCATCTCGTCTTTCGGCAAGACGTATCACGCCACCGGCTGGAAAGTAGGCTATTGCTGCGCTCCGCGCCAACTCAGCGCCGAGTTGCGCAAGGTCCACCAGTTCATGGTGTTCACCGTATCCTCGCCGATGCAATTCGCGCTGGCCGAGTATATGGCCAATCCCAGGCCCTACCTGGAGCTGCCTGCGTTCTACCAGGCCAAGCGGGATCGCCTCGCGGCGGGCCTGGCCAACACGCGTTTTCGCCCCCTGCCCAGCCCCGGCACGTTCTTCATGCTGGCCGACTACAGCGAGATCGCCAAGCATGCGGAAGCCGATTTTGCGCGCCATCTCACCATCGACCATGGCGTAACCGTCATTCCGGTATCGGCGTTCTACCAGAACCCCGCCGCGCCCGAATCCAACCACCACCTGGTGCGCTTCTGCTTCGCCAAGCAGGACGCGACGCTGGACGCCGCGATCGACCGCCTGGCCCACGTCTGAGCACGCCGCAGCGCAGCCCGCGCCCAAGAAAAATGCCGCGGTATCCACCGCGGCATTTTTCAATCGGGCAATCGACTACGACTGAAGAGCTTGCCTGCGGCGCGCGCTCAGGCGACGCATCAATTGCGGGATGATCACCACCGCGGCGGCCGCGATCCACAGGCCTATCGACACCGGGCTGGAGTACAGCACGACGGGATCGCCATTGGTGATGGACAGCGCGCGGCGCAGGTTCTGTTCCATCATGTCGCCCAGCACCACGCCCAGCACCAGCGGCGCCATCGGTACGCCGAACTTGCGCAGGAAATAGCCCAGCGCGCCTATGCCCACCACCATCAACAGGTCGAACGTACCCGCATTGATCGCGTAGACGCCGATGTAGCTGATGCACAGGATGCCGGGCACCATCATCCACGCCGGCACGGCCAGCACCTTCGAGAACACGCGCACCATCGGCACGTTCATGATGAACAGCAGGACGTTGGCGATGAACAGCGAAGCGATCAGGCCCCACACCAGTTCGGGCTTGCTGTCGAACAGCACCGGACCCGGCGTGATGTTGTAGAGCGTCAACGCGCCCATCATCACGGCGGTGGTGCCCGAACCCGGCACGCCCAGCGTCAGCATGGGCACGAAAGAGCCGATCGCCGACGCGGTGGCGGCCGACTCCGGCGCCACCAGGCCGCGCATGTCGCCCTTGCCGAACTTGGCGTCGGGATCCTTGCTTTCGATGATGCGCTTTTCCTGCGAATAAGCGACGGCCGCCGCCACGCTGGCGCCGGCTCCGGGCAGCACGCCCACGCCGAAGCCCACCAGCGAACTGCGCACCACGCTCCACCACGTGAACGCCAATTCTTTAAGGTTGAACAGTTTCCGGCCGCTCGGCTTGACCTCGATACTATGCCCGGCCACGACCTTCTCCAGCATCTCCAGCATCTCGCTGACGGCAAACAGCGCGATCACCACGACGACGAAATCAATACCGTCGGACAGGTGCACCGAATCGAAGGTATAGCGGTATACGCCCGAGTTCGAATCGACCCCGACCACCGAAATGCCCAGCCCTATCATCGCCGCCAGCACGCCCTTGACCGGCTGCTTGCCCAGCAGGCTGGTCAGGCAGCAGAACGCGAACACCATCAGCACGAAATATTCGGCCGGCCCGAATGCGAGCGCCCACTTGGCCAGCAGCGGCGCCAGCAGGATGATGCCCGTCACCGAGACGATGGCTCCGAAGAAGGCCGACCACGCCGACAGCGACAGCGCGACGTTGGCCAGGCCCTGGCGCGCCAGCGGATAGCCATCCAGCGTGGTCATGATGGCGCTGGCCTCGCCCGGCACGTTGAGCAGGATCGACGTGATGCGCCCGCCATATTCGGCGCCCACGTACACCGCCGCAAGCAGGATGAGCGCCGTTTCGGGCGGCAGGTTCATCGCGAATGCGATCGGAATCAGCATGGCCACGCCGTTGATCGGGCCGAGCCCGGGCAACACGCCCACCATGGTTCCGAAGAACGAGCCGATGGCCGCGACGAGTACGTTGGTCAGCGAAAAGGCGACGCCGAAACCGATGGCAAGATGATCGAGAATGCCGCTCATAGCAGACCCTCCAGCAACCCGGCCGGCAACACCACGTCCAGGACTTTGTCGAACAACAGGAAGAACAATGTGCCCATGATCAGGCCACCGATGGCGCACTTGATCCAGTTGCCGCCGAACAGGCGGCCGACCGCGACGGTCATCAGCGCCGTGGCGATGACAAACCCCAGCCACTGGAACAGGAACGCATAGGCGGCCGCGTATGCGACCATCAGGGCGATGCGCGCGTTGGCGCCGGCGGAGTTGGTCTCGACCTGGTGGCCGCCCTTGTAGACCAGACGCAGGCCGCACAAGCCGATGATCAGTGCGACAAGCATCGGAAATGCGCGCGGTCCCACCGGTTCGTAGGCAAACGGCGCTTCGATGTCCCAGCCCGCCCATGTCATGAAGGCGGCCAGGATCAGGGCGAATACGCCCAACATTCGATCATTCATGATCCCGTATCCAATTCGAGAACACGGCGCGGACCGCCCCGTCTGCGTGCGCACCGTAGGGAAGATGCGCGGCGGCGGCGCTTGCCGCCGGCCGCGCGATCGGTTTACTTCTTGATGAGGCCGAAGCTGTCGGCCAGCTCGGCGTAGTTCTTGACCTGCTGCTTGACGTAGTCGTCCAGGTCCTTGCCGGTCTTGCTGAACGGGAACAGGCCTTGCTGTTCACGCAGCTTGGCGTATTCGGGCGAATTCATCGTCTTGTCGAACGCGTCGACCCAGAACTGGTAATCCTTGTCGGAGACCTTGGGGCCTACGTAGAAGCCGCGGATGATCGGCCATACGATGTCATAGCCTTGCTCCTTGGCCGTCGGCACGGAATTCAGCTTGCCCGGCAGGCGCTCGCTGTTGAAGACCGCCAGCACACGGATCGGCGCGCCGCCTTCGAGCATGGTGAAAGCCTCGGCGGCGTCGCCCATGTAGGCTTGGATGTGCCCGCCGCGCAGCGCCGTCACTGCCTCGCCACCGCCTTCGAACGCGACGAAGCGCATTTTCTTGAAATCGACGCCGGCCGCCTTGGCCGTCAGCGCCGCTTTCATCCAGTCCTGGCTGCCCACGGTGCCGCCGGCGCCCAGCACGATCTTGGTGGGATCCTGCTTGAAGGCCTCCATCAGGCCCTTGAGGTCGGTATAGGGCGAATCGTTGCGCACCACCGCCACGCCGTAGTCGGCGCCGATGCCGGCCAGCCAGCGCACGTCGTCGACCGAATACTTGCCGAACTTGCCTTGCGCCAGGTTGAGCAGCGAACCGCCCGAAAAGGCGACGATGGTGCCAGCCTCGCCCGGATGCTGGGCCACGATGTTGTTGTAGGCCACGGCGCCAATGCCGCCGGGCATGTAGACGATGCGCATGGGCGCCTTGAGGGCGCCCGATTGCTTCAGACCTTCGGTAGCCAGCCGACAGGTCAGGTCGAAGCCGCCGCCGGGCTGGGCCGGCGCAATACATTCGGGCCGACGCGGTTCGTCGCCGGCCGCATGGGCGGCGTTGCCAATGAACAGGGCGCACAGGCCGGCCAGGGCGGCGGCAGTCGCGCGGAATTTCGCCAGGGTATGCATCGATGCGGTCTCCGAGATCGTTGTTGGCATGTCATGCGGACATGGCTGGCCATGGAACGATCGCGCGGATCGGAGGCCAACGGATGAGCACCGTACCCAACCCTGGCTTTCCGGAACCTTTCAGATCACCGCAATTTCGTGCGGCAGCGCAGCATTTCCCTTGAAACCTAGGGAAAACACCAGTGCCGCGCGCAAACCCGGCTGCGGCTGGCGGTTTTCCAGCACCAGCCGGCCGCCGTGGATTTCGATGATGGTCCGCACAATGGCCAGCCCCAGACCCGCCCCCGACTTGTTCTTGCCGGCCGCGCCACGGCGAAACCGCACGCTGGCGCGCGCGATGTCCTCGGCCGACATGCCGGGCCCATTGTCCTCCACGGCCAGCCAGGCATGGCCATCCTCGGCGTGGACCTTGACCGTGACTTCGCTGCCGGGCGCCGTGTACCGGATGGCGTTGTCGACCAGATTGCTCAGCGCCTCGCGCAACAGCCACTCGACGGCCTGTACCCGGACCGGCGCGCCCTGCACGTCCAGCCCCAGGTCCAGTTGCCTGGCCCGCGCCGCCGGCAGCAAGGCCCGGATGACGCCGTCGGCCAGTTCGGCCAGGTCGACCGTTTCCAGCGGCAGGCCGCCTTCGGCCAGCGAGGCGTCCTTGGCGCGCGCCAGCGCGAGCATCTGGTTGGTGGTGCGTACCGCCCTGTCCAGGCCGTCCTGCATCGCCAGGAGGGCTGTACGGACCTCCTGGGGGTCCGTTTCACGCAGGGCATAGGCCGTCTGGGTCCGCAACACCGACAGCGGCGTGCGCAATTGATGCGACGCATCGTCGAGGAACTGCCGCTGCACCCTCGCCAAGGCCGTAAATCGGGCCATATGGAGGTTTACGGCGTGAATGAGGGGTTGGACCTCACCAGGCATCTCCGACGCGCTCACGGGGCTCAGATCGTCCGCAGAACGGCTTGCCACTTCCTCGCGCAACCGTTCGAGCGGCCGCAGCGCCATGAAAACGCTCCAGATGACCACCAACACGCTGATCATCACCACCGCCAGATCGCGTTCCACCGAGCGCACCAGCGCCCGATGCAGGAAGTCCTGCCGGGTTTCCAGGCTTTCGGCGACCTGGACGATTATACGTCCCCCTTTATCGTTGTAGAGCGGGGGATCCATCGGCCGCGCCAGCGCCGCCACCCGTACCGGCTGGCCCAGGTACTCGGCGTAGAAAAACTGCGGCTGGCCGGAAACCAGCGGTTGCGGCGGCAGCGGCAGTTGGGGGTTGCCGATCTCGGCCAGGCCGTCTTCGGTGGCCACCCGGTAGTACACGTTACCGTTGGCGGTCAGCTCGAAGAACTCCAGCATCAGGTAAGGCTGTTCCAGCGAGAGCCCTCCGCTGGCTGTGGATATGTTGTGGTCGATGGATCGCAGCGCTCCGGAAAGCGAGCGGTCGTAGGCAATATCGACCTGATTGCGCAATTGCTGATTGGACAGCCACAGCGCCCCCGTCATGACGAAAACCAGCGCGGGAATCAGCCACCACAGCAACACGGTCTTCAGCGTGCGATGGCGGGGTTTTTCCTGCCTACGGGTTGTCAACAGCGTTCTCCAGGCAATAGCCCATGCCGCGCATGGTGACGATCTGTACGCCGGTGTCGGCCAGTTTCTTGCGCAGCCGATGGACCAGGACCTCGATGGCCTCCAGGTTGACATCGCTGTCGCTGGACTGGATGCGATCGAGAATCTGCTGTTTGTTCAAGGGTTCGCCGCTGCGCTGGATCAGGGCGCGCAGCACAGCATGTTCCCTCGGCGACAGCGCCAGGGGCTGCCCTTTGACGGTGAATCGCTGCGAGGCGGTGTCCAGCGCCAGGTCGCCCAGCGTCAAGCGGGGATGTTCCCGTCCGCGGCTGCGGCGGATCAGCGCGGTCAGGCGGGCTTCGAGCTCTTCCAGCACGAACGGTTTGGGCAGGAAGTCGTCGGCGCCTTGGTGCAGGGTGCCCACTCTTTCGGCCAGCGAATCGCGCGCGGTCAGTACCAGCACCGGGGTACGGTCGTCGCGGGCGCGGATCCGGGTCAACAAAGTATGGCCGTCCATGCCTGGCAGGCCAAGGTCCAGGATGATGGCATCGAACTCTTCGACGGCCAGGCGGCGTTCGGCCAGCAGGCCGTCATCTGCCCATTCGACCACGAACCCGGCGTGGCGGGCAAGGCTGCGTGACAGCCAACGGGCGAGCTCGGCTTCGTCTTCGATCAACAGAATGCGCATGGCTGGATTTTGCAGCGCGAGTGGCTGGCGGCTGGCATGTTTGATGTTTTTCCTTATAGTGTTCTTTATATAAAGACTAATGATTAATAAGGGCTGTGGATAACTACCTTAACCCCGAAAAGCGATTTTATTTCATACGCTTGCGAAGCTTTTAGCCTGTGCACTAGGTCTGTTTGGCTGGAGAGCCGAAGTTGGACAACATTTCGGGCCATGGCCGAAAAGCAAGCTTGTTCAACCTGGGTCCACATACTGTGCACAAGCTTGCCTCCCAGTGGTTATCCACAGGCTGCCATGACCCGCATCCGGCACCTTTCCGGTACAAAACCCGGTTTCGCAACCCTGTTTTACAGCCTTCTGGCAGGCCCATACAGCGTAAATCCGCGGCGAGGCAAGCGCGCGCGGCCCCTGCCCGGCCACGGCGCCCCTGGGGCGTCATGCGCAATAATTGAGCAGCGGCTTCCGGACCCGAGGGCGCCCTCCACGCTTCGGCCTGGCCCGAAGTAAACAGGAGCTGGGCAGCCCATACTGCGGCTCGCGCGACATCACATCAATATCCGAGGCGGCATGACCGGACACTCGACTCCCTTCGCCGGACGCCAGGTGCTGGCGGCAAGTTTCGTCATGGCCATCTACGGCTGGGGCCTGGGCTTTTACGGGCCACCCATATTCCTGCATGCCGTCGTGGAACGCACCGGTTGGCCGCTGCAATGGGTGGCGGGCATGGTGACGCTGCACTTTCTCGCGGGGGCGCTGGCCGTGGTCAACCTGCGACGGCTGTACCGCCTTGCCGGCATTCCCGCCGTCACATTCTGCGCAGCGCTGGGAAGCGCGCTGGGCACGTACGGCTGGGCCGTGGCGGCCACGCCGTGGCAATTGGCCATTGCCGCATTGGCGAGCGGCGCCAGCTGGGCGGCGCTGGGGGCCGCGGCGATCAATGCCTTGATCGAACCGTGGTTCGTGGTCCGGCGGCCGGCCGCGCTGGGCATGGCGTACAACGGCGCCAGTGTAGGCGGCATCATCTTCTCGCCCTTGTGGGCGCTGCTGATCCAGGCCTGGGGGTTCGCCTGGGCCGCGGGCGTGGTCGGCGCGTCCATGGTGCTGGTGATCGGCGTGCTGGCCGGTCTGGTCTTTACGCGTACGCCGGCGAGCACAGGGCAGGCGCCGGACGGCGCGACCGCCGCATCCCGCCCGGCGGCAGAACCGCCGCCGCCCGCCCGGCCTGCCGGACGCCTGCGCGAGGATCGGCGCTTTGTCACCCTGGCCGCCGCCATGTCGCTAGGCCTGTTCGCCCAGATGGGCCTGGTCGCGCACCTGTACTCGCTGCTCGTACCCGTCCTGGGCGCGGGCATGGCAGGCCTGGCAATGGGGGTGGCAACCGGCTGCGCCATTGCCGGCCGCACGATCGTGGGCCATATCGCCGGCGCGGGATCCGACCGCCGCCTGCTGGCGTCGTATGCCTATGCCATCCAGGCGCTGGGGGCCCTGCTGCTGATGGCGGCCGGCGATACGCCGGCCCTGGTCTGGCTGGGCCTCCTGCTGTTTGGCTCGGGTATAGGCAACGCCACCTCGCTGCCGCCGCTGATCGCGCAAAATGAGTTCGATCCGGCCGGCGTGCGGCGCGTGGTGCCGCTCATCGTCGCCTTCTCGCAAGCCGCGTACGCGTTCGCGCCGGCGGCTTTCGGAATGTTGCGCGGCATCTCGGACGCGGCGCCGGCGCCATGGCTGTTCGTGGCGGCGGCGCTGCTGCAGGCCGCGGCCATCGCCTGTCTGCTGGCTGGGCGGGTTACTTGCCGATGCAGAAGCTGGAAAAAATCTCGCCCAGCAGATCGTCGCTGGTGAACTTGCCGGTGATGCCGGTCAGGGCTTCGTGCGCCAGGCGCAGTTCTTCGGCGAACAGGTCCAGCACGCGGTCGTCCTCTCGGGCGTGTCCGGTGGCCAGCTCCAGATGCTGCGCGGCCTGCTGCAGCGCATGCAGATGGCGTTCGCGCGCCAGCCAGGGCGATTCGGCGCCGGGGTTCCAGCCGGCCAGTTGCAACAGGCGCTGGCGCAGTGCGTCCAGGCCGATGCCGCCGCGCGCGGAGATGCCCAGGCTGTCGGGCCGGCCCTGGAACGCCGCGTCGAGCAGATCGACTTTGTTGAAGACGTCGAGCACCGGCGTGCGCGCGGGCAGGCGCCTGACGATCTGCGCGTCGAGGTGATCCGGCGGCTGGGTGACGTCCTGCAGGTGCAGGATGACATCGGCGCGTTCGATCTCTTTCCAGGTGCGTTCGATGCCTATGCTTTCGACGGCGTCGTCGGTGTCGCGCAATCCGGCGGTGTCGACGATGTGCAGCGGCACGCCATCGATATGGATTTCCTGCACGACCTTGTCGCGGGTGGTGCCCGCGATGGGCGTGACGATGGCGATGTCGTCGCCGGCCAGGGCGTTGAGCAGGCTGGACTTGCCCACGTTGGGTTTGCCGGCCAGCACGACGTGCAGCCCTTCGCGCAGGATCACGCCCTGGCGCGCCTGGGCGATGAGTGCGTCGAGGTCTTGCGTGAGGGCCTGCAGGGTGGGCCGCGCCTGGTATTTCTCGAGGAAGTCGATTTCTTCCTCGGGGAAGTCCAGGGTGGCTTCCACCAGCATGCGAAGATGGACGATGCGCTCGGACAGGTCGTTGACGCGCTGCGAGAATTCGCCCGACAGCGAGGCCATGGCGCCGCGCGCGGCGGCTTCCGAGGAGGCGTCGATGAGGTCGGCCACGGCTTCGGCCTGGGCCAGGTCAAGACGCTCGTTGAGGAAGGCGCGGCGGGTGAATTCGCCTGGTTCGGCCGGACGCAGTCCGAGGTCGTGCCCTGCCTGCATGCAGCGTGCCAGGATGCGGCGCAGCACGGCGGGGCCGCCATGCCCCTGCAGCTCAAGTACATCTTCCCCGGTATAGGAATGCGGTGCACGGAAATAGATGGCGAGTCCTTCGTCGAGCACTTCCCCGTCGGCGGCGCGAAACGGCAGGTAGTGGGCGTGGCGAGGCGTCAGCGAACGCCCGAACAGCCGCTGCGCGAGTTCGGCGAGATCGGGCCCGGATATGCGCACCACGCCGATGCCCCCGCGGCCGGGAGCCGTGGCGATTGCAGCGATGGGGGCGTACAGGGACATGGCAAGCATCTGCGTAAAGGTAAGGACAATAAGGGAATATAACTGTTGCGCCGCCCGATGTTTGCTGGTTAACGTGGGCCGTTGGTCCTGAACCCGAACATCCATGGGAGAGCAAGATGATTTCTCGGCTTTCACGTGTAGTGACCTGCGGCTCGGTAATCGTGGCGTTGGCGTTGGGCGGGGCAAGCGCCGCGCTGGCCCGCGACCTGGTGGTGGCGTTGAAGACGGAACCCAGTTCGATGGATCCGCAGTACCACGCGCTGACTCCCAATACCCAGATTTCCCAGACCATCTTCGATCCGATCGTGCGCGTGGACGAGCAGCTCAAGCCGCAGCCCGCGCTGGCCGAGTCGTGGACCGTCGATGGCAAGGTGTGGACGTTCAAGCTGCGCCCGAACGTGAAGTTCTCCGATGGCACGCCGTTCACGGCGGAAGACGTGGTCTTTACCTATGACCGCATTCCCAAGGTACCCAACAGCCCGTCGCCCTTCACGCTATACCTGGGGGCGGTGGCCAAGACCGAGGCGGTCGATCCGTTGACGGTGCGCATCACCACCAAGGACGTGGCTCCCCTGTTGCTGGTGAACCTGGCGCAATTGCCCATCATGTCGAAGAAGGCCGCTTCGGGGCCGGCGCCGGAAGGCAAGACGACGACGGAGCTCAACAGCGGCAACGGGCTGATCGGTACCGGGCCGTACAAGTTCGTGTCGTGGAAGCGCGGCGCCGAGTTCGTGCTGGCGCGCAACGAAAACTATTGGGGCAAGCCGCCTGCCTGGGACAAGGTGACCTACCGGCCCATGACCAATGCGGCGGCGCGCGTGGCGGCCTTGCTGGCGGGGGACGTCGACATGATCGAGGATCCGCCCACCGATGACCTGCCGAAGCTGAAGGCCGACAAGAAACTGTTCGTCGAGGAAACACCGTCGGTGCGCGTGGTGTATCTGGCATTGGACCAGTATGCCGAGCCCAGCCCCGGCGTGCAGGGCACGGACAAGAACCCGATGAAGGACAAGCGGGTGCGCGAGGCGCTGTCGCTGGCCCTGAACCGTGACGCGATCGTCGATCGCGTGATGGGCGGCGTGGCCAAGCCGGCGGGCAATCTGCTGCCTTACCCGATGTTCGGTTCTTCCAAGGAACATTCGCAGGCGCCCAAGGCCGATGTGGAAAAGGCCAAGGCCTTGTTGAAGGAAGCTGGCTATCCGAACGGTTTTTCGATCACGCTGGGCTCGCCGTCCGGCCGCTATGTCAACGACGCCAAGGTCGCGCAGGCCGTCGCGTCGATGTGGACGCGTATCGGCGTGAAGACCAGCGTGGATTCGATGGCGCCGCCGGTGTTCTTCAAAAACCGCGACAGCTATGCGTTCAGCGCCTATCTGGCGGGCTGGTCGGTGACCAGCGGCGAGATGTCCAACGCCCTGACCTCGCTGCTGGTTACGCGCAATCCCGAGGCCGGCCTGGGCACCACGAACCGCAGCCGCTATTCGAACCCGGCGATGGACGAACTGGTCAAGCAGGCTTCATCGACCATGGATGACGACAAGCGTGCGGAGTTGCTGCAAAAGGCCAGCAATCTGGCCATGGACGACTACGCAATGCTGCCGGTGCATTTCGAGCTGTCGGTGTGGGCCATGAAGAACGACATCCGCTATACCGGGCGTCCCGACCAGACTACGCTGGTGCAGTACGCCACGGTGAAGAAGTAGCCGAGACGCGGAGCCGCGCGTGCTGGCCACCATCATACGCAGGCTGCTGCAGACAGTCGTGGTCATGCTGGTGATGTCGGCGCTGGTGTTCGCCGGCATCTACATGGTGGGAGACCCCGTGTCGATGCTGGCCAGCCCCGAGGCCACCGAAGCGCAGCGTACGGCCATACGCGTATCGCTGGGCCTGGACCAACCCCTGTGGAAGCAATACCTGATCTTCATGGGCCAGGCGGTGCGCGGCGACTTCGGCAACAGTTTCCTGACCGGCGAACCGGCCATGCGGCTCATCCTGGAGCGCATGCCCGCTACGCTGGAGCTGGCCTGCGTGGCCATGCTGCTGTCGGTGCTGATCGGCGTGCCGCTGGGCATACGCGCGGGTCTCAAGCCCAAGGCGCCGGCCTCGCGTGTCATCATGACGGGTTCGGTGCTGGGGTTCTCGCTGCCGAATTTCTGGGTCGGCCTGATGCTGATCATGATATTCGCGGTGACGCTGGGCTGGCTGCCCGCCAGCGGACGAGGCCAGACCGTCAGCGTGGGTGGCCTGTCGTTGAGTGTCCTGACGCTCGATGGCTGGGCCAGCCTGATCCTGCCCGCGGCCACCATTGCGCTGGCCAAGTGCGCCATGATTATCCGCGTGACGCGCGCGGCCACGCGCGAAAGCCTGCCGCAGGACTACATCAAGTTCGCGCGCGCCAAGGGCTTGCCGGAAAAGCGCGTGCTGGGCGTGCATTTACTCAAGAACATCCTGATTCCCATCGTGACGGTTGCCGGGCTGGAGTTCGGCCAGGTGGTGGCGTTCGCGGTTGTGACGGAAACTGTTTTCTCGTGGCCGGGCATGGGCAAGCTGCTGATCGATTCCATCATCAACCTGGATCGTCCGGTGGTGGTGGCCTATCTGCTGCTGATCGTGTTCTTCCTGGTCATGCTCAATCTCGTCGTGGACATCATCTATACGGTGCTGGATCCGCGCGTGCGCCTGGATAGCCGCCAATGACAGCGCCTGCCCAACTTTCCCCTGTCCCGGCGCCAGTTGGCCAAGAGGCGCCGCTGCGGCGCTTCCTGAGCGATTTCTGCGCCAGCAAGCTGGCACTGCTGGGCCTGGCGCTATTGCTGGCCGTGGTGGGCGCGGCCGTGTTCGCGCCATGGATCGCGCCGCAGAATCCCTACGATATCGGCGGGCTGGACATCCTGGATTCGAAACTGCCGCCGGGCAGCGAGGCCGGCGACGGCAGCATGCGCTACTGGCTGGGTACCGATGGCCTGGCGCGCGATGTGCTGTCGGCCATCATCTATGGCATGCGCACAAGCCTGATCGTCGGCACGGTGTCGGTGCTGGCGGCGTTCGCCATCGGCGCCACCGTCGGCCTGATCGCGGCGTACTTCGGCGGCCGCATCGACGCCTTGCTGATGCGCATCGTGGATATCCAGCTTTCGTTTCCGGCCATCCTGGTGGCGCTGATTCTGCTGGCCATCCTGGGCAAGGGCGTGGACAAGGTGATCATTGCGCTGGTGGTGGTGCAATGGGCCTATTTCGCGCGCGCCGCGCGCGGCGCCGCGCTGGTCGAACGCGGCAAGGAATACGTCGAGGCGGCCCGCTGCCTGTCGTTGGGTTGGGGGCGCGTGTTGCTGCGCCATGTGCTGCCCAATTGCATGCCGCCTCTCATCGTCATCGCCACGATCGACCTAGCCCATGCGATCGCGCTGGAGGCCACGCTGTCGTTTCTCGGCGTCGGCGTGCCGGTGACCGAGCCGTCGCTGGGCATGCTGATCGCCAACGGTTTCGAATACCTGCTGTCCGGCCATTACTGGATTTCGTTCTTTCCCGGCATCGCGCTTGCGATTGCCATCATCGCCATCAACCTGGTGGGCGACCACCTGCGCGATGTCCTGAATCCCCGCAATGCGGGCTAAGGCCCGCCAACGCCAACCAAGAGCCGCGCATGCAAGCAAGCCTGTCCAGCCCGCCCGAATCGGCCACCCGGCCGGTACTGGAGGTCAAGGGCCTGAAAACACAGTTCGCCACGCGCGCCGGCGTGGTCAAGGCCGTGGACGGGGTGGACATGTATTTGCGCCACGGCGAGATACTGGGCCTGGTGGGCGAGTCGGGTTCGGGCAAGAGCATTACCGGATTCTCGCTGATAGGGTTGCTGGACGAACCGGGACGGGTGGTCGAAGGCGAGATCAGGTTCGACGGAGAAGACCTGCGCCAGGCGGCGCCGGCGCGCTGGCGCGCGCTGCGTGGCGATGCCATGGCCATGATCTTCCAGGACCCGATGATGACGCTCAACCCGGTGCTGCGGGTGGACACGCAGATGGTCGAGACCGTGCTCGCGCACCGGCGCGTCAGCCGCGGCGAAGCCTACCAGCGCGCCCTGCAAGTCTTGACCATGGTCGGCATACCGGCGCCGCGCGAGCGTCTGCGCGCCTATCCGCACCAGCTGTCGGGCGGCATGCGCCAGCGGGTGGCGATCGCCATTGCCTTGTTGAACTCGCCGCGCCTGATCATCGCCGACGAGCCGACCACCGCCCTGGACGTGACCATACAGGGGCAGATTCTCTACGAGATGCGCAAGCTGTGCGAGGAAACCGGCACGGCCTTGATATGGATCACGCATGACCTGGCCGTGGTGGCCGGACTGGCCGATCGCGTGGCGGTGATGTATGCCGGGCGCATTGTCGAGACGGGTAGCGCCGCCGACGTGATCGAGCATGCGATGCATCCGTATACGCACGGCCTGATCGCGTCGATTCCCACGCCGGATACGCGCGGCAAACCGCTGGAGCAGATACCGGGAATGACGCCATCGCTGTTGAACCTGCCGGCGGGCTGTGCGTTTCGCACACGCTGTCCGCGCGCTTCGCAGGCCTGCCTGCAGGCGCCGGAGCCGGTCGAGGTGCGTGCGGCGCACTGGGTACGTTGCTGGCACGCGGGAGAGGCATGATGGATGCGCCCGTGCTTGCCTTGCGGAAACTGGAAATGCGCTTCGTGCAATCGGTCGATTTCGCCGGACGCATCGCCAACCTGTTTGGCGCCGGGTTGCGCACGCAGGTGGTGCACGCGGTGGCGGACGTCGACCTGGATGTGGCGCCCGGCGAGGTCCTGGGCATCGTCGGCGAATCGGGGTGCGGAAAATCCACGCTGGGCCGCATGGCCGCCGGCATCCTGCGGCCTTCCGGCGGCACGATCGCATGGCGCGGCGCGCCGGTGGCGCAGATGGGGGCCTCGCAGCGCCGTGCCTACGAGCTGGGCGTGCAGATGATCTTCCAGGATCCGTATGCGTCGCTGAATCCGCGCATGCGCGTGACGGACATCATCGGCGAGGCGCCTGTGGCCCATGGCCTGGTGCAATCCCGCGACAAGGCCGAGTACGTGGCCGCGCTGATGCGGCAGGTCGGCCTGGACCCCGCCTATGCGCAACGCTATCCGCACCAGTTCTCGGGTGGACAGCGCCAGCGCATCGGTATCGCGCGCGCACTGGCGCTCAGGCCCGCGGTCATCGTCTGCGACGAGGCCGTGGCGGCGCTGGACGTTTCCATCCAGGCACAGGTGATCAACCTGTTTGCGCAGCTGCGCCAGGACCTGGGGCTGACGTACCTGTTCATCAGCCACAACCTGAGCGTGGTCAGCCATATATCGGACCGGGTGGCCATCATGTACCTGGGGCGTGTCGTCGAGCTGGCGCCGACCGTCCAGGTGTTCGAGCATGCCAACCATCCATACACGCAGGCCCTGCTGGCCGAACTGCCCACGCTGCGGGTGCAGCGGCGCCAGTACCGGCCCATCAAGGGCGAACTGCCTTCGCCGCTGGCGCCGCCGCCAGGCTGTGCGTTCCATCCGCGCTGCCCGCACGCCATGCCGCGCTGCAGCGTGGAACGGCCCGTGTTGCGCGAGATCGCGCCGGGCCATACCAGCGCCTGCCATCTCAATGACATTGCGGCGCCGCAACAGGCCTGAGCGCGCCGCACGCTGTGCTAAAAGAAACGGAAACGTCCAACTTTCCGGATCCTTGCCATGAAGACCATCGAAGCCATCGAACGCGCGCACGCCGACCTTACCGCGCTGCGCCGCGATATCCATGCCCACCCCGAATTGGCGTTCAACGAGACGCGCACGGCCGCCCTGGTGGCGGACAAGTTGCGTGAATGGGGGCTGGAGGTGCATACGGGGCTGGGCAAGACCGGCGTGGTCGGCGTGCTGCGCGCGGGTTCGGGCGGCAAGCGGATCGGACTGCGCGCGGACATGGACGCCTTGCCGATGCCCGAGCACAACCGCTTCGCGCACCGCTCCACCATCGAGGGCCGCATGCATGGCTGTGGCCATGACGGCCATACGGCCATGCTGCTGGGCGCGGCGCAGTACCTGGCCGCGCACCGCGATTTCGACGGCACGGTGCATTTCATCTTCCAACCGGCCGAGGAAGGCGGCAACGCCGGGGCGCGCGCCATGATGGAGGATGGCCTGTTCGATCGCTTTCCGTGCGACGCCGTGTTCGGCATGCACAATATGCCCGGCATGCCGGCCAATACATTCGGTTTCCGGGCCGGGCCGGCCATGGCGTCGAGCAATCGCTGGGACATCGTCATCAACGGCGTGGGGGGCCATGCCGCGCAGCCGCACCGCTCCATCGACCCTATCGTGATCGCGGCCGAAATGGTGCAGGCCTTGCAGACCGTCATTTCGCGCAGCAAGGATCCGCTGGACTCGGCGGTGCTGTCGATCACGCAGATTCATGCCGGCGACGCCTACAACGTGATTCCCGGCACGGCGGTGCTGCGCGGCACGGTGCGCACCTATACGGTGGCGGCGCTCGACCGCATCGAGGAAGACATGCGGCGCATCGCAACCACGCTGCCGCAGGTGTATGGCGCAACCGGCGACCTGGATTTCGTGCGCGCCTATCCGCCGCTGGTGAACTGGGAGGCCGAGACCGCGTTCGCCGCGCAGGTCGCCGAGCAGGCGTTCGGCGGCGGCCAGGTGGACCGCGATATCCCGCCATTCATGGGCGCCGAGGACTTCTCCTTCTTCCTGGAAAAGGTGCCGGGCTGCTATCTGTTCCTCGGCAACGGCGATGGCGATCACCGGCTGGAAACCTACCACGGCATGGGGCCGTGCCAGCTGCATAACTCCAACTACGACTTCAACGATGCGCTGCTGCCGGTGGGCGCAAGCTACTGGGTCAAGCTGGTGCAGGCCTATCTGCCGGTCGCCTGACGTGGCGGGTTATATGCATATGGCCGGCATTGGCATATGACACCAGGCTTTGTGCAAAGGCCGATTAAATCGTTGGTATAGGGCCTGCGCGTTTTCATAATGGATCGTTCCTGAACAAGGAGCGGTTCCATGTCCCATGCCAACGCACTGCGCCAGCCTTCCATCGATTTTTCACCGGACGTGCTCACGCACGGTCCGTCCCAGGACTTTACAGTCCGGCCGTTGAATGACGCGCTGGGCGCGGAGATCGTCGGCATCGACCTGACGCGCGTGCTGAACGCCGCCGATTTCGCCCGCGTGCACCGTGCGCACCTGGATCATCACCTGGTGGTGTTTCGCGACCAGCGCATCACGCCGCAGCAGCATATCGATTTCAGCCGCCGCTTCGGTCGCCTGATGATCCATGTGCTGCACCAGTTCCACCTTGCGCATCACCCGGAGATCCTGGTGGTGTCGAACATCGTCGAGAATGGCGCGCCCATCGGCCTTGGCGATGCCGGCAAGTACTGGCATTCCGATATCTCGTACAAACCGCTGCCCAGCCTGGGTTCGCTATTGCATGCGCAGGAACTGCCCGCCGCCGGCGGCGATACGCTGTTCGCGAACATGCATCGCGCCTACGAAACGCTGCCGCGCGCATTGCGCGAAGCCGTCGATGGCCGGCATGCGGTGCATTCCTATCTGGCCAAGTACGGCCAGCTGCAGAAGGAAGGAAACTGGCGCCCGACGCTGAGCGCCGCCCAGCTGGCGCAGGTGCGGGAGGTGGTGCACCCGGTGGTGCGCACGCATCCGGAAACCGGCCGCCGCGCGCTGTTCGTCAGCGAAGGCTTCACGACGCGCATCGAAGGCATTGCGCCGGACGAAAGCCGGCAGATCCTGGACGAGCTGTTCGCGCACAGCACCCGCGCCGAGCATATCTATCGCCATCAATGGCGCGACCACGACCTGGTGTTCTGGGATAACCGTTCGCTGATCCACCTGGCCGCCGGTTGTCCGGCCGAGCTGCGTCGCAAGCTGTACCGAACCACGATCGAAGGCGACGCGCCGTTCTGACGCGCCCTGCCCGCACTTACCCGACATCAGCCAGGAACTCCTCATGCGATCCCACGAAACCGCTCGCCAACGCCTTGCCCGCTACGTATCAGCGTCCCTGCTTGGCGCCTTCATTGCCGTCCTGGCGCTGGCCTCGCCCACGCCCGCGCTGGCCGAAGGCCGCATCCGCATCGCCGAACAATACGGCATCGTCTATATGCTGCTCAATGTGGCGCGCGACCAGCAACTGATAGAAAAGCACGGCAGGCAGGCTGGCGTGGACATCGATGTGCAATGGACGCGCCTGTCCGGCGGAGCCGCCGTCAACGATGCCCTGCTTTCGGGCGCCATCGACATCGCCGGCGCCGGTGTGGGGCCGCTGTTGACGATCTGGGACCGCACCCTGGGGCGCCAGAACGTGCGCGGCGTGGCGTCGCTGGGCAACTTTCCCTATTACCTGGTCAGCAACAACCCGAACGTGAAGACGATCGCCGACTTCACCGACAAGGACCGCATCGCGCTGCCCGCGGTTGGCGTTTCGGTGCAGGCGCGCGTATTGCAGCTTGCGTCGGCCAAGCTGTGGGGCGACGAACACTACAACCGGCTGGACGCCATCTCGGTGGCCTTGCCGCATCCGGACGCCGCCGCGGCGATCATCTCCGGCGGCACCGAGATCACCGGTCATTTCGGCAATCCGCCGTTCCAGGAGCAGGAGCTGGCCGGCAACGCCAATGCCCGCATCGTGCTGAAATCCTATGACGTGCTGGGCGGGCCGGGCTCATCGACGGTGCTGTTCGCCACGGAGAAATTCCGCCGTGAAAACCCCAAGACCTATGCGGCGTTCCAGGCCGCACTGCAGGAGGCCGCGCAATTCGCAAGCGCGCACCCGGAGCAGGCCGCCGACATCTACATCAAGCTGGCCGGCGCCAAGATCGACCGCGATTTCCTGATCCGCATCATCAGCAATCCCGAGGTGCAGTTCAAGGTGGCGCCGCAGAACACGTACGCGCTGGCGGCATTCATGCACAAGGTCGGCGCGATCAAGAACAAGCCGCAAAGCTGGCGCGATTACTTCTTCGACGATGCGGCCACCGCGCAGGGAAGCTGAGATGAGCGCGCATCGCTTCACTTCCCTGGCCGAACCGCTGCTGCGCGCCGACGGCGTCACGCTGGAGTACAGGACGCCGCGTCGCCGCGTGCGCGCCACGCATCGCGTCAGCTTCGACGTGTTGCCGGCCGATCGCTTCATCCTGCTGGGGCCGTCCGGTTGCGGAAAATCCACCCTGCTCAAGGCCGCGGCCGGTTTTCTGGCGCCCAGCGAGGGGCAGTTCCTGCTCGATGGGCTGCCGATAGACGCGCCGGGACCGGACCGGGTGGTGGTGTTCCAGGAGTTCGACCAGTTGCCGCCCTGGAAGACGGTGCGGGAAAACGTCGCGTTCGGCCTGGTGGCGGCGCGCCGCCTGCCGCGCGCGCAGGCGCTGGAGCGCGCCACGCACTATCTGGAGAAGGTCGGCCTGGGCGCGTTCGCCGATGCCTATCCGCACACCCTGTCGGGTGGCATGAAGCAGCGGGTGGCGATCGCGCGGGCCCTGGCGATGCAGCCGCGCATTCTGCTGATGGACGAGCCATTCGCCGCGCTCGATGCCCTGACGCGCCGGCGCATGCAGGAAGAACTGCTGGGATTGTGGGAGGACGCACCGTTCACGCTGCTGTTCGTCACCCATTCGATCGAAGAAGCGCTGGTGCTGGGCAACCGCATCCTGTTGCTCTCGCCGCATCCTGGGCGCGTGCGTGCCGAACTGAACGCACAGCAGTTCGGACTTCACAGCATGGGTTCGGCCGCCTTCCAGGCCGCTGCTGCCCGCATCCACGGCCTGTTGTTCGACGCCGAGCCGCAAGCCGTACCGCAGCGGGCCGCCGCATGACGCACGTCACCCTGCCCTTGGCCAATGCACGGCCCGAATACGAACAATCATTGACGCCCTTGCCGGCCGATATCGCGGTGCAGGCGCCGCTGCCATGGCACGAGCGCCTGTTGGGCCAGGCTTGGCTGCGCAAAATGCTGATCCTGCTGCTGCTGGCCCTGGCATGGGAAGCCGTGGCGCGCTATACCGACAACGATCTGCTGCTGCCTGGCGCATGGCAGACCGCCCGGGCGTTCTTCGAGGAACTGGGGGCGGGGCAATTGCCGGCGCGCGCCGCGCTCTCGTTTTCCGTGCTGTTCAAGGGCTATGCGGCCGGCGTGGCGCTGGCGTTCGTATTGACCACGCTGGCGGTATCGACACGATTTGGCCGCGACCTGCTGTCCACCCTGACGGCGATGTTCAACCCGCTGCCGGCCATCGCCTTGCTGCCGCTGGCCATGCTGTGGTTTGGCCTGGGCCAGGGCAGCCTGGTTTTCGTATTGATTCACTCCGTGCTGTGGGCGCTGGCGGTGAATATGTACTCGGGCTTTCTGACGGTGTCGGAAACCCTGCGCATGGCCGGACGCAACTACGGACTGACGGGCTTGCGCTATGTGCTGGGGATCCTGGTGCCGGCCGCGCTGCCTTCTATCCTGTCGGGCCTGCGCATTGCCTGGGCGTTTGCTTGGCGCACGTTGATCGCCGCCGAGCTGGTGTTCGGCGCGTCCAGCGGCAAAGGCGGGTTGGGTTGGTATATCTTCCAGAACCGCAACGAGTTATACACAGATCGCGTTTTCGCCGGCCTGGCCGCCGTGGTGCTGATCGGCCTGGCTGTGGAAAACCTGGTATTCGATACGCTGGAGCGCGTGACGGTGCGCCGTTGGGGCATGCAGCGCTGAGTGCCGCAGGCGGCCGGCCCGTTGCGGGCGCGGCCGCCTTGTGTTGCGGTGCCTACGCGTTTACTTCAGTCCCAGGGCCTTGGCCACGCCGGCGGCGTAGGCCGGGTCGGCACGGCGGAAGTGCTCGAGCTGGCGGCGCTGGATTTCCTCGGGTACGCCGGCCATGTGGCGGCCGATGTTGCCGAACAGCTGCTGTTTCTGGTCGTCGTTCATGAGGCGGAACAGCGCGCCCGGTTGCGAGTAGTAGTCCTCGTCGACCCGATGGTTCCAGCGGTCGGCGGCCTGTCCGTCCAGCGCCAGCGGCGGCTCGGCCGCGTGCTTGGCTTCGCGCCATTCGCCGAAGCTGTTGGGCTCGTAGTTCAGCGTGGCGCCGCCATTGCCGTCGACCCGGCCCATGCCGTCGCGGTGGAAACTGTGGAACGGGCAGCGCGGCGCATTGACGGGGATTTGATGGTGGTTGATGCCCAGGCGGTAGCGATGGGTGTCGCCGTACGAGAACAGGCGGCCCTGCAGCATCTTGTCGGGCGAAAAGCCGATGCCCGGCACCACGTTGGCCGGCGTGAACGCGGCCTGCTCGACTTCGGCGAAATAGTTCTCGGGGTTCTTGTTGAGTTCCAGCACGCCCACTTCGATCAGCGGGTAGTCGGCATGCGGCCACACCTTGGTCAGGTCGAACGGATTGATGTGATACGTGGCGGCCTCGGCTTCCGGCATCACCTGCACCTTGAGCGTCCAGCGCGGGAACTGGCCCTGCTCGATGTTCTGGTACAGGTCGCGCTGCGCGCTTTCGCGGTCGCGGCCGACCAGCTCGGCGGCTTCTCCATCCGTATAACAGGCGATGCCCTGTTGCGACTTGAAGTGGAACTTGACGTAGAACCGCTCGCCGGCGTCGTTGACGAAGCTGTAGGTATGCGAGCCGAAGCCGTGCTGCTGGCGATAGTTCTGCGGCAGTCCGCGATCGCTCATCAGGATGGTGACCTGATGCAGCGATTCCGGGTTGAGCGACCAGAAGTCCCAGGCGGCGGTGGCGTTGCGCAGGTTGGTCTTGGGATCGCGCTTCTGGGTGTGGATGAAGTCGGGGAACTTGAGCGGATCGCGAATGAAGAACACCGGCGTGTTGTTGCCGACCAGGTCCCAGTTGCCTTCGTCGGTATAGAACTTGATGGCGAAGCCACGCACGTCGCGTTCGGCGTCGGCCGCACCGCGTTCGCCGGCCACGGTCGAAAAGCGCAGGAACAACGGCGTCTGCTTGCCGACTTCGGCGAAGATCCGGGCGCGCGTGTAGCGGGAAATGTCATGCGTGACCGTGAAGGTGCCGTAGGCGCCGGAGCCTTTGGCGTGCACCACGCGCTCGGGAATGCGCTCACGGTCGAAGTGGGCCAGTTTCTCCAGGAACCAGACGTCCTGCAGCAGGGCTGGGCCGCGTGGCCCCGCCGTCATGGTGTTGTTGTTGTCGGCAACCGGCGCACCGGCGGCGGTTGTGAGGGTCTTGTCGGTCATTGCGTTCATCCTTCTCGGGGTACGGCACGCTAGGCCACGACGCGAACCCGCGGGTTCGCCCTGAAAACGCGTGTCACACGGTGGCGGCACGGCGCTTGCTCATCATAGGTGAGCCGGGCGCTGTTAGGAAATTGATTACTTGATCCAACGCAATTAATAAAAGCTAACTACGAGGGACGGTTCTCCTTCTTGCAACGCAGCAGCCACATTCCCAGGACGAAAAAAACGGCGCCCCGCAGGGCGCCGCTTCGTGGATGCCTGGCTCGATCAGCGGTTGGCCGCTGCCGCGGCCTGGCGCTCCAGGTTACGCGTGATGGTCCATTGCTGGGCGATCGACAGCGTGTTGTTGACGCACCAGTACAGCACCAGGCCGGCCGGGAAGAAGAACATCATCCCGCCGAACACCAGCGGCATGATCATCATGACCTTGGCCTGCACGGGATCGGGCGGCGTGGGGTTGAGCTTGATCTGCAGGAACATGGTGGCCATCATGATGGCCGGCAGGATGAAGAACGGATCGCGCACGGAAAGGTCGTGCACCCAGAGGATCCACGGGGCGCCGCGCATTTCGACGCTGGCCAGCAGCACCCAGTACAACGCGATGAACACCGGAATCTGCACCACCATGGGCAGGCAGCCGCCCAGCGGGTTGATCTTCTCGGTGCGGTACATCTCCATCATCGCCTGGTTCAGCTTCTGGCGATCGTCACCGTATTTCTCTTTCAGGGCCTGCAGGCGCGGGGCGACCTGCTTCATGCGGGCCATCGAGCGGTAGCTCGCCGCGGCCAGCGGGAAGAACACCGCCTTGATGATGACCGTCAGGGCGACGATGGTCCAGCCCCAGTTGCCGAGCAGGCCGTGCAGCCAGGTCATGAGGGTGAACAGGGGCTTGGCGATGATGGTCAGCCAGCCGTAGTCGACCACCAACTCCAGGCCCGGCGCAACCGCGGCCATGGCCTTCTGGTCCTGCGGGCCGACCCACAGGTGCGCGTCGACGTTGGCGCTGGAACCCGGGGCGATGGTGCCCACGGCTTCGATGGTGCGCGCCGCGTACAGGTTCTGCTGCACCTGCAGCAGTTCGTTGGTGCGCTGCTTGCCCTGGGCCGGGATCCAGGCCGTGGCGAAGTAGTGCTGCACGATACCGATCCAGCCGTTGTCGGCCTGCTTGATGTACGTGCCTTTCTTCTTCTCGATGTCCGAGAATGTGACCTTCTGGAACTTGTCCTGCTCGGAGTACACCGCGACGCCGGTGAACGTGTGATAGAAGCTGGAGGTGCCGGCCGGGTCGGTGCCGTCGCGCTCGAGCTGCAGGTACAGGGCCGGATTGAGGGGCGCGCCGCTGGTGTTGGCCATGGCGTGGCGCACGTCCACATCGTAGCGGCCGCGATGCAGCGTGTACGTCTTGGTGACCTTCAGGCCGCCGGACTCCGCCTCGAACACCACATCCAGCGTGTCGCCGGTCAGCGAGCGTTCGCTCGAAACCAGACGGAACGGCGTCTGGTGGGTGGGGAAGGATTCGCCTTGCGGCGCGCCGACCACGCCGGTCTGGGCCACGTAGACCAGGTCGGCGGAGCGGTCCATCAGCACCGTGGGCTTGTCGCTCTGGCTGCTCGACGGATACTTCAGCAGCTCGGCGCGGATCAGTTGCGCGCCGTTGGAGTCGAAAGTCAGGCGCAGCACGTCGGTGGTGATTACCACCTGCTCGGATTTGGCGGCCGCGGGCGTCGCGGCGCCCGGCACCGATGCGGCGACGGGGGCGGCGGCTGGCGAGCTCGGAATCGACGCGGTGGACGATGCCGCCGTGCCGTTCGCATCGGCCTTGGGCTGCTGCGTGGCGGCCGCTTCGGGGGCCGGCCCGCCAAAAAGCGACGGCTTGCCGTTATGGATTTGCCAGTTGTTCCAGAGGAGCAACAGCGAAAAAGAGAAAATCATCCAGAGGACGGTTCGTCGGATATCCATGGTGCCTGAGGAGTTGTAAGCGGGCCAGCAAAGCCCACGAGTGTAGCGTCAATCGGGTTCGGTGCGGTGGCGATGCGTGCAGCAGGCCTGCGCGCCGGCGCCGTGGCCGGGTGGAACGGGGTCGTATCCGCCCGGCGACCACGGATGGCAGCGGCCGATACGGCGCGCCGCCAACCATAGACCGCGCCATGCGCCATGACGTTCAATCGCTTCGATGGCGTAGGCCGAGCAAGTCGGGGTGAAGCGGCACTGCCGGCCCACCCAGGGGCTGAGGAAGTACCGGTAAAACCGGATCGGGGCGATAAGCAGCTTCCTGATCATCGCGCTATCCGTTCGAAGTGAGCGTCTACTTCGGCGCGCGCCGAGCGTTTCAGGGCGGTCAGACTTGCCGGCGCCAGCTTGCTGTGCAGCCGCACCACGTAATCCCGGGCCGGCAGGGCAAGCCGGCGGGCCCGAAAGGCTTCGCGGATGACACGCTTCAAGGTATTGCGCGTCACGGCGCGGGCGGCAAAGCGCTTGGCGATCACCAGGCCCAGGCGCGCGCGCGCAGGCCGGTCGTCAGCCGGGGCACAGGGCGAGGCGCTGACAATGAAGAAAGCCCCTCGGGCCAGTCGCCGACCTTTGAGGGCGGCGGCAAACTCGGAGGGGCGATGCAATCGCGCCTCCGCAGGGAGCGTGGCGCGCGGCATGGGTGACGTGACGGAGACTGGCGCAGGGGCCGGCGGCGATGCTCCTGTTACAGGCAATCCGCCGATTCCGGGCAATCGTCCGTTGTCCGCCTGGATCAGACGGCCAGGCGCTTGCGGCCCTTGGCGCGGCGGGCGTTCAGGATGGCGCGGCCGGCACGGGTCTTCATGCGCACGCGAAAGCCGTGGGTGCGTTTGCGGCGGGTAACGGAAGGTTGGTAGGTGCGTTTCATGGACGATCCACAAAAAGAACAAAAGTCAGAAGGGACCTGCCCGACGGGGTTCCTGGCCAAGATCCGCGGCGGGTATCTGGATGGCTGCCTGCTGGCGCGCATGCTCGGGCGGCGCGGCAGGCAGTCATCAGACGGGGCCGAGGCGGCCGCACGGTTGGCGCCACTGGCTCGCCCCACAGCATACACAATGAGGCGGCTTGCACGTAGCGGCCAAGGCGTGAGCCTGGCTTCTCTTGGCTTCTCCTGGAACCTTCTGACAGACAGAATTAGGAAAAGCCCATCATTTCAGCAAGTTTTCTCTGTCTTGTCAAACAGTTAGGGGGGGCCGAGCAGTGCCGCGGCTTCCCGGCCTGTGGATAACCTACCCCCAGGCAGGGTAGAATCGAGGTTTGAACAAGAGCGACATGAAAGAATTCTGGCAGACCTGCGTCAGTCGTCTTGAGCAGGAACTCCCCCCCCAACAAATCAGCGCGTGGATCCGACCGCTGGTCCCGCTTGCGTATGACGAAACGCAAGCGGTTCTGCGCGTGGCCGCGCCCAACCGCTTCAAGCTGGATTGGGTGCGGAAGAACTTTTCCCATCAGATCGAGGCGCTGGCGGCCGAGTGGTACCAGCGTCCGGTGCAGGTGACGTTCGAGCTGCCCGGCACCAGCGCCGCACCGCGCATGCCCATGGCCGTGCCGCGCCCGGTGGCGGCCGCCGTGCCGATTGCCGTTGCTGCGGCGCAGCAATCGCCGGAGCCCGCCCCGCCGGCGGCTGCGCCGGCGCAGCCCGCGCCCGCGCCGGCAAGCGCCGATGCCGCGAACATCGTTTACGAGCGGTCGCGCCTGAACACGGACCTCACCTTCGAGAATTTCGTGACCGGCAAGGCCAACCAGCTGGCCCGCGCCGCGGCGCTGCAGGTGGCCGAGAATCCCGGCACGTCCTACAACCCGCTGTTCCTGTACGGCGGCGTGGGGCTGGGCAAGACCCACCTGATCCACGCCATCGGCAATGCCATGGTGGCGGCGGGCACCGGCGTGCGGGTGCGCTACGTGCATGCCGACCAATACGTCTCGGACGTGGTCAAGGCGTACCAGCGCAAGGCGTTCGACGATTTCAAGCGCTACTACCATTCGCTCGATCTGCTGCTGATCGACGATATCCAGTTCTTTTCGGGCAAGAATCGCACGCAGGAGGAGTTCTTCTATGCGTTCGAGGCGATGGTGGCGCAGCGCAAGCAGATCATCATCACCAGCGATACGTACCCGAAGGAGCTCGCGGGTATCGACAGCCGGCTGATTTCGCGATTCGACTCCGGGCTGACCGTGGCCATCGAGCCGCCCGAGCTCGAGATGCGCGTGGCGATCCTGCTGCGCAAGGCCGAGTCCGAAGGCGTGCCGATGCCCGAGGAAGTGGCGTTCTTCATCGCCAAGCATTTGCGCAGCAACGTGCGCGAACTGGAAGGCGCCTTGCGCAAGGTGCTGGCCTACGCGCGTTTCCATGGCCGCGACGTGCTGACGGTGGATGTCTGCAAGGAGGCCCTGAAGGACCTCCTGTCGGTGTCCAACGGCCAGATCACGGTCGAGAACATCCAGAAGACGGTTGCCGATTTCTACAAGATCAAGGTGGCCGACATGTACTCGAAACGCCGGCCGGCCAATATCGCCCTGCCGCGCCAGGTGGCGATGTACCTGGCCAAGGAGTTGACTCAGAAGAGCTTGCCGGAGATCGGCGACCTGTTCGGTGGACGAGACCACACCACCGTCCTGCACGCCGTGCGCAAGATCTCCGACGCCCGCGCCAAGCAAGCCGAGCTTAACCATACCCTGCACGTGTTGGAACAAACTCTAAAAGGATGACCATGCAACTCGTACAAACCACACGCGATGCATTGCTGAAACCGCTGTCGACTGTGGCGGGCATCGTCGAAAGACGCCATACCCTGCCCATCCTGGCGAACATCCTGATGCGCAAAGAGGGCAACAAGGTGGCTTTCATCGCCACCGACCTCGAGGTCCAGATCACCACGCATGCCGATTTCGGCGTCGGTCCGGAGAACGAGTCCACCACGGTGGCGGCGCGCAAGCTGCTCGATATCCTGAAGGCCCTGCCGGATACCGGCGAAGTCAAGCTGGGCCTGGCCAGCAACAAGCTGTCGGTGCAGTCGGCCAAGAGCCGCTTCGCACTGCAGACGCTGGCGGCCAGCGAGTTTCCGACCGTGGCCCAGCCCGAGCAGTGGGATGTGTCGCTGAGCATGCCGCAGCGCATGCTGCGTCACCTGTTCAACATGGTGCACTTCGCCATGGCCCAGCAGGACATCCGCTACTACCTCAATGGCATGCTGCTGGTGTTCGAGCCGGGCCGCGTGCGCGCCGTGGCGACCGACGGCCATCGCCTGGCGCACTGCGCCACCGAGGCCGATGGCATCGCCGAGCGCCATGAGGTCATCGTGCCGCGCAAGACGGTGCTGGAAATGCAGCGCCTGCTCGAGGACTCCGACGAGCCGGTGGCGCTGGACGTGGCGCCGGGCCAGATCCGTTTCCGCTTCGGCGACGTCGAGCTGGTGTCCAAGCTGGTCGAGGGCAAGTTCCCGGATTTCACGCGTGTGATTCCCACCAACTACACGCGCCACTTCTCGGTCAGCCGCGAAGCCCTGCAGGGCAGCCTGCAGCGCGCCGCCATCCTGACCACCGACAAGTTCAAGGGCGTGCGCCTGCAGCTGGCGCAACACCAGATGAAGATTTCGTCCTCCAACGCCGAGCAGGAAGAGGCGCAGGAAGAAATCGATATCGACTACAGCTTCGAGCCGCTGGATGTGGGCTTCAACGTCAGCTACCTGCTGGACGTGCTGAGCAACATCAAGGCCGAGAACGTGCAGTGGTCCGTCATGCCCGACGCCAACGCGTCGGCGCTCATCACCCTGCCCGACGACGAGCAGTTCAAATACGTCGTCATGCCCATGCGGATCTGATCCGCGACCCGGATGGGTTTGTGCCGTTTGCGAGCGCATGCGCTCGCGAGCGGTGTGGCCGTGAGGCTGTTTTTTAAGGCGTTAAAGAATCGACATGTCAGATCAACAGAACACCACTCCCGAGAACACCGGCTATGGCGCCGATTCGATCAAGATGCTCAAGGGGCTGGAGGCCGTGCGCAAGCGCCCAGGCATGTACATCGGCGATACCTCCGATGGCACGGGCTTGCACCACATGGTGTTCGAAGTGGTCGACAACGCGATCGACGAGGCGCTGGCCGGCCACTGTGACGACATTGTCGTCACCATCCATACCGACAATTCGATCTCGGTTACCGACAACGGCCGCGGCATTCCCACCGATATCCACAAGGATGACGAGTTCGGCCGCAGCGCCGCCGAAATCGTGATGACCGAGTTGCACGCGGGCGGCAAGTTCGACCAGAACTCGTACAAGGTGTCGGGCGGCCTGCACGGCGTGGGCGTATCCTGCGTGAACGCCCTGTCCGAGTGGCTGCGCCTGACCATCCGGCGCAATGGCCAGGTGCATCAGATGGAATTCCGCCAGGGGCAGCGCGTCGCGCCGCTGACGGCGACCGGCCCGACCGACAAGCGCGGCACGGAAGTTCGTTTCCTGGCCGATCCGCTCATCTTCAGCAACATCGAGTACCACTACGAGATTCTCTCGAAGCGCCTGCGCGAGCTGTCGTTCCTGAATAACGGCGTGAAGATCCGCCTGGTCGACCAGCGCCAGGGCAAGGAAGAGAACTTTGCATTCTCCGGCGGCGTGAAAGGGTTTGTCGAGTACATCAACCGCAGCAAGTCGGTGCTGCATCCCAACGTGTTCGCGGTCAGCGCCGAATCGTCGGCCGGCGGCGTGCTGGTGGGCGTGGAAGTGGCCATGCAGTGGAACGACAGCTACAGCGAAAGCGTGCTGTGCTTCACCAACAACATTCCGCAGCGCGATGGCGGCACGCACTTGACGGGCCTGCGCGCGGCCATGACGCGCGTGCTCAACAAGTACATCGCCGACAACGAGCTGGCCAAGAAGGCCAAGGTCGAGACCACCGGCGACGACATGCGCGAAGGCCTGGCCTGCGTGCTGTCGGTGAAAGTGCCCGAGCCCAAGTTCAGCAGCCAGACCAAGGACAAGCTGGTCTCCAGTGAAGTGCGTCCGGCCGTCGAGGACGCGGTGGCGCGCACCTTGGAAACCTGGCTGCTGGAACACCCCAACGATGCCAAGGCGCTGTGTGGCAAGATCGTCGAGGCCGCGCGTGCGCGCGAGGCGGCGCGCAAGGCGCGCGAGATGACGCGCCGCAAGAGTGTGCTGGAAGGCGCCGGCCTGCCCGGCAAGCTGGCCGATTGCCAGGAAAAGGATCCGGCGCTGTGCGAGCTGTACATCGTCGAGGGCGATTCGGCAGGCGGCTCGGCCAAGCAGGGCCGCGACCGCAAGTTCCAGGCCATCCTGCCCTTGCGCGGCAAGGTGCTCAACGTCGAGAAGGCGCGCTTCGACCGCCTCATCGCCAGCGAGCAGATCGCCACGCTGATCACGGCCCTGGGCACCAGCATCGGCCCTGATTTCAATATCGACAAGCTGCGCTACCACCGCCTGATCATCATGACCGACGCGGACGTGGACGGCGCGCACATCCGCACGCTGCTGCTGACGCTGCTTTATCGGCAGATGCCCGAGCTGGTGGCGCGCGGCCACGTCTACATCGCCCAGCCGCCGCTGTACAAGGTAAAGGTCGGCCGCGACGAGCGCTACCTGAAGGATGACCAGGAGGAAGCGCAGTTCATGCTGCAACTGGCGCTCAAGGACGCCGAGCTGATTCCCAGCCAGGGCGCCGCCCCGATCCGTGGCGAGGCGCTCAACGAGCTGGCGCGCCAGTACGTGCTGGCCGACGCGGTCATTTCCCGTCTGTCGCGCGTGTTCGACGTGGCTGCGCTGTCGGCGCTGGCCGAAGGCGTGGAGATCGACCTCGAAGACGCCGAACGCACCCAGGCATCGGCGCGGCGCCTGTCCGATGCGTTGCACGCGGCCAGCCCCGCCAATGGCGTGGAAGTGGTTGCCGAGTACGACGAAGTGGCCGAGAAGCACCGCCTGGCGGTGCGTCGCATGCACCATGGCAACGTGCGCGTCAGCGTGCTGGATGCGGACTTCGTGCGCGGCGCCGACTACGCGGTGTTGGCCAAGTCGGCCAAGACGTTCCTGGGCCTGGTCGGCGCCGGCGCCATCGTGGCGCGCGGCGAAGGCGACAAGCGCAAGGAACAGTTCGTGTCCGACTTCCGCGAGGCCATGCAGTGGCTGCGCGGCGAAGCCGAGCGCGGCCTGAGCAAGCAGCGCTACAAGGGCCTGGGCGAAATGAACCCGGAGCAGCTGTGGGAAACCACGATGGACCCGAAGGTGCGCCGCCTGCTGCGGGTGCAGATCGAAGACGCCATCGCGGCGGACGAGGTCTTCACCACGCTGATGGGCGACGACGTGGAGCCGCGCCGCGCGTTCATCGAGACGCACGCGCTGTCGGCGGGCAACATCGACGCCTGACGCGCTTCCTGGCGTCGTATGCCGCAAGAGGCTGCCGCGAGGCAGCCTCTTTTGCTTGGGGCGTGGCAGCGCTTCCCGCCGTTGGCTATGAGGATTTTCCCGGGCGACGCCTGACTACATTTTGATACTTCGGTGGAGTATTCTCGCGCTTGCGTGGGGGCGCACTGCCGGCGCGGAAGGCGTGGCGGGGCACGGCATAAATCGACAGCGGAAGAATCGAATCATGTGTCCAGAGTTCCAGCGGAAAGCCGGGGGCGCGTCGCGGGCGGGCGGCTTGCTGGCGCGATGCGTATTGGCGGCGGCGTTCGTCCTGCAGGCGGCCGCGGCCGCGCGAGCGGTCGAGATCGAGATCGGCGTGGCGTCGCGCGGCGTGGTGGACGGATTGGAGTTCGTGCACTTTTCGGCCGATGAGCGAACCATGGCCACGACGCACTGGGGCAACGTCGTGCACCTGTGGGACATGAAGACACTGCGCGTGCGCAGTTCGGTCAGTGTCGCGAACCGGGATTTCGATTTCGACCTTGCGCCGGACGGCCGCGCCCTGGCCGTATGGAACGAAGAGGGCAAGGGCGAGATCGAGCTCTACGACACCGACGATGGCCGGCCGTTGCGGGCACTGCCCGCGCCACGCCTGCCACCGGGAGAGTCGCGTCGTGGCCGGTCGCTGGTGTACCGCGATGACGGCACGCTCGAGTTTGTATCGCACGGCTGGATTGGCGGCCACGCGCGCAAGGCTTATTTGCTTGCAGTGCCGGCCGGACAGCCGCGCGTCGCCGAGACCCCGCTGCCCGCGCTGGTCAACAGCGTGGCGTTTCGCAAATCCGCGGTGATGGACCAGGGCCGCCTGCTGCTTGCCGGCGTTGACGGTGCCGATGACGAGCTGGCCATCATGGACATCGCGAGCGGCCGCATGCTTGCCCGCGAACCGGGGTTCAGGATCGCGAGCTACGCCGCGGACGCCAGGCGCGCGGTGTTTGTCGAAGCCGATGGCAAGCAGCGCATCCTGGCCTTCGATTTTTCCAGCCGCAACCTGTCGGCGCTGCCGCGCTGGACTGGATCGGGCAAGTTCCAACCCTATCGTTTCGTCGCCGGTACGCGTTTCCTGGTTCTGTCGCCGGACGAACCCGAGGCGTCGAGACATCGGGCGGCGCCCGGCATCTACGACTTGCAGACGCAGCGGCTGCACCGCCTGCCGCCGGACGCCGACCCCGGGTCCGTCGACGTGCGGGGCGCCACGGCATCGTACGTGCTTTGCAACCCGGATCATACGGCGTGCCAGGCGGAGGTCGCCGACCTGGCGATCAGCCGCAAGCTGGGCTCTTTCGCGGTGCAGCCCGCCGGGGACTTCCGTACCTGGATTTCGCCCTCCGGATCCATGGTGGTCGTGGGCGGCGCCGACGACGGCACGATGACGGTCTGGGGCGTCAAGGAACAGCGGGTCATCGGGCCCAACTGAGCCGCGGATTGTCCCGCGTCACTTCACTGTCCACAGGGGCCGGCATCATGGCAAGCATTCTTCGCTGGTTTGTCCGCGCGTTCGCGCTCGCGTTGGCGGCGCAGTCGGTCTGCGCCAACCCACGTCCGGAAGTCATCGATACGATTGCCGCCACCCAGGCCGGGCTGGTTGCCGTCACCGAGGATGGCACGGGATTGTGGAGCCTGGCCGACGGCAGCCGGCCAGCGTGGCAGGCGCGGCCGCGCGCGCCGAACGCCGGCGGCGACATGCAGCTGGAGCCCGTGGCGGTTTCGCCAGACGGGCGGTGGCTGGCCGCCACGCGCGGCTACAAGGATCCCGTCATCGTGGTTCGCGATGCGGCGACCGGCCTCGCGGCGCGCGAGATCAAGGCGCCGCGCCCCGGCGTGGATGCCCTGCGCTTTGCCGGCGACGACGTGCTGGTGGCGCTGTATGCCGGCCGGCTGGCGGCTGTGTGGGAGGCTTCCAGCGGCAAGGCGCGAGGCGTGTTCGAGTTGTCCGCCGCGCCGCGCCAGGTCGCGGCCTCGGCCGACGCCCGCTATCTGGCGGTCGGACAGGACAAGCAGCGCGTGACGGTGTACGACCTCGAGGGCGGCAAATCGCTGGGCGATTTCGAGCTGGGCAGCATTGCGTCGAAATCGCATGCGGTGCCGACGCACGACATTCTGTTCATGGCCTTCGCCTATGACGGTACCGTGGTCGTGCACCACGCAACGGGCTATATCCAGCGGTTCGATCCGCGCCGGGCAGCGCCGGCCACCTTGCTGGGCAGCCAGGATATCCCGCTGCGCGGCACGGCGACCAGCCTGTCGCCCGATCGCCGCGCGCTGCTTACCGCCGACCGTCCGGGCGCGCTGGGCCTGTATCGGCTGGACCAGCCGGCGCCGGCCAGGTTGGCGTTGCGTTCGGCGTTGGGGGAAGTCACGGCATCGGCCTGGGAGGCCGGTTCCCAGCGTTTCGCGGTGGCCGACAACCAGGGCCGGGTCGAGCTGTGGGATGCCCGCAAGCAGGCGGGCGCGGTGCTTGAAGGCAAGCACGCGGGCGCTGTCGAGCAGCTGGCTTTCGCGAGCGCCGGCCGCTTCCTGGCCTCCTCGGGGCGGGATGGCAGCATCCGGGTGCGCGAGACCGCGACGGGACAGGAAGCGGTCCGGCTGGTGGGGCTGGGCGAGACCGGCTGGGTTTCCATGACGCCGGCGGGTTACTTCCACTCGTCCGGTCTGCCGGCCGAGGCGGCCATCAATGTGCGGATCGGTTCGGATGTCTATGGCATCGACAACTTCCGCGAGCGCTATTACCGGCCGGACATCCTCAGCGCGGCCCTGCAGGGCCGGCCGGTGCGGCCGCAGCGGACTTTGGCCGATACGCGCCCGCCGCCGCAGGTGCGGGCCGATCCGGTGCCGGCATCGCTGGCGGCCGACACCTACACACTGGTGCTGCAACTGACCGACCAGGGAGGTGGGATCGGCGATGTGCGGGTGCTACGCAACGACGTGGCCGTCGCCCATGACGCGGCGCCCGCGCAAGCCACCGCGGGCAGCCAGCGCCGCAGCATCACGGTCAAGCTGGCGGCGGGCCGCAACGAGATCAAGGTCATTGCCTTCAACGCCGAGAACAGCCTGAGCAGCAAGCCGCTGCGCCTGACGCTGGACGTGCGGGCGACGCAGCCGGAAAAGCCGGTATTGCATGCCATGATCGTCGGCATCAACGAGTTCGGCGAGGCCTCGTTGAATCTGCAATACGCCGTCAACGACGCCAACGCCATCGCCAGGGAATTGCGCGAACGCACGCGCGGCCTGTACCGCGATGTGCGGATCGAGCTGTTGACCACGCCGCAGCAGACCTCGCGCGCGTCGCTGATCGAAAGCCTGCGGCGCTACCAGCAGCTCGACGCTGGCGATGTGTTCATGTTCTATGTGTCCACGCATGGCGCGGTCATGGGCAACAATCCGGTGGACCAGGAGTATTTCCTGATTCCCAGCAACGCCAAGAGCCCGGTCTTTGCGCATGAAGCCATCAGCCAGCATGAGCTCAAGCGCCTTTTTTCCTCCATCCCGGCTGGCAAGAAGCTGCTGCTGTTCGATACGTGCTTCGCGGGCGCGCTGGGCGAGGCGCTGTACCAGCCCGCCGTCGAACGCGGCGTGGCCGAGAACGGCGCCGTCAATGTGCTGGCCACGGCGATCGGCAGCACGACCCTGGCGGCCTCGGCGCCGCTCGAGATGTCTTATGAGGGCTACCAGGAACACGGCACGTTCACCTGGGTCGTGTTGCAGGCATTCCGTGGCAAGGCCGGAGGTGGCAAAGGCAATGTCGTGCTCACCGCCGATCTGGCGCGCTACGTCGCGCGCGAGGTTCCAGCGCTGGCGCGGCGGCTGCAGCGCGAGCAGAACCCCGCCGTGTATGCCACGGGCCAGTCCTTTCCCGTGGTGGCTGGCCGCTGAGCGCGGCCGCGCGCCTCAGGCGCCGCAGATGGCGTAGGCAGCCTTGAGCATTTGCGGCACGATTTCCGCCACCAGGCGCGCGCGTGGATATTCGTCGGCCGCCGCCGTGACGCTGATGGCCGCCAGCGGCTGGCGCCGTTCGTCGCGCAGCAGGGTGGCCACGCCCATCTGGTTGAGCAGCACCTGGTCCTGCGTGATGGCGTAGCCGTCCTCGCGGGCCTGGCGGATCTCGGCCAACAGCGCCTGCGGATCGGTCTGCGTGCGCGGCGTGTAGGGCTGCGGCGCGGCGCGCGCCAGCAACTCGCGCACGCTGGCATCGTCGCGCTGCGACAGCAGCATGCGGCCGGCGCTGTTGCTCCAGGCCGGCATGCGCCGGCCCGGCAGCATCTCCACCAGCGTCAGCTGGCGGCTCGGCAGCCGCAGCAGGTAGATCATGTCGTCGCCGGCCAGCACGCTCATGTTGACCGCCAGCCCGCAATGCTCGCGCAAGGCGACCAGGTGCGGCGCGGCCAGCGACACCAGGTGGTCGCTGCGCAGGAAGTAGTAGCTCAGCTCCACCACCTTGGGGCCGAGGCGATAGCGGCGCGATTGCGGATCCTTGGCCAGGTAGCCCAGCACCTCCCAGGTGTGGGTAAAGCGCTGCGCGGCGCTTTTGCCCATGCCGGTCAGCTGCACGATGTCGGTGAGGCTGAGCGAGTCGCGCGCGGTATCGAAGGCCTCCAGCACGCGCATGCCTTTCTCCACGGAAGCGACATACAGCGGGTGGTCGGCACGCTCGGCGAGCGGGGCGGCGGTGGCAGCGGGCATGGGCGTCTCCAGGGGGCGGCTACTTGTTTACCCGCATTGTGCGCGGGCAGGCAGTCGCCGTATAAATACTTATATTCAGTACTTTGTATTGTATAGCAATACTTGAGCGGAGCACACCATGGGCTGGGAATCGATTTGCGCAATGACCGCGCTGCAGCTGCGGGCCGAGCTGGCGGCCGGCCACCTGAGCGCGCGCGAGATCCTGCAGGCGCATCTGGACGCCATCGAATACTGGAATCCCACGGTCAACGCCATCGTCACGCTGGATGCCGAAGGCGCGCGCCGGCGCGCCGCGGCGGCCGACCAGGCGCAGGCGCGCGGCGAGCCGCTGGGGCTGTTGCACGGCCTGCCCGTGGCGCACAAGGACAGTTTCCTGACCGCCGGCATGCGGACGACGCATGGCTCGCCCGTATTCGCGGATTTCGTGCCCGAGCGCAGCAGCCTGGTGGTGACGCGCCAGCAGGCCGCGGGCGCCATTACGCTGGGCAAGACCAACCTGCCGGAGTTCGGCGCCGGCTCGCAGACTTTCAATGCGGTATTCGGCCCCACCCGCAATCCCTATGACCCGGCCATGACGGCCGGCGGCAGCAGCGGCGGCGCGGCCGCCGCGCTGGCGTGCCGCATGCTGCCCCTGGCCGACGGCACCGATATGGGCGGTTCGCTGCGCAATCCGGCCAGCTTCTGCAATGTAGTGGGCCTGCGTCCTTCGCCGGGCCGGGTGCCGATGTGGCCGACGGCCGCGCCGTACAACACCCTGAGCGTGGCCGGTCCGATGGCGCGCACCGTGGCCGACGCCGCCCTGATGCTGGCGGCGCTGGCCGGCCCCGACGCGCGCGACCCGCTGACCATCGACGCCGACCCTGGCCTGTTCCTGGGTGCGCTGGAACGCGATTTTTCCGGCACGCGCGTGGCGTACGCGCCGGACTGGGGCGGCCTGCCGGTCGACCCGGCGGTCGGCCGGGTGCTGCAGGCGCAACTGCCGCGCTGGGAAGCGCTGGGTTGCCGGGTAGACCAGGCATGCCCGGATTTCGGCCAGGCGGACTCGTCGTTCCATGCCTTGCGCGGTCTGGCGTTCGCCATCAATCAAGGCGAGACCGTGCGGCGGCATCGCGATCGCGTCAAGGACACCGTGACCTGGAACACGGAGCTGGGCCTGAACCAGAGCGGCGCCGTGCTGGCGCAGGCGGAGCGCGACCGCGCGCTGTTGTTCGAGCGCATGCACGACTTCATGCAGCAGTACGAATTCCTGATCGGGCCGGTCAGCCAGGTGCCGCCCTTTCCCGCCGACCAGGAGTACGTCCAGCGCATCGGCGACGTGGAGATGCGCAACTACATCGACTGGATGCGTTCTGGCTACTACCTGTCGTTGACCGGCCATCCGGCGATTTCGGTGCCGTGCGGATTCACCGAGACCGGCCTGCCCATAGGGATACAGATCGTGGGCCGCTATCGCGACGAACGCGGCGTGCTGCAACTGGCGCACGCCTTCGAGCAACTGACCCAGTGCTGGCGCCAGGCGCCGGCGCTGCGCGCGCCGGCCGCCTGAGGCGGCGCATTTTTCCATCCGGAAAGGGAAGCAGCAGATGTTCAAAGCAAGCCTGAAAGCACTGGCGCTGTGCGCGCTGGCCGTACTGCCCATGGCCGCGCCGGCCGCGCAATCGGACTGGCCGGCCAAGCCGGTGACCCTGGTGGTGCCGTTCCCGCCAGGCGGCTCGACCGACGTGATCGGCCGCTACTTCGGCGCACGCCTGGGCGAGCTGCTGGGCCAGTCCATCGTGGTGGAAAACCGCCCGGGCGCCAACACGGGCATCGGCGCGGCGGCGGTGGCGCGCGCGCCGGCCGACGGCTACACCTTCATGATCAGCGGCGCGCCGACGTTCACGACCAATTCGCTGCTGTACGCCAACCTGAACTACGACCCGATCAGGAGCTACGAGTATGTCGCCATCGCGGCCAGCGCGCCGTTCGTGATCCTGACCAACCCGCAGACCGGCATTGCCACGGTGCGGGACATCGTGAGCAAGTCGGCCAGCCAGCCGCTCAGCTTCGGTTCGTTCGGTACGGCCTCCACGCCGCACCTGGCCGGCGAGTACCTGGCGCAGCACGGCGGCGCCAGGCTGCTGCACGTGCCGTACCGCGGCAGCGCGCCGGCCATGACCGACCTGATCGGCAACCAGATTCCGCTTTCGATCGACACGCTGGTGGCGGCCCTGCCGCAGATCCGCGCCGGCAAGGTGCGCGCGGTGGCGCTGACCAGCAGCGCGCGCTCGCCCTTGCTGCCGGAGCTGCCCACCGTCGCCGAAAGCGGCGTGGCGCCTTACGACTTCCAGACCTGGTTCGGCATCGTCGCGCCGCATGGCACGCCGCAGGCGGTGGTGCGGCGCATGGCGCAGGCGCTGCGGACCATGCTGGCGGAGCCTGGCACGCAGGCCAGGATGCGCGAGCTGGGCTTCGAGCCGGAATACTTGGACGCGGCGGGCTTTCGCGCCCGCGTCGAGCAGGAAATGACCCGCAACGCGGGCGTGATCAAGGCGGCCGGCATTCGCGTCGAATAGCCCTGGCGCGGCGCTACAGCTGCGCGAAGTGCTTGTAGCGCTTTTCGTCGAAACTGCGCTCGCTGGCCAGCTCGCGCACCTGCGCGGCCGGTGGTCCGCGGCGCAGCCATTCCAGCATGTGGTCGACCTGGTCGGCGGTGCCCTGCACCACGGCCTCGACCGTGCCGTCGGGCAGGTTCTGCACCCATCCGGTCACGCCCAGCATGTGGGCCCGGCGCACGGCGGCGTGGCGGTAGCCCACGCCTTGGACCTTGCCTTTGACGATGACGTGTACGGTTTCCAGGTGGGCATCAGACATGTTGGATCCTTGTGCTTCATATATCGGCCGCGCCGTAGCGAGATACGTGAATTATCGGATGAATCCTGCAGGCGTGCGCGAGGGGCGGCGTATACTGGCTCTCGCCGCGCGACGGCCGGCCATCGCCGTGCCGCTTTCCTGACCTTCATCGACCATGACCCAGAACCTCTCTACGATCACCTGCATCGAAGATCTGCGCGTCATCGCGCAAAAGCGCGTGCCGCGCATGTTCTACGACTATGCCGATTCGGGCGCCTGGACGGAAAGCACGTATCGCGCCAACGAAAGCGACTTCCAGCGCATCAAGCTGCGCCAGCGCGTCGCCGTCGACATGGAGGGCCGCTCGCTGCGCACCACCATGGCAGGCAGCGACGCCGTGATGCCGGTGGCCATCGCGCCCACCGGCCTGACCGGCATGCAGCACGCCGACGGCGAGATCCTGGCCGCCCGCGCCGCCGCCGAGTTCGGTGTGCCGTTCACCTTGTCGACCATGAGCATCTGCTCGATCGAGGACGTCGCCCAGGGCAGCGGCAAGCCCTTCTGGTTCCAGCTCTACGTCATGCGCGACCGCGAGTTCGTCGGCGACCTGATCGACCGCGCCAAGGCGGCGGGATGCTCGGCGCTGGTGCTGACGCTGGACCTGCAGATCCTCGGCCAGCGGCACAAGGACATCAAGAACGGCCTGTCCGCGCCGCCCAAGCCGACGCTGCGCAACCTGATCGACCTCGCGTTCAAGCCGCGCTGGTGCCTGGGCATGCTGGCCACGCGGCGGCGCACCTTCGGCAACATCGTCGGCCACGCCAAGGGGGTGACCGACCTGTCGTCGCTGTCGTCCTGGACGGCCGAGCAGTTCGACCCGCGCCTGAGCTGGGACGACGTCGAATGGATCAAGCGGCGCTGGGGCGGCAAGCTGATCCTCAAGGGCATCCTGGATGCCGAGGATGCCCGCCTCGCGGCCGAAAGCGGCGCCGACGCCCTGATCGTCAGCAACCACGGCGGGCGCCAGCTCGATGGCGCGGTTTCTTCCATCAGCGCCCTGCCGGCCATCGCGGATGCGGTCGGCTCGCGCATCGAAGTGTGGATGGACGGCGGCATCCGCTCCGGCCAGGATGTGCTCAAGGCGGTGGCGCTGGGCGCGCGCGGCACCATGATCGGGCGGGCATTCCTCTATGGCCTGGGCGCCTACGGCCAGGCCGGGGTGACGCGGGCGTTGGAGATCCTCTACAAGGAAATGGACGTCACCATGGCGCTGTGCGGCCGCAAGCACATCGGCCAGATAGACCGCGGCATCCTGATGCCGGGCACCTATCCGCAGTAAGCCGGCCGGCGCGGGCGCCTGGCCGTCCGCGCAAAACCGCAAAATCTGCAAAGCGGGCCTGGCTACATTGCGTTCACTGGAGATCGCATGAAGCCCAAGACCCGTGTTCATTACGCCGGGCGCCTCGAGCCCGTGCTGGCCTGGCTGGCGGCGCGGCCCGATGCCGACGCCGACCTGCACCGGCTGGCCGAGCTGGCCTGCCTGTCGCCCTACCACTTCCATCGCGTGTACCGCGCCCTGATGGGCGAGACCGTGCACGCGACCGTGCAACGGATGCGGCTGGCGCGGGCGTCGGTGGCGCTGGCGCAGGGCAAGGGTTCGCTGCGGCAGGTGGCAGGCCGGGCCGGCTATGCATCGGACGCCGCGTTCAGCCGGGCGTTCAGCGCGCAGTACGGCCTGCCGCCCGGCCGCTATCGTGCGAAACGCTCCAGCCCTTTCAACCCCGAGGAGCTGCGCATGTACCCCCTGACGATGGAAGACTTTCCCGGCCTGTTCCTGGCCACCCTGGCGCACCAGGGCGATTACCACGAGATAGGCAGTACGTTCGACCGCCTGGCGCTGCTGGCGTCGACCCGGGACCTGGCGCGCGACGACAGGCAGCCGCCGCCGCGCTACATCGGCGTGTACTACGACGACCCCGCCCAGGTGGCGCGCGACGCGCTGCGTTCGCGCGCCGGTGTATCGCTGCCGCCGGGAACGGCGGCGCCGGCGCCGTTCGAACCGCTGGAGATCCCGGCCATGCGCTGCGCCGTACTTGAGTACACCGGCCCGTACAGCGAGATCGAGGCACCCTACAACTGGCTGTTCTCGCAATGGCTGCCGGCCAGCGGCCAGGAGCCGGGCGATTTCCCCATGTTCGAGGAATATCTCAATGATCCCAAGACGACGCCCGCGGCGCAGCTGAAGACGCGCATCTATCTGCCCCTGGCCTAGCGTCGCAGGCCGACCCGGTTACTATGGCCGTAGTCCGGGCCGGGCGCAATGCGCCCGGCCCGGAAGGCTGTGGGAACCTATTCATGATTCTGCTGGAAAAGACTTTCGACCGTACCCTGGACGCGTGGTTGCACACCTATCACGATCCGGCCTGGCGCGGTGCGACGGTGCACGGCTGGCTGTTCGAGGGGCCGCAGGCGCGCCGTGCCGCCGAAGCGCGGCTGGCGCAGGCCGGCGTGCGGGCGCGCTTTCGCAGCGCGTACAAGCCGCTGCTGCACTATTTCCTGGAAGAGGCGGACCACGAGGGGCTGGCGGCCGTGCACGTGCGCTACCCGGTACATCCGCTGGCGCAGCCCAACCGCTTCACGCTGGAGGCCTATCCGCTGGCGGCGCTGCTGGCGGGCGTGGCGCTGCGGTTCGAGGCGGGTTCCGAGGCCTTGCACTACGACGTGACGTTGCGCTATGCCGATGGACGCGAGCACCGCGAGTGCGTGCATGCGCCCAACCAGCCGGCGGTCGGCGCGGACGGCGCGGAGGGCCTCTCGCCGTGCGGCTGGCTGCGCGTATGCGATGCCGCGGGCGAGCCGCGGCTGGACGCGGCGCAGAACACGGAGTTCCAGGCTGCATTCCGCACCATCGTCGACACGGTCCGCGCGCACGCCTGGGGCGTGCGCGAGCCGTACTTCGAGCGCCTGGAAATCCGTGTGGACATTCCGGGCATGGAGTTCGACCCGGGTGTCGATGAAGAACTCGTGAGCACGTATGAAGCCATGCACGAGGATATCTATTTCTCGCTGCTGGAATTCTTCCAGGGCCACGCCAACCGGCCGCCCGGCGATCGCGGCCTGCAGCCCGGGCAGATCATTCCGTTGGTGCGGCGCACCGATGGCCTGGCGCGCGTGCGCATGGCGATCGAGCCTTTCGAGCCGCTGGAGCCGGCCGGGACGAGCGCGCTGGCCGGCCCGCTGGCGCAGACGACGGCGCCGCTGGACGCGGGCCAGATCGCCGGCCAGATGGCGCAGCTGGGTGGCGCGCCTTTCCAGGCGGTATCGCGCCAGGGCCGCCCCGTGCTGGGCACCTACGTCGCGGGGCCGGGGCCGGCCGTATTCATTTCGGGGGCGCAGCATGCCAACGAAAGCTCGGGCGTGGTCGGGGCGCTGCGCGCGGCGCAGTCGCTGGTCGCCGGCGGACAGGCTCATTTCGCCCTGATCGCCGCCGAGAACCCGGACGGCTACGCGCTGCACGCACGTCTGCGCGCCGAACATCCGCGCCACATGCATCATGCTTCGCGCTACAGCGCGTTGGGCGATGACATCGCCTATCGCGAACGCGCGCCGTTCTTCGAACGCGAGGGCCGCCACCAGGCGCGCGCCATCAGCGGCGCGCAGCTGCACATCAACCTGCACGGCTATCCGGCGCACGAGTGGACCCGGCCGCTGTCGGGCTACCTGCCGCGCCACTTCGAACTGTGGACCATTCCAAGGGGCTTCTTCCTGGTGCTGAGGCACCATCCCGGCCGCGCCGTGCAGGCCCGCCTGTTGATGGAAGGCGTGACGGCGCGATTGGCGCAACGCTTGCCGGCGCTGGTCGAATTCAATGCGCGCCAGCTGGCGCTGTTTCGGATCCACGCGCAGGACCAGGGCTTTGCGCTCATGAACGGAATCGGCGTGCAGATTGCCGAATCGGCCCAGGAAGACCTGCCCCTGACCCTGATATCCGAGTTCCCGGACCAGACCGTCTACGGCGAGCGCTATGTGTTCGCCCACACGGTGCAGATGGAAACCGTGCTGGCCGCTACCGAACTGTACCGGGCCGGTGTGTAGCTGCGTCCAAGGATCGCTTGATGAACATACGCGAACGCAATTACGGCGATGATTTCGTGCTCGCCGACATATGGCTGCGCTCGGTGCGCGCCACCCATACCTTTCTGAGCGAGGCGCAGATCCAGGCCATGTACCCGCAGGTGCTCAAGAGCTACCTGCCGTCGGTGCGGGTGTGGGTGTGCGAGGATGGCCAGGGCGGCATCGCCGGCTTCATGGGCATGAACGGCAACAAGATCGAGATGCTGTTCGTCGACGCCGACAAGCGCGGGCGCGGCGCCGGCCGCCGCCTGCTGAATTTCGCGCGTTCGCTGCACGACAGCCTGCGCGTCGACGTGAACGAGCAGAACCCGCAGGCGGTGGGGTTTTATCGGCACTACGGTTTCGTGGAAACCGGCCGCTCGGACACCGATGATGCCGGACGGCCGTTTCCCATCATCCATATGCGACTGGACGGCTAGATGGCGCGAGACACGCTGTTGCGCGGATGGGCCAGGAGCGCGGTGGCCGCGTCGCGCCGACGGCACTAGAATTCCTTATCGACGATTTCCGGCGGCGCCCGGTCAACGCGGCGCGCGCTTCGCATGCAAGATATCCACACCCTGCTGCTGCAGTATGGCGACTGGCTGGTGTTCGCCAACGTACTGATCGAACAGGCAGGCCTGCCGATTCCCGCCTATCCGTTGCTGATCGCCGCCGGGGCGCTGTCTGGCGGCCTCGGCGCGTGGGTGCTGGCCTGGCTGGCCGCCACCCTGGCCTGCGTGCTGGCCGACAGCGCCTGGTACCTGGCCGGGCGGCGCTATGGCGGCCGGTTGCTGGGCATGGTGTGCAAGGTTTCGCTGTCGCAGGATTCATGCATCCGCCAGACCCAGCGGCTGTACCTGCGGGTGGGCGTGCGCGCCCTGCTGGTATCCAAGTTCCTGCCCGGCGCGGGGGCGCTGTCCACCGTGATGGCGGGCCTGACCGGCACGCCCTACCGGCGCTTCCTCGCCTATGACCTGGCCGGCTCGCTGCTGTGGACGGGCTCGGGGCTGCTGCTGGGCGCGCTGTTCCACGAGCTGGTGGGCGACGTGCTCGACCTGCTGGATCGCTATGGCGGCATGGGGCTGGCCTTGCTGGGCGCGCTGCTGGCGCTGTACATCGTGGTGCTGGGCCTGCGCCGCTGGGTGCTGGTGCGCAGCCTGCGCGTCATTCCGCGCATCACCATCGACGAACTGGTGCGCTGGCGCGCCGATGGCCGCACGCCCGTGGTGGTCGACGTACGGCCCGAGGCGCAGCGCGACGAACAGCGCATTCCGGGCGCCATCGCCATGGACCTGCGCGCGCCGCTGAGTGACCTGCAGTTCGACCCGGACGCCGGCGACATCGTGGTCTATTGCGCCTGCCCCAACGAGGTGTCGGCGGCCCAACTGGCCAAGAAGCTGCGCGCCGCCGGCTATCGCAACACCTTCGCATTGCGCGGCGGCTACGAGGCCTGGCGCCGCCACGCGGGCAACTGCCCTGGCGACGGACGCACCGGGTCATAATCGAAGTTTCGCGCGCGAGGCGCGCCGCAATTCGGAGACAGGGCATGCGCATTCTGGTGTTGGGCGCCGGCGGTACCGGTGGATACTTTGGCGGGCGGGCCGCGCAGGCCGGGGCGGATGTGACGTTCCTTGTTCGCGAGGCGCGCGCCGCCCGGCTGCGCGAGCAGGGCCTGCGGATCAAGAGCCCGCGCGGCGACGTGACGCTTGCGCCGCGCCTGGCCACGGCGGTCACGCCGGCCGACGGCTACGACGTGGTGGTGCTGAGCTGCAAGGCCTACGACCTGGACAGCGCCATCGAGGCCATCCGGCCGGCCATGGGCGAGCACACGGCGGTGCTGCCCATCATGAACGGGGTCTTGCAGTACGACGTACTGGAGCGCGAATTCGGCGCGCACCGCGTGCTGGGCGGGCTGTGCCAGATCAACGCCTCGCTGGGCCCCGAGGGCGAAATCATGCACATGGGCAAGCATGCCAGCCTGGTGTTCGGCGAACGCGCCGGCCAGGCCGACAGCGCGCGCTGCGTGGCGTTGCGGCAGGCCCTGGCCGATGCGGCGTTCGACTGCAGGCTGAGCGACGACATCCATCAGGACGTCTGGGAGAAGTTCGTCTTCCTGACGTCGCTGGCTGCCGCCACCTGCCTGATGCGCGCCAGCGTGGGCCAGATCTGTTCGACCGATGACGGGGTCGACTTCATGCGCGCGCTGCTGCGCGAGTCGCAGCGGGTCGCGGCGGCGTCCGGCCATCCGGTGCGGCCCGCCGCCGATGCGTCGGCGCTCAAGGTGCTGACAGACCCGGCCCAACCCATGACCGCGTCGATGTTCCGCGACCTGCGCCAGGGCCGGCCGGTGGAAGCCGACCATATCGTGGGCGACATGGCGCGCCGTGGCGTTCTGCTGGGCGTGGATACGCCCAATCTGCGGGTCGCTTGCATTCATCTGCACGCGTATCAGGCGCAGCGCGCCATTGGTGCATAGATTGCAATGGTCTGTCCGGCCGCGGGGGATAGGCGGCCGGCGGCGGCGGGACTAGCATGAAAGCTCCAGGGCAAGGCGCAAACGGTGTGCCGCCCGCTTGCGGAGCAAACAACATGAAGATCGCCCTCATAGGTATTACCGGCCGCGTCGGTTCGCGGCTGGCCGACGAACTCCTGCGGCGCGGCCACCACGTGACCGGCATCGCCCGCGATCCGGCCTCGGTACGGCCGCAACCGAACCTGACGGCCAGGCAGGGCGATGCCGCCGTGCCCGAGGATCTGGCGCCCATCCTGGCCGGCCACGACGCCGTGATCAGCGCCGCGCGCTTCGTGTCGCTGGACGCCAAGCCGCTGCTGGCGGCGATCCGCCAGGCCGGCGTGCCGCGCCTGCTGGTGGTGGGCGGCGCCGGCAGCCTGCAGGTGGCGCCGGGCGTGGCGTTGATCGATACGCCGGAGTTTCCCGACGCATACAAACCCGAGGCCCGCGCGGGCGTGGTGTTCCTGGACACGCTGCGGCGCGAGCAGGAGGTGGAATGGACCTTCCTGTCGCCCTCGGCGCTGTTCGAGCCCGGCGAGCGCACGGGCGAGTTCCGCCTCGGCGGCGACCTGTTGCTGGCCGACGACGAGGGCAAGAGCTGGATTTCGATGGAAGACTACGCGATTGCGCTGGTCGACGAGCTGGAGACGCCGCGCCATGCGCGCCGCCGGTTCACGGTTGGTTATTGAGAATCGGGGCCGGGCGCGACCCGCCGCGCCCGGCCTGGACCTTTCTCGGTAAACTGGCCGTTCGCTTATTCCCGGCCCATGATGCGAAAAATACTCCATACCCTTGTCCTGAGCACAGCGATGGCGGCGTGCCTGATGTCCGTCGCGCCCGCATACTCGCAGTCCACCCAGGAAAACAAAGACCTGGTGCTGGCATTCTTTCGCATGATGTTCCAGGACCGCGACGTCGAGGAGGCGGCGCGCCGTTACCTGAGCCCCGCCTACGTGCAGCACAATCCGTACATGGCCGACGGCGTGTCGCCGCTGGTCGATTTCTTCCTGCCGTATTTCGAACAGAACCCCGAGGCCAGCGTCGAGATCAAGCGCGTCATCGCCGAAGGCGAGCTGGTGGTGGTCCACAACCTGTGGAAAGAGTCGCCGGGCGACCGCGGCCAGGCCGTGGTCGACATCTTTCGCGTGCAGAACGGCAAGATTGTCGAGCACTGGGATGTCAGCCAGGAGATCCCCGAGAACCCGGCCAACAAGAACGGCATGTTCTGAGCGGCCATGACGATGGCCACGGCGGCCGCGACGGAGAGGGGGGGCTGATGATGCAGCGCGTGTACCTGGCAGGCTTCGACGTGTTTCGCGCCGATGCGATGGCGCACGGCGAACGGCTCAAGGCGCTATGCCGCGAGTACGGCTTCGACGGCTGCTACCCGCTGGACAATCAGGCGCCCGGGGACCTGGCCGGCCGTGCGCTGGCCGAATGGATCCTGCGCCAGAACCTGGCGCTGATCGACCGGGCGGACCTGGTCATGGCGAACCTGAATCCGTTTCGCGGCCATGAACCGGATTCCGGCACCGCGTTCGAGGTGGGCTACGCGGTGGCACTGGGCAAGCCGGTATGGGCCTATACGGCGCAGGCGGCCAGCCTGGTCGAGCAGCTCGGCGCACGCCGTGCGCAGGACGACCCGTCGCGCCACGTGGACGCGCAGGGCTACACGGTCGAGGACTTCGGCCTGAATCTCAATCTGATGCTGGCGTGCACCGCCCGGGTGGTGGCCGGGGACGCCGCGCAGTGCCTGGCCGCCATGGCGGCGCAGGCAGGCATGGCGACGCGCTGACGGCCCGCGGGCGTCAGGCGGCGACGGCCAGTTCGGTCTGCGCGGCGGCGCCGCGCGCCTGCAGATGCGCCGCCAGTTCGTCGATGGTCAGGGCGATCAGGCCCTCTTTGGCGGCGTAGCGTTCGAGCGCCGCGCCGCGCATCATCGTGCCGTCGGCATTCATCAGTTCGCACAGCACGCCGGCCGGGCGCAGGCCCGCCAGCGCCGCCAGGTCGACCGAGCCTTCGGTATGGCCGCGCCGCGCCAGCACGCCGCCCGGTTGCGCGCGCAGCGGAAACACGTGTCCGGGGCTGACCACGTCGCCGCTGCGCGCGCCCGGCGCGATGGCGGCGCGGATGGTGGTGACGCGATCGACCGCCGACACGCCGGTGGTCACGCCTTCGCGTGCCTCGATGGACACCGTAAAGGCCGTCGAGTACCGGCTGCGGTTGCTGTCGACCATGGGCGGCAGCTCCAGGCGGTCGAGGGTTTCGCCTGGCAGGCACAGGCACACGATGCCGCTGCCGTCGCGGATCAGCTGCGCCATGACGGGCACGGTCAGCTTGTCGGCCGCGACGATCAGGTCGGCTTCGTTCTCGCGATCGAAATCGTCCATCAGGATGACGGGGCGGCCGATGCGCAGGTGCTGCAGGGCGCGCTCCAGGCGCGTGACGAACGGCTGGGCGAACAGGGGGGAAACCGGGGTGGGAACGACGTTGGACATTGAAACGCTCTCGCAAAAAAGGAAATGGCGAAAAACGTTTCAGGGCTAAATCGACAGCCAAACGCAGTACCGCGCGCAGGCGCGCAAGCGCCCGTCTGGCGGGAAAGTGCCGGCACATCTTCTCTCATCCGGACTATGACCGTCGGCCCTGGCATCTCACCAGGTCTGCTGACCCCTGCGCTGTTGCCAACGCAGGGCGCTCGCGGGCTCGCCACATTGCGTGGCATACCGCCGGTGGGGAATTGCACCCCGCCCTGAAGACGTACTGCTCGGGACGGGCGGCGCTTCGCGGCGCCGCCGGCCCTGTGCCGCATTGCTGCGGCCGGTCCATTGTACGCCGATTGCGATGCGGCGCTCGGTAGACCCTGCCGGCCTTATGCCTTTTCGGCGCTCTTGGCCTTCTTCTTCTTCTCCGGCAGCGCCAGCATGGTGCCGCGGCATGGCGCCGTGCCGCACAGGCAGCGGTAGCCTTCCTTCAGCTTCCTGGTGATCCTGCCGTCGAGCACCAGGCCATAGTCGTAGAACAGTTCCTCGCCGCGCGCGATATCGCGCAGCGCCACGATATAGACGCGCTTGCCGTGGCGGCCTTCCTGCGCTTCGCAGTTGGGCTCGCACGAGTGGTTGATCCAGCGCGCGTCGTTGCCCTCGTCGCCGCCGTCGATGACGCGGCCGGAGCTCAGCGAGAAAAAGAAGGTATGGAACGGATCGTCCGGGTTGGTGGGGTGCCGGCGGTCGGCTTCCGCGGCGCTGATGCGCTTGCCGCCGTATTCGATGATGCGGGTGCCGGCCGGGATCTTGCGCGTGGCGAAGACGCCGTTGCCGTGCAGCCTGGAGCGGCGCACGGAGTGCCAGGGTTTGATGATCTCGGTCATAGGATGCAAAAGGCGTGGGCGGGCAAGCGGGCCATTATATCGACGGCGCCGCGTGCGTCACAGGCTATAGTTGCGGCTGCCGAAGTCCCGTTGTAGCCAGATTGTCATGATCGTCCGTCCGCGCCCCACCGCCTGGGGCCTGCTGTTCATTTTGCGCGGCTCCGTCATTCCGCACATTGCCGCCAAGGTTGCCGTCATCGTTGGGTTGTCCTGTGTCGTTGCTTGGCTGCATGCCCGCCAGTGGTTCGCGCCCGGCCACCTCAATGCAGTGCCCTTTTCGCTGTTCGGCCTGGCCCTGTCGGTGTTCCTGGGTTTTCGCAACAACGTCTGCTACGACCGCTGGTGGGAGGCCCGCAAGCAATGGGCCGAATTGAGCGCGCAGTGCCGCAGCCTCGCGCGCGAGACTGCCGCCTTGCTGTCCGGCGCGGCCGACGCGCCGCGCCACGCGCGTATCGTACGCCGCCTGATCGGCTTCAACCATGCGCTGGTCGCACGCCTGCGCGGCGGCGATCCCCTGACCGCCGCGCGCCCGTGGCTGCCGGGTGACGAAGGCATGGCGCTGGCCGGCCATCGCAACGTGCCCGACGCCATCCTGCGCGCCGTGACGCGCGACCTGCACGAAGGCGGGCCGCAGCGCCGCTACGGCGAGGTGGTGTACCAGGGTTTGCAGCAACGCGTGCTGGCCTGCGCGCAAGTGCAGGCGGCCTGCGAGCGCATCAAGACCACGCCCACGCCGTTCGCCTATTCGCTGCTGCTGCATCGGACGGCCTGGCTGTTCTGCCTGCTCCTGCCGTTCGGGCTGGTGGGCACGCTGGGGCCGCTGACACCCTTGGCGGTGGCGTTCGTCGCCTATACGTTCTTTGGCCTGGATGCCTTGGGCGATGAGCTGGAAGAGCCGTTCGGCCTGGCCGAGAACGACCTGCCGCTGGCCGCGCTGGCGCGCGATCTGGAAATCGATCTGCTCGAGGGCCTGGGCGCTCATCCCCTGCCCGCGCCCCTGCTGCCGCGCGGCTACGTACTGACCTGAACGGGGCGGCGCGGCGTCATGTCTGCTCGGGCGGCGGCGTGAGCGGTAGCCGGGTTTCCTTCAGGCTGCGCAGAACGAAACAGGACTTGCTGTGTCGGATGCCCGGAATCCGATAGAGGCGTTCGCGCAGCAGCCGCTCGTAATCGCGCGTATCGCGTACCGCGATGCGTATGTAGTAGTCGTAATCGCCCGAGACCAGGAAGGCTTCCAGCACTTCGGGGATCTGCGCCAGCGCGCGCCCGAATTCGTAAAGCGTTTCCTCGCTGTGGCTTTCCAGCGTGACATGCACGATGACAGTGTCGGTAAAGCCGATGCTGGCGGGGTCTATGTCGACGGTATAGCCGCGTATGATGCCGGCGCTTTCCATGCGCTTGATGCGGTTCCAGCATGGGGTGGACGACAAGCCGACCGCCGCGCCGATGTCGTTGAGGCTGGCACGCGCGTTGTCCTGCAGGGCCTTCAAAATCGCGAGATCGAACTTGTCCAGTTTCATTTTCTAAGTTGGATGAAAAACAAGGGTTAATTTACTGCTAATCAGGGTATTTGTTGGAAAAGAAGATAAATATTCTTCCTAAAACCCCATAAGATGGTCAGCATGAACGACCGTCTGCATACCTCCACCCTTTCCGCCCTTCAGCAAGCCGAACACGCGGCCGCCGTCAACGGCGCGAAGATTCTCTTGCACACCCTGATCGAACGCGGCGTCGATACGGTGTTCGGCTATCCGGGCGGCGCCGTGTTGCCGCTATACGACGCTTTGTACGCGGAGCCGCGCCTGCGGCATGTGCTGGTGCGCCACGAGCAGGCCGCGGTGCACGCGGCCGAAGGCTACGCGCGCACCACCGGCAGGCCGGGCGTGGTGTTCGTCACCTCGGGGCCGGGCATGGCCAACACCACTTCGGGTCTGCTGGACGCCATGTGCGATTCGGTGCCGGTGCTGTGCATCAGCGGCCAGGTCGCCACCGCGGCGATCGGTACCGACGCGTTCCAGGAGTGCGACGCCATCGGCATTTCGCGCTCGGTCACCAAGTGGAATACGCAGATCCGCGCGGTCCGGGACGTGGCCGAGGTGGTGGGCCGCGCCTTCGACCTGACGCGCCAGGGACGCCCCGGCCCGGTGCTGGTGGATTTTCCGAAAGACATCCAGCTGGCCAGCCCTGCGGACGCGCCACGGGGCGAGCCCGATCTCGCGCGCGGGCAGTTGGCGGCGCTGCGCGCGCGGCGCCAGAGCGGCAAGACCGCCACGCGGGTGCCGCAGGGCGCGGTGCGGCGCGCTGCCGCGCTGCTGGCGCAGGCGCGCCGGCCGGTTTTCTATGGCGGCGGCGGCCTGGTCAATTCGGGGCCGCAGGCCTGCGCCGCGTTCACCGAACTGGTGCGCCAGACCGGTGCGCCGTGCACGCTGACCCTGATGGGGTTGGGGGCGTTTCCCGCCTCGGACCCGCAGTTCGTGGGCATGCTGGGCATGCACGGCACCCTGGAGGCCAACCTGGCCATGCACAACGCCGATCTGGTCGTGTGCATCGGCGCGCGTTTCGACGACCGTATCACCGGCAAGCTGTCCGAGTTCTGTCCGCACGCGCGCAAGATCCACATCGACATCGATCCGGCGTCGATCAACAAGGTGGTGCGCGTGGACGTTGCCCTGGTGGGCGACTGCCTGCCGCTGGTGCGGGCGCTGCGCGACGAGCTGGCGGCAAGCCCGCTGCCGGCGCAGCGGCTGGCGCCCTGGTGGCAGCGCATCGACGCCTGGCGCGCCAGGAATTGCCTGGCGTATGCGCCGGCGATCGACGAGATCCTGCCGCAGCATCTCATGCACCGGCTGGGCGCGGCGCTGGACGGGCGCGACGCCATCGTATCGACCGACGTGGGCCAGCATCAGATGTGGGCCGCGCAGTACCTGCGCTTCGACCGTCCCAATCGCTGGCTGACCTCGGGCGGCGCGGGCACCATGGGCTACGGCGTGCCGGCGGCGATCGGCGCGCAGATCGCGCATCCCGGCAAGACCGTGGTGTGCGTCAGCGGCGACGCTTCGGTGCTGATGAACATCCAGGAGTTGTCCACCGCCATGCAGCACGATGTGCCGGTCAAGGTCGTGCTGTGCAACAACGGCTACATGGGCATGGTGCGCCAGTGGCAGGAGTTGATTCACGGCGGGCGCTACAGCCATAGCTACAATGCGTCGCTGCCGGATTTCGTGGCGCTGGCGCGCGCCTTCGGCTGGGGCGCGGCGCGCGTGGAACGGCCGCAGGACCTGGACGCCGCCCTGGCGGCCTGTCTCGAACACCCCGGCCCCTACTTCCTCGACGTGGCGGTGGCCGCGCAGGAGAACTGCTTTCCCATGATGCCCGCCGGCCATGGCCACCATCGCATGATGCTGGCCGAAGGCGAGTGGTACGAGGAACCGCCCTTTTCGGAATCCCCGAGCCCACAGGCATGATCCGGGGCGCCTGTCCCCCACGGGGACAGATACCGTCTTGGCGGGCAGCTAGCGTTGATGGCGTATGACGGGGTGCCTGTCCCGGCGGGGACAGGCACCCGGAGTCTCGCGGGGACAGGCGCCCCGGCAGGTCGCCGCGCGCCTACACGCAGCGGCCGCCGTCCACCTCCAGGCAGGCGCCGGTGATGAAGGCGGCGTCGTCGCTGGCCAGGTACAGGCAGGCGTTGGCGATGTCCTGGGGCGTGGAGAAGCGGCCCAGCGGGATGGTGGCGAGAAAGCGTTGGCGGTTCTCGGGCGTATCGGGCACTCCCATGAAGTCCGCCAGCAGGCCGGTGGCGCCGATCACGGGGTTGACGCAGTTGACGCGGATATTGTCCGGCCCCAGCTCCGCGGCCATCGATTTGCTGGTGGTGACGACCGCGCCCTTGCTGCCGTTGTACCAGGTGAGCCCCGGACGCGGCCGTATCGCGGCCGTGGAGGCGATATTGATGAACGAACCGCCGCCATGGGCGCGGAAGTGCGGCACCATGTGCTTGGCGGTCAGGTAGATGCTCTTGACGTTGATCGCGTAGATGCGATCGAACTCGTCTTCCTCGACTTCCAGCATGGGCCGGTTGCGGTGCGTGGTGCCGGCGTTGTTGACGACGATGTCCAGGCCGTCGAACGCTTTCAGCGTGGCGGCCAGCAGGTTGGCCACCGAGGCGTTGTCCGAGACGTCGGCGCGCACGAAGACGGCCTTGCCGCCGGCCGCGTTGATCGCGGCCGCCACGCGCTGTCCGCCGGCTTCGTTGATATCGGCGACCACCACCCTGGCGCCTTCGCGCGCGAAGGTCGCGGCGATGCCTTCGCCAAAGCCCGAGCCCGCGCCGGTGACGATGGCTGTCTTGCCATTCAATCGCATCTTGTGTCTCCTCGTTGTCGGTATGGGTCAGTCGTGCTTGATCGAGATGGTCTTGAGCACGGTGAAGCCGTAGAGCGCCTCGAAGCCCTTTTCGCGTCCATGGCCGCTGGCCTTCACACCGCCGAAGGGCAGTTCGATGCCGCCGCCCGCGCCGTAGTTGTTGATGAAGACCTGGCCGCTGCGCACTTTGCGCGCGATGCGCAGCTGGCGGCCGCCGTCGCGGGTCCAAACGCTGGCCGCCAGGCCGTATTCGGTGGCGTTGGCGATGCGCACCGCGTCGGCCTCGTCGTCGAACGGAATGGCCGCCAGCACGGGGCCGAAGACTTCTTCCTGCGCCAGCGGGTGGTCCACCGGCACGTCGCGCAGCAGCGTGGGCGCCTGGTAGTAGCCCTCGGCCGGCGCCTCGGGGACGATGCGGCCCTGCGCCACCGTGGCGATGCCATCGCCGCGCGCCAGGTCCAGGAAGCCGCGCACGCGTTCCTGCTGGGTCTTGCGGATCAGCGGGCCGCAATCCAGGTCGCTTTGCGCGGGTCCGGCGCGCAGGGCCGCGAAGGCCGCGCCCAGGCGCTCCAGCACGCGCTCGTAGGCGCCGCGCTCGACGAGCAGGCGGCTGCCGGCCGAGCAAGTCTGGCCGGCGTTTTGCACGATGGCGTTGACGGCGACCGGCACCAGGGCGTCGAGATCGGCGTCGGCGAAGACGATCTGCGGCGATTTGCCGCCCAGCTCCAGCGTGACCGGGACATGGCGTTCGGCCGCCGTCTGGGTGACCAGCACGCCCACGCGCGGCGAGCCGGTGAACGAGATGTGGTCGATGCCCGGGTGGCGCGTCAGGGCGTCGCCGGCCTCGTGGCCATAGCCGGTGACGATATTGAGCGCGCCAGCGGGAAAGCCGGTTTCGGCGGCCAGCTCGGCCACGCGCAACAGCGACAGGCAGGCATCCTCGGCGGGCTTGACCACGCAGGCATTGCCGGCCGCCAGCGCGGCGCCGACGCTGCGGCCGAAGATCTGCAGGGGGTAGTTCCAGGGCACCACGTGGCCGGTGACGCCATGCGGCTCGCGCAGCGTCAGCACGGTGTAGCCTTGCTGGTAAGGGATGGTCTCGCCATGCAGCTTGTCGGCCGCGCCGCCGTAGTACTCGAAATAGCGGGCGATGGCGATGACGTCGGCGCGGGCCTGCTTGAGCGGCTTGCCGCAATCGCGCGATTCGAGCGCGGTCAGTTCATCGCGGTGCTCCAGCACCTTGAGCGAGAGGGCGAGCATGAGCCGGCCGCGTTCGGCGGCGCTGAGGCGGCCCCAGACGCCCTCGTAGGCGCGCCGCGCGGCCTGCACCGCGAGGTCGATGTCCGCGGCGTTGCCGCGCGCGATGCTGTCGAACTCCTGTCCGGTGGACGGGTCGATGACGGGAATGCGTTCGCCCGACGATCCGGGTACGGAGGCGTTGTCGATAAAGTGCTGCTTCATGCTGTACCACCTCTGAAGAATGTTGGGGAAGTCCTGCAGGGAAACGGTGCGCAGCCTCGCGGGTCGAGCGGGATCAGAACTGGACCGACAGCCCTCCGTCGACCACCAGCACGTGGCCATTGACGTACGAGGCCGCCGGCGATGCCAGGAAGACGGCCGCGCCGGCGATCTCTTCAGGGTCGCCCCAGCGGCCGATGGGGTTGCGCGCCGCCATGGCGGCGCCTGCCTGCGGATCGTTGGCGATCGCCGCGTTGGTTTCGGTGGCGAACGCGCCGGGCGCGATCGCGTTGCTGGTGATGCCGTGGCGGCCGAACTCCACGGCCAGGGCGCGCATCATGCCGGTCAGGCCCTGCTTGGCGGCCGGATATACGGCGTCGTTGGCGCGCGCCAGTTCGCCCGCCACCGAGGTGATGGAGATGAGGCGGCCATAGCGCTGGCGCACCATGCGTTGGGCCGCCAGCCGCGCCAGCAGGATGCCGGCGACCAGGTTGGTGTCCATCATGGCGCGGATCTCGGCCGGGCTGGTCTCGGCCAGCGGCTTGCGGTTGCGGGCGCCGACATTGTTGACCAGGATGTCGAGCCGGCCGTGTTCGGCGTCGATGCGCGCGAAGGCCTGCTCCATGGCCTGCTCGTCGGATACGTCGAACGGCAGCGCGCTGGCGCGCAGGCCCTGCTGGCGCAGGTCCGACACGGCGGCTTCGACGGCGTGCGCGTCGCGGCCGTTGATCAGTACATGGGCGCCGCTGCCGGCCAGAGCCTGCGCGATGCGCAGCCCCAGGCCGCGCGCCGAGCCGGTGACCAAGGCCACCTGGCCGGACAGGGCGAAGCGTTGCAGATAAGGTAGGGAGATCATGTCTACGGACGTTCAGTCACGGAATTCCGGGGCCCAGTGCAATAGTCTACGCTCGAGCCACGTTACACAGTACACCAGGACGATGCCGACGACGGACAGCAGCGTTACAGCCGCGAACATATCGGTGGCGTTCAGCGTGGCCAGCGCGGTGATCATCAGGTAGCCCATGCCGGTGGTCGAGCCGACGAATTCGGCCAGCACCACGCCGATGAGCGCGAAGCTGATGGCGTTTGGCAGCGCCGCGAAGGTCCAGGCCGCGGCGGTCGGGATGCGTACGCGCCACAGGATCTGGCGCGGCGAGCCGCCCAGGGTGCGGCAGAAATCCACCAGCTCGCGTTCGACGCTGCGGCCGCCCTTGTAGGTGTTGAAGAACACCAGGAAAAACACCACGAACCACGAAGTCACGACCTTGGATGCCATGCCCAGCCCGAAGAACATCGTGATCAGCGGGACGAAGGCGATGCGGGGCATCGAGTTGAAGGCCACGATGAACGGGTTGAACACATCGGCCAGCATGCGGCTGCGCGACAGCGCCAGGCCGACCACGAAGCCGCTGCCCACGCCGACCGCCAGGCCGAGCAGCGTGGCCTGCAGCGTCAGCCACAGGTGCGGCCAGACCGATTGCGGCCCCGGTTGCATCCATTGCCACAGGCGCTGCGCCACGCGCGAGGGCTGGCTGATGAAGAAGGGATCGAAGATCGTGTTCTGCACGAACCACGGAACGCGCGTCAGGCCTTCCCAGGCGCCCAGGATGAGCGCCAGGATGAGCAACTGCCATGCCGTGACGCGCAGGCGGCGCCGTGCGCCGTGTTCGCGGTCTTGCCGCAGGCCATCGCGCAGCGAGTCCGGGAGGGGGGCGTCGGAGGACATCGGCGGGCTCAGGCGGCGTTGCGGAACTGCTGGCCCAGGACGGCCCACAGGCTGCGCATATGCACGGTGAACTGCGGCGTGTCGCGCAGCGTGAAGACATCGCGCGGGTGGGCGATGGCGATGCGCTCGTCGAGCAGCACGCGGCTGGGCGGGCCCGACAGCACGACGACCCGGTCGGCCAGCGTGATCGCCTCGTCCAGGTCGTGCGTGACCATGACGATGGTCTGGCCCAGCTTGCGCCAGATCTCGCCCAGCTCGCGATGCAGATGGGTCTTGGTGTGCGTGTCGAGCGCGCCGAACGGCTCGTCCAGCAGCAGGATGCGCGGCTCGACGGCCAGGCTCATCAGCAGCGCCACGCGGCGGCGCATGCCGCCGGACAACTGGTGCGGATAGGCGTTGGCAAAATCGCTCAGGTGCCCCAGCTCCAGCAGCTCGTCCACGCGCCGGGCGATGCGCGCGTTGTCCACGCCCTGGAACCGCAGGCCCAGCGCCACGTTCTTGCGCACATTGAACCAGGGCAGCAGGGTGTCTTTCTGGAAGATATAGCCCAGCGCCGGCGGAACCTGGCCGGTCACCAGCGTGCCGGCGACGCGGACCGTGCCGGTGGTGGGCGGCAGGAAGCCCGCGATCATGTTCAGCAGCGTGCTCTTGCCGCAACCGGATGGGCCGACGATGGCGACGAACTCGCCGTCGTCGATGCGCAGGCTGACCTCGCCCACGGCGTGCACGATGGCATTGCGGGCCTGATAGACCTTGCCGACGTGCTCGAGCTCGATCATCACAGGCCCCGGGCCTTGCGCACGAATCGCATGTCCACGCAGGCGCCGTACGGCACTTTCTTCAGTTCCTCGTTGGAGAACTGGCGGCCGTCGCCCATGATGGCGCTCATGCGTGCGTAGGCGTCCTCGGTAATGATGTTGTCGCGCAGGAAAACCGTTTGCTGGTACAGCCCTATGGTTTTCTCGATGGCCGGCCGCGCGTAGGCGCTGAGGTAGTCGTCGTAGATCAGGTCGGTGACGGCGGACGCGCTGTTGGCGCTGATGAAATCCTGCGCCTTGACCAGGGCGCCGACGAATGCCTGCACCACTTCCGGGCGCTTCTGGATGGTGTCCTGCAGCGTCAGCGCGGCGATGCCGGGCACGTCGCCGCCCATGAACTCCTGCCACGAGGCTTCCGTGGTGGCATCGAAAATGGGCATGCCCCAACCTTCCTGGACGGCCTGCTCCATCATCGACAGCGTGGCCATCGAGGCGGATACCGAGCCGGTCTTCAGCGCGCCCAGCATGGTGGCCAGGTCGCCCAGCGGCCGGATATCGACCTTGTCGGCCACGCCCGCCTTCTGCATCAGGTACAGCGCCATCAGCCAGGTGCTGGATTGCGGCTGTGTCGCGCCCACGCGCTTGCCGGCCAGGTCGGCAAGCGTGCGGATCCTGCCGCTTTCGTAGTCGGCCCGGCGCACGATGATGTTGGCGTAGGTCAGCTTGCGGTCGAACCCGAACACCAGGGCGGCCGGCTTGCCGGCAAGCGTCAGCGCCGGCGCGGCGGTGGCCGCGGTGGCGCCGAACACGATCTGCCCGGCGGCCAGCAATTGGTTGGTGCGCGGACCGCTTTGCGAGTTCAGGTATTCCACCTCCAGGCCGTCCGCGGCGAAATAGCCCTGCTTCAGCGCCACGTAGCCGGCGGCGAAGAACGGATCGATGCTGCCCTGGCCGTAGGCGACCTTGCCCAGCGCCGGCCGCGCCCAGGACAGGCGCGGGCCCGCCAGGCCCACGGCCATCAGGGCGCCGCCGCCAGCCAGGAAGCGCCGCCGCGTGGCGCCGGGGAAGGAACGGGGTGCGGTCATGTCATCCTCGAATGGGGAAGGTGGTTTTGCCAGTGGATTGCGGCAACGATAACGCAACTGGCCGCGTCGGTCGCGTGGACCGCGCGGCGGGGGTACGGGCAGGATGCGGTGCGTCATCGCGCAGGGTGCGCGATGACGCAGGGCCGCGCGTTCAGCCGGCCGATTTCTTGGCGGCCTTCTTGGCGGCCGCCTTTCTGGGAGCGGCTTTCTTGACGGCCTTCTTGGCCGCGGTCTTGGCTGGCGCCTTGGCCGCCGTCTTGGTGGCGGTCTTGGTGGCGGTCTTGGTGGCCGCCTTCTTGGCCGCCGCGCCGGGGCGGCCAGGCTTGTCGCCGCGCGGCTCGAACTCGAAGCCGACCTTGCCGTCGGGCTGGCGCACCAGGTAGGCCTTGAACTTGCGGTTGGTCCGGCTGGAGACGAAGCCGTCGAGCAAGTCGGTGCGGCCGGCGGTCAGCAGCTTTTCCATCTGCTCGCGCGAGATCTCCTGTTGCAGGATCACCTTGCCTGAGCGGAAGTCGCAGCTTTTCTGCGGGCCGACCGATTTCTCGCATACATAGCTCATGCCGTGCTCGAACACGCGTGCGCCACATTTCGGGCAGGCGCCCACGGGCGTGTGGCCGGAGAAGTCGACGGCTTCGTTGTCTTCCTCGTCGTTCTGGCCGAAATCGAACTCCAGCTTGTACTCGCCGCTGATGCGCAGGATGGCGGCGAACGGGCGGCCCATCTTGCTGATGAACCCCTGCAGCGGGCCGATCTCGCGCTTGGCCAGCAACTCTTCGACCTCGGGCAGTTCGAAGGTGCGTCCGCCCGGATGCTTGCCGATCGAGAAATCGCACTGGGTGCAGGCGAAGCGGCGATAGTTTTCCTTGACCACGCCGCCGCACTTGGGACAAGGCGTTTGCAGCGTGGCGTAGTCGCCCGGCACGGTGTCGCGTTCGTACTCCTTGGCGCGCTTGACGATGACCTGGGTCATCTGGGCAATCTCGCGCATGAAGGCGGCGCGGTCCAGCGCGCCCTGCTCGATCTGCTTGAGCTTGTGTTCCCACTCGCCGGTGAGTTCGGGCGAGGTGAGCTCGGAGACGTCCAGCCCCGAAAGCAGCGTCATCAGTTGACGCGCCTTGGCGGTGGGCACTAGGTCGCGCCCCTCGCGGCGCAGGTACGCCTCGTTGAGCAGGCCTTCGATGATGGCCGCTCGGGTGGCCGGCGTCCCCAGGCCGCGCTCGGACATGGCCTCGCGCAGTTCCTCGTCGTCGACCAGCTTGCCGGCGCCTTCCATCGCCGACAGCAGCGTGGCTTCGTTGTAGCGCGCTGGCGGCTTGGTTGCCAGGCCGACCGCTTCGACGTCCTCGGTGCGCACGGTCTCGCCATCGGCCACCGGCACCAGATTGGCGTCCTCGCCCTGGGCTTCCTTGCCGTAGACGGCCAGCCAGCCGGGCGTGACCAGCACCTTGCCCTCGGTCTTGAAGCGGTGGCCCTGCACTTCGGTCAGGCGCGTGGTGACGCGGTATTCGGCGGCCGGGAAGAACACCGCCAGGAAGCGCTTGAGCACCAGGTCGTACAGCTTGCCTTCGGCCTCGCTCAGGTCGCGCGGCACCTGCAGCGTGGGGATGATGGCGAAGTGATCGGACACCTTCTTGTTGTCGAAGATGCGCCGGTTGGGCTTGACCCAGTTTTGCGCCAGGACCTTACCGGCATGGCGCGACAGGGCGCCGACGGCGTTGGAGTCGCCTTGCGCCAGCACCTGCATGGTCTCGCGCACCGTGTTGATGTAGTCCTCGGGCAGATAGCGCGAATCGGTACGCGGGTAGGTCAGCGCCTTGTGCCGCTCGTACAGCGTCTGCGCCAGCGCCAGGGTGGTCTTGGCCGAGAAGCCGAAGCGGCCGTTGGCCTCGCGCTGCAGCGAGGTGAGGTCGTACAGGGCCGGCGACATCTGGGTCGAGGGCTTGGACTCCTCGGTGACGCTGCCGTTCTGGGCGCGGCAGGCCGCCACCACGCTTTGCGCGGCGGCCAGCGACCACAGGCGCGACTCGCGCTTTTCCGGATCGCGCTCGTCTTTCCTGAATTCGGGATCGATCCAGCGGCCTTCGTACAGGCCGGCGGCCGCCACGAAGGTGGCGTGCACTTCCCAGTAGTCGCGCGAGACGAACGCACGGATGCGGTTTTCGCGTTCATTGACGATGGCCAGCGTGGGCGTCTGCACCCGGCCGACCGGCGTCTTGAAAAAACCGCCGTCCTTGCTGTTGAAGGCGGTCATGGCGCGCGTGCCGTTGATCCCTACCAGCCAGTCGGCCTCGGCGCGCGAACGCGCGGCGGCCTCCAGCGGCTTGAGCTGTTCGTCGTCGCGCAGGTTGGCGAACGCGTCGCGGATCGCCTGCTGCGTCATCGATTGCAGCCACAGGCGCTGGATCGGCTTTTTCACGCCGGCGAACTGGACGATGTAGCGGAAGATCAGTTCGCCTTCGCGCCCGGCGTCGCAGGCGTTGATGATGGCGTCGACGTCCTTGCGCTTGGCCAGCCGTACCAGCAGCTTGAGCCGCTCGGCCGATTTCTTGTCGGTCGGTCCCAGTTCGAAGGCGGGAGGGATCACCGGCAGGTGCGTGAAGCTCCATTTGCCCTTGACCGGGTCGTTGGGCGCCACCAGACTGAGCAAATGTCCGATACTGGAAGCCAGCACGTAACGATCGCTTTCAAAATAGTCGCCCTCGCGCGCAAAGCCTCCCAGGGCGCGTGATATATCCAGGGCCACCGAGGGTTTCTCGGCAATAATCAACGTTTTGTTCATGTGTATCCAGTGGCGGCAGTCCCGCCGCAGTTAGCGCGGATGATAAGAGCGGAGAATCGGGGCATGCAAGTCGAGACTCACCAACAGGCGGGTTCGGAGCTGTACGCATGGCGTCAGTTCCTGGGGCGCGCGTCCCTGTGGCTGGGGGTCGCGCTGCTGGGCAGCGCGGTGGTTTGCTGGGTGGCCGCCAACTGGCCGGCCATGACCAAGATCCAGCGATTCGCGGGCGCGCAGGGCTTGCTGGCGCTGTCGGCCGTGATCGCCGCCTGGGCGGCCTGGCGCCTGCGCGAGGCCTCCGGGGTACGCCGCCATGGCGTCGGCGCGCTGCTGGTGCTGGCAGGCCTGTTCCTGGGGGCGTTGCTGGCCTTGCTGGGCCAAACTTACCAGACTGGCGCGGATACCTGGGAATTGTTCGCCTGGTGGGCGCTGTTGTTGCTGCCATGGGCGCTGGCCGGCGCCAGCCAGGCGCTCTGGCTGCTTTGGGCGCTGATCCTCAATGTTGCCGTCGCGCTTTGGCTAGGTGAGCGCTTACTATCATGGTGGTGGTCGCTAGCCGGGGCGGGATTCCCCGCGCTGGTGCTGGCGGCGCTGAACCTGGCCATGCTGGCCTGCTGGGAATGGGTGGCGCATCACCGCCATGTCAGCACGCGGATCGGCCCGCGCGTCCTGGCGCTGCTGGCCCAGGGCGTGCTGGTGGCGGCCCTGTTGTTCGATTTCGGCACCCTGGCCGACCTGGTCTCGACGACCGGGATCGCCTGGATCGCCATGACCGTGGGCATGGGTTTCTATTATCAGCAGGTGCGGCGCGACCTGGTCATCCTCGCCCTGCTGGCGGCGGCCATGATCTGCGTGTCGCTGCGGGTGGTCGGCGCCTGGCTGCTGGAACTGGAGCCGGGCGTCTGGGCGGCGCTGCCGCTGGCCGGGCTGCTGATGGCCGAGGCGGTCTGGGCGGTGCGCTGGCTGCGCCGGCTCGGCGAGCAGTCCACCCGGGCCGCGGTCGACGCCGAGCCCGCGGGTGCCTCGGCCGGCAACGCGCTGGACCCGGCCGAAGCCGGCGCTCCGGTACTGGAGCTGGCGCCGCAGGACACCCGCGGCGGCGTCGAGATACCCTGGTATGTGCATGGCCTGCTGGGACTGAGCGCCTGGCTGGCCACCTGGCTGCTGCTGCTGTTCGTGGCGGTGTCGGGCATCGTCGCCAGCAAGGAAGGGGCCCTGGTGGCCGGCCTGGGCCTGTGCATCGTGGCGGTGGCGGTGCTGCGCGCCGACTCGGGTCCGTTCTGGCGCCAGTGCGCCACGGCAATGGGCTTCGCGGGCCAGATCCTGGTAATGGTGGGGCTTTGGGACAGCGCCTCGTTCGCCAGCGCGTGCTTCTTTATTCTCGCCCTGGGCGCGGTGGTCTATGCCCTCACGCCGGATCTGCTGCTGCGCTTTCTGAGCGGCTGGATGATCGCCCTGGCCGGCGCCGGGCTGATCTGGCGCGGCCTCACCCCCGGCATGGGCGACAAGCAGCTGCTGGGCCTGCTGCTGGAGTTCGACGCGCTGCGCGCCGCGTTCGTATGGCTGCCCGTGGCCGTGGTCGGCGCCTGGGGCGCGGCGGTGGCGTTCAGCCTGGGCCACCGCTGGTCGCGCAGCCGGCCGCAACAGCTCGACCCGCTGGGCTGGGCGCTGGCGCTGGCGGTGCAGTCGATGGTGTGGCTGGCCGGAGGCGTGACGGTGACGCAATTGCGGGCCCTGTGGGCGCTGCACCCCTCCACCGCCGTGCTGACGGTAGCTGGCGCCATGCTGCCGGTGGCGGTTGCGCTGTCGGTGCTCTGGCCACGCCGCCGCCAGCTTACCGCCAGCATGCTCTGGGGCGTGCCGCTGGCCTTGCTGGCGCTGGCGCTGTTCTGGCTGCCCAGTCCGGGCGTGGCGTTCGCGCTGGCCTGGCTGCTGCTGGGCTTCGGTCTGCACAAGCCGCGGCTGACCATGCTGGGCGTGATCAGCCTGCTGGCGTACCTGATGATCTACTACTATCAGCTGCAGATCCCGCTGCTGGACAAGGCGCTGTGGCTGGCCGGCGGCGCCCTGCTGCTGTTCCTGTGCCGGCTGCTGGTGTGGCTGGTGCCGCAATGGATGCGCACCACCGCCCAGGCGGCGCGCGCGCCCATGGGGCCGCCGTCGCGCGCCCTGCGCTGGCGGGTGGCGCTGGTGCTGGCCGGGCTGGCCGTGACGCTGGCCGTCGTCAACGGCAACATCTGGCAGCGCGAAGCCTTGCTGGCCAAGGGCCGGGTGGCGATCCTGGAACTGGCTCCGGTCGATCCGCGTTCGCTCATGCAGGGCGATTACATGGCGCTGCGGTTTGCCGCGGGCGAGGATATCGAACGCTGGCGCAACGACAGGCCGGCAGACGGGCAGGACGACGATGCCGCCTTCGCCCACATCGATGGCTACGTGGTGCTGGCTCCCGACGAGCGTGGCGTGGCGCGTCCGCTGCGCATCCAGGAGCGCGCCGCGCCGCGCGACGGCAACGAGATCGTGCTGCGCTACCGCCTGCGCGCCAACGGCGTGCGCCTGGTGACCAACGCCTATTTCTTTCCGGAAGGCGAGCAGCAGCGCTACCAGCGCGCGCGCTATGGCGAGATGCGCGTGGACGACGGCGGTACCGGCCTGCTGGTGCGCATGCTGGGCGAGGACCTCAATCCGCTTTAGGGCCGGCCGGCGCGGCGGCCTGGCGCATGCCGAAACGCCGCGCCCATTGCGCGGCGGCCGCCTGCAGGAACGCCTCGGGAGAGGCCGCGGCCAGGGGCGCGAAGCCCAGGGCGCCCCAGGCCTGTTGCAGCATGCGCAGCGGCTGGCCGCAATCGAGCGCCGGCGCGCCATTCTGCTTGGATAGTTTGAGGCCCGTGGCCGGGTCGACGATCAGGGGCACATGCATGACGCGCGGCGGGGCCAGGCCCAGCAATCTTCCCAACACACGCTGGCGTGCGGTTGAGCCCAGCAGGTCGGCGCCGCGCACCACGTCGGTGACGCCCTGGTCGGCGTCGTCCACCACCACCGCCAATTGGTAGGCCCACAGGCCGTCGGCGCGACGCAGGGCGAAATCGCCCACCGCGGCCGCCACGTCCTGTTGCTGCGGCCCAAGCCAGCGATCGACGAAGGTCTCGACGCCGGGCGGCACGCGTACCCGCCAGGCGCGCGCCTGGCGGCCCGCGGGCAGGCCCTCGCGGCACGTGCCCGGATACGGACGCTCGCCATCGACGCCGGCGGTGCCGCGCAGCGCCGAGTCGGCGATCTCGCGCCGCGTGCAGCCGCAGCCGTAGATCAGGCCGCGCGCGGCCAGGGCGTCGAATGCCTGCTGGTAAGCCGCGCCGCGCCGCGACTGCCACATGATCTCGCCGTCCCAATGCAGGTGCAGGGCTCGCAGCTGGTCCATGATGAGTCCGGCCGCGCCAGGCACGGTGCGCGGCGTGTCGACGTCCTCGATGCGCAGGCGCCACAGGCCACGATGGGCGCGGGCGTCCAGCCAGCTGGCCAGCGCCGCGACGAGCGAGCCGGCATGCAGCGGCCCGCTGGGGCTGGGAGCGAAGCGGCCGATGTAATTCACGCGGTTTGGGAAATGAGTGCGATGGCGCGCCAGCCCGGGCCGGCGCGCCAAGTCTGGCGCGGCCGCATCAATGCAGCCGGCGGGTGCCTTCGTCGTCGAGCAGTTCCTCGAGCACCAGGTTGTCGATCTCGGCTTCCTGGCTCCAGAGCACCATCAGGGCGATGATCTTGATCTTGGACAGGGAGATCGGCGTTTCGGGCGAGGCCAGTGCGCGGTCGATGACGATTTCGCGCAGCGGCGCCGGCAGTACGCCGGCCGACTCGAGGAAGGTGATGAAGCCGATCGACTCGGTACCCAATTGCTGGTACTCGGCGTCGGTGTAGATACGGATCCCGGTGGCGGGCGCGTGGGCGAGCTCGACGCAGCGTTCGGTGGTTTCGGCCAGGCCATACAGCCAGCCCAGCGCGTCGTCGATGTCTTCATGCTCGAAGCCGGCGGCGGCGAGCCGCTTTGCCAGCACGTCGGCCGCAGGACAGGCTTGCGGCGTGTAGTAATTCTCGAACAGATAAACCAGGATATCGAACATATGGCGCTTCAAGGTGCCCGTTGCACAGTCGGCCCGCAAATCGGCAGACCAGCAAACGTGATTTTACTTTACGCTGAATTGTCACCCTGGGCAACTCGCCGCCCGTACGACACCTTAAGGACGAGTTGCGGTGCATTTCGCCGCCGTACGCGCCAGACGGCTGCAAGTTGGCCGCAACTGCGCGCGGCGTCGCAAAAGGGGACGGTACGCTGCGCGCGGTCTTCACGTTTTCACTGATGTTGCGCGAGGGGCACGCCGCGAGTGGCGCGTGGCGCCCCTAGAAGCGCTGGGCGATGCTCAGCTTGATGTTGCGGCCGGTGCCCGACACCGATTCGCCCAGGTAGGGGCGATAGGGCCGGTTGAAGATGTTGTCGGCGGCCAGGCGCACGTCCAGGCCTTTGACATGCCGGGGTTGCCAGCTGGCGAACAGGCCGTGCAGCGCGTAGCCGGCGGCCTTGGGCAAGGCCCAGTAGCCGGCCAGCGGGTCGTCGTCGGTCGGCGAGCGATCCTGGCGGCGCACGAATTCGCCGCGCCATCCCAGGACCAGGTCCTGGCGCGGCAGTTTCACGCCCAGCATCGCGCGCGCCGAAACGGGCGGGATTTCGGCGATCCAGGTACGCGGGCCCCACGGGTCGCGCGGCGAGGCGTCGCGGTGCCCGCGCATGGCGGAGAACGACAGGCTGGCGAACATCGCCGGGCTGTCATAGTAGGTTTCCAGCTCCAGCCCCTCGATGGTGTAGCCGGGCAGGTTGCGGTAGTTGGACAGGGGCTTGGGGCAGTCCGAGGCGGCGCCGCCCTCGGCTTGTCCGCGGCACGCCACGCCGCGGCGTTGGAAGATCTCGTGCTTGCCGCGATTGCGAAACAGCGTGGCCCGCAATTGCACGCTGTCGCCGCGCGCCGCGACGTTGTTGAAATCCAGCATGGCGCCGGCGCGCAGGCCGACGATGCGCTCGGGTCGCAGCGCCCGGCTGCTGCCCGAGACATTGGCCTGCGCGTACTGCACTTCGTACTGTTCGTCGATGACGGGGGCGCGCCAGGTGCGGCTGGCGTCGGCGAACAGCGCCACGCCTCGCGCCGCCTTCCAGACCACGCCCAGGTGCGGGGTCCAGCCCGCGTACGAGACGCGGCGGTAGTCGTGCCCGGCCGCGGGGGCGGGGTTGTTGTAGCGGGGCGCGTCGTTCGGCCTGCCGGTATTGGCGACATGGTCGTACCGCGCGCCGGGCGTGACGGTAAGGCTGCCGACGGTGACGGCGTCCTGCAGGTACAGGCTGCGCACGGTCTGCGTGCCCGAAGGCATGTAGTGCGGCTGGAAGTAGCCGTGGTTGTAATCGGGCTTGCCGCGGCCGGGCGGGTAGTACATGAGCGTGTCGCGGCGATGCCGGTGCCAGCGCAGGCCCGCCAGCAGGACATGCTCGGCCGCGCCCAGGGCAATGCGGCTTTCGTTGCTGAGGTCGAGCCGGTCGTCGCGGTAGTCGACCCAGCTCTTGTTGCCCAGCGTGCCGAGAAAGGCCGACTGCGACGCCCGGGGCGAGCGCCGGTCGCGTTGCCGGGTGTCCGAGCGGGCGTAGGCCAGCGTGAGGTTCACCCAGGGATGGGCCGATGGGGCGATGTTCCATTTCGCGCTGTAGTTCTGGTCCAGCTGGTCGCGATGGACCAGCTTGCGCCGCCATGCCTCGGCCAGGCCGTAGCGGTCGATATCGGCCTGCGAAGGCGCGGGCAGATCGTCGCGTTTGGCCGCGAAGGGTTGCCATCCCGCCGCATCCGAACGCATGGCCGACAGGGTGATGGTCTGGGCGTCGTCCGGATAGAGGTTGACCTTGGCGAGCAGCGAGCGCTGGTTGTTGCGCGAGTACGCGAAGCGGGTGCCGTCCGGACGGCGCAGGTCGCCGCCGTCGCGGCGGTTGGCATACAGCAGGCCGTCGGCTCCGGCGCCGCGGGTACGGCCGTACAGCGCCACGCTGTAGATGTTCTGGCCGTCGTTCGAGTGGCGGCCGTACTTGGCCAGGGCGCCGAAGCGGGCGCCCGGCGACAACAGGTCGGCCGCATCCTTGGTGTCGATCTTGACGGTGCCGCCGAAGCCGCCATTGCCGTCGACCAGGTTGTGCGGCCCCTTGTCGACCTCGATGCGCCGGATCAGTTCGGGCTCGATGAAGACCGAGCCCTGGCGGTACTTCTCGAAACCCTTGGGCGCGCCGTCGAGGACGATTTTCACGTCTTCGGTATCGCCCATGCCCCAGATGTTCAGGCTTTGCCCGCCGGGGCGCGGCGAACCGGCCATCGAGATGCCCGGCAGCCGATCGACCAGGGAGGCGAAGTTGTCGGCCTGGGCGCGCTCGATGTCCGGCAGGCGCAGCACGGACCGGGCCGCCGCGACGCTGTCGCCGATGACCTCTTGCGCGGGCAGGGTGACGATGGTTTGCGCCGGCAAGGGCGCGTCGTTGGCGTTGGCAGGGCAACCGAGTGAAAGGCCGGCAAGCGCGAGCAGTGCGCGCCAGGGCGTGGCGGGAAGCGGGGACGGCATGACAAGAATCGCAGGCAGGTGGAAACCCGATCGATTCTAGGTATGCGTGAGAATAATTCTTAGTACACAGGCCCGCTATGTGGCGCCGTACGGTCCGCGTTTGCGGCAGGAAAGCGCGTGGCCGTGCCCGGAACATGCAACCCACCTTGCGGTGGGTTGCATGTTCCGTCGGCGTCCGGGCGGACGCGGTCCGGGGTCAGGCCGCCTTGGCGCCGTTTTCCAGCTTGAGCTGCGTCAGCTGGCGCAGGAATACCGGAACGCAAATGGCCAGGCCGACCAGTCCGCTGGTCACGCCGGGCATGATGGTCAGCAAGGCACCCAGCGTGCACAGCCAGCGCTCCCAGCTTTTCATTTCGACCAGCATGTAGCGCGAGAAAGCGGCCGACAACAGCACCAGGCCGATCATGCAGCCCACCAGGGTGGTGAAGAAGTCGTACCAGGTGAAGCCCTGCACCGAGATCAGCAGCGATGGCGAGAACACGAACACGAACGGCACGATCAGCTTGGTGATGCCCAGGCGGAATGCGGTATTGCCGGTCTTGAACGGATCGCTGCCCGCCATGCCCGCTGCCGCGTAGGCCGCCAGCGCCACGGGTGGTGTGATGTCGGCCAGGATGCCGAAATAGAACACGAAGAAGTGCGCCGCGATCGGTTGCACGCCCAGTTGCACCAGCGTGGGGGCGGCCACCGCCACCATGATGATGTAGTTGGCCGTGGTGGGAATGCCGCAGCCCATCAGGATGCACACGATGCCGGTCATGACCAGCGCGGCGATCAGCGTCAGGGTCTGTGTGTTGGCGACCACGTCGGGGATGATCGTGCCGACGCCGCCCGCGATGGCCTGGGCGGCCGAGATCACGATGTACGAGATCTTGAAGCCCACGCCGGTCAGCGTGACCACGCCGATCACCAGGCCCACCGTGCCCGCTGCCGCGCCCACCGCCAGCGCGTACTTGGCGCCGGTCTCGAAGGCTTCGTAGAGGTCGCGCAGGCGCAGCCGCTGCATGGGGTTGAGCAGGCCCACCACGATGCAGCCCGTGATGCCGGCAAACGCCGCCAGGTAAGGCGTGCGGCCGCTGGCCAGCACGCCGATCAGCATGATCAGGGGCAGCAGCGTCGGCCAGCGCTTCTTGAACGAAGCCTTCAGGGCCGGCATTTCTTCCTCGGTCAGGCCGCGCAGGCCCTCGCGCTTGGCTTCGAAATGCACCTGCATGAACATACCGAAGAAGTACAGGAAGGCCGGGAAGATGCCCGCGATGGCGATCTGCTGGTACGGGATGCCCAGGAATTCGATCATCAGGAAGGCGGCCGCGCCCATGATGGGCGGCGTGATCTGCCCGCCCGTGCTGGAGGCCGCCTCCACGCCGGCGGCGAAATGGCGCGGATAGCCGATGCGGATCATGGCGGGGATGGTGAGCGAGCCGACCGTCACCGCGTTGGCCACCGACGAGCCCGACAGCATGCCGAACATGGCCGAGCCGAACACCGAGACCTTGGCCGGGCCGCCCGCGTAGCGGCCGGCAATGGTGGAGGCCACGTCCAGGAACAGCTGGCCCAGGCCGATGCGGGTGGCCAGCACGCCGAACAGCACGAAGTGGAATACGTAGGTCGCCACCACGCCCACCGCCACGCCATAGATGCCCTGGCTGGTGAGGTACATGTGGTTGACGATCTGCGGCCAGTTGTTGCCGGCGTGCTGCAGCAGGCCCGGGAAGTAGGGGCCGAAGGCCGCGTAGGCCAGGAACACCATGGCGATGATGGGCAGGGGCCAGCCCATGGCGCGGCGCGTGCCCTCGAGCAGGCCGACGATCAGGATGGTGCCCATGGCCACGTCCATCGGCAGCGGATTGCCGACGCGGAATGCCAGGTCTTCGAAGATGTACGGGATGTACAGGACGCTGAGCGCCAGCACGATGGCGATGGCCCAGTCGTACAGCGGCACGCCGCCCGGGCACAGCAGCGTCGATTTCGGCTCGCGCTGGTAGTGGGCCTTGCTGAAGCCGAACACCAGGAAGATGAGGCTGAGCACGAAGGCCAGGTGCACGCCGCGGTGCGTGGCTTCGCGCAGCAGGCCGAAACCGGCCGTGTAATAGTGGAAGATGGACAGCGTCACCAGCAGGATCGATACGATCCAGGTGGCTGTTTTATCCAGCGGCCGGAAACGGATTTCCGAATCGTACTTTTCCGTTAGCTGCTGGGTCTTATCGTGATCAATTTGCATAAGCTGCAACTTCTATAGGGTATTGCGCGACCAGGGCTGCCCTGAGGCAGCCCTGGCGGAAAGGCAGCGCGATGGCGCATTGGAGCGGGGACGCACGATGCAGGCATGCGCGTCCAGCCCGTTACTTCAGCAGGCCGACTTCTTTGTAGTACTTCTCGGCGCCCGCGTGGAAGGGAATCCCGGCGCCCTTGACGGCGTTTTCCTTGGTGATCAGCTTGCCCTTGGCATGGCCGTTGTCCAGCGTCTTGCGGGTGGCGTCGCTGTACAGCGCCTTGACGATGTCATAGACGGTCTGTTCGGGCAGCTTGGCCGAGGTGACCAGTTGCGCGTTGACCGAGATGGTCTTGACCTCGCCCACGTTCTGGTAGGTGTTTGCGGCGATGGTGTCGGGCGTGAAGAATTCCTGCTGGCTGCGCAGCTTGTCGATTTCCGGGCCGACGATGGGTACCAGCTCGATGCCGGCGCCGCTGGAGGCCAGTTCGGAAATCGCGCCGGCCGGCGCGCCGCCCACGAAGAAGAACGCGTCCAGGCCGCCATCCTTCAGCTTGTCGCCGGCCTGGTTGGGCTTGAGGTATTCGGCCTTGATGTCCTTGTCGGTCATGCCGAAGGCGCCGAGGATCAGGCGCACGTCGACCAGGGTGCCCGAGCCGGGCTCGTCCATCGAGACGCGCTTGCCGCGCAGGTCGGCCACCGTCTTGATGCCGGCGCCCTTGCGCGCCACCAGGTGGATGCTCTCGGGATACAGCGTGGCGATCAGGCGCAGGTCCTGGGCCTTGGGCTTGCCTTCGAAGGTGCCGGTGCCGCTGTAGGCCCAATAGGCCACGTCGGATTGCGTGAAGCCCGCTTCGAGCGAACCGCCCAGGATGCCGTTGATGTTGGCGACCGAACCGTTGGATGCGACGGCGGTGGCGATCAGCTTGCCGGGCTGGGAGATCGAGTTGGCGATCATGCCGCCGACGGGATAGTACGTGCCGGCGGTGCCGCCGGTGCCGATACGGAAGAACTGTTGCGCGTTGGCCGAGGTAGCGGCGCCGGCGACAGCCAAGGCGAGGGTCAGGGTTTTGATCCAGCTTTTCATAGACATGAGGGCTTCTCCAGTGAAAAAGGGCGAGCCTTGCGGTACAACCCTTTATAGGTTCGGGATTTTGTCATGCACAAAAGCGTTCGCCAATGTCCGGGAGGGTATCGTTTACCTGGGGGTAAACCCGGCCTCGGGTTATGGCTACCCCTGCCCAGGTTATGACCTGCCGTGCGCGGCGCGGCTATCGAAACGAAGACGACTAAGGAAATTCGCTGTGAATGCTTCCCTGGCTCCTACACTGCCGCCGGCTGCCCGCGCGGGGCAGGCCCTGCGCGATGTCGATACGCCCAGCCTGGCGCTGGATCTCGCGGCGTTCGAGCGCAACCTGCGCGTCATGCAGGATTGGGCCGAGCGCCATGGCGTGGCGCTGCGGCCCCACGCCAAGGCGCACAAGTGTCCGGAGGTGGCCCTGCGCCAGCTTGCGCTGGGCGCGCGCGGCATCTGCTGCCAGAAGGTGAGCGAGGCGCTGCCGTTCGTCGCGGCTGGCGTGCGCGATATCCACATCAGCAACGAAGTGGTCGGCCCTGCCAAGCTGGCCTTGCTGGGCGAACTGGCGCGTCGGGCCGACATCAGCGTATGCGTGGACCATCCCGACAACCTTGATGCGCTGGCGCAGGCCATGGAGCGCGCGCAGGCGCGCGTGACGGTGCTGGTCGAGGTGGACGTGGGCCAGGGGCGCTGCGGCGTGACCGACCCGCAGACGGTGCTGGCGCTGGCGCGGCGCGCCGATGCGGCGGCAGGCTTGCGCTTTGGCGGCCTGCAGGCATATCACGGCTCGGTGCAGCACATGCGTACGCAGGCCGAGCGCGCGGCGGTCTGTGCCGAGGTGGCGCGCGCCGCGGCGGCGCATGCCGACGCCCTGCGCGCCGCCGGCCTCGCGTGCCCGACGATCACGGGCTCGGGCACGGGCAGCGCGCAGTTCGATGCCGCCAGCGGCGTATTCACGGAGTTGCAGGCAGGCTCGTACCCGTTCATGGACGCCGACTATGGCGACAACGAATGGGCCGAGACGCTGCGCTTCGAGCAGAGCCTGTATTTATTGAGCACGGTGATGAGCACGCCGGCCGCCGGCCGCGTGGTGCTCGACGCGGGGCTGAAGTCCAGCACCGCGGAATGCGGCCCGCCGCGCGTGGCGGGCCGTGCCGGCCTGACTTACCTGGCCGCCAACGATGAGCACGGCGTGGCGCGGGTCGAGCCCGGCGCGCCGGCGCCCGCGCTGGGCGAAATGGTGCGGCTGGTGCCGTCGCACGTGGATCCGACCTTCAACCTGCACGACAGCCTGGTGGTGTTTCGCGACGATGTCGTGGTCGATCTCTGGCCGATTGCCGCGCGCGGCCTGAGCCGCTAGGGACAGGCCGCGCCGCGTCCGGTCAGTCGACCTGCGCGCCCGAGCGGCGTACCGCGTCGCCCCATTTCTGGACTTCGGCGGCGATGAACTGGCTGGTCGCCTGCGGCGTGGTGGGCATGGGCTCGGCGCCGCGCTCGCGCAGGAACCTGGCGAGTTCGGCGCTGCCCAGCGCCTGGCCGATATGGCGGCTGAGCAGTTCGGTGACGGCCGGCGGCGTGCCCGCCGGGGCCAGCACGGCCGCCCAGCCGATCGCCTCGAAGCCCGGATAGCCCGATTCGGCCACCGTCGGCACGTCGGGCAGCTGCGCCAGCCGGCTGGCGGTGGTGACCGCCAGCGGCACGGCCTTGCCGGTCTTGATGTGCGGCAGGCCGGCGGTGACCGAATCCACCATCAACGGCACCTGGTGGCCCAGGAAATCGGCCTGCGCCGGGCCGCTGCCCTTGTACGGGATATGGCGGATGTCGATGTCCGCGGCGGCCTTGAACATCTCGGCCGACAGGTGCTGGGTGCCGCCGATGCCGGCGCTGGCGTAGGCCAGTTCGCCGGGATGCGCGCGGGCTTGCGTCACCAGTTTCTGCAGGCTGTCGATGCCCGAGGCGGGCGTGGCCAGGAATACCAGCGGCACCGAGAACACGCCCGAGACTGGCGCGAAGTCCTTGGTGAGGCTGTAGTTGATGTTCTTGTACAGCGTCTGGTTGACCGCTGCGGCGCTGCCGGCAACGACCAGGGTGTAGCCATCCGGGGTGGCGCGGGCGGCCTCGCCCATGCCGATATTGCTGCCGGCGCCGGCGCGGTTCTCGACCACGATGGGCTGTTTGAGGTCGGCGCCCAGTTTCTCGGCCAGCGCGCGGGCGAAGATGTCGGTGGCCTGGCCGGGCGGGAACGGCACGAGCATGCGGATCGGACGCTCGGGATAGTCGGCGTGGGCGGCGAAGCTGGCGGCGGCCAGGGCAATACCGGCGCACAGGCCGGCGAAAACGCGATTCATGTTGACTGCTCGAAAGACGGTTGAACGGGGCGGGCGCAAGGGTCGGAGCCCGCCGGCCGGCATGCGGGGCGGGCCTTTTGGGCCGGCCCGCAGCCGAGGAAGGGGTTGCCGTCACGATAGCATTGTCCGGTCGGTGCTAAATTTCGGGTTTCGCCCTCCCTTCTTCCCTGTTTTTTCTTACCAGCAGGAACCGCCATGGAATTCAGCCAGTTCAAAGTCAACGCCCTCATGGAGATCACCGCCCGCCCGGACCTGGTGTTCGTGCGAGGTCAGGGTTCCTGGCTGGAGGACCATGCCGGCAAGCGATATCTCGATTTCGTGCAAGGCTGGGCCGTCAACACGCTGGGCCATTGCGCGCCCGAGATGAAGCGCGCGCTGGCCGAGCAGGCCGACAAGCTGATGAACCCGTCGCCGGCGTTCTACAACCTGCCGTCGATCGAGCTGGCGCAGCGCCTGACCTCGGCATCGTGTTTCGACCGCGTGTTCTTCGCCAACAGCGGCGCGGAGGCCAACGAAGGCGCCATCAAGCTGGCGCGCAAGTGGGGGCGCGTGAACCGCAACGGCGCCTACAAGATCATCACCATGAACCACGGCTTCCACGGCCGCACGCTGGCCACCATGTCGGCCTCGGGCAAGCCGGGCTGGGACACGATGTTCGCGCCGCAGGTGGAGGGCTTTCCCAAGGCCGAGATCAACGATCTGGACTCGGTGCGCGCCCTGATCGACGCGCAGACGGTGGCCGTGATGCTCGAACCCGTGCAGGGCGAAGCCGGCGTGATCCCGGCCACGCGCGAATTCATGCAGGGCCTGCGCAAGCTGGCCGACGAGCACGGCATCCTGTTCATCGTCGACGAAGTGCAGACCGGCATGGGCCGTACCGGCTCGCTGTTCGCGTACCAGCAGTTCGACGTGATCCCGGACATCATGACGCTGGCCAAGGGTATCGGCGGCGGCATCCCGCTGGCCGCCCTGCTGGCGCGCGAGGAAGTCTGCGTGTTCGCGCACGGCGACCAGGGCGGCACCTACAACGGCAACCCCTTGTGCGCGGCGGTCGGCGTGGCGGTGTTCGACACCATCACCGCGCCCGGTTTCATGGAGGCGGCGCAGGCGCGCGCGCGCCAGCTGTCCGAAGGCCTGCTGGCGCTGTCGGCCAAGTGGAGCCTGCGCGGCGAGCGCGGCATGGGCCTGCTGCGCGCCCTGGTGCTGGACCGCGACGACGCTCCGGCCATCGTCGAGGCCGCGCGCACGCTGGCGCCCGAGGGGCTGCTGCTGAACGCGCCGCGCGGCAACCTGCTGCGCTTCATGCCGGCGCTGAACGTGACCGAAGCCGACATGGCCCGCATGCTCGAGCAGCTCGACGGCGTGATCGCCGCCGTGCGCAAATAAGGACGGGGCCGGCATGGCGATGCAGGACTTCCGTCCCGGCGTCTACCGCCACTACAAGGGCGATCATTACCTGGCCCTGGGCCTGGCGCGCGCCGACGAAACCGACGAAGTGGTGGTGGTGTACACCCGGCTGTACGCGCGTGCCGGCCTGCCCATGAGCACGCGCTTGCTGCGCATCTGGAACGAGACCGTGGACACCGGCGCCGGCCCGCGGCCGCGCTTTGCCTACGTGGGCCACGTCACGCCGGAGCAAGGCTGAACAGACGCCGGGTCATGCCCGGCGTCATTCACTTCACTTCGATCAGGGCGGCGCCCTCGCCGACCTGGTCGCCCACGGCATAGAACAGTCCGGCGACTTCGCCGGCCGCCGGCGCCGTGATGGTGTGCTCCATTTTCATGGCCTCCATCACCAGCAGCGCCTGGCCCTTCTCGACCTTGTCGCCCACGGCGACCGCGATCGAGATGATCTTGCCGGGCATGGGCGCGGTCAGGCCGCCGCCATGGCCCTCGGCATCGTCCTGGGCATGCGCCAGGGCATCGTACAGGTCCAGGATGTGGGTGGCGCCGTCGTGGAACACATAGGCCTTGCCGGCGTGCAGCACCACGGTGCCGGCGCTTTCCCGGCCATCCAGCGTGATGCGCAGGCCGTAGCTGAGCTGGGGGTTGGCGCTGGGCTGGGCGCGCCAGGAGAAGGCCTGGCCGGCCGTGGCCGCGGCGCCGATGCGCCACTGCCCGCCCTCGCGCGTGATCCCGATGTCGCGCCGCTCGCCGTTGTCGACCCAGCACAGGGTCTGCCGGTAACGCCCGCCCAGCCGCCAGCCGTCGCGCGCCTCCCACGGGTCGGCCGTCTTGCCGGCCTCGCCTTGCGGCTGGGCCAGGCCCTGGCGCGCCAGCACGGCGGCGCTGGCCAGGGCCAGCACGTCGGCGCCGACCGGCTGCGGTTCGGGCAGCAGCGTGGCGCGGCGGCGTTCGATCAGGCCGGTATCGAGGTCGCCCGTGGCGAAGGCCTCGTCGCGCATCAGGCGGCCCAGGAAGGCGGCGTTTGTCTGCACGCCGACCGCCTGGGTGTGCGCCAGCGCCTGGATCATGCGCGCGCGCGCCTGCTCGCGGTCGGCGCCATGGACGATCAGCTTGGCGATCATGGGGTCGTAATAGGGCGTGATGGTGTCGCCCATGCGCACGCCGCCGTCGACCCGCACCTCGCCGTTGGCGAACGCCGTGTGCGCGGGCAGGCCCAGGTAGGCCAGCGTGCCGATCGATGGCAGGAAGCCCTTTTCCGGGTTCTCGGCGTAGATGCGCGCCTCGATGGCATGGCCGTCCAGGCGCAGCTCGTCCTGGGCGGCCGGCAGCGGCTGGCCGGCGGCCACGCGCAATTGCCATTCGACCAGGTCATGGCCGGTGATCATTTCGGTGACCGGGTGCTCCACCTGCAGCCGGGTATTCATTTCCATGAAGTAGAAGCGGCCGTCGGGCTCGGCGATGAACTCGACGGTGCCGGCGCCTACGTAGCCCACCGCGCGCGCCGCCGCCACCGCCGCTTCGCCCATGGCGCGGCGGCGTTCCGGCGTCATGCCCGGCGCGGGCGCTTCCTCGATGACCTTCTGGTGGCGGCGCTGCACGGAACAGTCGCGTTCGAACAGGTAGACGCAATTGCCGTGGCCGTCGGCAAACACCTGGATCTCGATGTGCCGAGGCTTCTGCAGGTAGCGCTCGATGAGCACGCGGTCATCGCCGAAGCTGGCGCTGGCTTCGCGTTGGCATGAGGCCAGCGCGTCGGCGAAGGCGGCACTTTCCTCGACCACGCGCATGCCCTTGCCGCCGCCGCCGGCGCTGGCCTTGATCAGCACCGGATAGCCGATGGCGTCGGCCTGCTCCCGGAGGAACTGCGGATCCTGGTTCTCGCCATGGTAGCCGGGCACCAGCGGCACGCCGGCGCGCTCCATCAGCGCCTTGGCGGCTGATTTGCTGCCCATGGCGGCGATCGCGCTGGCCGGCGGACCGACGAACACCATGCCGGCCTGCGCCACGGCTTCGGCAAAGCCTTCGTTTTCCGACAGGAAGCCGTAGCCGGGGTGGATGGCCTGCGCGCCGGTGTCGCGCGCGGCCTGCAGGATGGCATCGGCGCGCAGGTAGCTGGCGCGGGGCTCGGCGCCGCCGATATGCACGGCGACATCGCAGGCGGCCACATGGCGCGCGCTGGCGTCGGCATCGGAATAGACGGCGACGGTGCGAAGGCCCATGCGGCGGGCGGTGGCGGCGACGCGGCAGGCGATTTCGCCGCGGTTGGCAATCAGCAGGGTGGAGAACACGATGGCTCCTTGGTGGCGCGGCGCCGTGGCGTGGCGCCGCGGCGGATTACATGCGGAAAACGCCGAAGCGCGTGTCTTCGATCGGCGCATTCAGGGCGGCCGACAGCGCCAGGCCCAGCACGCGGCGCGTATCGGCCGGCGCGATGATGCCGTCGTCCCAAAGCCGCGCGGTGGCATAGTAGGGATGGCCCTCGCGCTCGTACTGTTCGCGGATCGGCTGCTTGAAGGCGTCTTCCTCGGCGCCGCTCCATTGCGCGCCGCGCGCCTCGATGCCGTCGCGCTTGACGGTGGCCAGCACGCTGGCGGCCTGTTCGCCGCCCATCACCGAGATGCGCGCGTTGGGCCACATGAACAGCATGCGCGGCGAATAGGCGCGCCCGCACATGCCGTAGTTGCCGGCGCCGAACGAGCCGCCGATGAGTATCGTGAACTTGGGCACGGCGGCGGTGGCCACGGCGGTCACCATCTTGGCGCCGTGGCGCGCGATGCCTTCGTTCTCGTACTTGCGGCCCACCATGAAGCCGGTGATGTTCTGCAGGAATACCAGCGGGATCTTGCGCTGCGCGCACAGTTCTATGAAGTGGGCGCCCTTCTGCGCCGATTCCGAGAACAGGATGCCGTTGTTGGCGACGATGCCCACCGGCATGCCATGGATATGGGCAAAGCCGGTGACCAGGGTGGTGCCGTAGCGCGCCTTGAATTCGTCGAATTCCGAACCGTCGACGATGCGCGCGATGACTTCGCGCACGTCGTACGGCTTGCGGGTGTCGGCCGGGATGATGCCGTTCAGTTCGCTGGCGTCGTAGCGCGGTTCGCGCACCGGCGCCAGCGCCAGCGGAGCCGGCTTGGCGCGGTTCAGGCGGGCCACGGCGTTGCGCGCCAGCTGCAGCGCGTGCATGTCGTTGGCGGCGAGGTGGTCGGCCACGCCGGACAGGCGCGTGTGCACGTCGCCGCCGCCGAGGTCTTCGGCGCTGACCTCCTCGCCCGTGGCCGCTTTCACCAGGGGCGGCCCGCCCAGGAAAATCGTGCCCTGGTCGCGCACGATGATGGATTCGTCGCACATGGCGGGCACGTACGCGCCGCCGGCGGTGCATGACCCCATCACCACCGCGATCTGCGCGATGCCTTGCGACGACATCACTGCCTGGTTGTAGAAGATGCGGCCGAAGTGATCGCGGTCGGGGAACACTTCGTCCTGGCGCGGCAGGTTGGCGCCGCCCGAATCGACCAGGTAGACGCACGGCAGCCGGTTCTGCGCGGCGATTTCCTGCGCGCGCAGATGCTTCTTGACCGTCATCGGGTAGTACGTGCCGCCCTTGACGGTGGCGTCGTTGCACACGATGACGCATTCGGTGCCGGCGATGCGGCCGACGCCCGTGATCATGCCGGCGCCCGGCGCTTCGTCGCCGTACATGCCGTGCGCGGCCATGGGCGAGAGCTCCAGGAAGGGGCTGCCCGGGTCGACCAGTTGCTCGACGCGTTCGCGCGGCAGCAACTTGCCGCGCCCCACGTGCTTGGCGCGTGCGCTTTCGCTGCCGCCTTGCGCCGTCCGGGCCAGCTTCTGGTTCAGGTCGTCGAGCTGCGCCTGCATGGCGCGCGCATTGTCGGCGTAGTCCTGCGACCGCGTATCGATGCGGGATTCGATGATAGGCATGGGCGTACCCGTGGGGCGTTGATGGAGGCGGCGCGCGCGGCGCGGTCTGTCTCGGTGCCGCGATGCGGCGGATTGTTGTGGTGGGCGAGGCCGCGGCCCCGCCGGCCTGCCGGCGCACCGGCAGGCCCGGGGCGGTTTACAGCATTTCGATGGCCATCGCGACGGCTTCGCCGCCGCCGATGCACAGCGTGGCCACGCCGCGCTTGCCGCCGGTCTTGCGCAGCGCGCCGACCAGCGTGGCCATCAGGCGCGCGCCCGATGCGCCGATGGGGTGGCCCAGCGCGGTCGCGCCGCCGTGCACGTTGACCTTGTCGTGCGGCAGGTCGAAGTCCTTCATGGCCGCCATGGTGACCACGGCGAAGGCTTCGTTGATCTCGTACAGATCCACGTCGCTGGCTTGCCAGCCGGTTTTCTTGAACAGGTTCTTCAGCGCGCCGACCGGGGCGGTGGTGAACCAGTTCGGCTCCTGCGCATGCTGGGCATGGGCGACGATGCGGGCCAGCGGCTTGACGCCCAGCTTCTCGGCGGTGGAGGCGCGCATCAGCACCATGGCCGCGGCGCCGTCGGAGATCGACGACGAGTTGGCGGCGGTGACGGTACCGTCTTTCTTGAAGGCCGGCTTGAGCGTCGGGATCTTCTCGGGCATGGCCTTGGTGGGCGCTTCGTCGGTATCGATCACCGTATCGCCCTTGCGGCCGGCCACGGTCACCGGGGCGATTTCCCACTTGAAGCTGCCGTCCTCGCTGGCGGCGCGCGCGCGGCGCAGCGATTCGAGCGAGAAGGCGTCCTGCTGCTCGCGCGTGAAGCTGTACTTGCTGGCGCAGTCCTCGGCGAATACGCCCATCGCCTTGCCGCGGTCATAGGCGTCTTCCAGCCCGTCCAGGGCCATGTGGTCATACACCGTGTTGTGGCCGTAGCGGTAGCCCTGGCGGCCCTTGAGCAGCAGGTAGGGCGCGTTGCTCATGCTTTCCTGGCCGCCGGCGACCACGACGTCGACCGAGCCGGCGGTCAGCAGGTCGTGGCCGAACATCGCGGCCTTCAGGCCCGAGCCGCACACCTTGTGGATCGTGGTGCAGCCCACGCCCAGCGGCAGGCCGGCGCCGAGCGCGGCCTGGCGGGCGGGCGCCTGGCCCTGGCCGGCCTGCAGCACGTTGCCCATGATGACTTCATCGACCTGTTCGGGCTTGATGCCGGCGCGCTCGATGGCGGCCTTGATGGCGACCGAGCCCAGTTCGTGGGCGGCCAGGCCGGACAGGCTGCCCAGCATGCCGCCCATGGGCGTGCGGGCGACGGAAACGATGACAATGGGATCGGACATGACTTGCTCCTAGAAATCGGGACAGGATATGGCGCTATGCGGCCGCGCGCGGAGGTGGCACGGCCTGGGGTTGCAACCGCCTGTCGGTATCGTAAGGGAAAAACTCTTCAATCCGGCCTTGCGCCACGCGCGCGCGGCAGGCCTGCCACCACTGCGGCGCCAGCAGGTCGGCGTGATGGCGCAGGAAGGCCTGGCGCACGCGTGGATCGCCCAGCAGGAAGCGGCCGAACTCCTCTGGAAAGACATCGTTGGGCCCCACCGCGTACCAAGGTTCGCTGGAAAGCTCGGCCTCTTCGTTGGGCGCCGGCGGAATGGCGCGGAAATTCATTTCCGTCATGCGCTGGATTTCGTCGTAGTCGTAGAACACGACCCGGCCCAGGCGCGTGACGCCGAAGTTCTTGTACAGCATGTCGCCCGGAAAGATATTGGCCGTGGCGAGCTGGCGGATGGCGTCGCCGTACTCGCGCACGGCGACCTCCAGCAGCGGGTCGCTGGCGTGGCGCAGGTAGAGGTTGAGCGGCATCATGCGCCGCTCGATGTAGACGTGGCGGATTACCACCGTATCGCCATTTTCCTCGATCAGGCTGGGTACCAGCCGGCGCAGCTCCTCCAGCAGCCGGGGGGCGAAGCGGCTGCGCGGCAGCGCCACCTGCGAGTACTCCCAGGTGTCCGCCATGCGCCCGACGCGGTCGTGCAGCTTGACCATCTGGTACTTGCGCCGCACCGTGGCGTGGTCCATGCCGTCCTTGTCGATGCGGTCCTTGATCAGCTTGAAGACATACGGATATGACGGCAGCGTGAACACGCACATCACCATGCCGCGGATGCCGGGCGCGATGTCGAAGGCGTCGCGCGAATGCGTCAGGTGGTGCAGGAAGTCGCGGTAGAACAGGGTCTTGCCCTGCTTCTGCAGGCCGATCATGGTGTAGAGCTCGGCCTTGGGCTTGCGCGGCAGCAGGCTGGCCAGGAAGTTGACCACTGCCGCCGGCGTTTCCATGTCCACCAGGAAATACGCCCGGGTGAAGCTGAACAGCGTGCTGAGGTCGTCGGCGCCCGGCAGCAGCGCATCCAGGCACACCTGCCCGGCCGGATTGCGGCGCAGGGCGACGGCGAACGGGTAGACCGTGCCCTGGTTGATGAGCCTGCCGACGATGTACGCGCCGGTATTGCGGAAGAACAGCGAACCCAGCACCTGGATCTGGCAGTCCGATGCCAGCCGCGGGCCGGCGTGGCGCGGCAACTGGCCGCGTAACTGGCGCACCGCCGCGCGCGCCAGCAGGCGCGCGTCGCGCGGCAGGTCGGCGTACGGCACGGCCAGGCCGAAGTCGGCCACCATGCGGATCAGGCTCTTGTGCAGGCCCTCGGTCACCGGATAGTAGACCCGGTACGACGGGATGCGGCTGTCCAGGTAGTCGGTCGCGATGGCCGGCCGCACGAACAGGAAATCGTTGTGGAAGTAGTCGCGGTGCAGGATGCGGCACGACACCGAATTGAAGAACGTCTCGGCGCATTCGGGCTGGCGATGGCCGGCCAGCAGGCCCACGAATTCCTGCTTGACGGCTTGCCAGAACGCCGTCTGCGCGTCGCTCAACGCCGCGCTGCCGTTGGCGCGCGAGCCATGGGCCGCGCGCGCGTCGGAGCCGCGCAGCGCGCTGTCCAGTTGCGTGGCGCATTCGCGCACGCGCATGTCGTAGTACTCGATGCGTTCGCGGGACAGGCGTTGTATGCCATGCCAGTCGCCCGACTCGAACAGCGACTTGGCGCGCTGCGCGCTGTAGCGAAACAGCGCATAGTGGCGGTCGAAGCCTGCCAGGATCAGGTGCGCGACCTCCAGCGGCGCGGGTCCCGCGACCGGCGCCGGTTCGATGCGTTGGACATCGCCGCTGTAGATCATGGCTGGCTCGTGCTATCGCTTGCGGGCATGGCGGCAGGTCATGCGGTTTCCGCGTAGAGTTCCCGGCCGATCAGCATGCGGCGGATTTCGCTGGTGCCGGCGCCGATCTCGTACAGCTTGGCGTCGCGCCACATGCGTCCGACCGGATATTCATTGATATAGCCGTTGCCGCCCAGGATCTGCACGCCCTCGCCGGCCATCCAGGTGGCTTTCTCGGCGGTGTACAGGATCAGGGCCGCACAGTCCTTGCGTACCTGGCGCACGTGGCTGGCGCCGAGCTGGTCGAGGTTGCGGCCTACCGCGTAGCAGAAGGCCCGGCTGGCCTGCAGCACGCTGTACATGTCGGCGATCTTGCCCTGGATGAGCTGGAACTCGCCGATGGCCTGGCCGAACTGCTTGCGGTCGTGGATATAGGGCACCACCACGTCCATCACGCCCTGCATGATGCCCAGCGGCCCGCCAGACAGCACGGCGCGTTCGTAGTCCAGCCCGCTCATCAGCACCCGGACGCCGCCGTTGACCTGGCCCAGTACGTTTTCTTCCGGCACCTCGCAGTCTTCGAATACCAGCTCGCCCGTGTGGCTGCCGCGCATGCCCAGCTTGTCCAGCTTCTGCGCCACGGAGAAGCCCTTGAAGCCCTTTTCGACCAGGAAGGCCGTAATGCCGCGCTGGTGCGCCTCGGGGTCGGTCTTGGCATAGACCACCAGCGTATCGGCGTCGGGGCCGTTGGTGATCCACATCTTGGTGCCGTTGAGCACATAGCGGTCGCCCTTCCTGTCGGCGCGCAGGCGCATGCTGACCACATCGGACCCCGCGCCGGGCTCGCTCATGGCCAGCGCGCCCACGTGTTCGCCGCTGACCAGCTTGGGCAGGTAGCGGGCCTTCTGGGCCTCGCTGCCGTTGCGGAAGATCTGGTTGACGCACAGGTTGGAGTGCGCGCCATAGGACAGCGCCACCGAGGCGCTGGCGCGCGAGATTTCCTCCATGACCACCATGTGGGCCAGGTAGCCCAGCCCGGTTCCGCCGTATTCGTCGCTGACCGTCATGCCCAGCACGCCCAGGTCGCCGAACTTGCGCCACAGGTCCATGGGGAACTGATCGTTGCGGTCGATCTCGGCCGCGCGGGGCGCGATCTCGGCGTTGGCGAAAGTGCGCACCGCGTCGCGCAGCATATCCAGGTCTTCGCCCAGATTGAAATTAAGACCGGGAATGTCCATCGGTGTCTCCGTGATAGTGAGCACTTACGCCATTAGCGGGGCCGGATGCACCCCGGATCGGAATGGCAGCCAACCACATCATGCGCCGCCGCGTGGGCTCGGGCAATGATGCAGCGCAAATATTACGTTTACGTAAACGTAAAGTTGAGTCGGGTTTTCCCTAGCAATCTCTGCGCGCGCACCGCCATGGCCAGGGCCGTGGGGCCTACTGTTTTTGCGCCAGCAGGCGCTGGCACTGCAATTCCTGCTGGGCGATTTCGGCCAGGGTATCCTCGATGTCGCGCTGCTGCTGTTCCAGGGTGGCGCGGTGCTGGGCGAGTATGGACAGGTACTGGCGCAGTTGCGGAGTGGTGTCGCCGGGACCATCGTACATGTCGATCAGGCTGCGGATCTCCGACAGCAACAGGCCCAGCCGCTTGCCGCGCAGGGCCAGCTTCAGGCGCGCGCGGTCGCGCGTGCTGTAGACGCGGTTGCGGCCATCGCGCAAAGGGCTGACGATGCCCTGATCCTCGTAGAAACGAATCGTGCGCGGCGTGATGTCGAACTCGCGCGCGAGTTCGGAGATGGTCCAGGTAGACATGGGCGTTTGGCAGTTTACGTAAACGTAAATTATGATGAGTTGAAGCAGGCGTCAAGCCAATACAGGGAGAGGCAATGAATCCGAACGAGCAGAAACTGCAGTATCCGTGGGACCAGACACAACCCGAGCCCGGCGTGGCCCTCGTGGTGGCCGAAGGGGTGAAGTGGATACGGATGCCGCTGCCGTTCGCCCTGGACCACATCAACCTATGGCTGCTGCGCGACGAGATCGACGGCCGCCAGGGCTGGACCATCGTCGATTGCGGCATCGCGCGCGACGAAGTGAAGACGATCTGGGAGCAGGTGTTCGAGAACGAACTGGAAGGCCTGCCAGTGCTGCGCGTACTGGTGACCCACATGCACCCCGACCACATCGGGCTGGCGCACTGGCTGTGCGAACGCTGGAACGCGCCGCTGTGGATCAGCATGACCGATTTCATGGTGGCCAGCCTGTGGTCGCGGCGCACCGATGGCGGCGCTTCCGGCGGCCAGGCCGCGGTCGAGCACTTTGCCCGCCACGGGCTGACCGACGCGGACGCGCAGGAGAAAATCCGCCAGCGTGCCGGCTATTACCCCAACCTGGTGCCTGCTGTGCCGCCGCGCTACACGCGCCTGCTGCACGGCGACGAGATCGCCATCGGCGGACGCCCCTGGCGCGTCATCGTGGGCTACGGGCATGCGCCCGAGCATGTGTCGCTGTTCAGCCCCACGCACAAGGTGCTGATCTCGGGCGACATGGTGCTGCCGCGCATCTCGACCAACGTCAGCGTGTTCGACCACGAGCCGGATGCCAATCCGCTGCCGCTGTACCTGCGTTCGCTCGATCGCTACGACGACCTGCCGGCCGATACCGTGGTGCTGCCTTCGCACGGCCGTCCGTTCGTCGGGCTGCACGAACGCATCGCCCAGCAGCACGCGCACCACGACGAGCGTCTGGCTGAAGTCCTGCAGGCCTGTGCGACGCCGCAGTCGACCTCCGATATCGTTCCGGTGCTGTTCAAGCGCAAACTGGACCTGCACCAGCTGACCTTCGCCATGGGCGAGGCGCTGGCGCATCTGCACGCCTTGTATTTCGAAGGCAAGCTCAAGCGCCGGACCGATGCCGACGGCATCGTGCGTTTCCAGGCGGCATAGCGGGCTAGCGGCTGGCGGTTGCCAGCCGCAGCGCCAGGCCGATGAACACCAGCCCGGCCAGGCGATTGAGCCAGCGCTGGGCGCGGGCCGAGCGCCGCAGCAGCCGGCCGAAGCCGCCCGAGAACACCGCGATCGCGCCGAACACCATCAGCGTGGCCAGCATGAAGACCGCGCCCAGCTCGACGATCTGCCAGCCCATGGGCCCGGCCTCGGGCCGCGTGAACTGCGGCAGGAACGCGAAGAAGAACAGCAGCACCTTGGGATTGGTGAGGTTCATGATGATGCCGCGCCGGTACAGCGCGCCGCGCGCCAGCGGCTCGGGCCGCTGTCCGCCGCCGCCGCCAACGGGCGCGCGCAGGACCTGCCAGGCCAGGTAGGCCAGGTAGGCGGCCCCCGCCAGCTTCAGCGCCATGAAGGCCGCCGGCGAGGCGGCGAATACGGCGGCCAGCCCGACCGCCACCGCGGCGGTGTGGCCCAGCAGGCCGGTGCATAGTCCCAGCACGACGAACAGCCCCGCGGCCCGGCCCCAGATGGCCGATTGCATCAGCACGAACAGATTGTCCGGGCCGGGTGTCAGCGCCAGCAGGACGGCGATACCGAAAAATGCGGTCAAGGTGTCGAAAGGCAGCATGGCGGCGGTTCGTGGGGCAAGCGCCCGCCAGTGGCGGGCCGTCACTGGCATCATACGGGCAAACCCCCTGCCGCATGAGCTGATTGCCCGCGGTAATGACGGGGTGCGGTACGCTTCGCATTCAAAGGCCGGCCGCCGCCGCCCTCATCCCGCCCGATACTTGCCTACCCGAACATGACCGACGAATCCCGCCACATCGACACCCTGCTCCAGCACCTGGGCACCGCGCCCTTCGACCCCGATACGGGCGCCGCCCCGGTCAACCTGCCGTCGATGCGCGCCAGCACGGTGCGATTTCGCGACCTGAGCGCACTGGAGCAGGCCCAGCGCCGCAAGGCCGGCGGTGACCGGGCCGTGACCTACGGCCGGATGGGCATGGATACGCATGCGGCGCTGGAGCACGTGTTCAAGGAACTGGAAGCCGGCACGCACTGCTACCTGGCGTCCTCGGGCATGGGCGCCGTCACGATGGCTTTCCTGTCGCTGCTGTCGGCCGGCGAACACGCGCTGGTGGCCGATTGCGTCTACGGTCCGGTCTACGAGCTGGACCACGCCGTGCTCAAGCGCATGGGTATCGAGCTGACCTTCTTCGCGCCAGGCGACGACCTGCAGGCGCTGGTGCGGCCCAACACCCGCCTGCTGTATGTCGAGTCGCCGGGGTCGCTGCTGTTCCAGATGCTGGACCTGCCCGCGCTGGCCGAGTTCGCGCGCCGCAACCAGTTGGTGCTGGCCACCGACAACACCTGGGGCTCGGGCTACATCTATCGCCCGCTGGAGCTGGGCGCGCACGTCTCGGTGATCGCCGGCACCAAGTACGTGGGCGGCCATTCCGACCTGATGCTGGGCGCGGTGGTAACCAATGACGAGGCCGTGGCGCAGCGCCTGAACCGCACGCAGTACGCCATGGGCTATTCGGTCAGCGCCGACGACGCCTGGCTGGCGTTGCGCGGCGTGCGTACCCTGCCGATACGCATGGCCCAGCACGCGCGCCACGCCCAGCGCGTGTGCGAGTTCCTGCAGGGCCGCCCCGAGGTCGCGCGCATCTACCACCCTGCCTGGCCCCAGGATCCCGGCCATGCGCTGTGGCTGCGCGATTGCTCCGGCTCCAACGGCATGCTGGCGGTCGAGCTGCGCCTGTCGCAGCCCGCGGCGCGCGTGTTCGTCGAGTCGTTGGAGCTGTTCGGCATCGGCTTCTCGTGGGGCGGCTTCGAAAGCCTGGTGCAACTGGTCACGCCCGGGGAGCTGGCCCGCCACCGCTATTGGCAGGGCGGCGGCAACGCGCTGGTGCGGCTGCATATCGGGCTGGAGTCGCCCGAGGATGTGATTGCCGACCTGGCCCAGGCGCTGGCGCACGCCGCCTCGGCCTGAATACGCCGGTCCCATGAGCGACGAAGCCTCCGCATGGGCGGAGGCTTCGTGGCGACGGGGGCGGCCGCGGCCGCCCGATCACTTGCGCGACTGGACGATGAGCTGGTCCACCACCTTCAGGGCGCCGGCGTAGTCGTTGCCGGCCAGCACGGGCGAAGTCATGAAGCGGCCGCCCACGGCAAACGCCGGGGTGCCATCGATATGGGCGGCCTCGGCCAGCTGGGAGGCGCGCTGCACCTGCGTCTGCACGCTGAACGAATCGAACACCGAATCGAACTTGGCGCGGTCCACGCCCTGGCCGGCGGCCCATTCGCCCATGGCTTTCTTGTCGAACAGGCGCTTGCGCTCGGTGTGGATGGCGGTAAAGACCTTGGCGTGCAGGTCGGGCCGTTCGAGCGCCTGCAGCGTGTAGTAGAGCTGCTGCAGCGGCTTCATGCCGGCGTTGAAGGCGATGGGCACCTGCTTGAGCACCACGTCCTGGGGGGCGGTCTTGGCCCAGTTCTCGACCATGGGTTCCATGGCGGCGCAGTGCGGGCAGGTGTAGGCGAAGAACTCCAGGACTTCGATCTTGCCCGGGCTGTCGGAGGGCATCGGCGGGTTGATGTTCACGTACTGCTGCGCGCCCTGGGCCTGGGCGGCGGGCGCGAACAGGGTCGTCGCGGCCAGGGCGGCGGCGGCCAGGAGACGGGTAAACGTGGTCGACTGCATCTCGAATTCCTGAGTTAAAGCGTTACAGACTGCGGACGTTGCGGGGAAGTTCCATGGCGACTCATTGTCGCACCACCGTGGACTTGATGTCGTTCTCGCCCAGCCTGCTGCGGGCGCGATTCATGTCGTCGAGGCGTCCGAACGGGCCGACGCGCACCCGGTTGACCTGTACGCCGTTGACCTCGGCCCGTTGCATGACTACCGGCAATCCCAGCAGGATGATGCGCGCTCGCAAGGCTTCGGCGTCTTCGAGCACCCGGTACGCGCCAGCCTGCAGGAAATAGGTGCCGGATGCTGGCGCGGCGGGCGCCGCGCTGGCCGCCGGGGCCGCCGGCTTGGCGGGCTTGGCCGTCGGGGCGGCCGGGGCGGGAGCGCGATCCAGGTTGGGCAGTGTGGCGATCAGCGCGCCCAGGTCGTCCGGCTGCCGGGACGGCGCGCCGGGCGTCACGCCCGGCAGCGGCGAAGGCACGGTGGCGGTCGGTCCGGTGGGCGGCGTGCCGGCCGCTCCGTCGCGTCCGTACAGCCCCTGGTTGGGATCGGGCGCGTTGCGCGGATCGGGCAGCTTGCCCTGGTCGGGCTGGCGGGTGGCCCGGTCGACGAACGGCATGGGCGCCTTGGTCACGTAGAACGCGACGGCGGCCGCGACGATCAGGCCGATCAGCAGGCCGGCCAGCACGCCGTACATGGTGCTGCCGCGTTCCTTGGATCGCCGGGTCGATTTGCGCTTGGTGGCCATGTGCGGGGGTTACATCCGGTCCGGGGCCGAGACGCCCAGCAGGGCCAGCCCGTTGGCCAGCACCTGGCGCGTGGTCGCGGCCAGCCGCAGGCGCGCCAGCTTGAGGGCCTCGTCGTCGACCAGCACCCGCTCGGCGTTGTACCAGGCGTGGAAGTCGGCGGCGCAATCGCGCAGCCAGAACGCCACGTGGTGCGGCGCCAGCTCGTGCGCGGCCAGTGCCACTACCTGGGGAAACTCGGCCAGGCGCTGCAGCAGCGCGTATTCGGACGGCGCGGTCAGCAAGGCCGCGTCGGCCTGCGCGATCTGCTCGGCGCTCGCGCCCGAATTGCCGATCATGGTGCAGATGCGGGCGTGCGCGTACTGGATGTAGTAGACCGGATTCTCGTCGCTCTTGGACAGGGCCAGGTCGATATCGAACACGAACTCGGTATCGGCGCGGCGCTGGATCAGGAAATAGCGCACCGCGTCGCGGCCGACCCAGTCGATCAGGTCGCGCATGGTGACGTAGCTGCCGGCGCGCTTGGAAATCTTGACCTCCTCGCCGCCGCGCATCACCTTGACCATCTTGTGCAGCACGTAGGCAGGGAAATCCTTCGGGATGCCGGCTTCCAGCCCCTGCAGGCCGGCGCGCACGCGCGCCACGGTGCCGTGGTGGTCGCTGCCCTGGATATTGACCGCGTGGTGAAAGCCGCGCTCCCACTTGACCTTGTGATAGGCCACGTCGGGTACGAAGTAGGTATAGCCACCCTCGCTCTTGCGCATCACGCGGTCTTTGTCGTCGCCGGTGCCCAGCTCGGTGGTGCGCAGCCACAGCGCGCCGCCTTCCTCGTAGGTGTGGCCCTTGGCGACCAGCGTGTCGACCGTTTCCTGGACGCGGCCCGAGGCGTACAGGCTGCTTTCCAGGAAGTAGTTGTCGAAGGCCAGGCCGAAAGCCTGCAGGTCCAGGTCCTGCTCGCGGCGCAGGTAGGCGACCGCGAAGGCGCGGATATCGTCCAGGCTGTCGACGTCGCCGGTGGCCGTGACCGGCTGGCCGTCGGAGGCCTGCACCGACTTGCGCGCAGCGAAATCGCGCGCGATATCGACGATGTAATCGCCCTTGTAGCCGTCGGCGGGGTAGTCGGGCGCGTCCGGCGCGATGCCGCGGCCGCGCGCCTGCACGCTGATGGCCAGATTGTCGATCTGGTTGCCGGCGTCGTTGTAGTAGAACTCGCGGGTGACGTCCCAGCCGCTGGCGTCATACAGGCGGCAGATGGCATCGCCCAGCGCTGCCTGGCGGGCGTGCCCGACGTGCAGCGGGCCGGTCGGGTTGGCCGAGACGAACTCGACCAGCACTTTCTCGCCATTGCGCGGCGCGCGGCCGTAGGCGTCGGCCTGGCTGGCCACCGCCTGCACCACCGCCTGCCGGGCCGCCGGGGTGATGCGGAAATTGATGAAGCCCGGGCCGGCGATCTCGGCGTCCTGGATCAGTTCGCGCGCCTGCGGCTGCGCCATCAGCGCATCGACGATGCCCTGGGCCAGTTCGCGCGGGTTGCGGCGCGCCGGCTTGGCCAGCTGCATGGCCACGTTGGTGGCGATATCGCCGTGCGCCGCGACCTTGGGGCGCTCGAGCTGGACTTGGGCTTGCGCCTCGGGCAGGCATTGCGCGACGGCGGCCTGGATCAGGGAAATCAGTTGTTTTTGTTGCTCGAGGAGCATGGGCAATCGGCAGAATGGTAAGTGGCGGCGGCAGGTCTGGCGCGCCGCGGGGCGGGCGGGCCCGCCGGGCGGCCGCCCTGGCGTCTGGCGGCGGTGTCCGCGCAAGCGGGACGGTCGGCGACGCGGGACGTACCGGCAGTCATGACGGTCATGGAAGATGCCTAGATCATAGCTGAATTGGGCTGCAATCCGGCCGTCCGGGACCGCATCGGGGTGTCGGGCCGTGCAGTTGGCAGTCCGCGCAGCTTGCGGTAGTGTATGAAATTATCCGTATGGGAGTCCGCAACATGCTCATTACATTCCATTCCAAGGTCGCGGCCGAGGTTCTCATGCGCACCGACGATGCTGCGCCCCTGCTGCGCGCCGCCGGCAAGAGCTTTCGCGACACCATTCCCGAGCGCGGCGTGTTCACCGCGGACCAGCTGCAATCGGCCATCACCGGGCTGGAGCGCGCCATTGCCGCCGCCGACCGCGGCCCGGCCGACGATGACGAGCCGCATCCCGACAAGGAGCCGGTGCATCCGATCGAGCGCGCCGTGGGCCTGCACCAGCGCGCCTTTCCGCTGCTGGACATGATGAGGAAGACTGCCGCGGCCGGGGCCGACCTGACCTGGGAAGTCTCGCGCGGCTGGTAGCGCAATGTCGCAAGCCTGACATTTTCCACGCGGGTTCTTGCCCATACTGTGCGCGGGGATGCCCCCCGCGCCGCCACCAGGAGATCCGTCGATGCGCAGCGAAGTGACCGTTGTTTTCGATGCCCGCCGCACCGTCGACCTGAGCGTCGACGTCGAGCCCTCGGCGCAGGCGGCGGCCGCCGCGCGCGATTGGTTCGACAGCGCCTGGGAAATGCTGGGCTGCGAGCCGCTGCGCCCAAGCGGCAAGGTGCTGCTGCTGGACAAGATCCTGGGCGTGGCCGATGCGCTGGGCTACGACACCCTGTCGGGCGATGCCAAGGAAAGCCACGAGTTCGCCGAACAGGCCGCCCTGGCCCTGGGCAAGGGCCGCATCGTGGTGGACCTGCCCGGGCTGATGGTCGGCCATTAACCATACCCGGGAGCCTGTCCCCGCAGGGGGACTGGCTCCCGCAAACTTTGGGGAGCCTGTGTCCGCAGGGGGACTGGCTCCCGCAAACTTGGGGAGCCTGTGTCCGCAGGGGGACTGGCTCCCGCAAACTTGGGGAGCCTGTGTCCGCAGGGGGACTGGCTCCCGCAAACTTTGGGGAGCCTGTCCCCGCAGGGGGACTGGCTCCCGCGGATTTCATGGGTGCCTGTCCCCCTTCCGGGGACAGGCACCCATGCTCCTTCAGCGTATCCCCGCGCGCATGAACGACTGCACGAACTGGCGCTGGAACAGCAGGAACCCGACCAGCAACGGCGCGGCCGACAGCAGCGTGGCGGCGGTGATGACCGACCAGTCGATGCCCTGGTCGGTGGACGAGAACACCTGCAGGCCGACGGTGAGCGGGCGCGATTCGACCGAGTTGGTGATGATCAGCGGCCACAGGAAGTTGTTCCAGTGGTGGCTGACCGACACCAGGCCGTAGGCCACGTAGATGGGACGCGCCAGCGGCACGTAGACTTTCATGAGCACCTGCCAGGGGCTGGCGCCCTCGACCCGGGCAGCCTCCTCCAGTTCGCGCGGCACGGTCTTGAACGTCTGGCGCAGCAGGAAGATGCCGAAGGCCGAGGCGAAGTACGGCAAACCGACCGCGAACACCGTATCGCGCACCCCCAGCAGGCTCATCGAGCGGTAGTTCTCCACCAGCAGCACGTCCGGCATGACCATCAGCTGCAGCAGCACCAGCATGAACACGAAGTCGCGTCCGCGGAACTCGAAGCGCGCGAAGGCATAGCCCGCCAGCGTGGACAGCACCAGCTGCGCGGCCAGCACCATGGTCACCAGCAGGAAGGTGTTGAGGAAATAGCGCGGAAACGGCGCGGCATGCCAGGCGCGCGCGAAGTTTTCCAGCGTCAGCGGGGCCAGCAGGTCGAAGCGCGTGGCGTAGGCCGGCGGATGAAACGCCGCCCAGGCCGCGTAGGCCAGCGGCAGTATCCACAGCAGGCCCAGCAGCCAGGCCCCGAGCGTATCCAGCTTGCGGTTCATTGATAGTGTGTCCTGCGGTCCAGCCAGCGGAACTTGATGAGCGCGGTGGCCGCCAGCACGGCAAGCAGCACCACGGTCAGCGTGGCCGCGTAGGCGGTGTCCCAGAAGCTGAAGCCGACCTGGTAGATGTAGAACAGCAGCAGCGTGCTGGCGTTATCGGGGCCGCCGCGCGTCATGACCACGACGTGGTCGACCAGCCGGAACGCATTGATCAGCGCGTTGACCAGCACGAACAATGTCGTCGGCATCAACAGCGGCCACAGCACCCGCCGGAAATACTGCCAGCGCGAAGCGCCTTCGAGCATGGCGGCCTCGCGCAGCGAGGGCGACACGGTCTGCAGCGCGGCCAGGTAGAAGATCATGAAAAAACCCGACTCCTTCCACACGGTCACCATCATCAGCGCCGGCAAGGCGGTGTCGCGGTTGCCCAGCCAGTTCGGGCCGGCCAGGCCGAACCACTGCATGACTTGCGCGATCAGTCCGTACTGCGGCGTGTAGAAGAACAGCCAGATGTTGGCCACCGCCACCATGGGCAGCACAGTGGGCGTGAAGTACGCCATGCGCAGGAAGCCGCGGCCGTGCAGCTTGCCGTTGACCCACAGCGCCATGACCAGCGCGATGGCGATCGAGGTCGGGATCGTACCCAGCGCGAACCACAGGTTGTTCCACAGCGATTGCCAGAACACCGGATCGTCGCGCAGCAGCGCGTAGTTCTCCAGCCCCACGAAGCGCGCCGGCCTGCTTCCCTTGGGGGTGGAGAAGAAGCTGTGCCACAGCGTGGCCAGCGCCGGGTAGTGGGTGAAGGCGGCCAGCAGGACGACGGCTGGCAGCAACAGCAGCCAGCCGTACACCGCTTGCGTCGTGCGGCTCATGCGCTGCGCGTCACTTGTACGAGCGCAGTACGCGATCGGCTTCGCGCTGCGCGTCCGTCAGGGCCTGCTGCGGCGTCTTGGAGCCGGTCAGCGCGGCCTGCAGCGCATCGTTGAGCACCTTGGTCACGCGCTGGTTCTCGTGGGTGGAGAACTCGGCCACGCTGACTTCCAGCTGGTCGCGCGCCACCGTGGCCGCCGGCACCTCCTCGGCGTACTTCTTCATGCGCTCGGTCTGCCAGGCAGCGGGCGTCACCGCCACGTAGCCGGTGGCGATGCTCCAGTCGGCGGCGCGCTCGGGCGTGGTGGCCCACTGGGCGAACTTCAGCGCGGCCTGCTGTTGCGCCGGCGTGCCGCTCTTGAAGATGTAGAAGTTGCCGCCGCCGGTGGGACTGCCGCCGCGCTTTTTCTTGGGCATCATCGCCACGCCGAACGGGAAGTCGGCGTTCTTGCGGATGTTGGTGAGATTGCCCGTGGTGGTCCAGACGATGGCGGCCTTCTTCTCGAGGAAGTCCTTGGGCGTGGTGCCCCAGTCGATGGTGCCCTTGGGCATGACGCCGTGCTTGACCGACAGGTCCTGCCAGAACTGCGCCGCCTCGACCACGGCCGGCTTGTCCAGGTACACCTGGCTGCCTTCCTCGTTCATGAGGATGGCGTCATTGGGCGTGGTCAGCGCCTGGAACAGCCAATAGGCGAAGGCGCCGCCCGACGGGATCTTGACGCCCCACTGCGACACGTTGCCGTTGGCGTCCTTTTTGGTCAGCTTCTTGCCGTACTCGACCAACTCGTCCCAGGTGGCCGGCGCGCGTTCGGGGTCCAGGCCGGCTTGCTTGAACAGGTCCTTGTTGTAGTACATGACGATGGTCGAGCGCTGGAACGGCACGCCCCATACGTGGCCGCCGGTGCGGCTGTTCTGCATGAAGGCGTCGTAGAAGCCACCCAGCCATTTCTTGTCCGCGTCGCTCTTGGCCAGGCCGTCGATGGGCACGATGGCGTCTTCGTCGATCAGCGTGAACATGTCGGTCGACAGCAGCACGGCCAGCTGCGGCGGCGTGCCGCCCTTCAACGCGGTCAGGGCCTTGGCGATCGAATCCTGGTAGGTGCCGGCGTAGATGGGCTTGATGCGGATGTCGGGGTTCTCCTTGTGGAAATCCGCCACCATGTCGTCGACGATCTTGGTGATGGGGCCGCCCACGGCCACCGGATAGTAGAACTCGACTTCGACGGGCTGTTGCGCCTGCGCCGGCAGCGCCAGGAAGGCGCCGGCCAGGCCGGCGGCGAGGGTTTTGAGAACTAGGCGTCGCATGGGGGCTTTCCTAAAAAATCGGCGCGCTGTGCGTCCGGAGGTTCACAGAACCGCCGCGTCGGCGGCGAAGAAATGCTGTCGTTCGTCGGGCCAGGCCAGGCCGACCGTCGTGCCCGGCGCGCTGCGCAGGTGGCCATTGACCCGCACCGCCACGCCGCCGCACGAGCCCAGGCGGCATACCGCCACCGAATCGGCGCCGAAATACTCCACGCTTTCGATGGTGGCCGGCACGCCGTCGGCCTCGATGCGGATGTGCTCGGGCCGCAGGCCCAGCGTGGCGGCGCCGGCCGGCGCGTTCGCCAGGGCCGGTCCCTGGGTGCCGGCGATGACGGGCCGGCCGTCGTGCGCGTCCAGCGCGATGAGGTTCATGGGGGGCGTGCCGATGAAGCGCGCCGCGAATTCGGTGGCCGGCCGCGCGTACAGGCCGTCCGGCGTGTCGAGCTGCTCGATGCGCCCGCCGCGCATCAGCACCACCTGGTCGGCCATGCTCATGGCTTCGGTCTGGTCGTGCGTGACGTACACCATGGTGATGCCCAGCTCCTGTTGCAGCGCGCGGATTTCGCGCCGCATGTCATGGCGCAGCTGCGCATCCAGGTTCGAGAGCGGCTCGTCCATCAGGCATACCGGCGCCTCCGAGATCACCGCGCGGCCCAGCGCCACGCGCTGCTGCTGGCCGCCCGACAACTGGGCCGGCTTGCGGTCCAGCAAGGCCTGCAGGCCCAGCAGGCCGGCCACGCGCGCAAGCCGCCGTTCGTGGTCGCGCGCGGGCTCCTTGCGCACCTTCAGGCCGAACAGGATGTTCTCGCGCACGCTCAGGTGCGGAAACAGCGCATACGACTGGAACACCATCGAGATGCGCCGCTTGGCCGGCGGCAGGTCGGTGACGTCGCGGTCGCCGATGCGGATACGGCCGGAGGTGGGCGTATCCAGCCCGGCGATCATGCGCAGCGTGGTCGACTTGCCGCATCCCGAGGGGCCGAGCAGCACGGTGAAGCTGCCGGCCGGCGCCGTGAAGCTGACGCCGGAGATCGCGGCGGCTTCGCCGTATTGCTTGGTGAGGTCGTCCAGAACGAGATGAGACATGCCAATTCTTGTTTGTTGCGCGGAAGCTCAATTCTGGCCGCAAATGAAATCCTTTTCATTCTGCGGTGCAAACATGACGCCGCCATGTCAGCGGCGGCGTCCGTTTCATTCGTCGATCAGCTCGCCGCCCTCGTGGAACGGATACGGCCCCGGATAGCTCTCGATATAGGCGTGGTGCGTCACGAGCGCGCCGTCGCGCCATTCGTGCAGGTGAAAGCCCGGCGGCTCCATGACGAACGCGGACGGACCGTCGGGCCGCAGATCCAGCGCGACCTGGTGGGCCGGGCTGGGACAGGTGGAAGCGATCGTGCCGCCGAAACGCTGGAAAATGGTGCGGTGCAAATGGCCGCACATGACGCGTTCGACGTTGGAATGGCGTGCGAGCAGGGCCTCCAGCTCGCGCGCGCCGGCCAGCAGCCCGATGGCATCCATGTGGGCGATGCCGGTGCGAAACGGCGGATGGTGCATCACGACGACGGTCGGGCGGCCGGGCTGTTCGGCCAGCCGCTGCGCCAGCCATTGCAGGCGGCGTTCGCACAATGCGCCATGGCTTTGTTTCGGCACCACCGTGTCGAGCACGATGAAGCGCAGCGGGTGCTCCTCGATGGTGTATTGCACGAACTCGCCGGCCTCGCGCAAGTAAGGGTGGTCGGCGAAGGTGGCGGCCAGCTGGACGCGGTCGTCATGGTTGCCCGGCAGCACATGGTAAGGCGCGCGCAGCGCGTCGAGCATCTGCTTGAGGTGCGCGTATTCCTGCGGCCGCCCGAAGTCGGTCAGGTCGCCGCTGACGATGACCAGATCGGGCGCCGGATCCAGGCGGTTGAGCGCCGCCACGGCCGGCGGCAGGTAGCGGTCGGTCTCGACCACGCGATAGGCCTTCTGGCCCGGCATGCGGATGTGCAGGTCGCTGATTTGGGCGATGAGCATGGCGTTCGATGTTCCAGGAAATTCAATGGGCCGCCAGCACCACGCTGACGGATTGGCCGGTCTGATAGGCGCTGTCGGGCGCCGCGATGGCGGCGAACTGCTGGCCGTCGTCGAGGCCGATTTCGTAGCGTACCGAGCCGCCCAGGAAGAAGCGGGCCAGCACGCGCGCGTGCAGCGCGCCATCGCACGGCGCCTGCAGGCGGGCGTGATGCGGGCGGAATGCGAGCGCTTCGTCGCCGGCCACCAGCAGGCCGTCGCGCGTGGCCGCGCGCACGCGGCACAGCGTGCCCAGGAACTCGCCGACGAAATCGGTGGCGGGCGCGCGGTACAGCGTTTCGGCATGGCCGATCTGTTCCAGCCGGCCCGCCGACATGACCGCGATGCGATCGCCCAGCATCATGGCCTCGTCCTGGTCATGCGTGACGATGATGGTGGTGATGTCCAGCCCGCGCAGCATCTGCGCCAGCTCGACGCGCAGGTGCTCGCGCAGCTTGGCGTCCAGCGCGGTCAGCGGTTCGTCCAGCAGCAGCACGCGCGGCTCGATGGCCAGCGCGCGCGCCAGCGCCACGCGCTGGCGCTGGCCGCCGGAAAGCTGCGAGATGCGGCGTCCGGCCAGGGCCTGCAGCTGTACCAGTTCCAGCATCTGCCGCACGCGCGCGGTGCGCGCCGCCTCGGCCATGCCGCGCACGCGCAATCCGTAGCCGACGTTGTCGGCCACCGTCATGTTGGGAAACAGCGCATAGCTCTGGAACACCACGCCGACCCCGCGCGCTTCCGGGGCGAGCGCGGTGACGTCTTCGTCGCCATAGAGGATGCGGGTGCCGGCGTCGGGCTGCTCCAGGCCGCAGATCAGCCGCAGCAGCGTGGTCTTGCCGCAGCCCGAGGGGCCCAGCAGCGCGAGAATCTCGCCGCCCGGAATGTGCAGGTCCAGCGCCTGCAGCGCGCGCGAGCCGTCCGGCCAGGTCTTGGCGCAGTTTTCCAGCGTGATCGATACAGAGGCGCTCATGTTGCGGTCTTCTCGTTGGTAATGGGAGCATTGGCGGCATTGCGTTCGCCGCGGGCGGCCAGCCATTGCAGGCCGACCAGCAGCGGCATCAGCATCAGCAGGAACACCAGGGTGTAGGCCGAGGCGATCTCCAGCCGCATGGACGCGTAGCTGTCGGCCAGGCCGACCGGCAGCGTCTTGGTCAACGGCGTATGCAGCAGCCAGGTCAGATTGAATTCGCCGATAGACAGCGTCAGCACGGTCAGCGCGCCGGTCACGATGCCCGGCGCCGCGTTGGGCACGACCACGGTCAGGAAGCGGCGCAGCCGGGACGCGCCGAGCGTGGCGGCGGCTTCGTCCAGTGTGGCGAGATCGGCGCCGGCCATGCTGGCGCGGGTGGCCCGCACCATGAAGGGCAGCGTGAAGAGCACGTGGCCGATCACGATGAACCAGATGCTGCCGCGCAGGCCGCTGACCGTGCCCCAGGACACGATCAGCGCCAGCGCCGAGGCCAGCCCCGGCACGGCCACCGGCAGGGTCAGCAGCTCTTCGAGCGCGCGCGCCATCCGGCCGTGGTGCAGCGTGAGGACCCAGGCCGCCGGCACGCCGGTCACCGTACACACCAGCAGGGTCAGCAGCGCCACGGCGAACGAGCGCCAGATCGTATCGGCGTACAGGTCCCAGACTTCGATCACCCAGCGCAGGGTCAGGCCGCTTTCCAGGCCCACGAAGTAGTTGCGCGTCAGGCCGGCCAGCACGGACAGCACCACCGGGCCGATCAGGAACGCGGCGACCGCCAGCGTGACGGTCAGGCCCAGGCGGGCGTCGGTCTTGGAGTACATCGCGGACATGCCGGCTCCCCCTCAAGCGCCCGCGCCGGCGCGCGCGCCGGCCAGGCTGTGCGCGGCATACAGCACCGCCCAGGTTGCCAGGCCCAGCACGATCGACAGCGCCGCCGCCACCGGAATATTGGCGTAGTTGGTGAATTCGTTATAGATCGTCAAAGGCAGCACGTCGATCTGCGTGGCCAGCGTGAACGCCGTGCCGAAAGCCCCCATGCTGGTGGCGAAGCTCATGGCGCCGGCGCCCAGCAGCGCGGGCGTGAGCGCGGGCAGCTCGATATCGACGAAGCGGCGCCACGGCCGCGCGCCCAGCGTGCGGGCCGCCTCCAGCAGGCTGACGTCGATCTGCTGCGCCGCCGCGGAAATCATGCCGATGGTGCGCGGCAGCGAAAAATACAGGTAGCCCAGGAACAGCCCGCCCATGCCGTAGGCGAACACCATGGGTTCGCCGGTCATCCATTCGGTCAGCGAGCCGATGACGCCCTGCCGGCCGGCCAGCAGGATGATCAGAAAGCCCACCACCACGCCGGGAAACGCCAGCGGAAACATCAGCAGCGCCACCAGCGCGCGGCGTCCCGGGAACTCACGGTGCCAGGCCAGGAAGCGGCCGATCGGCAGCGACAGCAACAGCGTGGCCAGCGTCGCGACCAGCGACAGCGTCACGGTATTGAACAGGCTGCGCCAGTATTGCGGGCTGGTGACCACGATGTAATACGCCGAGTGGCCCTCCTTGACGGTGGCGCCGGTCAGCGCCAGGCTGGCCATGGGCAGCAGCCAGAAGGCGAGGAACAGCGCCGCGGCCGGCGCGGCGAACAACAGCCATCCGCGGCGCCGCATATCAGTTCACCTCTTTGGCGTAGCGTTCGGAGAAGCCGCGCTGGGCCGCCGACATCTTCACGTAGTCCACCGTGCCGGCGCGCGCGTATTCGCTGGCGGGCAGGAACTTCTTCTGCGCCTCGGCCGAGATCGCCTCGGCGCGGACCGGGCGCAGGAAGGCATTGGCCCAGATGGCCTGGCCGCGCTCGGACAGCGTGAAGTCCAGGACCTTGCGGCCGTTGTCCGCATGCGGCGCGTTGGCCACCAGGCTCATCACGTACGGGACGGCGATGGTGCCTTCGGCCGGAATGACGAAATCGACGTTGGCCTCGTCCTTGTACTTGGCGCGATAGGCGTTGAAGTCATAGTCGATCAGGATCGGGATTTCGCCCGACAGTACGCGCGCATAGGCGGTCTGCTTGGGCACGATGGGCCGGTTGGCGCGCATCTTCTTGAACCAGTCGATGGCGGGGTCGAAATTGTCCAGCGTGCCTCCCAGCGCGCGGTTCAGCGCCACGGCGCCCACGTAGCCGACGAAGGCCGAGGCCGGGTCCAGGTAGCCCACCATGCCGCGGTACTCGGGCTTTTGCAGGTCGGCCCACGACTTGGGCACCGGCTTGCCGCGCAAGGCGTCGACGTTGACCATGAAGCCCAGCGTGCCGGAATGGATGGCGAACCACTTGCCATCGGGATCCTTCATGCCGTCGGGGATCGCGTCCCAATGCGCCGGCTTGTAGCCTTGCACCAGGCCGTCCTTGTCGGCCTGGATGCCGAACGTGACGCCGTAGTACACCACGTCGGCCACGGGGTTGGCCTTTTCGGCGGCGATCGACGCCAATGCCTGCCCCGAGTTCTTGTTGTCGCCCGGCACCGTGATGCCGGTGGCCTCCTTGATGGCCTTGAGCTGCGTGGCCCAGTCGGCCCATTCTGGCGGACAGTTGTAGCAGATGGCGTTCTGCGCCTGGGCGGCGCCGGCGCCGATCGCCAACGCCAGCAGCGTGCCGCGCAACGCGGCCTGGATGATGCGTTTCATGGTGAGGGTTCCTCTTCGGGGCGTGGGGCGGCGGCAACGGTGCCGCCGGGGAAGATGCGATAGGGCAGGCGCGCCGATTCGATCGGCACGCCCTGTTCCATGTGGGCCAGCAGCCGGGCGCACGCGGCCGCGCCGATGTCGCGGCTCGGTTGCGCGACGGTGCACAGCGTGGGCACCATCAATGCGCCGATCGCCACGCCGTCGAAGCCGCACACCGAGATGTCGCGCGGCACGCGCAGGCCCAGTTCGACCAGGTGCGCAATGACGGCGGTGGCCAGCAGATCGTTGGAGCAGAACAGCGCGGTAGGGGCATGGGCGGCGCGCACGGCCTGCCGCAGGGCAGGCAGGTCCGAGGCCGTGTGCGTGGGCATGGCCAGGTGCGCCACCGGCTCCAGCCCCAGCGCGCGGGCCGCGGCGCGCGCGCCTTCGAGGCGGCGCCGCGCCCGGTCCGAGGCGGCCAGCGGCCCGGTCACCAGCGCGATGCGGCGGTGACCCAGATCGGCCAGGCGCTGCACCATGTCGCGCGCGGCGGCGCGGTTGTCGACCGATACGAAAGGGTGCGACCCCGATTCGTTATAGGCCAGCACATGCGGCACCTGCGCCTGTTCGAGGGCTTGCAGCGTGGCATTGCGGGCAGGGTTGCCGACGGTCAGGATCAGGCCGTCGATCTGGTGGTCGATCAGCGCCTGCACGGCGTCGGCTTCGATCGCGGGCTGGTAGCTGGTCGTCGCCATCATCACGCTGTAGCCGGCACGGCGCGCATACTGCTCGGCGCCTTCGAAACAATCGGCGAATACCGGGTTGGTCAGGGTGGGCAGCAGCAGGCCGATGGTGCGCGAGCGGCCGGCGCGCAGGCTGCGGCCCACGCGGTTGGGCCGGAAACCGCTGCGCTGCGCGACCGCTTCGATGTGCGCGAGCGTATCGGGCTTGAGCAGCGCGGGCTGGTTGAAGGCGCGCGATACCGTGGCGGGAGATACGCCTGCCTTGCGGGCGATCTCGATGATGGATGGTCGGCCTGGCGGCTTGCGGCTCACGGCTTGCCTCGCGAGGGATTGTCACGATGAAAACGATTTCATTCTAGGCATGCAGCATGACAACGATGTGTCACGGCGCCACCTTAGTCGAAATTTCCCGAAGCGCCAACGATATTGCATCGTGCAGTGCCGCAAGTTTTGCGCCACGCGCCGGGTTGCTTCTACACTCGAAGCACGGCGCGCGCGTTCCGAAAACAAATATTGCGGCGCCGCGCATGTTGCAATCCGAGTCGTGCATAAAGACATCATTGGGGAATGGGGGAAGCGATGAACCTGAATCGCATCAGCGCGTCCGAAGCCGCGCGCTTGCTGAACCGGCGTGACCTGACGGCCGAGCAATTGGCGCGCGCCTGTCTGGCGCGCATCGAGCAGCGCGAGCCGGAGGTCCAGGCCTGGACCGCGCTGCGCCCGGATGCCGTGCTGGCCGCCGCGCGCGAACTCGATCGCGGCCCGGTACGTGGCGTGCTGCACGGCCTGCCGCTGGGCGTGAAGGATATGTTCGACACCGTCGATTTGCCCACCGCCTATGGCTCCGGCATCTACCAATCGCATCAGCCGCGCGCCGACGCCGCCGCGGTCGCGCTGTGTCGCGACGCGGGCGCGTTGGTGCTGGGCAAGACGGCCACCACCGAGTTCGCCACCTATCACCCCGGCCCCACGCGCAATCCGCGCAACACGGCCTATACGCCGGGCGGTTCGTCCAGCGGGTCGGCCGCGGCCGTGGCCGACGACATGGTGCCGCTGGCGCTGGGCACGCAAACCGCCGGCTCGGTGATACGGCCGGCCGCGTACTGCGGCGTGGTGGGCTACAAGCCCAGTTTCGGGCGCATTTCGCGCGCCGGCCTGAAATCGCTGGCCGAAACGCTCGATACCGTGGGCATGTTCGCGCGCAGTATCGACGACGTGGCCTTGCTGGCCTCGGTCTTGATGCGCGATGCGCGGCTGCGCGAATTGCGCTACGACGGCGCGCCGCGCGTGGCCATGTTCCGCAGCCCGCAATGGCGCCATACCCTGCCCGAAACGCGCGCAGCGTTCGAGCGCGCCGCGCGCGCGCTTTCGCAGGCGGGCGCTGTCGTGGAGGAATTGGCGCCGCCGCCCAACGAGGATTGCGGGCTGGTGCAGCTGCATAGCGATGTGATGGCCTATGAGGCCGCGCAGGCGCTGGCTTTCGAGCGCATCCACCATCCATCGCAATTGAGCACGAAGTTGGCGGCGATGCTGGAGGCCGGCGCCGCGCTGACCGCCGAGCAATACCTGGCCCATCTGGCGCAGGCGGGGCAGGCGCGCGCGAAAGTGGCCGAATGGCTGCAGCGCTACGACGTGCTGCTGGCGCCCAGCGCTACCGGGGAGGCGCCTTTCTATGACCAGGGCACCGGCGATCCGCTGTTCTGCCGGGCCTGGACCCTGTTCGGCGTGCCGTGCGTGCACCTGCCGTTCGCGCAAGGACCGCAGGGCTTGCCGGTGGGATTGCAGGTCGTGGGCGGGTTTCGCGACGATCAGCGCCTGCTGGCGATCGCGCGCTGGATATACGGGGTGTTGGCGGCGGATTGACGCCAGCGGGCGGGAGCCTGCCTCCACGGGAGGCAGGCCGGGGGTCGGCAGGCGCCAGTCCCCACAGGGACCGATACCATCCTGGCAGTCAACCGTTCATGGCCTGCGACGGTGTGCCTGTCCCAGTGGGGACAGGCACACGCTGCCGCAGATGTCAGTCCCCATGCGGGACTGGCGCCCGAGGGGTCAGGCTGCGACGGCTTGCGCTTCGGTGGCTTGCTCGGTGGCGTTGTGATGGCGGTTGACGGCGCTCAGCACGGCCTTGAAGGAGGCGGTGACGATGTCGCGGTCGATGCCTACGCCGAAGCCGGTGGGCGAATCGCCGACGCGCATTTCCACGTAGCAGGCGGCGCGGGTGTCGGTGCCGGTGCCGATGGCGTGCTCGTGGTAGTCCATGATGCGCACGGGCACGTCCAGCGCCGCCACGAAGGCCGAGATCGCGCCGTCGCCGCTACCCTTCACGATGCGGCGCTCGCCGTTGAAGCTGAGCTCGGCTTCGATGCTGAAGTGCTTGCCCTCGCCGGCCGACGGATCGCCATCGATACGGTGGCGGACCAGCTGCCAGGGCTGCTGCTGCGCCAGGTATTCGCTGTCGAAGATCGTGTAGACGTCGTCCGAGGACACCTCGCGACCGGTTTCGTCGGTAACGCGCTGGATGGCGCGGCTGAATTCGATCTGCAGGCGGCGCGGCAGGACCAGGCCGTGCTCCTGTTCGAGCAGGTACGACACCCCGCCCTTGCCCGACTGGCTGTTGACGCGAATGACGGCGTCATAGCTGCGGCCCAGGTCGGCTGGGTCGATCGGCAGGTAGGGCACTTCCCAGGGTGCGTCGGCCTGTTGCTGCGCGAAGCCCTTCTTGATGGCGTCCTGGTGCGAGCCGGAGAAGGCGGTGAAGACCAGGTCGCCGGCGTACGGATGGCGTGGATGGACCGGCAACTGGTTGCAGTACTCGGCGCAGCGGCGGACTTCGTCGATGTCGGAGAAGTCCAGGCCGGGGTGCACGCCTTGCGTATAGAGGTTGAGCGCCAGCGTGACCAGGTCGACGTTGCCGGTGCGTTCGCCGCTGCCGAACAGGCAGCCTTCGATGCGGTCGGCGCCCGCCATCACGGCGAACTCGGCGGCCGCCACGGCGGTGCCGCGGTCATTGTGCGGGTGCACGCTCAACACGATGCTGTCGCGGCGCGTGAGGTTCTTGTGCATCCACTCGATCTGGTCGGCGTACATGTTGGGCGATGTCGCCTCGATGGTGGCCGGCAGGTTGAGCACCATCTTGCGCTGCGGCGTGGCGTCCCACTCCTCGGCCACCGCGTTGGAGACGTCGAGCGCGAATTCGGGTTCGGTGGTGCTGAACACTTCGGGCGAGTACTCGTAGCGCCATTGCGTTTGCGGGTACTTCGCCATGTACTGTTTGACCATGCGCGTGCCGGTGACCGCGATGTTCTTGATCTCGTCGCGGCTCATGTTGAACACGATCTTGCGGAAAGCCGGGGCGCAGGCGTTGTACAGGTGGATCATGGCCTGCCTGGCGCCGGCGGCGGCCTCGACGGTGCGGCTGATGAGATCCTCGCGCGACTGGGTCAGGACGATGATGGTGACATCGTCCGGGATGCGTTTCTCATCGATCAGCTTGCGCACGAAGTCGAAGTCGGTCTGCGATGCCGACGGGAAGCCCACTTCGATTTCCTTGAAGCCGATCTTCACCAGTTGCTCGAAAAAGCGCACCTTGCGTTCGACGCTCATGGGCTCGATCAGCGACTGGTTGCCGTCGCGCAAGTCGGTGCTCATCCAGATGGGCGGCTGGGTGATGCGGCGGCTGGGCCAGGTGCGCTCGGCGAAGTCGCGCGCAAAGGGTTGGAACGGTACGTATTTGGTAGCGGGGTTGGCGAGCATCATCAGTACACCTCGATCGGTTTCTTGTGAATCCCGTAGAGCCAGCGGTAACTGCGTCGGCCATGGTGACGGCCGTGCATGGGGCTGGCCCACTGCTTTGCGTTGGTCGTTTCGCGGGCAGTTTGGCCGTGAACCGGCCGGATTCAGTTTAGTAAAACGGGGGAAAACGCGTGTGGCGAGCGTACGGCTGCCGAGCTACCACGGGGCACTAGGCCCGGCAACCGATCGGTAGGCGTAGTAGCGATAGGGCGATGGGGGACACCGCGGGGCGCAGGCCGGCCACGGCCGCATTGGAGCGGTCGTTGGCAATCGCGAGGAGGGTGCGTTGAGCGGCCATAACCTATAGTCAAACACATTTCCCGGCGCAGCGCAAATGGAAACGGCGCGCCAGCGCGCGCCGTCAGGCCGGTCCGGGAGACGTCCAGGCGCTCAGCGCGCCGGTCCGATATGCGGTTCGGCCAGCCTGGGCTCGACCGCGCGCGGCTCGACAATCCGCGGCTCGGCATGGCGCGCCGCGCCGGGGCGCTCATCGGGCGCCGGCCGGTGTGCCGGCGCGTCCAGGATGCCGGACTGCTCGCGCACCATGGCGATCTTGCCGATGCGGTTATGCCGCAGCTCGGTGTGGGCGCGTTGCAGATCGCCCACGGTGAGCGGCTCGTCGCGCTCGCCCCAGACCCAGCGCAGCACGTCCAGGACCTCCGGCGAGAGCCGCGGAGCCAGGTCGGACAGCACGTCGGTGGGTACCACGGCGGCGCGGCCGGCGGCGATGCTCGATCCCAGCCAGGCGCGCACGGAGAAGAACACGATCAGCGACCAGATCGCCACCACGCCCCACCAGAAGTAGGGGTTGACGCGGGTAAGCATGTCGACGGTCTGCTGACCCAGGGCATGCATGCCCTCGAACGACAGCGATTTGCCGAAGGCCAGCAGCCAGGCGGCCACGAGCAGCCAGATGACGGCGACGATGGCGATCACCACGACCCGGAATATCAGGCGGGGTAGCGCCAGTTTCAACAAGGCCTGGCCGATCAGGCGGCCATCCTGGCGGATGCGTTCGGGCGAAGTGGGATTCATCATGCAAAATATTGTACCTATGACTCGTCCCGCGCTAGAACTTCGTCCTGGTCAACACCTGACATTGACCCCTCAACTGCAACAGTCGATCCGGCTGTTGCAGCTGTCGTCGCTGGAGCTGGAGGCCGAACTGTCGCAGGCGCTGGCCGAGAATCCGTTGCTGGAACGCGACGAAGACCCGGCGCGCGAGGAGCAGGCCGACCCCGAGCGCGAGGCCTCGGTCGAGGCCGACGAGGCGCCGGACACCGAATTGCGCCTGGACGAGATGCCCGGTTCGGGCGGCGTCCATCCCGACGACGACAGCGACCTGCCGCAGGCGGCGCGCCCGGATACCTTGCGCGAGCACCTGCTGGGGCAGTTGGCGCTGACGCGCGCCGCGCCGCGCGACGCGGCGCTGTGCGGCTTGCTGATCGACGAACTGGACGAGAACGGCTACCTGGATTCGCCCCTGGAAGAAATCCTGACCTGGCTGCCGGCCGAGGCGGAGGCCGACCTGGACGAACTGCGCGCGGTGCTGACATTGCTGCAATCGTTCGACCCGGTGGGCATCGGCGCGCGCGACATGGCCGAATGCCTGCAGCTGCAGCTGCGCCAGCCCGATCTGGCGCGTCTGCCCGAGGCGGCCGACGCCGAGGTGCTGGCCTGTGCGCGGCGCATCTGCGCGCAGCACCTGCCCTTGCTGGCCACCGGCAACGTGGCCCGCGTGCGCGAGGCCGTGCAATGCGACGAGGCGGTCGTGCGCGCTGCGCATGCGCTGATCCTGCGCCTGGAGCCGCGGCCGGGCCGCGCCTGGACGGTGCCGGCGGCCGATTACGCCATTCCCGACGTGATCGTGCGCCGTACGCGCCAGGGCTGGCAGGCGGTGCTCAACAGCGCCGTCGTGCCGCGGCTGCACGTCAATGCCGTCTATGCGCAGGTGCTGGGGGGCGCGCGCCAGGGCGGCAACGCCGGCCTGCAGGCGCAGTTGCAACAGGCGCGCTGGATGATACGCAACGTGGAGCAGCGCTTCGACACCATCCTGCGCGTCTCGCAGGCGATCGTGGCGCATCAGCAGGCGTTCTTCAGCCAGGGGCCGGCGGCCATGCGGCCGCTGATCCTCAAGGACATCGCCGGCGAACTGGATCTGCACGAATCGACCATTTCGCGGGCCACGACGCAGAAGTACATGCTCACACCGTTTGGCACGCTGGAGCTAAAGCGCTTCTTCGGCGCGGGCGTGTCCACCGACGGCGGCGACGCCACCTCGGCCACCGCGGTGCAGGCGGTGATCCGCCAGTTGGTGGCCGACGAGGATCGCGCCAAGCCCCTGTCGGACAGCCAGATCATGCAGCGCCTGGCCGACCAGGGCATCGTCATTGCCCGCCGCACGGTGGCTAAGTACCGCGAGGCGCTGCGGATTGCGCCAGCGACGCTACGCAAGGCCCATGCGGCGGGTCGTTAGGGCGTTTCCTAATTTGTCCCTGATTTCAAGCAGTTAGCTGCGGGATTCGTTGCAAATTTGCCGCTCAGGATGGCTTGCGCGTGACAGAATAATTGCCGATAATTGTTCTCATGTACATTTGCATATGTAATGCCGTTACCGAACGCCAAGTCCGCGCCTGCGTGGACGCGGGCGCGGCTACGCTGGGCGATCTCCAGTTCGAGCTGGGCGTGGCCACGTGCTGCGGCTGCTGCGCGGCAACCGCCACCGAGTACCTGCCCGGCGGGCGGGCCTCGAGTGTGTGCGAAGTGCGCTCGGTCGCCGTTCCGGTCAATCCGCCCGCGGCGCTCGAGCCCGTGGGCACCCCCCAACCGGCGGCCAACGGCTTTCCGATTCCCCTCGTCGCCGTCGCCTGAGCGACGCGGCGTCTTGCGCCAGCCGGCTCATGCCGCCTGGCGCAATTTATCGTCCCCACAGAAGTCCATGATCAGGCGGGCCAGTTCGTGCACCGCCCGCGATCCCGTATCGCTCATGCACAGCGCCAGCTCGCTGGGCGCCGGACGCGGCAGCAAGGCGTCGCAGCGCGCCATCGCGGGCGTCTGGCAGCGTTGTTCCAGCAAGGCCACGCCCAATCCGCCCTCCACCGCCGCCTGCAGTCCCGACAGGTTGGGGCTTTCGTATGCGATGCGCCAGCGCCGGCCGGCGCTCTCCAGCGCATGGATGGCGCGGTTGCGGTACTGGCAGCCCTGTGGAAAGGCGACCAGGGCAATGGGGTCGGGCAGCGTGGCGGGGCTGCCGGCGGCGCACATCCAGTGCAGGCGTTCGGGCCAGGCCGCCAGGCTCGGGCCGGCGCCGGGTTCGCGCTTGAGCAGGACCAGGTCCAGCTCGCCGCGAGCCTGGGCCCGATGCAGGTTGGCGCTCAGATCGCAGCGCATCGACAACCGCACTTGCGGGTGCCGACGGGCGAAGTCGGCCACCATGTGCGTCAGCCGGGTGACCGCCAGGTCGTCGGGCAGGCCCAGCCGCACGATCTCCAGCCGCCGCTCGCCGCTGACCACTTCACGGATTTCGTTCGAAAGCGCCAGCATGCGCCGCGCATAGCCCAGCAGCCGTTCGCCGTCCTCGGTCAGCCGCACGCCGCGCCCTTCGCGTATGAACAGCGCACATCCCAGCCCCTCTTCCAGCTTGCGGATCTGCTGGCTGACGGTCGATTGGGTGCGGTGCACGCGTTCGCCGGCGCGCGTGAAGCCGCCGGCGTCGACGACGGAAACAAAGCTGTGCAGCAGGTCCAGGTCCATGGCGGTTCGCTCCGGCAGATGCATCGGTTTTTCAAATACTTTTGATCCGAATAAAGAATTTGTCAATGAGTCAGGCGGCTCGCAGAATGCAGGCTTGGGTCGCCGCCGGCGGCCGGCAACGGGAAGCCATCATGAAGACCACATCGGCCGCGGTAGCGGCGCGCGCCTGGCGTGGCGCGCCGGACCGCGCGGCTGCGCCCTGGGCTGCCATCGCCATGTTCTGCCTGTTGTGGAGTTCGGCCTTTGCCGCGGCCAAGATCGCCGTGCACGATGGCCCGCCGCTGGTGTTGTTGAGCGCGCGTTTCCTGCTTGCCGGCGTGCTGCTGCTGGCGGTGGCCCGCCTGGGCGCGGGGTGGCGCCTGCCGGCGCCGCGCGAGCTGGCCATGCTGGCGCTGCTGGGCGTGCTCAACAATGCGCTCTACCTGGGGCTGAGCTGGACCGGCCTGACCACGGTGTCATCGGCCTTCATGGCGGTGCTCATCAGCACCAACCCCTTGCTGATCGGCATTCTCGCCGCACCGGTGCTGGGCGAACGGCTTACCTGGCGCAAGCTGGCGGGCCTGTGCCTGGGGCTGGCGGGCGTGGCGCTGGTGTTGCGCTCGCGCCTGTCCGGCATGCATGAAGACCTGCACGGCACCCTGCTGGCCGGCGGCGCGCTGCTCGCGCTGGTCGCCGGTACGCTGCTGTACAAGCGCCTGGCGCCGGCCGCCGGCCTGTGGACGGCAACCGGCGTGCAGTCGCTGGCGGGCGGGCTGGCGTTGCTGCCGGTGGCGCTGAGCCTGGAGAGCGCGGCGGATGTGCGCCTGACCGCGAGCCTGGTCGGCAGCATGGCCTACATGGTCGTGGCGGTATCGATGGGCGGCTATTACCTGTGGTTCCTGATCCTCGGTCGCGCCAGCGCCACGTCGGCCAGCGCCCTGCATTTCCTGATGCCGCCCCTGGGCCTGCTGTTCGGCTGGGCCTTGCTGGGCGAGCCGGTCTCGCGCCTGGACCTGTTGGGCATCGTGCCGATTGCACTGGGGATCTGGCTTGCGACACGCCGGGAGCGCGACACGGCCTGATTTGTTGCCGCGCACCAACGGCGCGCGCAGGGGCGCGGGCGCCATGCGTGCGCATCGCATTCGTGCGGCCCTGCCGCGCGCGCCGCGCCGCAATTGACGGCGCGCATGGCGCCGCAAGCCGCATCAGGCATGGCGCGCGCATGCGGCCTGTCGAATACGCATACTCATTCTCATTGTCTTGACGCTTTCAGATTGCGCTTGCATCGCTGTTCATCAAATGCGCCCTTGGGCTAGCAGTCAAGGCGCAAGCGATGTTAGTCTGCCGGGGTTGCGCATGTGCTGGGCGCATGCGCGTCACTGCGCGCCAGCTTTACGCGCCTGTCTGCCAGGAGTACATCATGAAAGGCGATAAAACCGTCATCCAGTTCCTCAACAAGCAACTCACCAACGAACTGACGGCAATCAACCAATATTTCCTGCATGCCCGCATGCTGCGCCACTGGGGCTTCAACAAACTGGGCAAGCATGAGTATGAAGAGTCCATCGGCGAGATGAAGCACGCCGACCGTCTCATCGAACGCATTTTCATGCTCGACGGCCTGCCCAACCTGCAAGACCTGCACAAGCTGCTGATCGGCGAGGACGTGCCGGAACTGCTGGCCTGTGACCTGAAGCTGGAACAGGCCGCGCAGGCGACCGTCAAGGAAGCCATCGCGCACTGTGAGTCGGTGCGCGACTACGTGTCGCGCGATCTGTTCCAGGACATCCTGGACGACACCGAAGAGCATATCGATTACCTCGAAACGCAAATCGGCCTGGTCGACCAGGTGGGACTGCAGAACTACCTGCAAAGCCAGATGGAAGTCGACGGCTGAAGCATCGTGGCCGCCTCGGCGGCCATGGCATGCAAAGGGCGCACCGTATGGTGCGCCCTTTGCATTGCGGCCGGCAGCGTGCGGTCAATCGGGACGGCGCGGGCACTCGGCCATGGTGCCCCATGCGCGGTTGGGCGCGCAGTACTTGTTGCGTGCCGCCCAGGAACAACTGGGGCGCTCGAAGAAGCCCTGCGTGGCGCAGTGGGCCAGTTCGCGGCGCAGCGCGTCCTGCCAGTTGCCGCCGCCGGCGCGGTTGGTTTGCGGCGCGACCTGCGCGACCGCCGCGGGGTTCTGCTGCATGCCGGACGAGGGGATGGCTTCCTGCGGCACGATCGGCGCCTGGCCGCCCAGCGCCTGCAGGTCCAGCGTGGTGACGTCGGAGTTGCCCGAAGGCAGCGGCACATCGGAATTGGCGGCGATCTCGCGCGCGCGGTCCATGGTGATGCTGTCGCGGGAGATCTGTACCGCCGGGTCGCTGGCGGTGTCGAACAGCGAGACAGTGTTCACCGCCCAGTCGCGGCTGGCGGGCTGGTCCGGCACGCCCAGCGTGCCGTCGACGCGCGGCTGGGGAGGCTGCGCGACATATGGCCGGCCATTGGCGTCGAGAACGGGTTGCTGCGATGCGTCGCCTTCCTGGCCAGGCGCGGGCGCGGCCTGCGGGGCATGCGCCACCAGCCAGTCACCCAGTTGAATACCGCCCCAGGCGGCTGCGCCCAGGGCGACCAGAAGCGTTGCGATCAATAAACGCCAAGACATTGCTACCCTCATCTGCCGTGCGGTCTCCGACCCGGCTTACGCCTTGTCTCCGAAGACTTTGCCGCCATGCTCGCGCAAGGCGTGGAATTTCACATTCGGATACAGGTCTTCGGCCACGCGCAATTGCGCGGGCGAAGTGATAAGGAACGCCGCCGCATCGACCACATCATAGGCGATATGGGCTGCATTGGCATCCATGAACTTGCGCAGCGCGCGCGGGTCGTCGGAGGTGATCCAGCGCGCACTGGTGTAGCGCGAAGGCATCATCCGGGCGTCCACGCCGTACTCGGTCTTGAGCCGGTGCGCGACCACTTCGAACTGCAGCTGGCCCACCGCGCCCAGCAGCAGCGCGCCGCCGGCGGCCTCGGGGCGGAACACCTGGATGGCGCCCTCCTCGCCCAGCTGCGTCAGGCCCACGCGCAATTGCTTGGTACGCAAAGGATCTTTGACTTCCACCGCCTGGAACAGTTCCGGGGCGAAGAACGGCAGTCCGGTAAAGCGCAGGCTCTCGCCTTCGGTCAGCACGTCGCCCAGCTGCAGCACGCCGTGGTTGGGGATGCCGATGACGTCGCCGGCATAGGCCTCGTCGAGCAGCTCGCGGCGCTGCGACAGGAACGACACCACGTTGTTGGGCCGCATTTCCTTGCCGGTGCGCGCGACCTTCAGGCGCATGCCGCGTTCGAAACGGCCCGAGCTCACGCGCACGAAGGCCACGCGGTCGCGGTGCGCCGGATCCATGTTGGCCTGCACCTTGAAGACCACGCCGGTGAACTTGGGCTCCTCGGGGCGGACCTCGCGTTCCAGCGCCTGGCGCGGGCCTGGGGCCGGCGCCTGGTCGACCAGCGCGTCCAGGACTTCCTGCACGCCGAAGTTGTTGATGGCCGAGCCGAAGAACACGGGCGTCTGCTTGCCGGCCAGGAAGGCCTCGCGGTCGAAGGCCGGCGCGGCTTCGTTGATCAGCTCGATCTCGCCGCTGGCCTGCTCGAAGGCGGCGCCGAAGCGGCGCGGGATCTCGGGGTTGTCCAGGCCGTCGATGAATTCGTCGTCCTCGCCACGGCGCTCCTGCCCGGCGCGGAAAATGCGCATGCGGTTGCGTCGGATGTCGAACACGCCGCCAAACGCCTTGCCCATGCCCACCGGCCACGAGAACGGCACGGTGTCCATGCCGAGGTGGCCTTCGATTTCCGACAGCAGCTCGAGCGGCTCGCGGACTTCGCGGTCGAGTTTGTTGATGAAGGTGATGATGGGCGTGTTGCGCGCGCGGCAGACCTGCAGCAGGCGGATCGTCTGCGGTTCGACGCCGTTGGCGGCGTCGATGACCATCAGCGCGGCATCCACCGCCGTCAGCACCCGGTAGGTGTCTTCCGAGAAGTCCTGGTGCCCCGGGGTGTCGAGCAGGTTGATGACGCAGTCGCGGTACTCCATCTGCATGACCGACGATGCCACCGAGATGCCGCGCTGCTTCTCGATTTCCATCCAGTCCGACGATGCGTGGCGCGAGGCCTTGCGCGCCTTCACGCTGCCGGCGATCTGGATCGCTCCCGCGAACAGCAGCAGTTTTTCGGTCAGCGTCGTTTTACCGGCGTCCGGGTGGGAAATGATGGCGAAGGTGCGTCGCCGCGCGACTTCTTGGGGAATGTTCATGGCGGGTGGATTGTACTGGCGCGCCGCGGGCGCGCCAGCGGGGTGTCTTTACGAGTGGCGACGGAATGTAGCCAGGAATACGCCGGCCAGGATGAACAGCGAACCGAAGACGCGGTTCATCCAGCGGATGTGGTGCGCCTTGCGCAACATCCGCAGCACCTTGGCGGCCAGCAGCGTATACACGCCCATGGCCACCAGGTCGGTGAAGGCCAGCGTCCCGGCCAGCGCCAGGTATTGCTGGGTCAGCGGCTGCGCGGGGTCGACGAATTGCGGCACGACCGCCAGCAGGAACACCGTGCCCTTGGGGTTCATGGTGTTGATCAGGAAGCCACGGCCCACCAGTTCGCGGATCGAGGCGCGATGCGGATCGCCGGCATCGACCGTCACCGGAGCGGCGTCGGTGCGGATCTGGCGCATGCCCAGGTAGATCAGGTAGGCCACGCCGGCGTACTTGACGATGGTGAAGGCCAGCTCGGAGGTGGCCAGCACCGCGCCCAGCCCGACGGCGACGATCAGGAACTGGAACAGGATGCCGAGGATCAGTCCGGCGGTGTTCCAGTAGCCGCGCGCGAACCCGTACTTCAGGCCCGAGGACATGGCCGAAATGGCGCCCGCTCCGGGCGAGAACGAGATCGCCCATGATGCGACGAAAAAGGTCAACCACGTCGAGAGCGTCATGTGCTGGCTCCTGTCGATGCCGCGTGCACGGGATTACTTGCCCAGCAACACGCCGCCGCGCGTGCCATTGCCGGCGGGCCGGTTGCGCGCCGGGGCCGGCGCGCGGGCCGCGCCCGCTTCGCCCTGGGTGCGCCCCTGGGGGCGGCCGCCGTCGTTGCGCTTGGCGTCGGTGCGCGGGCCGGCGGCGTTGCGCGGCGCGCCGCCTTGCGGATGGGCGCCCGTGGCGCGGCGCTGGCCGTCGCGCGCCTGCGGCGCGCGGTTGTCGCCGCCCGCACGCTGGCCGCGATCGCCGCCACGGCCACCGCGGCGGCCGCGATCGTCGTCGCGCATCTCGCGCTCGCGATCGGCGCGGTCCTCGGCGGTCGGGCCGCCGGCCGGCGGCGTCCAGCCGTCGACCGTGCGGCGTTCGATGGGTTTCTTGATCAGGCGTTCGATGGCCTTGAGCAGCTTGATTTCGCTATCGTCCACCAGCGAGACCGCCGCGCCGGTGGCGCCGGCGCGGCCGGTGCGGCCAATGCGGTGCACGTAGTCCTCGGGAACGTTGGGCAGTTCGAAATTGACCACTTGCGGCAGCTGGTCGATGTCCAGGCCGCGCGCGGCGATGTCGGTGGCGACCAGCACGGCCACGTTGCCGTCCTTGAAGCCCGACAGGGCGCGGGTACGCGCCGACTGGCTCTTGTTGCCATGGATGGCGGCCGCGCTCAGGCCGTCCTTGACCAGCTTCTCGGCCAGCCGGTTCGCGCCGTGCTTGGTGCGGGTGAACACCAGCACCTGGTGCCAGCCGCTTTCGCGGATCAGGTGGCTGACGAGGTCGCGCTTGTGGTGCTGTTCGACCAGGTGCACCGTCTGGGTGACCAGTTCGGTGGCGGTGTTGCGCGGCGTGACCGAGACTTCGCCCGGATCGTTGAGCACGCCGCGCGCCAGCGAGCGGATTTCGTCCGAGAAGGTGGCGGAGAACAGCAGGTTCTGGCGTTGCTTGGGCAGCAGCGCCAGCACTTTGCGGATGTCGCGGATGAAGCCCATGTCCAGCATGCGGTCGGCTTCGTCCAGCACCAGGATTTCAACTCCGGAGAGGTCCACCGTTTTCTGGCCGGCATGGTCGAGCAGCCGGCCGGGCGTGGCCACCAGGATGTCGAGCGGCTTTTTCAGGGCGCTGATCTGCGGGTTGATGTTGACGCCGCCGAACATCACCATGGAGCTCAGGCTGGCGTACTTGCCGTAGGTCTGCACCGATTCGGCCACCTGGGCGGTAAGCTCGCGGGTGGGGGTGAGGATCAGGCAGCGCGGGCGGCCGGGCTTGCGCGCGGCGGGCTTGGCCTGCATCAGCCGGTGCAGGATGGGCAGGGTGAACCCCGCGGTCTTGCCGGTGCCGGTTTGGGCGGCGGCCAGCAGGTCGCCGCCCTGCAGCACCAGCGGGATGGCCTGCGCCTGGATGGGGGTGGGCGCCGTATAGCCGGTATCGGCGATCGCGCGCAACAGGGAATCGGCCAGCCCGAGGTCGGCAAAGGAAATAGAGGTAGTCAAAACAACTCCAGCGGCAGCCTGTCGCTCAAAGTTGAGAGACTCCAATCCAGGCGGACGAATGTGAGGAGATACAGGAAACCCGTTTGCACGGGCATGGCGGTGAATGCGCCAGCAGACGTGTGCCGATTGGCTATGCACACGGAGAATCATTGTATCCCATGCCGGCCCCGGGGAGGCAGCCTGTTTAGCCATAACCTGTAACAGCTCGGCGGCGTCCAGTCATAGGCAAGCAGGCCCTGACCTGTTGTAATGCCGGCGATCCATTGTTACAGGAAGACATGCCATGACGATTACCCGTTGGCTGGGCGCCGGTCTGCTGGCGCTGATGACCACATTGCTGTCGGGCTGCGGATACAACGCCATCCAGGCGGCCGACGAGCAGGTCAAGGCGTCCTGGTCGCAGGTGCTCAACCAGTACCAGCGCCGCGCCGACCTGGTGCCCCGGCTGGTCAAGGTGGTGGATGCCTACATGACGCACGAACGCCAGGTGCTGGTCGAAGTGACCGAGGCGCGCGCCAAGGTGGGCCGCGTGCAGCTGACGGCCGACCAGCTCGACGATCCGGCCGCGGTGCAGCGCTTCCAGCAGGCGCAGGGCGAGCTGTCCTCGGCCCTGTCGCGGCTGCTGGTGGTGACCGAGAACTATCCGCAGCTCAAGGCCGAGGGCCTGTTCCGCGACCTGCAGACCGAGCTGGCCGGCACCGAGAACCGGCTGGCGGTCGAGCGCGAGCGCTATGTGCGCTCGGTGCAGGCCTATAACGTGCTGGTGCGGCAGTTCCCCGAAGTGATCACGGCCAAGATCTTCGGCTATGCGCCCAAGGCCAATTTCGGCGTGGACAACGAGGCCGAGATCACCCGCGCGCCGGAAGTGAAATTCAGCAACGAGGGCGGCAGTGCCCCGCGTCCGGCCCAGTAACGCCTGGCGCGTCTTCGGGACGCTGTGGCTGGGCGCGTGGCTGGCGGCCTGGGCGCTGCTGGCGCAGGCGCAGCAGCTGGCGCCCGTGCCGGAGTTCAGCGCCCGCGTCGTCGACCAGTCGGGCGTGCTGGACGCGGCGCAGCGCCAGCGGCTGGAGGCCCAGCTGGCGGCGCTGGAACAGCGCAAGGGCGCCCAGGTGGCGGTGCTGATCGTGCCGAGCACCGCCCCGGAAACCATCGAGCAGTACGCCACGCGCGCCTTCGAGAAGTGGAAGATAGGCCGCGACAAAGTGGATGACGGCGTGCTCCTGCTGATGGCCAGCGACGACCGCGCGCTGCGCATCGAGGTGGGCTACGGCCTGGAGGGCGCGATTCCGGATTCCGCGGCCGGCCGCATCATCAACGAACAGATCGTGCCGCGCCTGCGCGCCGGCGACTGGCCCGGCGCGGTGCAGGCCGGCGTCACGGCGCTCGAGCGGCGCATCGAAGGCGAGGAGTTGCCGCCACCCGCTGCCGGCGGGCGCGACGAGGGCCCGCGGCTGGCAGGCATACGCGGCTGGCTGGGCGAGAACGGTATCGCGGCGCTGGTGGTGGTGCTCATCCTGCCGACGCTGATCGCGGCGGCGCTGGCCGGCGTGGTCGCGGGGATCTACATGCAGAGCATTTCCGCCGGCCTGGTGATGGCCCTGCTGGTGCTGGGCATCAAGGTCATCATCAAGGCCTTGCCCAGCGGCGGTGGCGGTGGCGGTGGCGGCGGCG